>Ga0070700_100000569_pt1 | contig 18502 bp, 18 predicted proteins | sample KBSK5101metaG_FD_65456 | JGI IMG/M metagenome (GOLD analysis project Ga0070700, IMG submission 65456) | Corn, switchgrass and miscanthus rhizosphere microbial communities from Kellogg Biological Station, Michigan, USA - KBS K5-10-1 metaG | ecosystem: Host-associated > Plants > Roots >...
CGACTTCGCCGAGCGTGCGATGCTGTTTCGCCGTCTTGCCGTACGCAGATGGATTCGAGAGCAACTCGGGCGACGACAATTCCTGAGTCAACTCTTCATATCTCGTAACAATCTGTTCCAGTTTATCGATCATTAAAACCTCACGGGCACGGAAACCTCACGAGAGTGGCGCCAGCACCGGTTCTCCAGTCTGCGGCTCCAACTTTAACGATTCCTTCAACGCCTCAATCGCGACTTCGAGTTGCTGATCGTCCGGTTCCTGCGTGGTGATGTTTTGCAGCCATACGCCCGGTCTCGTCATCAGTTTGAAAAACCAACTGCTCTCTTTCTTCGCTGACAGACGAATGATTTCATACGATAAACCGGCGACAACCGGCATCAGCGCGATGCGAATCAGAAAATTGAATAGCAACGAATCGAACTTGATTACTGAAAAAAGAACGATCGCCACCAGCATCACGACCATCAGAAAACTCGTTCCGCAGCGTGGATGCTGTCGCGGTTGCGGTCGCGCGTTGGCGACCGTCAACGGCAGGCCGGCTTCCCATGTGAAGACTGTCTTGTGTTCGGCGCCGTGGTATTGAAATACGCGGCGAATGTCCTTCAAGAGCGAGAAGCTGAAGATCATGATCAGAAAGAACGTCATGCGAATCAGCCCGTCGATCAGGTTGAAAGCCACGGATGGGCGTACGGGATGCAGGTACGTGCGGACGGTGGTCCATGCGTCTGAGTACCATGCTTGTTCCGTCTGTTCGGTTGTTGCCGTATTGCCTGGCGTCACTGGCGCGCTCGCAGCAGGCGCCGGAGACGTGGCCCAACCGGCGGCGATGAAGAGCGCGTTTGTAAGTAGCAACGGAGCAGCGACGAAGAGCAACATGTTGAAGATCAGTGCAAAGACTATCGAACCTGCTGCCGCGGCAGTGGTTCCATTCTTGAGTTCGTCTTTCGACCGTTTTTGAGTAGGAACAGGAAAGAGACCGGGCACCGCGCCGGTCAAACCCGCAAAATCCCCTTCGCCTTCGATCACCGCGGGGGAAAGTGCGACTTTCACTTCTTCGGTTTGCGCCTCTTCCACTTCGGCAAAGGCTTCGTTGGCCGAGTAGTTCAACGCCTTGATGCCGAGACCCATCGATTGGACCAGTACTGCACCGCCACGCACCACGGGGAGTTTTAGTATTGGATACTTATCGCTCCACTTCGGCAGGCGCGCTGCTGTATTCACGATGGTGCCGTCAGCCTTACGCACGGCGATCGCATAGGCGCTCGGAGTGCGCATCATCACGCCCTCGATAACCGCCTGGCCGCCAACGATTAGATCTCTTTCTGGTGTGCTCATCGTCGTTTCAGTTTGTGAATCGTGAATTGAGAATCGAAAACACTAACGCCGGCTGTGATTCGGGTCGTTCGTAGAGAGCGACCCATCATGCCGGCGTTAGGAGTTGGTCAGGCTAATGCTGGGGAGCGGCTGCGCTTTCGGGTGCGGGTTTCTTGCCATAGCGCTTGTTGAAGCGATCGACGCGTCCTGCGGTATCGACCAGCTTCTGCTTGCCGGTAAAGAACGGATGGCAAGCTGAACAAATTTCGACGTGCAGGTCACCTTTCTTGGTGGAGCGAGTTTGGAACGTCTCGCCGCACGCGCAGGTGACGGTAATATCAACGTATTCTGGGTGAATTCCTGGTTTCATTTGATCACTCTCTATAGGCGGCACGCGGGCCGCGATTTCAAACGGGATATTTTAGCCGAACCGACTCTTTCACGCAAAGGCGCAAAGATGAAGACGCAAAGGCGCCAACGAGGAGCTTAACTTTGCGTCTTTGCGTCCTTCTTAGCGCCTTTGCGTGAGACCTTCTTTGTATTCCTCTCCCAAAACACACCGTCTTCATACCCTTGAATCGTTGAAGCGGAGGCCGCCATCTGCAGCCGCTTCAGCGCGAGGCAACAGTAAGTCTCATCAACCTCAACACCCAAATAGCGCCTCCCGAGCTTCTTCGCCACCACGGTCGTTGTCCCCGACCCATTAAACGGATCAAAAACGAGGTTGCCTTCCTTCGAACTCGCCAGAATGATCTTCGCCAGCAATTTCTCGGGCTTTTGCGTCGGATGGTCAGTGTTTTCAGGCATCGACCAGTAGGGCACGGTGAGGTCCGTCCAGAGATTTGAGGGGTGTGTGACGCGAAAACGCCCGTCTTCGCTCTCCGTCCAGTCTTTCGGCTCGCCGTTTTCATGCGTGTAAGGCGCGACTACCTGACGTTTGACCATCACTGCTTCGACGTTGAAGTAGTAGTCCTCGCTGAGCGTAAAAAACCAGATGTCTTCCGAACAGTTTTTCCAGTTTGACTTCGCTCCACGACCTTTTTCACGCTCCCACGTGATTCGATTCTGCGGCAGAAAATACTTCTGCCCGACGCGGTGGATTGCCGCAGAACTCCTCCAGTCGCCGCAGATGTAGATCGAGGCATTAGGCTTCAGTATTCGCACCGTCTGCGACAACCACGAATCGAGCCATTCCGAGTATTCGTCGAGCGAAGTCTCCCGGAACTTGCGGTCGTTGAAATTCTTCGTGAGATTGTAAGGCGGATCAGCAAACATCAGATCCACTGACCGATCCGGCAGATATTGCAGCGCGTCAAAAACATCCTGACAGTAAACCCGGTCATATACCTCTGCTTTCGCAGCCGGCGATTCAAGTCGCCGCAGCGCCGCCCTGCAACGCTCGAACTCCGCGTCGGAAAGCGTCAATGTTCTATTGAGAGGCGCCCGCATCACGAAAATTACCTGAATAAAGACTTTCCTTTGCGGCCCTCGGCGTATCCTTGCGATCTCTGCGTGAAAGATCCATTTTAACGCAGAGATCGCAAAGATACGCCGAGGGCCGCAGAGTAGAGTTCAAGAAAAAATTGCTGAGATCATTCGCGCCATGAGGTAATATGCACAGCGCTTTGCTATAATCCGTTTTCGCTTTCTTCTCTTACTCGCTGTAACAGCAGTGTTTACGAGGCGATTGTCTTCCCGAGTTTGTGGGGAGATAGTCAGCCCAATTCGAAGTGTAAACTGTAGACGAGCTGCCGGTATAGATGTCAGAAGACACGAAGCAACCTGGTTCTGAAGAACCCACATCGCCGGGCGTCTCAGACTCTGAGGCGTCCGGCACGCCACCACCGTCAGCAATTCCACCCGCAGGAACGCTCGCCGGAGCCGACGCTGAAAAGGCGTCGATGGTTGAGCAGGCGAAAGCTCGTGTGGCCGCTGTGAAAGATTCACTCGAGCAGCCTGCGGCAGCCGGAGCACCGAAACCTCCCGTTAAGAAAAAGGAAGAAGGTCCAAAGCCTACCGACGCCGCCGATCATCCACTTGTCAAAAAGCTCAAGGCGAAATTCGGTGAGGCGATTGGCGAAGCGTCAGAGTTTATTGGCCAACTCTCCGTCAACGTTGCCGGCCAGCAGATCGTAGCTGTTTGCGATTACCTGAAAAGCGATCGGGAAATAAGCTTCAACTATCTTTCGGATCTGACGTGCGTACACTATCCCGATCGACGCGAAGCGCCGTTTGAGATGGTCTATAACCTGTTTTCAATCGACTCAAACGAACGCGTACGCTTAAAAGTAAGAACGAGCGGAACTGTTGAAAGCGTGACCGGTGTCTGGCCGTCTGCGAACTGGCTCGAGCGCGAAGTCTTCGATCTGTTTGGAGTTACTTTCACGAATCATCCGGACCTGCGCCGCCTGCTGTTGCCGCCGGACTGGGAAGGATATCCGTTACGAAAAGACTATCCTCTCGAGTTTATTGAGAACGCCTGGACCGAACGGCACTTGCCTGTGATGACTGAAGTCGAAGTGGAGCAGTTGCAGCAACGACGCGCTTACGGGCTGGAGATTCTTTCAGTGCCTCAGGAACGAATGATGCGACAGATCTTTATTGGCGGCAAAGAAGTGATGCCGAAGGATAAATGACGCCCAAAGAGATCGCCGCTCATTACAGTGCCAAGGTCTTCGATACGCCTGAAGCGGCTCAGGCGGCCGGGTTTGTTTTGACTGAAACCGCAGCGCCGAGAAACGTCTGGAACAAGGCGAGCGCTGCGAGTGCAATCGTGCTGAAACTGGTGGACAGAAGAGAAATCGGCGAGGTCGAAGATATCGGCCTGGTGATCGAACCGTTCCGCGTTAGCGGTTGTTACAAACCGAAAATGGCGGAAACGCCCGCAGGTTAAGAAGTAAAGATGCATCAGGTAGAAATCGCGACAACCCAGGAGACACTGCTCGACAGCCCCGAGATGGTGCTGAACATGGGGCCGCAGCACCCGTCGACGCACGGCGTGCTGCGCGTGATCCTCAGGCTCGACGGCGAGACCGTCATCGATCTCGATTGCGACATCGGCTATCTGCACCGCGGCATGGAGAAGATCGCCGAGAACCGCATGTACACGCAGATCGCGCCTTACTGGGACCGACTCGATTACATCGCCGCTGTCTCGAACGGTCTGGTATGGGTGGAAACTGTCGAGCAGATGATGGGACTCCCAGTGCCGCCGCGCGCGCACTACCTGCGCACGATTCTGACGGAGCTCAATCGCATCGCTTCACACTTGCTCTGGCTCGCGACGCACGCGCTCGATATCGGCGCGGTGACTGTTCTGCTCTGGGCGCTGCGCGAACGCGAAGAGATTCTGAAGATCTTCGAACGGCAGTTTGGCGCGCGACTGACGTGTCACGCATGGCGCGTCGGCGGCATGCCCAACGATGCTTACGACGATTTCAGTAAAGACGTCCAGCAGTTTGTAAACAACTTCCCGAAACGACTCGACGAATACGAAACAGTGCTTTCGGAGAATCGCATCTGGTTAAGCCGGACAGTCGGCATCGGCGTGATCTCCGCCGAAGACGCGATCGCGATTGGTTTGTCAGGACCAGCGTTGCGCGGTTCGGGAGTGCCGTGGGATGTGCGGAAGTCGCGGCCGTATGCGGCGTACGCCGACATCGACTTCGATGTGCCGCTGGGCGAGAACGGCGACACTTATGATCGATACCTCGTGCGGCTCGAAGAGATGCGACAGTCGCGACGCATCATCGACCAGGCACTTGAAAAACTTCCGGATGGACCAGTGAACGCGAAGCTGCCGAAGATAGTGAAGCCACCGGTAGGCGACTATTACCATTCGATCGAAGGACCCAAAGGCGAGATCGGTTGTTACATCGTTTCCGACGGCACCGCGCAACCGTGGCGCGTCCGAGTTCGGCCGCCGTCATTCATCAATTTACAAGCGCTGCGGCAGATGTGCATCGGGCATCTCGTCGCCGACGTCGTCGCGATAATCGGAACGCTCGACATTGTTTTAGGAGAGATCGATCGCTGAGATGAAGTTTCACACCAAGGCACAAAGAAAGAACACCAAGGCACAACGTTTACGTCTTTGTGCCTTGGTGTCTTTACTTTGTGCCTTTGCGTGAAACCTGACTTAGAAAATGCTTCTTCTGGGACCCATCAACGTACTGAACGATCTGCTGCTGAAGATAGGACTCAGCGCTGAGCAGATCACTTACTTCGTTTGGCCGCTCATCCAGATCGGCCTCGTCGTCACACTCGTTGCACTCTGGGTCGCTTACGCCACTTACCTCGAACGAAAGATCTCCGCGTTCATGCAGGCGCGGCTTGGTCCGATGCGTGTTGGACCATGGGGACTGCTCCAGCCGATTGCCGATGGTTTGAAGTTGCTCACGAAGGAAGACTTCATTCCCGAAAAAGCCGATCGTTGGATCTTTTTCTTCGCACCATACATTGCAGTCGCATCCGCATTCATCGTCTTTTCAGTGATTCCGTTTGGTCCTGACTGGGCGGTAATTGCGGACGTCAATATCGGTTTGTTGCTGGTGTTGGCGGTTTCGAGTGTCGGTGTGCTGGCGTTAATCCTCGCGGGCTGGTCGTCAAATTCGAAATACGCGTTGCTCGGCGGTCTGCGATCGAGCGCGCAGATGGTCTCATATGAAGTGGCGATGGGCCTCTCGCTCATCGGCGCCCTCATGTTTGCGCGTACGCTTTCACTCTCGGGCATTGTCTGGGCACAAGGCTCGGATTCGATCTGGTTCATCGTCTATCAACCCGCGGGGTTCCTGCTGTTTTTGATCAGCGGCATTGCGGAAAACAATCGCGCGCCGTTTGATCTGCCGGAAGCAGAGTCGGAGTTAGTGGCCGGTTTTCACACTGAATACTCCGGCATGCGCTGGTCGCTCTTCTTCATGGCTGAGTATGCGGCGATGGTTGTCGTAGCGGCGGTGGCGACGACGGTCTATCTCGGCGGTTGGTATTTTCCATTCGTCTACGGGCTGGAAGCGAGCGGACATCACAACCTGTACGTGATCGTCAGCCTCCTCGTGTTTCTGGTTAAGGCGTCGATTATTCTCTACATTTATTTCTGGTTGCGCTGGACGTTGCCGCGGTTCCGTTACGATCAGTTGATGGACATCGGCTGGAAGTGGTTGATTCCATCAGCGCTAATCAACATCGTGTTATCGGGAATTGCGATCTTCGTCGTCCAAGCGCTGAATGGTTGGCGCAACATCACAACGATCGAGCATCTCGATCGCGGTTTGAATCTGACCGCAACTGGTAAAGGAATCGTGATCGGCATGGGCGTGATCGGTCTCTTTGCTACAGCGTCGCTGCTCGCGCGCATCAACTGGCGTTCGCGCGATTTCAATCTGAAAGTCCAACGCCGAAACATCAAGCTGGTGAACTTGCCGAAAGGAAAGCCGGCCGTGCAAACAGGGAGTTAAGTATGGCTTTAGTTAAAACTCCAAAACCGACTGTGGCGCAGAAGCTCAAACGCTTCTTCATGATCGACTTCATCAAAGGTCTCGCGCTGACGTTGAAATTCAATCTCGGTGCGCTCACCGATAAAGATGCGGTTGCGGGCAAGGGAATTTATACCGAACAGTATCCGAAGGTGCGTCCGGACGTGGCGCCGCGTTTTCATGGCGCGCCGCGTTTGAACATGGATCCCGAAACGCACGACACGCTCTGCATTGCGTGCAACCTGTGCGCGATTGCGTGTCCGGAAGATTGTATCGACGTGATTCCGATGGACGTCGAGATCATCGTCGCGGGCAAGCCGCGCAAAAAGAAAGTGCTCGACGAGTTTATCTTCGACACTTCGCGCTGCATGTTCTGTGCGTTGTGCCAGGAAGCCTGCCCGACTGCATGTCTGGAGCTGACGCAGGAGTTCGAACTCGCCACCTACTCGCGCGCAGGGTTCGTCTGGAACCGTGAAATGCTCGAGCAAGGGCGAGAAACTGTGAAATATACGAGCTAAGTTCAGCCACAAAAAGGCACACAAAGCACAAAATTTCTTTTGAGCCCTTGTGCTTTATTGTGGCGAAAATCAAGATGATACTATCCGGTTACGAAGCTCTCTTCTTCTGGATCTTTGCGCTCGCGGCGATCTTTGCGGGGTTGCTGACGGTGATGGCGCGCAATGCTGTTCATAGTGCGCTGTTTCTGATCTCCTCGCTCGTGTCGGTTGCGGCGCTGTTTGTGCTGGCGCGCGCGGAGTTCATTGCCGGGGTGCAGATACTCGTTTATGTCGGTGGCGTGATGGTGTTGTTTCTGTTTGTGATCATGCTCGTCAACGTTGGCGCCGAAGAGCGCGGTACAGAAGAGATCTTCAACAACCAGCGACAGGTGGCGGCGAGTCTGATCTTCTGTTTGCTGTTGGTCGGCGGAGTGCTTTACGCGGTCAACAAAGGTTATCGAGGTTTGCAGGAGCAGAACCGGATCACACCGGAAGCGGCCGCCGCACAGGAAGCAAATCGAGATAAATCTTTAGCGCCATCTGCGACCGGAAGCAGCCGCATAACAAATGACAGCCAGAGTCTGGCCGCCAGTCTCTATCGCTATGCTTCGCTGCCGTTTGAAATTGCGAGCGTATTGCTGCTGGTAGCGATTATCGGATCGGTGATGTTGGCTCGCACGCTGCGTCAGGAAGCCTCCGCTGACGATGTCGATCCCGAAACCTTGAAAGAAGAGATGGTGAGGGATCCGGAACTCACGAATCTGGAGCCGCAGTCGGAATGATTATGTTCAACCTTATCAGTCCCACGCTCGCGTTTTTGTTTCAGGACGCACCGCGCAGCGGCTTCGAACAGATAAAGTATTCCGCGGCCAACCCCGACCTGGCGAAGTTTCTGGTCATTGGGGCGCTGCTATTCATCATCGGCGTGGCGGGCGTGTTAACGCGGCGCAACATCATCGTGATCTTCATGTCGATTGAGTTGATTCTCAACGCCGCGAATCTGAACTTCATCGCGTTCTCGCGCTATCTGTCGCTGACTGGCGATCCGGACGCGATCGCCGGACAAATATTCACGGTGTTTGTGATCGTCGTGGCTGCTGCGGAGGCGGCGATTGGTTTGGGAATCGTCATTGCGCTTTATCGAAACAAGGAAACGATCTGGATAGACGAAATTGATCTGTTGAAGTGGTAATAGGCTTATCGCTTTCAAATGCTCAAATACATCTGGCTAGTTCCCCTGCTACCTCTCATCGGCGCTGCGATTAACGGCCTGCTGGGTCGCAAGCTTCGCTTTTCCGAACCGCTCATCGGCGGGATCGCCGTGGGCTCGGTCGCGCTGTCGTTTCTGATCAGCGTCGCGGCAGTTTATTCATATGGATTCGGCGGGCACGCGGAGTGGCCCAGGCCTTATCTCACCAGCCAGGATGGATTTAGTTTCGACTGGATTCCGGGTGGCGCAGTCAGCGTCAATCATGGTGCTGAAGCCGAAGCCGCACCTCGCTTCGCATTGCTGAACGTCGAGTGGAGTTATCAACTCGATCCACTGTCGTCGATCTTCATGCTGATCGTTACCGGCGTGGGCCTGTGTATCTTTGTGTTTGCCACGGGTTACATGCACGGCGAGACAGGTTTTTATCGCTTCTTCGCTTACATGGGTCTGTTCATGTTTGCGATGCTCGTCCTAGTGATGGGCTCAAACTTCCTGATGATGTTTGTCGGTTGGGAAGGTGTGGGTCTGTGTTCGTACCTGCTAATCGGTTACTACTTCGATCGACAGGAAGCCGCAAATGCTTCGCGCAAAGCTTTCATCACGAATCGCGTGGGCGACTTCGGTTTTGCACTCGCGATCTTCGGCGTCATCGCCACCTTCGGCAGCGCGCAATACGTCGACGTTTTCAACCAGGCGAAGAGCTACCCGATAGAACTACTCGGTCACTGGGGTGTTCTCTCCTGGATCGCCCTCGGACTTTTTATCGGCGCCTGCGGCAAGTCGGCGCAACTGCCGCTGCACGTGTGGCTGCCGGACGCGATGGCTGGTCCAACTCCTGTCTCCGCACTGATCCACGCCGCGACGATGGTCACCGCGGGTCTTTACATGGTCACGCGCACCAACGTCATCTTCCAGCACTCGCAGACGATGTTATTGGTCGTGGCCCTCATCGGCGCCGCCACCGCGATCTTCGCGGCCACGATCGGCATCACCCAGAACGACATCAAGAAAGTTTTAGCTTATTCAACCGTTTCCCAGCTCGGCTTTATGTTCATGGCCTGCGGTGTCGGCGCGTTTGCGATCGGCATCTTTCACGTGATGACGCACGCGTTCTTCAAAGCCCTGATGTTCCTCGGCGCGGGCAGCGTGATTCACGGCATGCACCACGAACAGGACATGCGTCGCATGGGCGGATTGAAGAAGTACATGCCCTACACGTACTGGACCTTCATGGCTGGATGGCTTGCGATCTGCGGCATCATCCCGTTCAGTGGCTTCTGGTCCAAAGACGAGATTCTCTGGAAAGCGGCTTCGACAACGCACATCCCTCTAGGATGGCTTGTTTGGCTGATCGGCACGATCGCCGCCACGTGTACGGCGTTCTACATGACGCGCCTGATGGCGATGACGTTCTGGGGCAGGGAAAGATTCTTAGATAAGCCCGCGGGCGGTGAGGCTGACGAAGCACACGCTTCGGCCTACGACAAGGGCCTCGCCCAGCACGATGCTGTGTATCCAAGCGCCGGCGATCGTCCACGCCACGAACCCGGTGAGCATGTTGGACCAGTTCACGAAGACGTGGCGCATCACGTCGCCACGCACGGACACGTGCATGAGGGTGAAGGCCACGGACACGGTGCGCATGTCCCGCATGAATCGCCGCCGTCGATGTGGGTGCCGTTGGCCGTGCTCGCTGTGCTGGCAGTTATCGGCGGTTTAGTCGGTATTGGACCAGCGTTTCGCAGTGTTACAGGGAGCGAGCATCCGGGTGGACGTTTGCACATCGTGAGCTGGCTGGATCCAATCATCTGGAATCCGGTGACGCGTGAGTTCAATGCGCCTGAAGGCGGCCATGAAGCTGCGCCGGTCGCAGAAACTGCGGCGCCGGCCGAAGGTGCCGCGCACGGTGAAGCAGGCGCGAGTGTCTACGGTAACACTGGTTTCAACCTCGCCCACTCAGTCGAAAACAGCACTCATAGCGAACTCGCAACCGAATGGATCTTTATCATCATTTCACTTGTCGTAGCCGGCATCGGTATAGCGCTCGGTTTTCTGTTCTACGTTTGGCGCCCGCTACTCGCCGGCATTTGGGCGCAACGACTGCGCCCACTCTACATCGCCAGTTACAACAAATACTGGGTTGACGAATTCTATGGTTGGGCCGTCACGCGCCGCACGATGGATGCGGCCCGCGCTGTTTATGCTTTCGACTCAAAAATCGTCGACGGCATCGTGAACGGTCTCGCGACGTTGAGCCGGCTGTTTAGTCGCATTGTGGGCGGTATCGATAAGTATTTCGTAGACGGTCTCGTCAACACGATCGCTGCTTTCATCATGCGTTTGATGTCGCCGTTGTTCCGCGCCGCGCAAACCGGATTTACACAAAACTACGCGCTCGTGATGGTGCTGGGATTGATGGTCGCGGTCGTACTTTTCTTTGCGCGAGATATTTTTTAGGCATTCGATAAATGAGCTACAGATCTTATGATTAACTCTTACATTCTCTCCTTTATCACCTGGCTGCCGGCCGTGGGCGCGATCCTCATTCTCGCACTCATGAAAAAGGACCAGTCGAGCCTGATCAAGAGATTTGCCACTGCGTGGTTCGGGCTCGATTTTCTTCTTTCGCTCTGGTTGTTGAAGTACAACCGCGGCATAGGTGGAATGCAGTTTCTCGAAGACCACGAGTGGATACCGATCATCGGCGCGCGTTATCAAATGGGTGTTGACGGCGTGGCCGTGTTGCTGATCGTTTTGACCACACTGCTCGGCGCGATCGCGGCATTGTCTTCGTGGGAATACATTCAAAAACGAGAAAAAGAATATTACGTACTGTTGCTGCTGTTGCAGACCGCTGTGATCGGCGTGTTTGCTTCGATGGATCTGTTTCTCTTTTACCTGTTCTTCGAAGTCTCGCTCGTGCCAATGTACTTCCTGATCGGAATCTGGGGTGGTGAGAATCGGCTTTACGCAGCGATCAAGTTTTTCCTTTACACACTTGTCGGATCGGTCGTGATGCTGCTCGGTGTTTTGAAGATGTACTTCCTGACACAGGACACGACTTTGACAGGCCAGATCACTCAGCCGATGATCAATGCTCTCGCAGGAAACACGGAGGCAGGACAGATCGTCTGGAACACGTGGCAAACTGCACTCAGTAACGGCACGGGCACTTTCAATATCGTCTACATGCAGGCGATGGGTTCTTTCTTGCAGCCCGGCACGTTGCAAGTGCTTCTCTTCGCCGCCTTCGCACTCGGCTTCGCGATCAAGGTGCCGATGTTTCCGTTTCACACCTGGCTGCCTGACGCTCACGTCGAAGCGCCCACAGCGGGCTCTGTGATCCTTGCGGGCATCCTGCTGAAACTGGGAACTTACGGTTTCTATCGCTTCAACTTGCCGATGTTTCCCTGGGCTTCGCGCGATCAGAGTTACTTCGGATCGTTCGGGGTGCGCAGCGTCATCGTGTTTCTCGCGATTGTCAGCATCATCTACGGCGCGCTCGCCGCGATGTATTTCGTCGTCAAGAGAGACGGCGACGTAAAGAAGCTCGTCGCTTATTCATCGGTCTCGTCGATGGGTATGGTGATGCTCGGTCTCTTCGCGCTCAATCCAAACGGCGTGAACGGCGGCGTCCTGCAGATGATCAATCACGGCATCTACTCGGGCGCGCTCTTCCTGCTCGTGGGAATCATTTACGAACGACGACACACGCGCAACGTGGCGGAGTTTGGCGGACTGTCGCACGTGATGCCGGGCTATGCAGCCATCTTTCTCGGCATGGTGATGACTGCAATCGGGCTGCCGTTGCTGGCGGTGTTTATCTCGGAGTTCCTGGCGCTGCGCGGTGCGTTTGAAGCGAACCCGTACTGGGCAGCGTGGGCCGCGCTCGGAATCATTCTCAACGCGGGTTACTTCCTGTGGTTGTACCAGCGAATGTTTTTCGGAAACATAGACAATCCGAAGAATGAGCGCTTGCCGGATCTGAAGATGCGCGAGTGGGCTTACATGGCGCCACTGATGATTCTCGCGTTGTGGATCGGTGTCTATCCGAAACCGTTTCTCGAGTACATTCAGAAACCCGTGAATGCGGTTGTGAGACAGGTACGACCTGATTACGTGATTCCGGGAACGACGGCGCAACCCGAGCGAGCAGAAAAGTAGCCACAAAAAGGCACATAAGGCACACAAAGAAGAACTGAACCGATGTTTCTCTTGCAAGCGAACACAACTTCAATCATTAACGCCGGCGATCTACAGTTGATTGCGCCCGAGTTGATCCTGACTGCGTGCGCGTGTGTGGCGCTGGTCATGGAAGTCATCCTGCCTTATCGCAAGAGCAAGCTCACTGCATATTTCTCGCTCGCCGGCGTCGCGCTCGCTTTTATTTCGCTCGTAGTGCAGTGGCGTGGTATGGCGGGCGGCGATGGTTTCTACGGCATGGTGCGAGTTGACGGCTTCGCCCTCCTCTTCAAAGCAATCTTTCTGATCTCCGCTGCGCTCGCGATCGGGATCTCGACGCGCTTTCTCGATATCGAAGGTGAACAACACGGCGAATACTACGCGCTGATTCTCTTTGCCACCGTCGGCATGATGTTTATTGCCTGCGGTTACGATCTCATCTCGCTGTACATCAGTCTCGAACTGATGGCGCTCACGTTTTACGTGCTCGTTGCTTTTACAAAACGCGAGAAGAAGTCGAACGAAGCGGCGATGAAGTACTTTTTGCTGGGCGCGTTTTCGTCCGGCATACTCCTTTATGGAATGTCGTTGATCTACGGAATCGCAGGCTCAACGAATATCGGCGAGATTGGAAGAACTATTTCCAATTTGGTACCGCAAATTAACACTGCGGTGAAAACAGTTAGCGAGGGTGGATCCGCAGAGCTTGCGTATCTCAGACCACTCCTGCTGTTCGGAATGATCGCATTAGGCGCGGGACTATTCTTCAAAGTCGCAGCAGTGCCGTTTCACATGTGGGCGCCGGATGTATACGAAGGTGCGCCGACTTCAGTCACAGCGTTTCTCTCCACCGGTTCGAAGGCCGCGAGCTTCGCGTTGTATGCACGCATCTTCAGCGAAGCGCTCGGTGGCATGCGCGAGGATTGGGCGCCATTGCTGGGGCTCGTTGCCGCGATCACAATCATGGTCGGAAACTGGGCCGCAGTTACTCAGGAAAACTCCAAACGTTTGCTTGCTTATTCTTCGATCTCTAACGCCGGTTACCTTCTGCTGGCGCTCGTAGCCGACAACGAGTTTGGCAGGCTTGGGCTCATCATTTACCTGTTCGTTTACACTCTGATGAACATGGGCGCCTTCGGCGTCATCATCAGCTTGCGGCGACGTGGCATCATCGGCGACAACGTTGACGATCTGACCGGCCTCGGACAGAAAGCGCCGTTGATGGCGGCAATGATGGCGATCTTCATGCTGTCTCTCGGCGGTCTTCCCATGACCGGTGGCTTCATTGGCAAGTATTTTCTGTTTGGCGGTTTGCTCCAACGCGGCGCGGCTGATGGTAAGAGTTGGTATTACTGGCTGGCGGGTTGGGCCATTCTTAACACCGTCGTCTCGTTCTATTACTACGTGCGCTTCATCAAGGTGATGTATCTCGGCGATCGCATCGCCGACAACAAGCCACTGGCACTCTCGCCCGCATTGCAAGTCGCTCTGGCAGTTTCCGTAGTCGGAGTGATTGTGATCGGGGTTTACCCGCAGCCGTTAATCGCGTTGGCCCAGAGATTACTGCCATCACTCTGATGGTTGTCTACTACGTCCTCGCAGCGATCTCCTGCTGGATTGGTATCAAATCGTTAATGGGTGGTTTTCGTTTCGCGGCTTATGTGCGACGCGAAACGAGTCGTCCGCTTCCTGACTTCAGACCCTTTGCATCAGTGATTGCGCCGGGCCGCGGACTCGAGCCTGGTTTGGCTGATAACCTGCGTCCACTGTTGGCGCAGGATTATCCCCGCTACGAAGTTCTCTTTGTGTTCGATCGAGCAGACGATCCGGCGATCCAGGTTGTCGAAGAGTTGAAAACAAACGTAGCGATGCGGATCATCATCGCCGGACCGGCAACCGACAGCGGGCAGAAAGTTCACAACCTGCGAGCTGCGACAACTCGAGTCGATCCGGAATCGGAAGTGCTCGTGTTTGTCGATACGGATGCGCGGCCCGGAAAAGACTGGCTCAAAAAGCTTGTGGCGCCGCTGGTCGATGAACAGTTAGGTGCTTCGACCGGGTATCGCTGGTTCATCCCGGAAAAAGGCGGTCTTGCCTCGCGTCTTCGTAGTGTCTGGAACGCCTCGATTGCTTCGGCCCTTGGCCGTGATACGACGAAAAACTTTTGCTGGGGTGGTTCAACTGCGATTCGTCGCAGCACGTTCAATCAACTTGCTGTAAACGATCGCTGGCGTGGCACTGTCTCTGACGACTTCACGATCACGAGCGTTCTTAAAGAAGCGAAGTTGCCGATTCACTTCACGCCAAACTGTCTTGTCGCTTCCGCCGGCGACTGCGACTTCAAAGAGTTGCTCGAATTCACCACTCGCCAGATCAAGATCACACGCGTCTACGCCTCACATCTCTGGCTGCCGTTATTACTCGGTTCATCACTCTTCACAATCGCTTTCTTCGGCGGCCTGATTCTAATCAGTCTCCATCCGCGTTTATCCGTGGCTTGTTTTCTGGTGATCATTTTCGCGCTCGGCGCAGCAAAGTCTTTCATCCGCTTCCACGCGGTTTCCCGCGTTCTCGAAACATCACATCGCGATCTAGTGGCCCACATCCTCCTCTGGCCTGTGGCGTCTTTGCTTTATCTCTACAATGCCATCATCGCCGGTTTATCTCAGCGCATCACCTGGCGCGGCATTACCTATGAATTGAAATCACCTCGCGAAGCTGTCATTATCTCTCGCGATTCTTAATGACCAGTAAAGCCGTACAGCTTGTGCAGTTACTGCGTTCCTCGAAACGCGAAAAGCGTCTCGGCACCGTGATCCTGTTTGTCACTTCACGCTGCAACGCGTTCTGCCAAACGTGCTTCTATCACGCCGAGTTGAACCAGCCCGGCGACATGAGCTTCGCGCAGATTGAGAAAATCTCGCAAACGATGCCGGCGATCACGGATCTCTGGCTCTCCGGCGGCGAGCCGACTCTGCGACGGGACCTCTCCGACATCATCGATCTCTTCATCGCAAATAACGGCGTCAAGCGCGTCATCATTCCCACTAACGGACTGATCAAGTCGCGTGTTTACGACGTCGTCGATCGCGCCCTTGGCAAAAATCCGGCACTCGATCTGTATTTGAATATCGCGCTCGACGGTTATGGTGAGACTCACGATCGCATTCGCGGCGTTCCCGGTAATTGGGAAAAGGCGCTCGAGTGCATCGAAGCCCTCTATCCGTTAAAGGGAAAGTACACCGATCGCTTTCGTCTCAACGTGAACACGGTTGTCTGCGCCGCAAACTACACCGAGATCGAAATGCTCTCGGAGTTCATGTGGGAGAACTATCGTCTCGATGGTCAGTACTTCAACATCATTCGCGGCGAAACGTTGGTAGGCGAACAGATCAAACAAGTGCCGCCCGAAGTTTTGCCGGCGATGTACGCGCACGTTGCTAAGCTGACGAAGCGTTACGGCGATCGAATGTTTGCTGGTGACGACCGCAGTAAACGTTTCATCAAGAACGCCGTCTACGCGGGCACGATCACCACTCACTACCGCACGCAACACGCAAACTTTCAACAGCCAACACCATGGCCATTTCCGTGTACGGCAGGCGAGACGGCCGCGGTCATCGATTACAACGGCGACGTGCGTGCGTGTGAGTTGCGCGAGAAGTTTGGCTCACTCGCCGATTTCGATTACGACTTCAACGCGCTTTGGTCCGCAAATGAACGGCAGCAGGAACTCACTGCGATCGACGGCGGCAAAGCTTGCTGGTGTACGCACGTCTGCTTTATTCACGATTCGATGCGCCATTCGCGTCGCGCTGCGCTTTACGAAGTTCCGAAGAACTATCTCACCCGGGAAAGTTGGTGAGCGGTGGCAAACGATCAGGACGAGAACAGAAAGGCTGGTTTTGCCTACGCCGCGGGGATCGCGTTATTCGCCTCGGTAGCCACCTTTTGCGCGATTGGTTACTTCCTGGATCGGTGGTTCGGAACTCAGCCGTGGTTCCTGATCGGCGGCATCGTCCTCGGCTCCGCCGTCGGCCTCTTCGAATTCATCCACATCAGCTCGAAAACGTATTAAGCCGCAGATGAACGCCGATTAACGCGAATCAGATCCGCGTTAATTTGCGTTAATCCGCGGCTTCCAGTTAAAATCACCGGCTTCGCCAATGCTCGACTCCAGAGTTTTTCGCACTATGGCGGTCGCAACCGCTCTGGCGGTGATGATCTCTGTGTTCATCGCCCCCTGGCGTGTGACTGCGGGTCTGCTGGTCGGTGGTTTATTGGCGCTTTTCAGTCATAGCTGGTTGAAAAACTCAGCCGCGGCAGCGATTCAGCTTTCAACCGCCGGCGGTCATCCGCAACTCCGGCTCGCGCAGTTTGTGCTGCGCTACTTCGTGATGGCGGCGGTCATCTTTGCGCTTTACACGCTGGATCTCGTGTCGCTGCCGGCGGTCTTAGCCGGCATGTCCACTTTTGTTGTCGCGATGTTTGTCGAAGCCGCCAGAGAATTTTATTTCGCAATTATCGAGCGAGAGGAAAACTAGTTGATGTTCTGGTTTGCAGAAGCCGCAGAGGGAGCCCATAAAGCTGCCGAACATGCAGAAGAGGCGGAGCATCATGCGCCTATCGTCGTGCAGTTGGTCAATCAATATTTCGGCGAGGCCGCACTCAAGTTTGAACTTGCCTACACTAAACCGCTTTGGGACAAGTTCCTGCTCAAGTTTGGCACCGACGCCGAGTCAGCCTTTGGTCCATACACGGCCGACAACGCGATCCCGTGGTACACGGTGATGTTTTTCATTGCCTGCATCCTGAGTGTCGTGATCATCTGGATCCTGAAAGGCAAGCTTTCCGAGAGTGAGCCCGGCCACGGCCAGCAGACACTCGAAGTCAGTGTGCTGGCAGTGCGCAACATGATCGAAGACATCATTGGACCACACGGTTTGAAATACTTCCCGGTGGTGATGACGTTTGCGGTGCTGATCCTCGTGTCGAACCTGATGGGACTCTTCCCGCTGTTCATGAGTCCGACTTCGGCTACGAGTGTGACGTTCGCGCTCGGTTTGAGCTCGTTCCTTTACTACAACTACATCGGCATCAGCGAGAATGGTCTCTTTGGTCATTTGAAACACCTCGCTGGTCCAATCTGGTGGATTGCGCCGTTGATCTTTCCGATCGAGTTGATCAGTAACCTGATTCGCCCGTTTTCGCTCGGTATTCGTCTGTTCGGCAACTTGTTTGCGGACGAGAAAGTGCTCGAAACGCTCTCCGGCCTCGCTCCGCCGTATACATGGTTTGCGCCGATCCTGCTGATGCCTCTGAGCGTGTTCGTGGCTTTAATTCAGACGTTTGTTTTCATACTGCTCTCGCAACTCTACATCAGTGAGGTGTCGCATGCGCCGCACGATTTCCACGCGTCACACGCGGAAGACGAGAGCGAAGAGTTTGTTGTCCCGGTTCTTACTTAATGGCTTTATCCGTAGCGCGCAGTGAGCGGTGTGATCAAACGTGATCGCGAACGTTGCTGTGTAAGTTGGAAACTCATCAATGACGAAGCATTACCTGACAAATTCATAGTAAGGCAAGTCTGTCTCGCAGGAGCACCGTTGTAAGAGGGGCGGTGGATACCGGATGCAGGCGAAATAATACCGTCGGGTCTGCGGCGAAGGATGAGATTGATTAGATAGAGGAGGAAGCATGAGCAGATTCAGAATGTTGCTGTTCGCGGTGGTCGGAATTCTCGCAAGCAGCATGAGCGTGTTTGCACAAGCAACCGCAGAAGCCGGTGACAACGCGAGTTCAGTCAGCAAGTATCGCGCGCTCGCGG
>Ga0070700_100000570_pt1 | contig 18447 bp, 15 predicted proteins | sample KBSK5101metaG_FD_65456 | JGI IMG/M metagenome (GOLD analysis project Ga0070700, IMG submission 65456) | Corn, switchgrass and miscanthus rhizosphere microbial communities from Kellogg Biological Station, Michigan, USA - KBS K5-10-1 metaG | ecosystem: Host-associated > Plants > Roots >...
AGGGGTACACGCGCGGGCGCGTGGCGATCTCGTCCAAGCACGCGCTCGCGCTGGTCAACCGCGGCGGGGCGACGACGGCCGAGCTGCTGGCGCTGGCGCGCGAGATCGCCGCGGGAGTGCGCGAGCGCTTCGGCGTCGAGCTGCGCCCCGAGCCGACGATCGTCGGCTCGGCCTGGTGAGCTAGCGGGCGCGCGCCTTGCCGGCCGCGCGCACCTTGGCCTCGAAGGCCGCGTTGAACTGCTCCGGCGTCGGCGCCGGGTGCGAGAGCGTGCTGGCGCCCTCGGGCCGCAGAGCGTCGAAGAACAGGTCCATGTAGCGGCGCCAGAGGTCGGGGTCGACCTCGGTCAGCGGCGCCGCCCCCTGACAGATCGCGCCCTGGAGCAGGACGACGTCCTCGGCGGTCACGTCGTCGCGGATCTCGCCGGCCTCCTGCGCGCGCTGCACGAGCGCCCGCGTGATCTCGAGCAGGGCGTGGTGCCGGGCGTGGACCTCCTCGTCCTCGAGCCCGACGCCCGCGATGCCCTCGAAGAAGCCGCGATCCTTGGCCTGCAGCTGCGCGCCCGCGAGGACGAGCGCACGCAGGCCCTCGGCGGGCCGCTCGGCGTCCAGCTGCGCCTCGCCCACGGCGACCAGCTCGTCCAGACGGTCGACGATGATCGCGGCGATCAGCCGCTCCTTGCTGGGGAAGCGCCGGAACACCGTGCCCTGGCCCACGCCGGCCCGCCGAGCGATCTCCGACACCGACGCGTCGAGGCCGTGCTCGGCGAACACCGTGGCGGCGGCGTCGAGCAGGCGCCGGCGGTTGCGCTCGGCGTCGGCGCGCAGCGGGCGCGCCTCGGAGTCGAGGGCCATCGCCCACAATCCTGGCAGGACGGGGAGCGTCATGCCGGAGCCGGCGCCGCGTCGACGTCGACACCGGCCACGTGGCGCCGCCGCAGCATGGCCACGAAGACGACCACGCCGGCGGCGAGCAGGATGGACGCGCCCCAGAACGCGACGTGGAAGCCGTCGACCTGGGCCTGGGCCTTGCCCACCTCGCCGATCACGTCGGCGGTGCGGGTCGCGGCCAGCGACGAGAGCACGGCCAGGCCGAGCGAGCCGCCGACCTGCTGGGCGGTGTTGAACAGGCCCGAGGCCAGGCCCTGGTCCTCGGCTTGTACGCCCGAGGTGGCGAGCAGCGTGATGGGCACGAAGACCAGGCCCATGCCGACCGACAGGATCGACAGCCCGGGCAGCAGGTCGGTCGCGTAGGAGCCGTCGACGGGCAGCTGCGTGAGCAGGACCATCCCGATCGTGGCCATCGTCAGCCCGAGGAGCGTCACCCAGCGCACGCCCATGCGCCGGATGAGCTGCTGGGCGATGCCGGCGCCGATGGCGATGCCGGCGGTGACGGGCAGGAAGGCCAGGCCGGCCTTGAGCGGGCTGTAGCCGAGCACGTCCTGCACGTACAGCGAGGCGAAGAAGAACATCGCGAACAGGCCCGAGGCCACGAGCAGAAGCACGAGGTCGGCGGTGGCCAGCGAGCGCACCTTGAAGATGCTCAGGCGCATCAGCGGCGCGCGGCTGCGGCGCTCGATGAGGATGAACACGGTCAGCAGCACGAGCGCGACCGCGACCAGCCCGAGCGTGCGGCCCGAGCCCCAGCCCCAGGCCTGCGCCTGGACGATGGCGTAGACGAGCACGACCAGGCCGGCGGTGACCGAGACCGCGCCGGCCAAGTCGAAGCCGCGCTGCGACACCTTGCCGCGCGACTCGGGCACGTAGCGGAGCGCGAGCGCCAGCGCGATGAGGCCGACCGGCAGGTTGACCAGGAACACCCACTCCCACGAAAGCACGTCGGTCAGGATGCCGCCCAGCAGGAGGCCGGCCGCGCCGCCGCCGGCGGCGATGGCGCTCCAGATGCCCAGCGCGCGGGTGCGCTCCTGGCGGTCCGGGAACGTGGTGGTGATGATGGCCAGCGCCGCGGGCGAGATGAGCGCGCCGCCCAGGCCCTGCAGGGCGCGGCCGGCGATGAGCATGCCCGGCGACTGCGCGATGCCGTTGATCAGCGACGCGAACGAGAACAGCGCCGCGCCGATCACGAACAGCCGCTTGCGGCCGAGCAGGTCGGCCGCGCGCCCGCCCAGCAGCAGGAAGCCGCCGAAGACGAGCGTGTACGCGTTGACCACCCACTGCAAGTCGGTGGTGGAGAAGCCCAGGCCACGCTGGATCGAGGGCAGGGCGACGTTCACGATCGTCGCGTCGAGCACGACCATGAACTGGGCCAGGCAGACGATGACGAGCACGAGCCAGCGGCTGCTGACGGCGCGCGGTGCGGGGGTGCGGGCGATGGCGGTCAAAGCGGGCAGTCCTCCGGGGATCGCAGTAAGCGGACTAACTGGTCCGCTTAGGCGCACACTAGCAAACCCGGACTGCCCGGTCCGCTTCCTGTTGAGGATACAACGCTGCGCGGGGCGAGGCGGCGCGGCCGAGGGGCCGCTAGCGTGCGGGCATGGCCGCCGTGCGGCACCCGATCTTCGCCCGTCTCTTCGATCGCTTCAGCCAGGGCATGGAGCAGGAAGTCGGCCCGTACCGCGACGAGATGCTCGCCGGACTTTCCGGCCGGGTGCTGGAGATCGGCGCCGGCAACGGCATGAACTTCGCCCGCTACCCGGCGACCGTGGACGAGGTCGTCGCGCTCGAGCCCGAGCCCTACCTGCGCGAGAAGGCGGAGGCCGCGGCGCGCTCGGCCCCGGTGCGGGTGACCGTGCGCGACGGCGTCGCCCATCCCCTTCCGCTCGAGGACGACAGCTTCGACGTCGCGGTGGCGAGCCTGGTGCTCTGCTCCGTGCCCGAGCCCGACGACGCGATCGCCGAGCTGCGCCGGGTGCTCCGCCCCGGCGGCGAGCTGCGCTTCCTCGAGCACGTGCGCTCCAGCCGCCCGCGCAAGGCGCGCGTGCAGCAGGTGCTGGACGGCGCCGGCGTGTGGCCGTGGCTGATCGGCGGCTGCCACACCGCCCGCGACACGCTGGCCGCGCTCGAGCACGCCGGCTTCACGCTCGAACGCGTGCGGCGCGTCGACGTCGGCGCCGCGGCCAACCCGGCCAACCCGCACGTCGTCGGCGTGGCGGTGCCGCGATGAGCGAGGAGGGCCTGCGGGCGGCGAGCGAGAAGATGCGCGCCGACGGCGTGGCCGACGCCGCCATCGACGTCTTCGCGCACTACTACCGCGAACTCGAGGCGGGCGCGACCGGGATGCTGCCGGAGGCCGATATCGAGCCGGTCGCCGACCTCCCGCGCGCCGACGACCTGCCCGATCCGCCCGACGGCGGCAAGGAGGCGCTGGGCAGAACGGTGATGATCAAGCTCAACGGCGGCCTGGGCACGAGCATGGGCATGACGCGGGCCAAGTCGCTGCTCGAAGTCAAGGACGGCCTCACGTTCTTGGACATCGTCGTGCGCCAGACCCAGCAGCTCGGCGTGCCGCTGGCGCTCATGAACTCGTTCGCGACCAGCGAGGACACGAAGCGCTTCCTGCGCGAGCGCTACCCGGACGCCGACGTACGCGAGTTCCTGCAGAACAAGGAGCCCAAGCTCCTGGTCGACGACCTCGTTCCGGCGGAGTGGCCCGCCGACCCCGAGCTCGAGTGGGCGCCGCCCGGCCACGGCGACATCTACGTGGCGCTGCAGGCCTCGGGCATGCTGCGGTCGCTGCTCGACGACGGCTACGAGGCGGCGTTCGTGTCCAACTCGGACAACCTCGGCGCCGTGCTCGACCCGAAGCTGGCGGCGGCGTTCCTGGACTCGCGGGCGCCGTTCCTGATGGAGGTCGTGCCGCGCACGAAGGCCGATCGCAAGGGTGGCCATCTGGCCCGGCGGCGCGAGGACGGCCGGCTCGTGCTGCGGGAGACGGCGCAGACGCCGGAAGAGGACCGCGAGGCGCTGCAGGACGTCGGCCGCCACCGCTACGGCAACACGAACAACCTGTGGGTCAACCTCGTCGCGCTGGATCGGGTGCTGGGCGAGCGCTCGGGCGTGCTCGGCCTGCCCGTGATCGTCAACCGCAAGACGGTCGACCCCTCCGACGAGTCCTCGCCCGAGGTGTTCCAGCTCGAGACCGCGATGGGGGCGGCGATCGAGGTGTTCGACGGCGCGGAAGCGATCGAGGTCTCGCGCACGCGCTTCGCGCCGGTCAAGACCACGAACGACCTGCTCGTGCTCCGGTCCGACTTCTACACGCTCACCGAGGACGTGCACGTCGTGCCCGCCGACGGGCGCGAGCCGGGCTCGATCTTCGTCGATCTCGACCCCGACCACTACAAGCTGCTGCGCGACTTCGACGCGCGCTTCCCGGCGGGCCCGCCGTCGCTGGTCCGGGCGAGCCGGTTCGTCGTGCGCGGCGACGTGACCTTCGGCCCCGACGTGGCCGTCGAAGGCGAGACCGAGCTCGAATCCGGATAGCCTCGCGCCATGGCCGTCGACGTCGGGGAGCGGCGCATCATGCGGCTGGTCGTCCGGCTCGACCGCTCGCAGCTCCAGCTCGCGCGGGGCGTGCGCAATGCGGTCGGCGTCGTCGTCCTGCTGCTCATCGGCGTGCTGACGGACGAGATCGCGGCCGGCGTGCTGATGGCGGGCGCGGCGCTGCTGATCGGCTTCGTCGACCTCGGCGCGTCCTACGCCACGCGCGCGCGGGTGATGCTCACCGGGACCGCGCTGCTCGCCGTCTCGACGCTGATCGGGGCGCTCATCGGGGGCAGCGACTGGCTGACCATCGTGCTCATGGGCGTCTGGGGGTTCGGTGCCGGGCTGATGGTGTGTCTGGGCATGGCCCCGGCGTTCCTCGGCGTGACGGCCGCGCTGGGGCTGCTGCTCTCCGCCTACTTCCCGGGCGGTATCGACGACGCGCTCGTGCGCGCGGGCTGGTCCGCGGTCGGGGCGCTGGCCCAGACCGGGCTGGCGCTGGCCATCTGGCCGCTGCGTCCGTTCCGGCCCGAGCGCGGGGCGACGGCCAACGCCTACCGGGCCCTGGCCACCTTCGTCGATGCGATGGCGGCCGGCGCGAGCACCGACGCCGAGGTCCCCAAGCTGCTCAAGCGGCTCGACGCGGCCAAGGCCCTGCTCGACGACGCCGAGGGGCGCTCGCTCAGCAACTTCCCCGCGGTGGAGGCGTTCCGGACCCTCGTCCTCGAGGCCGACCGCGCCTACCCGGAGGTGATCGCGCTCGTCCACGCTCAGCCCGACCTCCCACCGCAGGCGGGCGCCGCGCTGGGCGATGCGCTCGCGGCGACCGCCGAGGCCCTGCGCGCCATCGCGGGCGAGCTGGCCGGCGGGCCGCCGTGCGACGAGCAGGTCGAGGCAATGCGCCGCCGGCTGAGCGAGGCCACCACCACGATCGAGGCCACGGGCGGCCCGGGCGAGCAGGCGGGCCCGCGGCTGGAGGCGCTGCGGGCGCAGCTGCGCGCGGCCGTCGACGCCGCCACGGGCTGGACGAAGGGCCGCGAGATCGGCTCGCGCCTGCGCCACGCCCGTCCGCGCCGGCGGGCGCTGGGCGCGCACGACGCGCTGGCCATCCTGCACGCCAACCTGTCGCTGGGCTCGACGGCGTTCCGCCACGGCGTGCGCCTGGGGGCCACACTGGCGGCGGCCACGGCGCTGTACCGGATCGCCGACCTGCCGCGCGGGTACTGGGTGCCGGTGACCGTCGCCTTCGTGCTCAAGCCCGACTTCGGCGGTACGTTCAGCCGCGGGGTGCAGCGCTACCTGGGGACGGCCGTGGGCGTCATCCTGGCCACGGCGATCACGGCCCTGCTCAACCCCGGCTATTGGACCCTAATCGTGCTCGTGGGCATCTTCGCCGCCGGCATCTACACGTTCATCCTCGCGAACTACCTGCTGTTCACGACGTCGATGACGGCCCTGATCGTGTTCTTCGTCGCGTTCGACGGCGTCGCCGAGTGGACCGCGGTGACCGACCGCGTGCTCGACACGCTCATCGGCGGCGCGCTGACCCTGATCGCCTACCTGATCTTCCCGACGTGGGAGGGGGAGCGTGTGTCCGCGCGGCTGGCCGATCTGATCGCCGCCGACCGGAAGTACCTCGCCGGAGTGCTGGGGGCGTGGGTGGACCCCGCGACCTACGACCCCGACGCGCTGCACGAGGTGCGTCTGGCCGGGCGCCGCGCCCGCACCGAGGCCGAGGCGTCGGTGCAGCGCGCGCAGGCCGAGCCTGCGAAGCACCGCGGAGACATCGACACCGCGCTCGACGTGCTGGCCAGCCTGCGCCGTCTGGCCGACGGCACGCTCGCGCTCGAGGCGGTGCTGGAGGACGAGCACGCGCGCACGGCGCACCCCGAGGTGGGGACGCTGGCCCGCGAGCTCGACGGCGCGCTGGCCGCGCTCGAGGCGGCCGAGCGCGACGGCCGCCGCGCGCCGCCCTTGCCGCCGCTGCGGGCCGAGCACGACGCCCTGGCCGCTGCCGAACCGGCGAACGCGCCCATCGCCCTGGAGACCGACCGCATGGTCAATGCGGTCGACACCCTCGCGCACCTGGTCAAGCCGGCGCCGCCGGTGCGTGGCCCTTCGGCGCTGGCAGCCCGGACAGCCGGTGCGCCGTCGTGATGACGGCGAGGTGGGTGAAGGCCTGGGGGAAGTTGCCGACCATGCGCCCGGCCGCGGGGTCGTACTCCTCGGCGAACAGCCCGAGGTCGTTGCCCACGCCGAGCAGCCGCTCGAACAGGGCCACCGCCTCGTCGTGGCGGCCGATCGCCTCGAGTGCGTCGCAGAGCCAGAACGAGCAGGGCAGGAAGGCGCCCTCCTTGCCCGGCAGGCCGTCGACCGCGCCCTCCGCGTCACCGGTCGAGTAGCGGTATACGAAGCCGCCCTGCAGCAGCTCGCGCTGCACTGCCTCGATGGTGCCGACCACGCGGGGGTCATCGGGGGGCAGGAAGCCGGTGGTGGGGATGATCAGCAGCGAGGCGTCGAGCTCGCGCGAGCCGTAGGACTGCGTGAACGTGTTGCGGTCGGCGTCGAAGCCCTGCGAGCAGATCTCGCTGTGCAGCTCGTCGCGGATGCGCTGCCAGCGCTCGCGTGGGGCCTCGAGCTCGGCGCTGCCGGCGATCTTCACGGCCCGGTCGAACGCGACCCAGGCCATGACCTTGGAGTGCACGAAGTGACGGCGCGGGCCGCGCACCTCCCAGATCCCCTCGTCGGGCAGGCGCGCAGCCTCCTCGAGGTACTCGATCATCGCGACCTGCCGCTTCCAGGCGATGGGCTGGACCTGGCGCCGCGAGGAGACGCCGAGCCAGGCGAGGTCGAGCATCTCGCCGTAGACGTCGAGCTGGAACTGGTCGACCGCGGCGTTGCCGGCGCGCACCGGTGACGCGCCCTCGTAGCCCGGCAGCCACGCGAGCTCCTGCTCGGGCAGGCGCCGCTCGCCCGCCACCCCGTACATGATCTGGAGCTGGTCGGCCGCGCCGGCCGAGGCGCGCAGGAGCCAGTCGCGGAAGGCCAGCGCCTCCTCGGCGTAGCCGCACTGGGCCAGGGCGAACAGGGTCAGGGTGGCGTCGCGGATCCAGCAGTAGCGGTAGTCCCAGTTGCGCACGCCGCCGAGCGCCTCGGGCAGCGAGGTCGTGGGCGCGGCGACGATGCCGCCGGTGGGGGCGTAGGTCAGTGCCTTGAGCACACGCAGCGAGACGCCGACCGCCTCCGGCCACGCGCCGTCGTAGGTCGAGACCTCCGACCACTCGCGCCAGAAGGCGTCGGTCTGCTCGAGGGCGTGGAAGGCGAGGACCGGCTCCGGAGCCGGGCAGTGGGAGGGATGCCAGTCGAGCGTGAACGGCACGCGGTCGCCGGCCTCGACGGCGAACTCGGCCACCGTGCTCATGCCCTCGCCGTGGATGTCGGCCGGCGTGCGCAGGCGCAGGGCGTCGGGCCCGGCCATGGCCGACAGCCCGTCCGCCGTGCGCGTCACCCACGGCACCGCGGCGCCGTAGTCCAGCCGGATGGCCAGGTCCATGCGCATGGGCACCCGGCCGCTGAGGCCCTCGACGACGCGGACGAGGTTGGCGGCCTCGTCGCGCGGGGGCATCGCGTCGGTCACGCGCACGGTGCCCTCGGGCGTGTCCCACTCCTGCTCGAGGATCAGCGTCCCCGGGCGGTAGCGCCGCCGCACGGCCGGGCCGCCGGCGCCCGGGGCAAGGCGCCAGCGGCCGTGGCCATGGTCTCCGAGGAGGGCGGCGAAGCAGGCGCCGGAGTCGAAGCGGGGCAGGCACAGCCAGTCGACCGACCCGTCACGCCCCACCAGCGCTGCGGTTTCGAGGTCGCCCAGGAGGGCGTAGTCCTCGATCCGCACCTAGGCGGGGACCTTCTCCGGCGGGGGCTCCTTCTGCTTGGCCTTCTCGGCCGCGAGCTTGCGGTCACGCTCCTTGAACCACTCCTCGCCCTCGATCGAGAGCTTCGGCGTGGCCTTGTCGAGCCAGCGCGGCATCCACCACCCGGCACGACCGAGCAGGGTCATGATCGCGGGCACGAGCAGGCACCGGACGATCGTGGCGTCGACCGCCACCGCCGCTGCCATCCCGAGGCCGAACTGCTTGATGTTCGGGTCACCGCTGAGGAGGAAGGCGCAGAACACCGACACCATGATCAGCGCCGCTGAGGTGATGACGCGGCCGGTGGTGGCCAGACCGTCGACCACCGCCTCGTGCGGGTCGCCGTGCTCCTGGTAGCTCTCGCGCACGTGGCTCATGAGGAAGACCTCGTAGTCCATCGAGAGGCCGAACAGGATCGCGAACATCATGAGCGGGACGAACGAGACGATGGGGACCGTCGTCTCCAGCCCGACCAGCGTGGCCGACCAGTGGTGGCCGAACACGTAGGTCACGATGCCGAACGCGGCAGCGATCGAGATGAGGTTCATGATCACGGCCTTCAGCGGCACGAGCACCGAGCGGAAGGCCAGGAGCAGGAGCAGGAACGACAGCGCCAGCACCACGGCGATGGTCAGGGGGAGCTTGTCGCTGATCTGGTTCGCGAGATCGATGTAGCCGGCCGTCTGGCCGCCCACGTCGGCGGTCATGTCCTGGCCCTTGGTGGCCTTGGGGATCGTGTTGTCGCGCAGGTCGTTGACGACGTCCTCGGTCTTCGTCGACGAGGGCGCGTAGTCGGAGATGACCGTGTAGACGGCGGCGTTCCCGCTGTCGTCGACCAAGGGCTGCGTGACCGACTTGACGCCGGACGTCTTCTGCATGTCGGTGCGCAGGTCCTGGAGGCGCGGGTCGGACGCCGTGGTCTTGAGGAAGTCCTCCTGCTGCTTGGTCTGGTCCTCCTGGCTCTGGTTCTTCTCGTTCTCCTGCTTCTGCTGCTTGTTGACGTCGTCGGTGGCCTGCTGCTGGGCCTGCTGCTGCGGCACGCCCTGCGCCACGAGCTGCTGGGTCTCCTTCTGGATGTCCTGCTGGGCCTGGTCCTGCTGCTTCTTCTGCTCGTCCTTCTGCTGCTGTTCGACGTCGTCGAGCTGCTTCTGGTCGTTCTGGGCCGGCTTGCTCAGCGAGACGGCGACGAGCATGGGGCCGTTCTGCCCGCAGCCGAAGCCGCGGCAGATCCCGTCATAGGACTTGCGCGTCTGCGTGTCCTTGGGCAGCGCGCCGTTGTCGGTCTGGCCCAGGTGCAGGTTGCGGATCGGGAAGGCCAGCACGAGGAGGATGACCAGCGCCACGCCCATCGACGGCCACGGGTGCGCGGCCACGAACAGCGCCCAGCGGCGCCAGCCGTGGGGCTTGGCGTCGTGCTCGTGCTTGAGCCCCGGAATCTTCAGCGCGTTGATCTTCAGGCCGAGCACCGCCAGCACGGCCGGCAGCAGCGTCGTCGCGGCCAGCACCGCGATGAGCACGACGATGGCCGCGGTGTACCCCAGCGTCGTCACCAGCGGGATGCCGGCCACCAGCAGCGACACGAGCGCGATGATCACGGTGCCGCCCGCGAAAACGACGGCGCCGCCCGAGGTCGCGTTGGCGCGGGCTATCGATTCGCCGACCTCCATCCTGTCGTGCTGCAGCTGGTATCGGTGCCGGGTGACGATGAACAGGCCGTAGTCGATGCCCACGCCCAGGCCGATCATCGTCGCGAGCGCGGGTGCCGTCGTCGGCACCTGCACGACCTGGCCGAGGATGCCGATGACGCTCAGGCCGGAGACCAGCGCGATGATCGCCGTGAGGATCGGCATCCCCATGGCCACGAAGGTCCCGAAGGTGAAGAGGAGGATGACGACCGCCGCCGCCAGCCCGACCACCTCGGACAGATGGGTCGAGGGCTTGGACAGCTTCTGGCCGACGTAGGCGCCGACCGAGACCTGCATGCCGTGCGTCTTGCCCGGGTTGGCGACGTCGAGGAGGTCCTGCGCGCCCTGCTCGTCCATCTCGCTCGGGCTCTGCTTCAGCTCGAGCGCGATGTAGGCGACGGTCTTGTCCTTCGACAGCTGGGCGGCGCCGTCGGAGTCGAACGGGCTGGTCGCGTCGTAGACCGCGTGCTTGTCGTTCTTGTACGCGTCGTTGACCTGCTTGATCGCGTCCTCGTAGGTCGACTCGTCGAGCTTGTGGCCGGACGGCGCCACGAAGACGACCGGGACGGTGCCGTTGGCCTGCTGCGGGAAGTTCTTGTTGAGCAGGTCGGTGGCCTTCTGACTGTCGGTGCCCGGGAGGGTGAGGTTGTCGCTGGTGTTCTGCCCGAGCGTCGCCGAGACAGCCGCAAGCGCGATGAAGACGACGAGCCAGACGGCGATGACGATGAATTTGTGGCGGACACAGAAGTGGCCGAGGTTGTAAAGAGGAGCAGTCATGGGCTAACGTGACTTGTATCATGTTTTTCATGGCCGTTGGAAAAAGTCGTCGCGACGCCCCTCTTCCGCTCCCGCCGCGACCGAAGCAGGAGCGCAGCGAGGACAAGCGCAGGCGGCTCTACGAGGCGTCGGTGAAGGAGTTCGCTCGACACGGCTTCGACCAGGCTCGGGTCGAGGACATCGTCGCCGATGCCGGGGTCAGCTGGGGGACGTTCTTTCGCTACTTCCCCCGCAAGGAGGACGTTCTCCTGCAGATGGGCGTCGAGCACAGCCGGCTGGTCACCCGCGACCTCGCACCGGCCGCGACGGCCCGCGCGGCCGTGTACGCGCTCCTCGTCGCGCTCCTGACCTCCGACTGGCCCGGGCACCTGCACGGGGCGGTGCTGCGGGAGATCTCGGCCACACCCGCGCGCTTCTCGGCGCTGCTCGAGCCCGAGGACCCGCCGTGGATCGGGATCGCGGCCCGGCTCCTCGGCGAGGGGCAGCTGCGCGGGGAGATACGGACGGACGTGCATCCGGGCACGCTGGCCGCCGTGGTGATGGCCGGCGCGCTGTTCCCGGCCATCCAGGGCGGCTACGAGGATCTGAGCAGCCTGCGCGGGTTGCCCGGCGCGGGCAACCCGATCGTCATCCTCGACCTCGTCTTCCCGGTGGTCTGGCGCGGGGTGGAGGCCTAGCCCTAGCCCGTCAGCGCGCTCTGCGCGGCGCCGGCGCGCAGCTCGGCCGCGCGCCAGCAGTACCAGGTCAGGATGGTGCGGTAGGGACGGAAGGGCTCGCCGAGCGGCTCGAGCTCGCGCGGGGTCGGTCGCGGGACCTCCCAGGCCAGCGCGTAGCCCTGGCGCACGCCGAGGTCGCCGACCGGCCACACGTCGAGCCGGCGCAGCTGGAAGAGCAGGAACATGTCGGCCGACCACGGGCCGATGCCGCGCACGGTGGTGAGGCGCGCCGTGACCTCGTCGTCGGAGAGCCGGCCGAGGGCGCGCGGCTCGAGCACGACGGTGCCGTCGAGCACCTTGGTCGCGAGGTCGCGCAGCGAGCGCACCTTGGCCGCCGACAGGCCGACCGTGCGCAGCGTCGGGTCGTCGAGCGCGAGCAGCGCCTCGGGCTGCGGGTCGCCGCCCATGGCCGCGAGCAGCCGCCCGTGGATGGCGCGGGCGGCCGCGCCGGCGAGCTGCTGGTAGACGATGGCCTGGACGAGCGAGCCGAAGTGGGTCATGCGCGCGTGGCGCAGGCGCACCGGCCCGGCTTCGGCGATCAGGCCGTCGAGGACGGGGTCGCGGCCGGAGAGCGCCGCGGTGGCGCGCTTGATCGAGACGCGCTCCGTCACGCCGCCGCCTTCTTGCGGCGCCATGTCCCCACCCCGAACGTGGCGATGAGGAACCCCACGAAGGCGAGCGAGCCCACCACGACGTAGCCCGCCGACATGCCGGCGACGAGCGCGTCCTTGGCCAGCGACATGAGCTCGTTGGCCATGGCCGGGAACTGGTGCAGCAGCGACTGGCCGCTGTCGGTCCCGGCCAGGACCTTGCTGACGGCGAGCTCCTGGTTGTGGGTCAGCCTGTCGGCCACGGCGCTGGCACTCACGTGGTTGGCCGCGACCGAGGTGACGATCGCCGTCGTGAGCCCGAGGCCCACCGAGCCGCCGGCGATCTGGCACATGTAGATGATGCCGCCGGCCAGGCTCGTGCGCGACTTGTCCAGCGCGCCCACCCCCGCGGTGGTGACGGTCGAGTAGAACAGCCCGATCCCGAAGCCCATGACCACCATGCCGGGCACGAGCGCGAGGTAGCCGGAGTCGGCGCCCACGGTCGAGAGCAGGAACGGCGCCGCGGTCACGCAGGCGGCGCCGACGATGAGGATGGGCTTGGCCCCGAGCCGGTTGTAGAGCGCGCCGGCAACGAACGAGACGACGGCAAACGTGCCCATCAGGGGCAGGAACCCGATCCCCGACTTCAGCGAGCCGTACCCCAGCACCTTGACCAGGAACTGGGGCACGTAGACGAGGATCGCGAAGAAGGTCGCGGACATCATCAGCACCGACAGCGAGGCGGCCGTGAACTCGCGATTGCGCATCACGTCGGCGGGGACGAGCGCGTTGGGGCCGGCGCGCCGCTCGACCAGCAGGAAGGCCGCGAACAGCACCACGCCCGCGACGACCAAGCCGATGATGCGCGGGTCGCCCCAGCCCCACAGGGACGACTGGTCGAGGGCGACGAGCAACGCCACGAGGCTCAGGCTGAGCGTCGCCACCCCGGCGTAGTCGACCTTCTGCCCGCCCGGCGCGTCGCCGACGTCGTGGACCTTGAGATAGGTGACGACCACGGCGATCAGCGTCACCGGCAGGTTGAGGAAGAAGATCCAGCGCCAGCTCGCCTCGGTCAGGGCGCCGCCGAGGATGGGGCCGAAGGCGTTGCCCACCCCCGCCACGCCGAGGACCAGGCCGCCGGCGAGCCCCTGCTTGGAGTCGGGCAGGATGCCGTAGACCATGCCCAGGATCGCGGGCCACATCAGTGCGCCGCCGATGCCCTGCAGCGCCCGGCAGATGATCAGCCAGTCGGCCGACTGGGCCGCGCCGCAGAGCACCGAGAACCCGGCGAAGAAGCCCGCGCCGACGAAGAAGATGCGCTTGCGGCCGAACATGTCGGCCAGCCGCCCGCCGGTGACGATGAGCACGCCGAAGACGAGCGCGTAGCCGTTGATGACCCACTGGACCGTGCTGACGTCGGCGTCGAAGTCCTTCTCCATCGCGGGCAGGGCGATGCTCAGCGCGGTGAAGTCGTTGGCGATCACGAAGATCGCGCAGGCCATGGCGACGAGCGCCATGACGGTCCCGCGATCGATCCGGTCGGTGCCCTGCGCGGGGGTCGTGGCGGCGGCAGCCTCCATTCCGGCGCGACGATAACGAGAATGCCCGACTCACCGTGTGGCTCCGCCTCCTCATCGCCGCCCAGATCCTCGCCGTCGCCGTGCTCGCCGCGATCACCGTCGCGCGCTACCCGCTGTGGACCCTGGTCGACGAGGGCGCGCACTTCGACTACGTCCAGTCGATCGCCGACGACGGGCGCCTGCCGGTGGTCACCGACCTCGTCTCGCCCCAGGTCGAGGCGATCGCCGAGCACGTCTATCCCGCGCCGCCGCGCAAGGACCCGGCCAAGATCGGGCTCGGCGGCCGCTCCTACGAGGCCCAGCAGCCGCCGCTCTACTACCTGCTCGCGGTGCCCGCGTTCGCCGTCGGCGGGTCGGACTACAAGACCAAGGCCCGGGTCATCCGCGCGTTCGACGTCCTCTTCCTGCTCGGCGCCATCGCCGTGTTCCTCGCCCTGTGCCGCGAGGTGCTCGGTCGCGGCGACGCGGCGCTGGCCGGGACCGCGCTGGCCCTGACCGTGTTCCTGTGGCCCGCGATCGTCGTGCGGGGGGTCACGATCTCCAACGAGGGGTTGGAGCTGTTCATCGGCGTGGCCATCGTCTACGCGCTGTGGCGGGCGGCGGGCGAGCGACGGGCGGGCTGGCTCGTGGCCGCGGGCGCGCTGGTCGGGCTCGGGCTGCTGACCCGGCTGACCCTGGCCTACCTGGTGCCGGTGGCGATCGGGGTGGCGGTCGTCGGCGCCGTGCGCGGCCCCAAGCGCTTCCCGCTGTGGTCGCTGGCGGCCGCGGCGGCGCTGCCGGTGGCGCTGCTCGTGCCCTGGGCGGTGTTCAACCTCGACCACTACAACGCGCTGACGCCGACCGAGGCGGCCCGGCACCAGCAGGAGGCGGTGGTCAACCCGACCGGGCGCCGCCTCGGGCTCTCCGACCTCAAGACCGACGCTGCGGCGATGCTGAACGGGATCCTGCCCGACGAGTGGTGGGTGGTCTTCCTCTCCAGCGCGTGGCGGGTCGCGCGCGACATCATCGTCCCGGCCTTCCTCGTCGTGCCGCTCGCGCTCGGCGGCTTCGCGCCGCTGCGCCGGGGCGAGCGCGGGCGCGCGTGGGGGATCCTCGCGGCTCCGCTGCTCATCGGCCTCCTGGCCATGCTGGCCTCGTTCGTGATCGCGAACTGGAACCTGTTCGCGCCCCGCTACCTGCACCCCGAGGTGCCCGGCTTCGCCCTGTTCGGGGCGCTGGCCCTCGTGCGGCTGGTGCCGAAGCCGAAGGTGGTGGGCGGCATCGCGGTCGTGATCACGCTTGCGCTGCTGGCCCTGTGGGCGCACCTGGCCTCGGTCACGCCCGCGTCGTTGTAGGCGAGAATCTCCGCCATGGACCACGCCACGATCGAGCGCCGCGGGGACGTCGCGGTGGTCGCGCTGGACCGGCCCCCGGCCAACGCGATGGACCCGGTGCTGCTGGACGACGTAAGCAGCGCGGCCGAGGCGCTGACGGCGGAGGCGCCCGGCGCGATCGTGCTCACCGGCCGGCCCGGGTTCTTCTCCGCCGGGGCCGACCTCAAGCTCGTGCCGACGCTCGACGCCGCTGGCCAGAAGGCCATGGTCGGCGGGATCAACCGCATGTGCAGCGCCTGGTACGGGCTGCCGCACCCGGTGGTGTGCGCGGTCAACGGCCACGCCATCGCGGGCGGCCTCGTGCTGGCCCTGTGCGGCGACTACCGGGTCGCGGCCACCGAGGGCCGCTACGGCCTGACCGAGCTGCGCGCCGGGGTGCCTTACCCCACGATGGCGCTCGAGGTGGTCGCGGCCGAGCTCGCCGCCCCGGCTGCGCGCCGGCTCGTGCTGCGCGCCGACCTCGTCGACGCCGCCGACCTGCGCGAGCTCGGCGCCTTCGACGAGGTCGTCCCGCCCGACGACGTGCTCGACCGCGCCCTCGCCGTGGCCGCGGACCTCGCCGCGCTCCCGGGCGGCGCCTACGCGGCGACCAAGCGGCGGCTGCGCGCGGGCGTGCTCGCGGTCGCCGCGCGCCTGCAGGCGGGGGACGTCGACCCGCTGGGCGAGGCCTGGACCGACGCCGACACCGCGCGCCGTGCGGCGGCGGTCCTGCGCGGTGCCTGAGCTCGTCGGGCTCACCATCGCCGACGCTCCGGAGGCGTGGGCGGAGATCGGCTTCGCGGTGGCCGACGGCGCCTTCGCGCTCGGCGGCGTGCGGATCGCGCTGGCCGGCCGCGACCGCGGCGAGGGGATCGTCGACTGGGAGCTCGGCCCGAAAGCCGACGCCCCCGCCGTGCAGCACCCCAACCGCGCGCTCGCCCTCGACCACGTGGTGCTGCGCACGCCCTACTACGAGCGCACGCGCGACGCGCTCGTGGCTTCCGGTCTCGACCTGCGCCGCGAGCGCGACGACGTGCGCGACGCGCGGATGGCGTTCTTCCGCGTCGGGCCCGCCGTGCTCGAGCTCGTCGGCGCGCCCGCCGCCGAAGCGCCGCGGCTGTGGGGCCTCGTCGCCGTCCTGCCCAGCGTCGACGACGTCGCGCCGGCGCTGGCGCCGCACCTGGGCGAGCCGCGCGATGCCGTCCAGCCCGGGCGCCGCATCGCGACGCTGCGCGAGACGCCGGGCATCTCCACCGCGGTCGCGTTCATGACGCCGCGCGGCTAGAGCAGGTGCGTGTGGCGGTGGTGGTGCCGGTGCGACGCGGGGTCGGCGTCGCTCACGAAGGCCCAGGTCAGCACGGTCCCGATCGCGCACAGGCCCACGAGCACCCAGTCCGCCGCCGACTGGGCCGACGTGTAGGCGACGAGCGTCGTCTGGTGGGCGTTGGTGTCGTCGACGAGCACGTGCTGGAACACCGCCCCCGCCACGGCCAGGGTCAGCGCCCCGGCCAGCACGCGGTTCATGGCCAGCACACCGGCCGCGATGCCCGCCTTCTCCTGGGGCATGGCCATCATCGCCGCGGCCGACATGGGCGCGTACACGCAGCCGAGCGCTATCCCGAACAGCAGGTAGCCCACGAAGAGCACGGCGTAGCCCGAGGTCGGCCCGACGAGCGCCAGGACCACCAGCCCGATGGTGCCGAAGGCCATGCCCGCCGTCATCAGCGGCCGCGTGCCGAAGAACGCCATCAGCCGGCCGCCGAGCGGCGAGAGCACGATCATCGGCGCCGTGATCGGCAGCACCAGGACGCCCGTCTTCAGCGCGCTGTCGCCCAGCGCGGTCTGCAGGTACTGCGGCTGCAGGAACATCACCCCCCAGTAGCAGCCGACGAGGCAGAAGCCGGCCGCGCTGGCGCCGAAGTACGGGCGGTTGCGGAAGAGGTCGAACTCGACGATCGGGTGCCGCACCCGGTGCTCGATGAACCAGAAGGCCACGAGCAGAGCGACGCCGAGGCCGAACGCGCCCAGCGTCCGCGCCGAGCCCCAGCCCCAGGTCTTGCCCTCGACCAGCGCGAGCACGACGAGCGCCAGCCCGAGCCCGATCGTGAGCAGGCCGGGCACGTCGATGCGCTTGCCGGCGGCGGGGTCGCGCTGCTCGCTGGTCGAGACGACCACGAGCACGACGCCGAGCAGGCAGAAGGGCAGGTTGACCCAGAAGATCCAGCGCCAGCTGACCACCTCGAGCAGCGCGCCGCCGAGCAGCGGCCCGATGCCCAGGGCCAGGGCCGAGACGCCGGCCCAGATGCCCAGCGCCCGCGGGCGCTCGGCGGTGGGGAAGACCGAGGAGACGATGGCGAGTGACAGCCCCAGCAGCGGCGCGGCGCCGAGGCCCTGGATCAGCCGGCCGACGACCAGCACCTCCTCCTGGCTCGAGGTCGCGCAGACCGCCGAGCCCAGCGCGAAGAGACCCATGCCGATCAGGAAGATGCGCCGCCGCCCGAACATGTCGCCGAGCCGGCCGGCGGTGACCACGGTGGAGGCGAGCACGAGCAGGTAGCCGTTGACCACCCACTGCAACCCGGCTGTGGTGGCGCCGATGTCGCGGGCGATCGGCGTCAGGGCGATGTTGATGACGGTCGAGTCGAGCATGAGCACGAACAGGCCCATGCAGGTGCCGACGAGCGTCCACCAGCGGCGGTTGGCCTCGGTCAGCCCCGGAACGGCGGGCAGGTGGGCGGCGGGGGCGGCCACTTCGACATCCTCGCGCCTAGACTCCACCCGTGTCGGCAACCCGGCTGTTGATCCTCGGCGCGGTGCGGATCTTCCAGCCTGTGCACGGCTACTTCGTGCGGCGCGAGCTGCAGAGCTGGCACGTCGACGAGTGGGCCCACCTCAACCCCGGCTCGATCTACAACGCCCTGCGCACGCTGACCCGCGAGGGGCTGCTGGAGGAGGTCGCAACCGAGTCCGACGCCGGTCGCCCGGCGCGCACGACCTACGCGCTGACCAACGACGGCGAGACCGAGTTCCTGCACCTGCTGCGCGACGCGCTGCGCACCGTCGACCCGTTCGCGCCCGACCGCACCTTCGCCGCCATGAGCTTCGCGTTCGCGCTCAGCCGCGAGGAGGTGGTGGCGACGCTGGAGAGCCGGGTGGCCCAGCTCGAGGCCTCGCACCGCACCAACCGCTTCCGCGTGCAGGAGATCGTCGCCGACGCCGACACGCCCAACCACATCGCCGAGCTGGCGCGCCTGGCCGACGCCTGGCAGCAGGGCGAGCTGCGCTGGACCCGCGACCTGCTCAAGCGGGTGCGGTCGGGGGCGATGGCGTTCGCGGGCGAGAAGGACGCGCCGCTCTCCGCGCGCGACGCGCCGGCGGCTTAGGGGCCCGCAAGAAGAA
>Ga0070700_100000580_pt1 | contig 18347 bp, 29 predicted proteins | sample KBSK5101metaG_FD_65456 | JGI IMG/M metagenome (GOLD analysis project Ga0070700, IMG submission 65456) | Corn, switchgrass and miscanthus rhizosphere microbial communities from Kellogg Biological Station, Michigan, USA - KBS K5-10-1 metaG | ecosystem: Host-associated > Plants > Roots >...
CGAAGAGCGCCGGGACAAGAAGAAGAAGGAGCGGGGCGGACGCAAGCCAAAGGAAGATGCCGAATGAGCTTCATCGACTTCCTCGCCGCCCAGGCCGACCTCGACCTCCAGATGGCCCGTCGCGCCTTCCCGGTCGCCCAGGCCGCCTTCGACGGCCCCGTCCATGACCTCGCCGCCGAAGCCGCCGATGTCGGCTGGCACGACACCTCGACCAACCCTGAGACCGGCTCGATCGCGCTCGTGCGCGAGGACTCCGAACTGGTCGAGCTGGTTGGCGACATCGTGAAGATCTCCCGCGCGATGCCGACCGAAACTCGGGTCGTTTTCGCCTACGTGCTCGGGACCGCCTCAATCGTGGACGACCTCTCCCTGGCCCGCCGCCCGTTCATGGGTCTCGGCATCCTCGCCAACGAGACGCTCTCCTGCAAAATCGAGACGATCGCGTGAGCAAGGGCGACTTCGCGGACGCGGTGAGGAAGGCCGCTCGGGAGGAGGCCGTCAAGGCGTCGCCGCCGCCGCAGCGCTACCGCGTCGTCAAGCTCGACCCGTTGACCCTCGAAGCCTTCGGCTCCGACCTCCGGCTCACCGAGGGTGACGAGGACTTCGAGTTTCACGCTGGGCTGAAGCGGAAAGTCCGCGTCGGGTCCGTCGTCACCGTCTTGGACGACGAGAGGGGCGACCACATGGCGCTCGATCGACTGGTCGGCGACTCCGCCCAGGAGGACGACCCTCCCTCGGTCTCCGGCTCCCGTGGCGGCAACGTCGCCCTCAAAAACCTCCTGACGGTCCTAGATGCCGTCGGGGTCATCGAAGACAAAACCACGGCATGAGGCGGAAGCAGAATCCGAGCCGGGCTACCGTGTACCTACGCTGATGGCGGAAGAAACGTTCACCGACAACGACGAATTCGAGCTGCTTCCCGCGGGCGACGAAGACCTCCTCAGCGCCGACGCCCAGCTCGCCGCCGCCGAGGCGTCCCTCACCGATGATGCCTTCGCCACCGACTCGTCGCCAGCGCCGATCCCGTTCGGCAAATCGTGGGCATGGGATCGGGAGCGCCAGCGCTACAAGCGCGGCGGCTCCAGCGCCGCCCCCCAGGTCGTCTACGGCAAGGACTCCCTCCGCGAGTGGATCGGCAACGCCCTCTGCACCGCCCAGGGCGGCAGCCCGATCTTCTCCGACGAGTTCGGCATCGAGGAGCCGGACGACTGGATCGGCCTGGCTGACCCCGGCGACGCGATCGCCACCTTCGAACCGCGCGCCCGGGAGGCCGTGACCCAGCACGACCGGGTGCGGGAACTCGATGAGCTGGACCCCGAATTCGATCCCGATGAAGGAGTCGTCACCGTGTCAAATATCCTGGTCGTCACCGACGAGGCTGAGGCCGTCCCGCTTCTGCCCTTCGACATCTCCCCCACGGGCTTCTAAATGGCGATCGCTGAAGACTTCCTGAGCCTCCTGCCGCTCTTTCCCGAAGAGACGGAGACGACCATCCGGCTCCGGTGGAACGGCTGGGCAAACGAAGGGCTGACCGTCGATGACGCCGATGAGTGGGTGGACACCCGCGAGGGCAACCACTTCTTCATCTCCTCTCAGCCCGGTGTCCGGGAGGCCGCCAAAACCTACGACGTGATGGGCACCGACTACGTGGCGGCAACTTTCCCCGCCTTCGCCTGGGGCACCTACCTGGACGACCACGCGCTCACCTATTCGCTCGAACGGCTCGCCGCGACCCACGCCTCCGGGGAGGTCACCTTCACCGGGGAAGACGGCACCCTCGTCCCGGCGGGCACCGTGGTCGCCGCCGAGTCTCCTGTCGAAGGGGCCTCGGTGAAGGCATACGAAGTCAGCGAAGGCGGGACGATCGCGGGCGGTACCGTCACCCTGCCGGTCACCGCGATCGAATCGGGCAAGGCAACCGATGCCGCTGTCGGCGAGGTCACGATCGTCCTCTCGACCATCGAATCCGAAGAAGAGGTGACGGTCGCCAACGCCGACCCGATCATCGGCGGCTCCGACCCCGAGACCGATGAGGCTCTCCGCGAACGTCTCCTGGAGGTCTTCGAGGGCCAGGGGCCGGGCAACGTCCACGACTACGTCGTCTGGGCGCGCGCCTTCTCCGCGTCGATCGGCCTGGTCACCGTCTTCCCGGTCTGGAACGGACCCGGCACCGTCAAGGTCGTCATCCGCACCGCGGACGGCCAGCCCAACTCCGCCGAACTCGTCACCGACCTCAAAGCCTTCCTGGACCCAGTGGCGGGCAAAGGCTCCGGGCAGGCCCCGGTCGGCCACACCGTCACCGTCGAAACCGCGGTCACGGTCAAAGCGAAAGTCAAAGTCAAAATCGAGTTCAACGATGGCTACTCGCTCGAAGGAACCGGCGGCACCGTCGCCCTCAAGCCCTTCATCGATGAGGCCCTCGCCGACTACATGAGCCACGTCCCCCCCGGCGACGAAGTGGTCCGGCAGAAGATCATCGCCCGGATCGCCTCCTTCGAGGGCGTCCACGATGTCGGTGCCGTCGAAATCAACGCTGCGGCCGCGAACCTTGTGCTCGATGACGACCCGGCCCAGGTCGCCGAATACCGACCGACCGAATCCACGATCACCGAAGGCGCGGTCTGATGGCGCGGGTGCTCACGCCCGCCGCCCAGGCCCGGCTCGAAGAGCTGCCGGGCTGGGCGCAGGAAGCGCCGGAGCACAAGGCTCTCTGCTTGTGCTTCGCCAATGAGGGGGAGCGCCAGCGCGCGCTCGCTCGGGAAATCCGCGACGGCATGATCCCGATCAAAGCCAACGCCCTGACCTTGCCGCTCTGGGAGACGGCGCTGAAGCTGACGGTCAACCCAGTCGGCGTCGATGTCTCCACCCGCCGCGGCCTCGTCATCACCAAACTCCTCGGCGCCATCCCCGACCCTTCCGGCAAAACCTGGGAGGAGCAGATCACCGCCTTCCTCGGCCCGGGGTGGAGCTACGAAGAGGACAACACGCCCGACCAGACGATCCGGGTCAAAGTGCCCTTCAAAGTGGGTAGCTCCGACTTCCTCCAGGCCGAACGGATTCTGCGCGCGAAGATCCCGGCCGCCTGGGAACTCTTCGTGGAATCGGGCGAGGACTTCATCTTGGACCAGTCCGAAATGGACGTGCAGCAGTTCCACTCCACGCCCTAGCTTCGCGAAGTGGGGGCGGGCGCCCACTCCGCGCCCGCCCCTGCGCCCCGGGGACCGGCTGGCCCCGCGTGCCCATCCTAGCTGGGCGGGAGCTGAATCCGGACGCCTCTAGACTCGCTGCCGGATGACGGTCGATCTCAACTGGCTCTTCGCTCGGAAAGACGTGTTCCCCTCGTGGTGGGCGAACGCGATCCAGCAGGCGCTCACCAGCGTCAACACGCTCCACATCACCCGCAAATCAGCGACGGTGATCCAGGTCGCCCCCCACGCGACCCTCGGTGTCGCCGGGGTCATCATCGAGGGCAAATGGCGGATGAACGAGGCGACCGTCGAACGGACGGTGTCCGGCGCGAAAGCCACTTACTCGATCTGGGCGGTGGCGAAAAAAAACGAAGTCGATAACACGCCCGCTGTCTTCACCGACCACACCGTCTACACCTGGGAACTGAGGGTGACCTCCGGCGCCGCGCCGACCGGCGAAGGCATCGACATCACCGAGAAGATCGGCGAGGTCGATTGGTCCGGCGCGGCGATCGAAAAAATCCGACAGACCTACGGCTCGGTCGGCGGCGCCCAGATCGAGGACGGGGCGCTTTCGAGCGCGTCTGGCTCTGACATCACTTGGACGCGCGACGTAGACGGCGGCCTGCTCGCGGGATACAAGGCTGGCAGTGTCGCCGAGGGCGACGTTGCAGACGGCGCGATCACGTCACGGAAGACGAAACTGAGCATGGGGGTGGCTTCCGCAAGCGGAGCCACGGCATCCTTGGCAGCCAATACCTGGACCAGCGTGACTGGCTGCTCGTTTGAAGTCACCCCTGCAGTTGCCGGAACCCTGCACATCGTCGCCATCTGGGATATCGAACTCACGGCCACCGCCGGGACGGGCGGGGAAACCTATGAACCCGAAGGCAGTATCAAACTCAACGCCGAAGCCGAGAACGTGCGGGTGGCGAAAGACCTCTACACCGGGTTCACCAACCTGCCGATGCGGCGGTCGATGATGCAGGCCTACGCGCTGCCGGTTACCGCTGCGAAACAGACCATCCAGCAGCGGATCAAGAAGAACGCTTACGCACGGCGCTGCGACGCCGGGTTGGGCTGCTCGATGGCCTGGATCTTGCTCTAGGCCAGGCCCGCGGCGAGGACTCGGCAGACTCGGCGGTGGACCCGCAGACTCGGCTGCCAAGCTCCGTAGCTATAGGCGCTCAGTGGGCGGCTGGCGAACGTCGTCACCTTCGTCCGGTCGAACGCGCATAGGGCATAGGCGTCGGCCAGCAGCTCGCGGGGTTCGATCCTGGTTGAGCCTTCGATTAGGTGCCCGAAGATCCGCCGGTAGAGCCGGGCGCCCTGGTGTTCTCCGAGGTCGATCACGTGGGCGACCTCGTGGTAGAAGAAGAAGCGGTACATCGCCTGATCGCCACTTCGATCTTCGGGCGCTTCCACCGGCTCGGCCGACACGGGCGCCGCCGGGGGCACGGGTTCGCGGGGCGGGGGTGACGATCCCTGTTCTTCGGATGCCTGACGAATTTCGTCCTGGCGCAGTTCCCATTCGGCGACGTACTGCTGGCGCCTCGCTGCGTCGGCGGCCCGGACCTCTTCACCACTGCTCTCGTCGCCTTCATCGAACAGGTCGCTTTCGTCGGGCATCACCACGAGTCGGCGTGTCGGGTGAGCGCAGATCGTCGCGCGGAACTCTGGGCATTCGCGGTCGGCGACCACGATCCGGGGCGGGGTCGGCATCTTCGCTTCGGCGGCCCACTGGACGTAGAACGGGTTGGCGTCGCCAGCGACCACCATCGCGTCGGCGGGCGAGGCCCAGGCGAGGACGACGGCGACGGCGAGGGCGAGGGGGAGGGTTCTGCGGATCATGGGCGCCTCCTTCAGGAGATCGGTTTCGGGTGACGCCGGTTATGGTAGCACCAGAATGGGAAGAAAGTTCCCACTCATCGATCCATCGGCTTCGGCGGTTTCCTCTCCGCGAGAGTAGTAGCCTGATCCCCAGGTTTATGAAGCCGGGCAAAGCCAAACGCCTTCAGCACGCCGCCAACGGCATCCTCGGTAGGCGTCGCTTCAAATGGCGCAAGGTCAAGGAGGACGGGGAGCTGGGCGAGCGCTCCTGGGACGCCATCCACATGGCCGCCTGGCTGCTCGGGTTCTCCGATGAGCAGCTCGCCAAGATCCACCGCGGCAAGCTGACGCCGCACATCGAAGCCGTCCTGCTCGGGAAGAAGCCGCGCTCGGAGGAGATGAAGAAGCGCGATATCGCGCGCCGCGACGACGCCAAGCGCAAGCGCCAGAAGCACAAGGAAGCGGGCACCCTCGGCGGCATCCAGGTCACCCTCTACCCCGGCGAGCCGCACTACAACGGCTCCTCCGAGGTGCTGGCCTACATCGAAGGCTTCCTGTTGGACCGCGGCCTGCCGCTCGGCTCCGGCAAGCGCACCCCCGCCCACAACGCCGCGATCGGCGGGTCGTCCACCAGCGACCACCTCACCACGAAGACCTCCACGGACGCCCGCGACTTCCCGACCTTCTCTGGCGAAGACGACGCCCGCGCCCTCGCCGCCAACCTGGGGAACACCTCCTGGTCGCCGAACAGCTACGCCACCTTCGACATCCGGGTGGACGGGCACACCTACCGCATCCAGATCCTCTGGGGTAGCGGCATCGGCCACGGTGACCACGTCCATGTAGGCGTCAGCCTGGTGGGCTAGAGGCGGATGCGCCGCCTCTTCTCTCGCCGTGCTGCCCGCCGCGTCGCCAAGCGCGCCGCGGCTCACGGTGTGCCCGAGAACATCGCCACCTATATCGCCTTCGCCTGCCGCAAGGAGAAGCTGCGCTACGCGCTCGGCTTCGCGATGTTCGAGCAGGAGTCCGACTTCAAGGTGATTTACGGACACGACCTCGGTGGGCTAAACGCCGGATTGCGAGTAACCCGCGAGAACTACCTGCGCTTCCGCGTCGAGGTGGTGCGCCGCCGCGGCGGCGGCTCCAACGGCGTCGGCCTCGGCCAGGTGACGTGGTGGACGTACATCAAAGTGCGCTCCGGGCTGTGGAAGCCGAAGGTGCAGGTCTACCTCGCCGTCGAGATCTTGGACGGACTCGTTGACCGCCTCGGCGAGTTCACCGGGACCGGCGCCTACAACGGTGGCGAGGGCAACCCGAACGGCACCTACGCCACCGAGGTGCTGAACCGGGCCGATGAGTGGCGGCCGAAACTCGCTGGAAAGGACTGAGCCATGCCCAAGGACCAACCCGATAGCTGGACCGTCGATGAGGTCGTGGAAGAGGACGAGAACGGCACCTTCGCCATCGTCCGCATCTCTCAGAACAGCGATTACGTCCCCGACCGGAAGTGGCCGGAGCGCGGTCAGCAGCTCATGGTCAAGGACACCGAGTAATGCGCCGTCCCGCCTCAACCGAAAGGAACCACCCGTGAAGCATCAATTCGCCTCCCTCTTGAAGTTCCTCACCCAGAGCAACACCGCCCTCGTCGTCTTTGCCGCCTTCGTCTTGATCGGCGTCTACGTGGTCTTCGTCACGCCGCTCACCGCGATGGGCCTCGTCTCCCTCCTCCAGCTCCAGGCGGTCGCGCTCGGGGTCGGGATCGGCGCCGCGCAGATCAAGTTCACGAAGGCGACGGCAGGCGAGCCGGTGTTGGGGGCCTATGTCCTCCTGGTGATCGTCGCGGTGATCGTCGGCGGCATCGAAGTGCTTTCCGCCCCGCTGACCTACGAAGGATGGGTGAATGAGGTGTCGCCCTGGGTCGCCGGTCTCTTCGTCGCCAAGGGCCTCTTCGCCAACAACGGCCTCGGGGCGATGGTCAGCGGCCGCTCCGGGTGACGAAGACTCCTTCTCGTCTCACCCTCGAAGTAGATCTTCGGGAGCAGATAGGGCGCCACCGGGTCTACAGCCTGGTGGCGCTTTGCAGTAAGCGGCGCGGGCCGGTCACCATCGACCATCTGCTCGCCGTCGCCAGCCGCGAGCGCACCGACGGCCGCGGCCCGTCCTCGCCCGCCAAGGAGGTGCTCCGCCGGGGGGACAAGCCCTTCCTGGTCCCGGCCCTCCGCCGTCTCCGCACCGTCCTCAACCAGAACGTGAAGGAGGCCGATGAGCGTGGCGTCCCGACCGATCGGCTGATGCGCGTCGCCGTCGCTGCCTGGGACTCGGGCATGGACGAAGCCGTCCGCGGCTATGTCGAGCAGGCCGACCCCGACCTCTATGCGACCGGCGGCGACTACTCCGCCGATGTCTTTCGCCGCCGCGCGCACCTCCGCGAGATCTTGATGGACGACTACTACGGCCTCGAACCAGCGCATTTGGTCTCCGCGCTCAGGTAAGCTGCCGAGCGTAGGTGACGGTCATTCCTCCGCGCCAGGTCTTAGGCCTTGCGACGGGAGGGTTCGGGTGATCTGAACCACGGGGAGTCGGGGCCACCTTCGGGTGGCCCCTTCTCGTTCCGGCGGATGACTGGTAACTTTCTTCCCACACCCGAACCTGGAGGCTTCAAGATGGCCGAAGATCTGATTCAGCTCAACCCCCTCGCCGCCGCCGCGCAGTTCACCGAGGCCGATCGGCAGGCGATCGCGCACCACCTCGGCATAGAGGCGACGAACCCCGCGCTACTTCCCTTCCTGGCGATGGCGGCCTCGATGAGTCTCAACCCGCTTTCCGGCGAGATCTGGTTGCTGAAGGGCGAACGCGAGACCAGCACCGGCATCGAAGTCTTCTACCGCCCCGCGGTTGGCCGCGACGGCTTCCTGAAAAAGGCTCGGGAATCCGACAACTTCAAAGGCATCCGCTCCGACGTAGTCCGCGCCAAAGACACCTACGAGGTCGAGCACACCCAGGACGGCATCAACTTCGTCCACCGCCACGCCTCCCTCGGCGAGGGCGTCAAGGCCGACGACCAGGAAAGCCACCGCGGCTCTGTCCGCGGGGCCTGGGGCCTGCTCGAATACAAGGACGGCACCTCGCCCTTCTTCTTCTTCGCCGAGATCTCCGAGTACGCCCGGACGAAGACCGTCGTGAAGGACGGGCACGCCGAAGAGGTTCCCGAGGGCGCCTGGTCCTATCTGTCGGCGATGATTCTGAAGTGCGTGCAGTCCTACGTCTGCCGCATCGGTTGCGGTATCTCCGGCGCGGTGCCGGTGGATGAGCTGAGGGGCGGCAGTCAGGCCACCGAGATTCAGCCGGGCGTCCAGCGCGACCAGCGCATCGACGCCGACCCGACCGACGAGAACGACGCCTTCATCGACGCCCTGACCGATGTGGCGCCCGAGACCCGCAAGGAACTGAAGGAAGCGCTGCGCGAGGCCAACCGGCTCACCGCCTTCTCCTGGGCACCCGCCAAGGTCTCAATCGTCCTCAACGCCGCCGATCAGGTCGAGGCCGAGAAGGTGCTGGCCACCGTCGAAGGGGAGATCTCCAGGATGCAGCGCCGCATCCGCGAGGAAGAGGAGGCGGCCGCGGCGAAGGTGGAGGCCGAAGGCAAGCCCGCCATCCAGGTCATCCAGGCCCACGAAGTTGCGCCGGGTCAGATGATCTCGATCGCCGAGGCCAGGGAAGAGGAGCCGTGGCCGGTCGGTCGCGTCTCCCGGGTCGAAGGGCGCGTGCAGATCGAGGAGGCCGGGGACGAGAAGAAGGGGACCGTCGAGCTGGAGCGCACCGACGAGGTCGAAGTCCACGACATTCCGAACCCGGCCCAGGCTGAGGGGGAGAGCGGCCCCGGATGACGGCCACCCTGGTCCCGGTGCCGGGGGAGCCGATGAGTCTCGACAAGGTGATCGAGACCTATCCGGTCCTCCGGCAGAGCCTCCTAGCCGAGTACGACGACTGCGCGCTCTACTCCTACTTCGGGCTGCGCTACGAGCAGGGTTGGGGCACCCACCCCTCCGGCCGCGGCACGCTCTTCCACCGCTTCGCGGCCGAGTGCCTGCGAGAAATGCAGCTCATCAGCGAAGAGCAGCTCCCTGAGTCGATCACGCTCGCGGTGCTGGAGGACGTGCTTAAGCAGGCCGACATCCCCCCGGCCGAGCGGGTCAGGGTGCCGCTCCGCGAAATCCCCGTGCTCCGCATGGCGTCGGTGAAGTTCGCCAAGGACAACGCCTTCACGATCGCGAACCTGATCGACGTGGAGAAGATCCTGCTGGTCCCGATCGAATACGTGGACGACCAGGGCCAGATCCGGGAGAGGATGCTCCGCGGCACCCCCGACGCCATCGTCCTCGACCGCGACCGCCCCGAAGACGGGATCATCGTCCTCGACTGGAAGGACACCTGGGCGCTGCCGCCGGAGCGCAACCACGAGAAGGACGCCCAGAAGAACCCCCGGTGGGCGAAGAAGGACGCCGCCGTGCAGAACCTCAGCTACCACGGGTACTTCCAGCAGCGCTTCTACGCCTACCTCCTGCTGAAGACGTACCCGAAGATCAACTACATCACCCTCCGCGAGTTCTACGCCCGGCGCTCGAAGGCCCGCCCGGCGACCGTCACCCGCGACGACCTGCCGGTGATCGAAGAAGAGATCCAGAACCTCGTCCGGGAATTCGACCGCTCCCTCTGCGCGGGCAAGCCGAAGAAGCTGACCATCACGGGGACGGCCGACTGGCGCCCGACCCCGGGTAAACACTGCTTCTGGTGTACCGGCTACCACCACTGCCCGCTCGATCGAGAGGTGCTGAAGCGCTACGCGATCAAGACCCCCGAGGACGCCAGGGAGAACGTCGAAGCGCTGGAGGTGCTCGAAGCCCGGCGCAAGATCCGCCGCGAGGCCGGGCGCACCTGGGCCGAGGAGAACGGGCCGGTCGAGTCGCGCTCCTCGAAAGGAGGTCGCGCCTTCGGCTTGAAGACCACGAAGTCAGGCCCCGAACTCACCTTCTTCACCCCCGAGGGCAGCGATATGGCGCCGAGGCGAAAAGCCTCCGACAAAGATCTGGAGGATGCGATGAAGCAGGCCATCGCCGAGAAGAAAGATGGGAAGGTGAGCGAGTGATCGCCCGGACCCTCTGGTGGGAGTTCCTCGGCGGGGCTGGCCTCCTCGGCCTGGTCCTCGGCGTCCTCACCCTCAGCTTCGGCGTCGTCATCGTCTCTGTGCTGCTCATCCTCGCCTGCCTCTGGCACTGGAGGGGCGACTGATGCCCGCCGTCGAGATCGGCGCCGTCTGCGAGAACGGCCACTTCACCTACGCCTTCCACCAGTACCCGCCGGTCACGGCGGCCTCGGTCGATAAGCAGGTCGAGCGCCGGGTGATCCCCGACGAGTGCTCCCAGTGCGGAGCCTCCCTCGACGGTCGCCCGATGACGGTTGAAGGCTCGGAGATCAAGCGCCCAGTGCGGTCCGGCGGCCTCTCGCGGTCCTCTGGCGCCAAGAAGCCGAAGGTCGGGCCTCTGCCCCCGGCCGCCTGGAAAAAAGCCGTCTGGGAGCGCCAGGCGCGTGAACAGGGCCGCCCCGGCAAGGCGCCGGTCTGCGCCGTGACCGGCGAGCAACTCAACTTCCTCCACGATCACGCCCACCACCCTCTGGAGAAGCGTCTCCTGAAGGCGAGGGGCCTGCATCACCTGATGTACGACCCGCGCAACGGCATGTTCATCAAGGCGCGGGTCCACACGGCGCACACCGACCGAGGCAAACCGATCTCGGCTGAGTACGTCCCCGCCTGCGCGTTCGCCTTCGCCCGAGAGGTCGGGCACTGGGCGATCGCGCGGCTCGAATCAGATCACCCACAACCGAAGGAGCAGTGATGGCGAAAGCCAAAAAAGAGAAAAACCGCGACGGGAAGCCGCCGGAGGAGACGCCCGAGGAGAAGAAGGTCCGGGAGCAGAAGGAACTCGAAGACGCCATGCCCGAGCCGAAGCCCATGGGTGACCCGAGCGGGACGATCCCCCTCCCGGTCGGTAGCACCCCTTCGGCCAAGCGGAACGTCGAGGTCGTGGTCGAGTTGACGAAGGCGCACTCCCGCGGCGCCGGGCAGCTCGACATCAACAAGGAGCATCTACTCATCGTCCGGGCGGAGTACCTGAAGGGCACCCCGGTCCCGAAACGCGACGGCGACAAGCGGGTCACGGGGTTCAAGTACGTCCAGCAGCTCCGCCCGACCTGGACGGAGAGCCTGGACGACTACCTGGAGGCCAACGGCCTGAAGATCGTTCGCGTCGATGAAGAGGGTGAGGCGATCTCGCCCGAGAACCTCGTGAACATCGAGGAGCTGCGCGGGGCGAGGGAAGGAAAAGGCGCCCTCGACTAGAAAGTGACCAGCGCCGGGGCCGCCTTCGCCAGACGCCTTCCCCCGAAGGGCGTATGGGAGGAGGGGCGGCCCCGGTTCCTGACCCCGAACCAGGAGAACCGATGCGCGACGGAAGACGACCACCCCTCTGCTATCAGGAGACCGAGGCCCTCCGGATGATCCGCGGCCGCGACCGCGGCAAGCGCGGCGACCTCGGCCTCGTCTACGCCCTCGCCGTCTACGGCACGATGACCGAGCTGGCCGAGGCCGGAGAGCGCCAGGACATCAACCGCGAAGGCTTCAGGGCCAACCGCCGCGAGATCGCCGAACTCTCCGGTACCTCCACCCAGACCGTCGATCGAGTCGTCGCCGAGCTGGAGGGTCTGGGTCTCCTGCATGTGGACCACCGCGGCGAGGGTGGCGAAGAGTCGCTCTGGACGCTGATCTCCCCCGGCGCCCCGAAGTCAGCGCCGCCGGAGCTACCCGAGCCGGAGCCACCCGCGCCGAAAACCAAACCCGCCCGGGAGAAGCAGTACCACGAGTACGCCGACCCCTTCCTGAAGAAGGACCACCCCGAGGAGCTGGAAGACGGCCTGGAGCTGCTCCGGCAGGGCCGGAAGGTGGACGGCGCCCTGGTCACCCCGATCGAGATGGCGAAGGCTGCCATCTGCATCGCCGCCTTCAACCGCTGCTACGAGTTCAAGGGCGCGACTGAGGCGGGCTACGGTCTCGGCCCCAACCTCTCCGCGATCGTCATGCGAGTCCGCGACCGACCGAGCTGGGATGCTGCGAAGCATGTTCGTCTCGTGGAGTCGGCATGGCGCATCCGCTGGTGGGAGCGCCGCGACTCCAAACGCCGACCCTCCCCGAACGTGATCTGGTCCCCCAAATCCTTCGAGCAGGTCGCCCAGGACGCCAAGGACGAGGCGGCCGGGGAGAAGCCCGAGCAGATCGGCAAGCGGCGGTACACCCATGGGTGAACGCGCCCGGAACATCCGCCAGGCGATGGAACTCGAAGGCGCTACGGCCGAGGAGATCTCCGAGACCCTGGAGGAGATCCAGGTCGAGGAAGAGGGCCGCGACCCCCGCGAGCGCGGCCGCCGCTCGGGCATCCCCGAGAAGTACCTCTGTGTCAACTGGGACGACATCGAGATGGATGGCCGCAGGAAGTCGATCGAGGCCACTCGCCGCTGGGCCGAGAGCTACGAGCCGCGCCGCGCCGCCTGGAAAAAAGACACCTCCGCGGGCCTCTACCTCTGGAGCGACGGCGAGGGCGCTGACGAAGACGAGACCGGCTTCGGCACCGGCAAGACCTGGATCGCCGCCGCCGCCGCCGAGCACCTTCTCGGCCAGGGCCTCCGCGTCCGCTGGCTGACCGTCTCTCGGTTGATGACCAACCTCAACCTCGGCTTCTCGAACCCGATGTACGAGGACGCCTGCCACCGGGTGCGGGAGCCGCGCCGCGGCGAAGCCATCATCCTGGACGACATCGACAAGCAGCCGCCGACCGAGCGGAACATCCAGCCGATCTTCGCCCTGGTCAACGACTGCACGAACAACGAGATCCCGTTGCTCATCACCGCCAACCGCCACATCGACGCGCTCCAGGAGGACTGGGGCGCCCGCTTCGGCCACGCCGCTGCCAGCCGCATCATCGAGCACTGCCTCGACGTGGAGGTCAAGGGGCGGGACCGGCGGCTCCCGGCGTGAGGTTCTCCGGCGCCCGTCGCCTCGGCCGCCTCGGCTCGGTGTACTGGGATACGGGCCAGATCCTCCGCCCGACCTTTCACCGCTACTGGGAACTGGAGTCGATGGGCGCCTCGGTCGGGATCGGCAACGGCAACTCCGACGACCTCGTCTGCATCAACGTCGAGGTGCCCACCGTGATCGTCCGTAGGATCAACCGCATGGCGGGGTACGAGTGAGCTGGACGGCCGTGGAGCGCGCCTTCGTAGAGCGCGCCGTCGAGACCCACACCGCCGCGGCCGACATCGCTGGCGCGCTCAAGCGCCCGTTCATCGAAGTCATCACCTTCATCCACGACGAGAAGATCCGGCCGCCCGCGGTGCCGGGGCCGCCGCCGAAGATCCCCCGCGGCGCCGGGTACTCGAAGGCCGAGGCCGCCAGCGCGCTCGGCGTCCTAGTCGCCTTCGACGGCAGCATCATGGAGGCGGCCCGGGTCCAGAGGCTCAACCCCGACCTCCTCGCGCTCGCCCTTCAGCGCGACGGCATCGGCGGCGACTACCTGCGCTCCCAGGCCGAGCACCTCAAGGAGTGCCCCTACTGCGCGCGCCTCTTCTTCCCCACCAACGCCTCCCAGGAGTTCTGCCGGAAGAAGTGCTCGGCCGACGCGCGCCGTGACGAGTCCTACTTCGGCGGCCGCCGCCGGGAGACGCTGGGCCTGCTGGCCGGGATCTGCCAGATCTGCTCCGCCAAGCCCGAGCGCGGGATCTCCTCGCATCACATCTTCGGCAAGGAGAACGACCCCGACGACGAGTACCTGATCGCCGTGTGCTCCGGCTGCCACGACCTCCTCACTCGCCTCGGCCGCCGTGGCTTCGGCCCGTCACACTGGGAGGCGCTCATCACCCTGGCCTCGATGAGGGGCGGCAAGGCCCCGCAGGTCAAGGTGCGCTTGAAGGTCTAGCTGGCGCGGCGTCGTACCTCCTGGTAACTTTCTTTCCACCCGAACCCCCGAAGGAGGAGCCGATGGTCGCCAGGGCCGTGGCAGCAGGCATCGCAGTTGGAGCCGGAGCCATGATGGTCGCTCCGCAGGTTGTCGCCGACACCCCGGCTGTGGGTCTCGTAGCGATCGGCTTGATCTTCATCATCCTCGGGATGACCGCTGCCGGAGACCTCTACTCATGGGAGCGCACGAATGGCAATAGGTAGCCGCTACATCGACGCCGACACGCTGCTCAGCAAGATCCACTTCGACAAGGACTCAGCCCTGGGGAGGTGGTTGAGGCGCCAGCCGAAGGCCCCCAAGTTGGTCTCTCGCCAGGGCGTCGCGCAGATCCTCGGGATCTCCTCGCCCCACGTCGCCCGTGTCGCTGACCGGCTGACCCCGATCTCGATCGAGGGCAGCAGCCGCCCGGTCTACGACCTCGCCGAGGTCAAGGCCCTAAAGAAGGAGCTGGATGCCGAGAGGAAGGCGAAGAGCTGATGGGGGTAGCCCACGTCAACGTCTCGGTCATCACCGGGAACCTCACGAAGGACCCGGAATTGCGCAGCACGAAGGGCGGCACGCCGGTCTGTGAGCTGCGTGTTGCGGTCAATGGCCGCCAGAAGCAGGGCGACCAGTGGGTTGACCGCGTCGATTACTTCAACGTGACCGTCTGGGGCAAGCAGGGCGAGAACTGCGCCGAGTATCTCGCCAAGGGCCGTCTCGTCGCCGTCACGGGGCGCCTCCGCCTGGACGAGTGGGAAAGCAACGGCAGCAAGCACAGTGCCGTCTCCATCGTCGCCAACTCGGTCCAGTTCCTCCCGAGCAAGGCCGACAGCTCCAGTCGCGGGGAAGACCCCGGCGAATACAAGGAGGAACAGCCCGACGTGTCCTCCGGCTCCAGCCAGGAGGACGACATCCCCTTTGCCCGTCCCGACTATCCGGCGCCCTTCGCCGAGCGCGAGAGGAGGTCGCAGCGTGGCCCGCGTCGGTCGTCCTCCCTCCTGTAGCTACGGCGAGTGCCAGAAGTGCCGCAACCGGGTCAAGGCTCGGGAGGTCTACCAGGCGTTGTCGCTTGAGGAGCGCCGGGCAGTGATCGCCCGGCGCGACCCGGAGAAGGTTCGAGCTGCTGACCGCGCCCGGAGCAAGACCCCGGAGCGGGTCCGGCAGATTACGACGACCACTCGGAACTGGCGCAAGCGCCACCCCGAGAGGGTGCGCGCCCATAGCGCCGTAGCCCGCGCGCTCCGCTCCGGCCGCTTGAAGAAGCAGCCCTGCGAAGAGTGCGGCTCCAAAGACGTTCATGCTCATCACGACGATTACTCGAAGCCGCTGGAGGTCCGCTGGCTCTGCCCGCTCCACCACGGCGCCGAGCGAAAGGTAGTGGCCTAAATGGCAGAGAAAGCATCCCGAGCAGCAGTAACGACCGTCCTGAAGATCGGCCCCGTCAAGGCGCCGGTCGTCCTGATGAAGGCGACCGCCGACCTCTCCAAGAGCCACAAGTGGGAGCAGCGCACCCCCGAGGAGGACGACAACATCGCCAAGATGCGGAAGCGCATCAAGGAGTTGACGCCCGAGGCTCCGGCGTCCGCAGTCGCCCCCCCCGCGGCGCCGCCCGAGGGCGATCCGCTCGGTGACGGCGAGGCGAAGCCCGAGCAGACTCAGGCCGAAATCGATGAGCGGCGCGAGGTCGAAGAGCAACTCGCCACGGCGCTGAAGCCGCGCAAGGGAATCCTGAAGGACGACGGCGCCTACGTGGATCTCACTGACGAGATCGAGAACGTCGCCGAGCGCTCGAAGTCGGAGTTCATGGAGGTGGTCTCCTTCATCGACCAGGGCCACGTCCCGAACGCCCGGATCACCGCGAGCTACTACCTGGCCGGTGGCGACGACCAGGAGGGGCTGCTGGCGCCCTCCCCGGTCCTGGTGATGCTGGCCACGGCGATGCGGCGAGCCAATCGCTACATGCTGGTCCGCTTCTCCAAGAAGAAGGGCCAGACCCTCGGGATAGTCAAACCGCAGCGCGACGGCTCCCTGCTCCTGGTCGAGCTGGTCTTCGCCGAGCAGTGGCGCGAGCCGGGGCCGAAGGCCCTCCGCCACTCTCAGGCTCAGGTGCCAGAGGAGCGGATCGAGCAGGCCGAGGAGTTGATCGAGGCCATGGCCGGTCGCCGCGACTCGATCGATGACATCTTCGACCTCCGCGCCCAGATGGAGAACGAACTCATCGCGAAGGCCAAGGCGGGCGAGATGGACAAGTACACCCTCCCCGAGGTGGACCCCTCCGCCGACCCCGACGCCGAGCAGCTCGGCGAGCTACTGAAGCAGGCCGTCGCCGAGGCGGCCTGACCACCGTCCCTACCCTCTGAAAGGAACCGATGGCAAAAGATAAAGCCGAGACGACGCCCGCCAGGAAACCGCGCACCACGAGGGGCGCCGGAGAGCGGGTCGTGCTCCAGGGCGTCACGATCAGCCCGTGGGACATCGTGCGCGCCGTCGCACGCGACCGCGGCATCAAGGTCAAAAACCTGGAAGAGGCCAGGCGCAACAAGGCGCTGAAGGCGCTCATCGATCTCCTCCCGATTGAGGGCGACGACGAGGATCTGACCGTCTGGGTCCAGCTCGGCGCCCCGGTGAAGGCCGAGGACCGCGAGCCAGCTATCCTCGCCGTCCTCGGTGGGGAAGTGCCCGGCGAGTACCGCGCCCCCAACCACTCGGCTTGGCTTGGCGGCAAGCGCTACAAGGATCCCGAGCAGATTAAGCTCGACGTGGAAGACCTCGACTAGGCGCTGGTGGCGGCGGGGAAGAAAAAAGGCGCGGCCAAGAAGAAGCCCGCCGCCAAAAAGCCCCAGGCGAAACCTCGCAAAAAAGCCGCGAAAAAACCGCCGAAGCCGGGGGGGAGCGCTGCCCGGAAGAACCGGAACAGCGGCAAATCGAAACCGACCAAATCGAGGGGCAAGGGCAAACAGCCTCGCCTCACCGCCGCCAAACAGTCCGTTCGCGACACCCTCCTCATGGTCCGCGTCGATGCCCAGGGTTGGTCGGTCCAGGACGCGGCCGCGGAGGCAGGCATCGGCTACGAGGCCGCACGCAAGGCGCTGAAGAAGAAGCGGGAGGCCCAGGAGCCGCTGCTCGATGAAGACCCGGTCAAGATCGTGGAAAGCCTGGTGCGCCAGTGGCAGGCCGCGATCGGCGACTTCGAGCACATGGCCGTCGCCGCGCTGGAGACCAACCACATGAACGCAGCGGTCGGCGCGAAGAAAGGTGCCGGTGAGGCCCGCCAGCGCCTCACCGAGCTGCTCCAGTCCTTCGGCACCCTGCCCAACGACCTGGGGACGCTCACCTACACGATCGAAATCAGGGCGATCGCCCTCAAGCTCAACGCGATTATCGGCGACTTCTTTTCCGCATTCGAGGACTTGAAGATCCCGAAGGGCGAGCGTGAAAAGGTCGCGGTCCTGGTGGCGAGTACGGTAAAGGAGATCGATGCCATCGCGACGAAACCAGAGCACGTAACCCCCGAACCCGACGAGGAGGAGGAGCCGCATGGATGACCCCCGGAAGGACCGCCTGGACGACCGGGTCCAGGAGAACGACGAGGACGCTCCCAACCCCGAGGAGCGCCTCGATGAGCGCGTCGAACAGCTCGGCGCCCCACCCGATCGCCTCCAGGATGCCGACGACGACGATGGCCCGGCCGCGGCGTAGGCGCGGCGGCCTCGTCGGCAAGATCCGCCAGCTCTCCGCCGAGTTCAGCTCGGCGGAGGGTGTCGGCGGCTCGATCGACAAGGACAGCCGCGTCATCGACTCGAAGGGCGCCCTGCTCCTCGAAGAGGTCGCCGTCGCGGAAGTCGGCGTCGAGAGTCCCGACCAGGACGGCGGCGAGCTGGTGCTCGCCATCGAGCTGACCGGCCAGCTCCAGGGCAGCGGCGAGTGCGTCAACCCACTCATCCTCGCCAAGCCCGACACCGCGGCACTGCTGATCGCCCAAATCACCGTCGTCGGCCGCGAGGGCCGCGTCGGCCCCGAGCTGGACCATGCGCTGCATGGGCGCATGGAGGAACTGCTCGGTGCCAAGCCGGAGTGATCTGTGCGCCAACGAGTTGAAGGTCGCCGTCCGCCGCCGAGCGCTCGGGCCTGAAGGGCAGGGCGGCCGTGCCTTCGTCTTCTTCGAGGTCTCGATCGAGGGGCGCCGCGCCGACGCCATCTCGGTGGACCTCTGGCGCTCGCGCGGCCAGCTCATCCAGGGCTACGAGATCAAGGTCTCGCGGGCGGACTGGCTCAACGAGCT
>Ga0070700_100000588_pt1 | contig 18238 bp, 17 predicted proteins | sample KBSK5101metaG_FD_65456 | JGI IMG/M metagenome (GOLD analysis project Ga0070700, IMG submission 65456) | Corn, switchgrass and miscanthus rhizosphere microbial communities from Kellogg Biological Station, Michigan, USA - KBS K5-10-1 metaG | ecosystem: Host-associated > Plants > Roots >...
TTCGCGGCGGCGGCTGCCACCGCGCCCGGGGCGATGCGGAGCACGAAGATCAATCGCAACCTCTGCAAGACGACCGGCGGGGGCAAGTTCGTGGCGATTCCCGGCTTCCCGGGCGAGAAGGTCGACCGCCGCCTCCTCTCCGACATCGAGTACCTCGTCCGCCGCTACAAGATCTTCATCACCGACGGCTACTCGAAGGACCCGGTTCACGCGGCCAACGGCGAGCATCCGCTCGGCCTCGCCCTCGACATCGTTCCCGACAAGTCACGCGGCGGTAGCTGGAAGCTGATCTCCCGCCTCGCCAAGCGCGCCGAGCCGACGCAGAACCAGCCGATCGCGCCATGGCGCTGGGTCGGCTACAACGGCGACGCCGGCCACGGCCGCGGCAACCACCTCCACCTCTCCTGGAATCACTCCGACGCCCGTCCGTTCCACCCGGCCCGGACCGTCTACACGATGCGCTGCCCGGGCTCGCCCGCAGGCGGCGGCAGCACCGGCGGCGACCGCGACGGTGGCGGCGGCGACAGGGGCGGCAAGAAGGGCGGCGGTGGCGGCGGCATCCGCCCGAGCGGCGGCGGCTCCGGTGACGGGGGCGGCGGCCTCCAGCCCCGCCTCGAGCGCTCGTTCGATAAGCGCGCCGCCGACCCGGTCGTCGAGACCGGTGGCGTCGGGCTCCGCTGAAGCCCGATCGGCGCGCTCAGAGCTCGCGAATGACCCGGCAGGGATTGCCGGCGGCCATCACCCGCGGCGGCACGTCCGCGACGACGACGCTGCCGGCACCGACGATCGCGTCGTCACCGACCGTCACCCCCGCGCAGACGATCGTGCCGGCCACCGGCCGATGATCCCATGCCTCCCACGCCGCGCCGCCGCGCCTAGAATCCCCGGGCCCGAGGGCGCGTAGCTCAGTGGGAGAGCGTCCGCCTCACACGCGGAAGGTCGCTGGTTCGAAACCAGCCGCGCCCATCGCCCGGACGTGAACGGCGGGGGCGTCCGGTAGAAAGGCGCCTGTGCTCGTTCCCCTTGCAGGCCTGCAGGCCACGTTCGACAGCGAGATCGTCGACAAGGGCGAACTGCCGGCGCTGCTGCTGGTGTTGTCGTTCGGGGCGACGTTCGGGCTCACCCGGTTCATCACCCACTCGATCCGCTCGGAACGGTTCTCGTGGCTCGGCAACGTCGAGGCCGGCGACACGCACATCCATCACCTCGTCTGGGGGATCTGCCTGCTGCTGGTCGCCGGGCTGCTGGCGATCGCGGTGCAGCCGCCGCTGGAGGTCGTCGCGATCGTGTTCGGGATCGGCGCGGCGCTGACGCTCGACGAGTTCGCGCTCTGGCTGCATCTCGACGACGTCTACTGGTCCGAGCAGGGCCGGCAGTCGATCGACGCCGTGATCGTCTTCGCGATCGTCTCCGGCTTCATGGTCGTCGGCGCTTATCCGGTCTCCTTCGACGACAGCGGCAGCGGCGTTGGGGCGGTCGCCGGGATCGTCATCTCGCTGGCGATCGGCTGGACGTTCGTGATCGTGTGCTTCCTGAAGGGGAAGCTGATCTGGGGCGTGCTCGGGCTCTACCTGCCGCCGATCGCGATGGTCACCGCCTTCCGGCTCGCGCGGCCGAACTCGTGGTGGGCGCGCAAGCGCTACGACGACGACCCCGCCAAGCTCGAGCGCTCGCGCGAGCGCTACAAGGGCGAGGAGAAGGTCGTCAAGCCGGAGATCGACGCCGCGCAGTCGGGCTGACGCAGCCGCGATGGACGTCGTCCTCGCCCTCGCCGCCGCCCTCCTCTTCGCGCTCGGCTCCGTCCTCCAGCAGAAGGCGGGACTCGACGAGCCCGATGCCGCCACCGGCTCGAGCTCCGGGCTCCTGTTGCGGATGGCCCGCCGCCCGGTCTGGCTGGCCGGGATCGCCGCCGACGCGCTCGGCTTCGTCGGCCAGGCGGTGGCGCTGACGATCGGCCGCCTCGCCGTCGTCCAGCCGGTCCTGGCGACCTCGATGGTCTTCGCGCTGCCGCTCGGCCACCGGCTCACCGCGCAGCGGATCACCCGCAGCGACATCGGCGCCGCGATCCTCGTCACCGCCTCGCTGATCGCCTTCCTGACGATCGCGAACCCGAGCGGCGGCCGCGACGACGCACCGGTCGGCGAGTGGCTCGTCCTCGGCGCCGTCGTCGCCGGCGTCTGCCTGCCGCTGACGCTGGCTGCGCTGCGAGCGCGGCCCGCGGTCAAGGCGACCCTGCTCGGCATCGTCACCGGGATCCTCTTCGGGCTCAGCGCGGCGCTGACGAAATCGGTCGGCGACGCGATCGGCGACGACCTCCTCGGCGTCTTCGCCGACTGGCACCTCTACGCGCTGATCGTCGTCGGCTACGTCTCGATGACGTTCAACCAGCTCGCCCTCACCACCGGCGTCCTCGCCCCCGCGCTCGCGGCGATGATGGCCCTCGACCCGATCACGAGCGTCGTCATCGCGACGACGCTGATGGAGGAGTCGCTGCACGAGGACGCGGCCGGGATCGTGGCGACGCTCGCCGCCCTCGCGGCGACGATCGCCGGCATGGCGCTCCTGGCGCGCTCGAGCCAGGGCCAGGCGGCGACGAAGCCGGGATCCGGAACGGCACTCGGGTCCGCCGCCGCCGCGCCCGACCAGGCAGCCGCCGGGCCCGCGCTCAGCCGCTGAGCAGCCGGACGCGCGCCCGGGCCGCGCTCAGCGTTCCCAGCACCGATCGCGCCATGCTCGCCTCACCCTTGCCGTTCGGGTGCAGCGGGAACGCCGGCTCGGTCGGGACCAGTCCCTCGAACCAGCGGACCGGCGGCAGCTTGCAGACGTCGTGGCCGATGCTGTCGTCGTAGGTGTCGACGAAGAGCGCGCCGTTGGCGGCCGCTTCGTCCTCGATCATCGCGTTGATCCGCCGGATCAGCGAGTCGATGTAGGTGACGTCGTCGCGGCTGAGCGGGACCATCGGGTAACAGTTCGTGCCGTCGATCGGCAGCACGTCCGGGTAACCGACGATCGCGACGGTCGCCTTCGGGCTGCGCCGGTGGATGCCCTGCAGAACGGCGTCGATCCGCGGTCGCGTCGCCTCGATCCTCGCGGCGATGGTGTCGTTGCCGCCGGGCGCGTAGTGGTCGCGGCAGGCGGTGCCGAACGGATCGGTTAGGCCGAGCTGCGCGCACTGCTCGGCGACGCCGACGAGACCGGCGTCGTTGCCGCCGATCCCGACGGTGACGAGCCTCGCCTTCCGGCTCAGCGCGTCGAACTGCGGCGGGTTGGTGCCGCCGAGCGGCAAGCCCGTCTGCGGCTCGGTCATGTGCCTGGTCTCGGCGCTGCTGCAGCTCACGTCGACGTGGCTCGCGACGCCGAGGGCGGCCGCGACCAGCGACGGGTAGTTGTGGTCGGAGCGCGCGCAATCGATCGGATTGCCGTGCTGGTTCGGCACCAGCGGCGCCGCCGTGTAGGAGTCGCCGAGCGACACGTAGGCGCCGCCCGCCGCCGTTGCCGGCCCCGCCGCGATCAGCGCGAGCACGCCCGCAGTCAGGAGCGTCGCCAACACGGCGAGCGCCCTCACAGCCCTTCCCTGCATTTTCCCTGCCTCCGTTGTCGTCCGGCCGTCCCCACCGGGGTCGCACCGGGTCTGCCCACCGCCATCCTTGCCGCTCGCGGCAGCGAGCGCAACCCCCAGCCTTCGTCTTTCAGGCGACCGGGCCCGGGTTGGCGGCCTCGACGGCGGCGAGCCGCTCCATCCGCTCGCCGCTGCGGCGCCGCGCGTAGAGGAAGTAGATCGTGAGGCCGATCAGCAGCCAGACGCCGAGGCGGATCCAGGTCGTGATCGGCAGGGTCGCCATCAGCGCGACCGCGAAGACGATCCCGAGCGGCGCGACCAGCCAGACCCACTTGACCCGGAACGGCCGTTCGAGGTCGGGTCGGGTGCGGCGCAGGAAGAGCACCCCCGAGCAGACGATCGTGAACGACAGCAGCGTCCCGATCGAGACGAGGTCGCCGAGGACGTCGATCGGCAGCAGCGCCGCCACCGCCGCCCCGGCGACCGCGCAGACGACGGTCGCGGCCGTCGGCGTCTGGAAGCGCTCGTTCACCCGCCCGAGCCGGTCCGGAAGCATCCCGTCCGAGGACATCCGCATGAAGATGCGCGTCTGCCCGTAGAAGGTGACGAGCACGGTCGCGGCGAGGCCGATCACCGCGGCCGCCGAGACCATCGACTCGAGCCAGTCGAGCGCCCCGCCCCCGGAGCGGACGGCGAGCGCCAGCGGGTCGGCGACGTTGAGCGACCGGAACGGGACCATCCCGGTCATCACGATCCCGATCAGGACGTAGAGAACGGTCGAGATCAGCACGGTCGCGAGCAGGCCGAACGGGATCGTCCGCTGCGGGCGCCGCGCCTCGGCGGCCGCGGTCGAGACGGCGTCGAAGCCGACGTAGGCGAAGAAGACGACGCCGGCGGCGCGGAGGATGCCGGTGACGCCGTAGTCGCCGAAGCCGCCCTCGTTGGTCGGCACGAACGGGTGCCAGTTGGCGTTCGAGATGTAGAAGGCGCCGACTCCGATGAAGACGACGAGGACGCCGAGCTTCAGCGCCACCATCGCGTTGTTGGCGCGGGTCGACTCGCGGGTGCCGAGATAGAGCAGCGCGCAGGTCGCGAAGACGATCGCGAGCGCCGGCAGGTTGAGGATCCCGGTGTCGTCGCCGAACGGCGGGTTGACGAGGTCGTGCGGGACCGAGATCCCGATGCTGCCGAGGAAGCTGACGAAGTAGCCGGACCAGCCGACCGCGACGGTCGATGCCGCGAACAGGTACTCGAGCAGGAGGTCCCAGCCGATGAACCAGGCCAGGAACGATCCGAAGACGGCGTAGGCGTACGAGTAGGTCGAGCCGGCGGCCGGGACCATCGCCGCGAGCTCCGCGTAACAGAGGGCTGTGACCCCGGCGGCGAGCCCGGCGATCATGAAGGAGAAGATCACGCCGGGGCCCGCGTAGCGGGCGGAGGCCTCGCCGATCGTCACGAAGATGCCGGCGCCGACGACGCTGGCGATCCCGATCGCGGTCAGGCTGAACGGCCCGATTGCAGCGGAATCGAGCCGCTTGCGGTCGATCTTGGCCTGGGCGACGACTGCGTCGAGATTGCCGCCGGCCATTTCCGAATCCTGTCAGAGTGCGGCCCCGTAAAAGCGACGGGAGGCGACGAGTTGGGCACCGAGGAGGACACGCAGGGAGACGACGCCGGCGACGGCGCGGGCTCCCGCTTCCTCCAGGAGGAACGCGCCCACCGGCTCGCCAAGCTCGACGCGATGCGCGAGCGCGGCGTCGACCCCTATCCGGTCCGCTTCGACCGCGACCACACCGCCGCCTCGATCCGCGATCGCTTCGCCGACCTCGGGCCGGGAGCCGACTCGGGCGAGCGGGTCGCCGTCGCCGGGCGCGTCGTCGCGGTGCGCCGCCACGGCGGCCTCGACTTCCTCGACCTCCGCGACGAGACTGGGAAGATCCAACTGATCGCGACCCGTGACGCGCTCGGCGAGGACGTCCTCCACGGCCTCGAGGCGCTCGACCTCGGCGACTGGATCGGCGTCGAGGGGATCGTCGTCACGAGCCGCCGCGGTGAGCTCTCGATCCGGATCGAGAGCTTCGCGCTGCTCAGCAAGGCGCTCCGTCCGCTCCCCGACATGCGCCACGGGCTCACCGACCCCGAGGCCCGCTACCGGCGCCGCTACCTCGACCTGATCGTCGACGACGACTCCCGCGAGATCTTCGCGAAGCGCTCGACGGTGATCGACGCGACCCGTCGCGTCCTCCTCGACCGCGGCTTCCGCGAGGTCGAGACCCCGGTCCTGCTCAGCCAGGCGGGCGGCGCGGCGGCGCGGCCGTTCATCACCCACCACAACGCGCTCGACATCGACATGTTCCTGCGGATCGCGCTCGAGCTGCCGCTGAAGCGGCTGATCGTCGGCGGCATGGACCGCGTCTTCGAGGTCAGCCGCGTCTTCCGAAACGAGGGCCTCGACACCCGCCACAACCCCGAGTTCACGATGCTCGAGGCCTACCAGGCGTTCGGCGACTACAACGACATGATGGAGCTGACCGAGGCGATCATCGAGGCCTCGTGCATGGCCGCCAACGGGACGACGATCGTCGACGTCGACGGTCGCGAGATCGACATGAAGCCGCCCTACCGGCGGGCGACGATGGCGGAGCTGATCGAGGAGCACGCCGGGGTGAAGATGCATCCGTCGATGCCGCTCGAGGACGCGCGGGCGATCGCCGACCGCTTCGGGGTCGACTGGCTCGACGTCTGGGGCGCCGGGAAGATCATGGCCGAGGTCTACGACGAGACCTGCGAGGCGAAGCTGATCGAGCCGACCTTCGTGATGGACCATCCCCGCGAGGTCTCGCCGCTCGCTCGCGCCCACCGCGACGACCCGACGCTGACCGAGCGCTTCGAGCTCGTCGTCGCGGCCCGCGAGCTCGCCAACGCCTACTCGGAGCTCAACGACCCGGTCGATCAGGCGCAGCGCTTCCAGTCGGAGGCGAAGCTGCAGGCGGGCGGCGACGAGGAGGCCGAGCCGGTCGACGACGACTACGTCGAGGCGCTCGAGTACGGGCTGCCCCCGACCGGAGGGCTCGGGATCGGCATGGACCGGCTGGTGATGCTGATCGCCGGCGTCGACACGATCCGCGACGTCATCCTCTTCCCGACCCTGCGACCCGAAGAGGGGCGCGACGGCGGCGCGCGGACGAAGGCGATCGACCTCGACGTCGGCGAGCCCGCCCCGGTGCCGGCGGCCCCGCCGATCCAGACGCCGACGCGCTGGGCGCGGCCGCGCGGGCGCTCGCGGGTGACCCGCGTCCTCGCCTGGCTGACGGCACTGATCGGGCTCGCCTCGCTGCTGCCGACGCTGCCCTGGGTCCACGTCTCGCTCGGGATCGACGAGCTGCTCTCGCGGACCGACCGCTCCTACCTGTTCATCGTCTCGGCGGTGCTCGGGATCGGCCTGATCACGGTCTCGCTGCAACTCGCTCGCGGCAGGCGCCGGGCCTGGGCGATCGCGATGGCGCTGTTCGCGTTCGCCGCCGTCATTCACCTCGTCAAGGGCCCGGACCCGATCGCGGCGCTGCTCGACGTCGCGATGCTCGTCGCGCTGGCCTCGTATCGGACCGAGTTCCGCGCCCACGGCGACGCGGCGACGCTCCGTCAGGCGGTCCTGTTCGTCCCCTTCTACCTGCTCGTCGTCGGCGTCTTCGGCTTCGTCTCGCTGCTCACCCAGCGCGACTTCGTCAGCCCCGACCTGACGTTCGGGGGGATGGTCGAGACGACCTACGGCGGCCTGCTCGGCTTCGACGGTCCCTACTCGTTCCAGCACCACCTGTTCGCCGACTTCTTCTCCGACGCGCTCGTCGTCCTCGGCATCGTCGGGCTGATCACGCTGCTCGTCCTCGTCTTCCGGCCCCTGGTCCGCAGCCGCGGCCCCGGGGAGGAGGCGCGCGAGCGCGCGCGGCGGATCGTCCGCGCCCACGGCTCCGACACGCTCGCCTACTTCGCGCTGCGCCGCGACAAGAGCTACTTCTTCTCAGCCGACGGGCAGTCGCTGATCGCCTACGCCTACGTCCGCGGCTACGCGATGGTGGCCGCCGATCCGATCGGGCCGCCCGACGACACCGGCGAGGTCCTCGACGAGTTCCTCGCCTACTGCGCCGAGCAGGGCTGGAAGGCGGCGTTCCTGGCGGTCCGCGAGGACGCGACGCCGATCTACCGCGAGCGCGGCCTCCACTCGCTCTACCTCGGCGACGAGGCGATCCTCGACTGCCGCGAGTTCAGCCTCGACGGAGGCGGGATGAAGGCGGTCCGCGCGGCCGTCAACCGGGTCGGCAAGGACCACCGCTTCGAGCTGATCAAGGAGAGCGACGCCTCGCGACCGCTCGTCGACGAGCTCAACGAGATCAGCGAGGAGTGGCGCGACGGCTCCGAGGAGCGCGGATTCACGATGGAGCTCGGCCAGGACGTCGAGGGCGTCGAGGAGGACTTCGTGCTCGCGATCGCACGCGAGGGGAGCGGCGAGGGCCGGGTCGCGGGCTTTCTCCGGTTCGTGCCCTGCTACGGCAGCGATCCCGGCTACTCGCTCGATTTGATGCGGCGCCGGCCCGGCTCCGCGAACGGCCTCACCGAGTACCTGATCGCCAACGCCGCGCTCAGCCTCGGGGCGAGCGGCGTCGGCCGCCTCTCGCTCAACTTCGCCGCCTGGGGCCGCCTCCTCGACGAGTCCGAGGACCTCGGGATCGGCGGCCGGATCCAGCGCCGGGTCGCGAAGGCGCTCAACCCGTTCTTCCAGATCCAGTCGCTGCGCGACTTCAACGAGAAGTTCGACCCCGAGTGGCTGCCGCGATCGATCGTCATCGAGGACCCCGCCGACCTCCTCAAGGTCGCGATCCTCTACGCGTCGATCGAGGGCTTCGTCGAGCTCCCGCTCCTCGGGCGGTTCCTCGTCCCGTCCGTCCGTGAGGCGGAGAGCGGCGTCGCGAAGCCGGCCGCCGAGCGGTAGCAGCCGCGAGGCTGTCCCGCCCACTGGGCGTAATCACCCCCGCATGGTGGAGTAATCCCGCCCACTGACGACGTGGCCGCCACGAGCCCACGCGATACTCCCCCTCTCAGCCTCAATCCCGCCTGTCCGGCCCGGATGGCTTGGTCTCACCTCAGTAAGCGCCACCGGCACCCGCACACGGCGAACCGCTACTGACTTAGACTCAATAGCGGAGAGGTCCACCCCCGGAAGTGGAGAGTGTTGTGCAAGCCGTGAGAGTCGTTTCGTCCGTACTCGTCCTGATCGTCTGCGGAACGCTGGCCGCGAGCGCCGCGGCGGCGCCGATCAGCGATACCGGCAACCCGTCGATTCCGACCTACCAGGGAGCGCCGGCGGCTAAGCAGCCGATCAAGAACGCGACGACGCCCGAGCAGAACCCGTTCATGGCGGCGAACCCGCGCTCGAACATCCACAACGACACCTGGATGACCGATACCTACAACCGCCGCGGACCGCTCGGCAAGGACCCGGTCACCGACAGCTACTCCTATCCCTCGTCGCTGTGCGGCTCGCTCGCATTCGACTCCGACGGGAACATCGTCACGGTCTGCCCGTCGATCCCGTTCCCGCCTCAGGCCCGGATCATCGACCCGGACACGCTGGCGCCGATCGACACGCTCGACCTGCCGACCGCCCCGAACCCGCCCGGGCAGAACGAGTACCAGAACTTCGCCGGGGGCGGCTACTTCTTCCTCGACCAGAAGGACCGGATCTGGGTGCCGACCCGGACCGACCACATCCTCATGATCAGCACCGCCGGTGACGAGCTGAAGGTGAAGCGCGACTACGACCTGACCGACGTCCTCGACGAGAGCAACGAACGGGTCACCTCGGCGCTGCCCGACTTCGACGGCAACGTCTGGTTCGTCTCGAAGCAGAACGCGAAGATCGGCATCCTCGACCGCAAGTCGGGCGATAAGAAGCTGATCCAGCTCGACGACGACGAGGAGATCGAGAACTCCTTCTCGGTCGCGTCGGACGGCGTCTACATCGTCTCCAACAAGCGGATGTATCGGCTCGAGGCCAACAAGAGCGGCAAGCCGAAGATCGTCTGGCGGGCGAAGTACCCGAACTCGGGGATCGTCAAGCCGAGTCAGGTCGATGCCGGCTCGGGCACGACCCCGACGAACCTCGCCGGCGGCTACGTCGCGATCACCGACAACGCCGACCCGATGAACGTGGTCGTCTACCGGACCGAGAAGAAGCTCGGCAAGGGCGAGCATCGCGCCGTCTGCAAGGTGCCGGTCTTCAAGGAGGGCGCCAGCGCCACCGAGAACTCGCTGATGGGGACGAAGCGGTCGCTGATCGTCGAGAACAACTATGGCTACCAGGACCCGTTCGGCCCGAACAGCGGCGCCGTGACCAAGGCCGGCTTCGCCCGCGTCGACATCGACAAGGACGGCAAGGGCTGCACGAAGAAGTGGACGAACCGCGACGTCCGCTCGCCGACGGTCGTGCCGAAGCTCTCGACCAGGACCGGGCTCGTCTACACCTACTCGCGCCCCAAGGACCCGGCCAACCAGGGCTACTTCTGGACGGCGATCGACTACCGGACCGGGGAAACCGCCTGGAGCCAGTACGCCGGCTCGGGGCTCCTGTTCAACAACAACTACGCCGGGCTCGCCCTCGGTCCCGACGGGACCGCCTACCTCGGGGTGATCGGCGGGATCATCACCCTGCGCGACGGGGATTGAGTCGGTGAGAACGGGCGACAGGGCGACGACGAACACGACCTCGCGTCCCGGCCGGATCGCCCGATTCGCGGCGCTGATCGGGCTGCTCGCGGCCTGCAGCCTGCCGGCGAGCGCCGCCGCAGCCGAACCGACGCCGAGCGAGGCGGCGGAGCTCGGCAGGCAGGCATACGACTACGGGTTCCCGCTGCTCGACATGCTGCGGATCCGCCACGGGATGACGAGCGTGCCCTGCCCAGATGGCCGCGGCAACGCGCCGATCAACCACATCGCCAACGCGAGCAAGTTCGCGACCCCGACCGACCGCACCGTCGTCGCGCCCAACACCGACACGCTCTACTCGCTCGCGCAGATCGACCTCAAGAAGGGGCCGATCGTGCTCCGGCACCCCGACATGGGGGATCGCTTCTTCGATTTCGAGCTCGTCGACCCGTGGACGAACGTGATCGGTTACGTCGGCACCCGGACGACCGGCAGCGACGCCGGGCGCTTCGTGATCCGCTGGAGCGGCCGCAAGCAGGCCGCGAAGGTCAAGCGCACCGACCTCCCGGTGATCAAGTCGAAGTACCGCCGGGTCTGGGTCATCGGCCGGACGCTGGCCGGTGACGAGGCCGACCAGGCGACGGCCTACGACATCATGAAGCGCTACAAGCTGACGAAGCTGAACGGCAAGAAGTACAAGCTGCCCGCGGACTGCCATCGCGGCAAGGGCGAGCCGACCAAGTACACGACGCCGACCGACGGCCCGGGGTTCATCTCCCAGCTCAACGAGGCGATGATCAACAACCCTCCGCCGAAACGCGACCAGCCGCTGCTCGACGAGCTGGCGCCGCTCGGCATCGGGCCCGGGCTCTCCCCCGAGGACGCGGATCTCTCCCCGGAAGTGCTCAATGCGCTCTATGACGGGGTCAGCGCGGAGGCGGTGGCGCTGCCGACGGCCGCCCGCGTCGGATTCCTGCAGGAGTCGATCACGAACAAAGGGTGGGTGTTCGCCGACTCCGACATCGGCGACTTCGGCACCGACTACCTGCTGCGCGCGAAGATCGCGATCGTCGGCATCGGCGCCAACACCCCTGAGGAGGCCGTCTACCCCGCCGCGCTCGCGGATTCCGACGGCAACCTGCTGAACGGCGCCAACGACTACGAGATGATCTTCCCGGCCGGCGATCTGCCGCCCGCCAGGTACTTCTGGTCGCTGACGATGTACGACTTCGACGGGTACTTGGTGGACAACCCGATCGACCGCTACTCGCTCGGGCCGAGCCATCCGCCGCTCGTCAAGAGGCAGGACGGGTCGATCGCCGTCGCGATCTCACACGACGAGCCGTCGGCCGACGACGTCAACTGGCTGCCGGCGCCGGCGGGGGCCTTCCGGCTCAACATGCGGCTTTACGGACCGAGCAAGCGCGTCCTCAACGGCAATTGGACGCCGCCGCCGGTCGTCAAGATTCCGTAGCGGCCCGGGAGACCGGCCGGTGCCGTGACCCGGCCGGTCGGCGCAGTCGAGCAGGGCAGAGCCCTGCGAGTCGCGCGGTTATCTGCGCTCCTTCTCGCGGAGCTCGATCCGGCGGATCTTGCCGGTCAGGGTCTTCGGCAGCTCGTCGACGAACTCGACCTTGCGGGGGTAGGCGTAGGCGCTGAGGCGCTCGCGGACGAAGCTGCTTATCTCGGCGGCGAGCTCGTCGGAGGGCTCGCGGCCCTCGGAGAGGACGATGAATGCCTTGACGACGTTGCCCTTGACCTCGTCGGGCGAGGCGACGGCGGCGGCCTCGCGGACCGCCTCGTGCTCGAGACAGGCGGACTCGACCTCGAAGGGGCCGATCCGGTAGCCGGCGGCGATGATCACGTCGTCGGCGCGGCCCGCGTACCAGACGTAGCCGTCCGCATCCATCGTCGCGGCGTCCTTGGAGTGGAACCACTCGCCGCCGAAGGCCAACTCGCTCTCCTTCGGCAAGCGCCAGTAGCCGAGCGGGTAGTGGGGATTCGAGCGGGCACGCAGGCAGATCTCGCCGCGCTCGCCCTTGGCGACCGGGTTCTCGTCCTCGTCGAGGATCTGCACGTCCCAGCCCGGCATCGGCCGGCCCATCGAGCCCTCGCGGACTTCCATGAACGGGAAGTTGGCGCAGAGCGGGTAGGACTCGGTCAGCCCGTAGTAGTCGAGGACGGTGACCCCGTACTGCTCGCGGAACCAGCGGATCGCCTCCGGGTTGAGCGGCTCGCCGGCGCTGCAGACGATCCGGAACTTCTGCGGGTAGCGCTTGCCGGCGTCGGCGATAGCCATCATCGCTCGCATCGCCGTCGGCGTCGTGAACACGTTCGTGACCTCCTGCCGGGACAGGAAGTCGAGCTGGCCGGCCGGGTCGAAGCCGCCCTCGCGCTGGTAGACGCACTGGAGCGCGCCCAACCGCCACGGCCCGAGCAGCGGGCTGATCCCGGCAGCCCAGGCCCACTCGCCCATCCCGTGGAACCGCTCGCCCGGCTGGACGTCGTGGCAGTAGGTGAATTCCTCGTGGGCGAGGACGTAGCGATGGGCGTGGACGATGCCCTTCGCCATCCCGGTCGTTCCCGACGTGTAGTAGAGCTGGGCGGGATCGTCGGCCGCCGTGTCCTCGCAGATGTGCTCGTCGGAGGCGCCCGCGAGCAGGTCCTCGTCGAGGATCAGGATCTCGTCGACGAGGTCCGGGGCGAAGCGTCCGGCGTTGGCGGCATCGGTGACGAGCACCTTGGGCTCGGCATCCCCGAGCCGGTGCCGGATCCCCTCGTCGCCGTAGAGCACCGACATCGAGAGCAGGATCGCGCCGAGCTTCCAGGTGCCGAAGAAGATCGCGGCGGTCTCCGGCGTCGGCGGCAACACGACCGCGACCCGGTCGCCCTTGCCTACCCCGTGGTCGCGGAGGACGTGGGCGGCCTGGTTGGCGAGGGACTGCAACTCGCCCCAGTCGAGCTCCCGGGTCGCCCCGTCGTAGCGCTCCCAGAGCATCGCCGGTGCGGCGGGATCGTGCTTGTCGCAGACGTCGGCGGCGATGTTGTAGCGGGCGGGGACGTCCCAGCGGTGCTGCTCGCAAGCCTCCTCGTACGAGTCCACCCGACGATCCTCGTCCCTGCCGGGGTGGCTGTCAAACGACTGCGGTGGCGAATCGGATACAAACCGCCGATGGAAAAACGGAACCTGCGCGTCGTCCTCGAGACCGACCGGCATCGCATCGTCGGCGAGCTCACCCTGCCCGCCGAGGGCTATCGCAGCCGCCTGTCCGACTACCTGAACCAGGGCGAGCTCGACTTCGTCGCGCTGACCAACGCCACCGTGATCGAGCAGCTCGAGTCCGGAGCCACCGATGCGACCGAGCACGAGTTCGTCGCCGTCGGCTCCCGCCACGTCATCCTCGCCTATCCGGACGCCTGAACCGTCCCATCTCGCCGCCCAGCCGGCGGAAGCGGACGCGAAGCGGAGCATTTCCTGCGGAGTCGTCTACTTGGGCGGCATCCGGATCGCGCCGTCGAGCCGGATCGTCTCGCCGTTCAGCATCGGGTTGGCGGCGATCGCCGCAACCAGGTCCGCGAACTCGCTCGGGCGGCCGAGCCGGCTCGGGAACGGGATCGTCTCGCCGAGCGCCTGGCGGGCCGGCTCGGGGAGGGCGGCGAGCAGCGGCGTGTCGAAGAGGCCGGGCGCGATCGCCATCACCCGGATCCCGCGTGAGGCGAGATCGCGCGCCGCGGGGAGCGTCATCCCGACGATCCCGGCCTTCGAGGCCGCGTAGGCGATCTGCCCGATCTGGCCGTCGTAGGCGGCGATCGAGGCGGTGCTGACGAAGAGGCCGCGCTCACCCTCGGGGTCGGCGTCGTTGCCGTTCATCGCCGTCGTCGCGAGCCGCATCAGGTTGAACATGCCGACGAGATTGACGTCGACGACGTTCTTGAACAGGTCGAGCGGGTGTGGGCCCTGCTTGCCGGTGACGCGCTGCGCCCAGCCGATCCCGGCGCAGCCGACCGCGATCCGCAGCCCGGCGGGCGCCGCGGCCGCGGCGGCGACCGCCGCCTCGATCGTGTCGGCGTCGGTGACGTTCGCCTCGTGGAAGCGGGCCCGCTCGCCGAGCTCGGCCGCCAGGGCCTCACCCTTCTCGCGGTTCAGGTCCGCGATCACGACGTGGGCGCCGGCGCCGTGGAGGCGCCGGACCGTTGCCTCGCCGAGGCCTGAGGCCCCGCCGCTGACGAGCGCGCCGGCTGAGTCGATTCGCATCGACTCAGCCTATGCGCCGGTGGCCTAGACGCGTCTGCTGCTCAGGGTCGGGACGAGCAACAGCGCCAAGCCGATCAGGATCACGATGATCCCGAGGATGTAGTTCACGAGGATCGCCAAGGCGATTCCGATGATGATCAGCAGTACTGCGAGGGGCATTGCGGGCCTTTCTCCGTTCGGTGGGGTCCTCCGTGCGCCGCTCAATACCCTGCATTCCCGGTTTCTATTCGCGCAGCCGCAATATCGCTTTCACGGCCGCGCGTGATCCACCGCTTCGGGCTATACCCGCCAGGGGTATAGACTCACCCGCATGGAAACAGCGCACCCCGGCTATATCGAAGACAAAGAGGATTTGAAGAAGCGACTGCGGCGCGTCGCAGGGCAGGTGAACGGCATCGAACGGATGGTCGAGGAGGAGCGGTACTGCATCGACATCCTCACCCAGATCTCGGCGATCCGCTCCGCCCTCGACCGGGTCGCGATCGCCGTCCTCGACGATCACGCACGGCACTGCGTCGTCGATGCGGCAGCGGGCCAGCGCGACGAGCGGACCACCGAGATGATGGACGCGGTCGCCCGCCTCCTGAAGAGCCGCTGAGCCGAGCGGCGGCCGGGCGGAGGGCCCGATTCAGCCCTCCGCCCTTCCCGGACGCTCAGTAGGCGTTCCCGCCTAGCTGACCTGCTTGATCCGGAACGCGATGTTCTGCTTCCTGTTCCGGAACTTCTTCTTGGCCTTGATGACCTTCCAGCCCTGCGACACCTTGTCGGCGGCGAGGAACTGCTTGAAGGAGTCGGACGCCTGCTGGCAGGCCATCCGCTTGACCTTGATCTGGTAGTTGCCGGCCGGAACCGGGAGGTTGTTGATCCGGTCGTTGTGGAGGACCTGGAACGTGCCGGGGCATCTGCCGGTCATGGAGCCGCCGCCACCGCCGCCACCGTCGCCGCCGCCACCGCCGCCGATCCGCTTCACGCGGAAGGCGATGTTCTGCTTCTTGTTCTTGAACTTGAGGCGCTTGGAGAAGAGCCTCCAGCCCTTCGGCAGGTCGTTCTGGTTGTTCTGAAGGAACTGGCGGAAGTAGTCCGTGGCTTGCTGACAGGCCATCCGCTTGACGCTCATCTTGTAGTTCCCGGCCGGGAACGGGACGCCGTTGATGCGGTCGTTGTGGACGACCCGGAAGTTCGGGCACTTCTGCCCGACTCCCGCCGACGCGCTTCCCGCGGTCAACACCGCGAGCATCGTCACCGCCGCGAATGCGACAGCGCAGCGCGCGAGCCTCGTCTTCGGTCCTCTTCTCACAGGGGGTTCTCCTCTCCGTGGAGCTCAGCAGGGATTCGGTGCCGACAGGGGCTCGGGAAACCTACCGTCGGTAGGAGCGGTCGGCGCCGATCATGGCGCGGAGGGACGGCTCAGGCGTCGGCGGGCAGGCCGAACTGCTTGCGCCGCTCGGCGGGAACGAGGTCGAGCTCCTCGGGGTGCTTCTCGAACCAGCCGCGGACGAACTGGCAGAACGGCATCACTTCGAGACCCTCGGAGCGAGCCGCGGCAACGGCGGCTGCGATCAGCTCGCTGCCGAGACCGCGCCCGCCGAAGGCGGGGTCGATCTCCGTGTGCACGTAGGCGATCAGCCCGGGGCGCCGCGCGTACTGGGTGAATCCGGCGAGCTCACCGTCGACCGTGATCTCGAACCGCTCGCGCTCGGGGACATCGGTGACCTCGGTCGCCATCGGCCCGAGCGTAACCGACGACGCTCTCTACGCTGCGGCCGTGTCCGCGCGCCGCCTGTTCCCCTACGTCGCGACCTTCGTGGCCCTGCTCGTCGTCGGCGCCATTTTCGTGATCCGGCCGACGCCGTTCATCGGCGTCACCCCGGGCGCGATGGCGAGCTCGCTGGGCGGCAGCGTCAGCGCCGGCGGCCCGGTGAGCTGCACGGAGGCGGGCGAGGACGAATGGAGCTGCGACGCCGGGGCGACCGGCGACGCCCGCTCCTTCGACGTCACGGTCAACGGCTTCGGCTGCTGGACGGCGACCCCGCAGGGCGGCAGGCCCGTAGTCGGGACTCCGGCAACGATCACCGGCTGCATCACGGTCTTCGACCATTAGGCGAAGGCGGTCAAGAGAGGTTCGAGAGCCCGGCGGCGAGGGCGAAGCCGAGCACGCTGACGAGCCCCGCCACACGCCCGGCATCCTTCGCTGCATCGGGGATCATCGTGTCGATCAGCATCACCAGCAGAGCGCCTGCGGCGAACCCGTCGATGCCGGCGGTGAAGACATCCCCGGTGACGTCGGCGAGCGCGTAGCCGGCGACGGTCGCGATCGTGACGACCACCGCGACGACGACCCAGAGCCGCATGATCCAGCCGCTGTCGCGGCCGGCGGCGCGCATCTCGCTCGCCGAGCCGATCGACTCCGGCAGGTTCGAGATGAAGATCGCGAGCAGGAGGCTGGCGCTGATGCCCTCGCCGGAGGCCAGGCCGATCCCGAGGACGAGCTGCTCGGGGATGCCGTCGAGCGTCGCGCCGAGCGCGAGCGCCGTGCCGCTCGACGCGGCGGCGCCGCTGCCGGCCTGCGACGACGCACGTTGGTCCTGGCCTCGATCGAGCCGGCGGCTTGCGAAGAAGTAGCTGAACGCACCGAGCGCGAGGCCGACCCCGACACTGGCGGCCCCGCCCACCCGGGTCCCCTCCGCGGCGAGCTCGAAGCTGACGGCGCTGATCAGGGCGCCCGCGCCGAACGCGAGGACGACGCCGACCCAGCGCGACGGCCAGCGTTTGAGGAGGCCGAGCGCGGCACCGATGACAAGCGACGAGGCCGCCAGCGCGCCCCAACCGACCGCCGCCGCCATCAGCCGTCACCTCTCACGGCCTCAACCTACATAGGCTGGCCCTCGTGGGAACCGAGATCGAGCGGAAGTTCATCCTCGCGGCGGCGCCTGACTGGCTCGACTCGGCGCCGGCCGAGCCGATCGAGCAGGGCTACCTGGCCGTCGGCGAGGGATCGGAGGTGCGGCTGCGGCTGATCGGCGGGCGGCCGAGGCTGACCGTGAAGTCGGGAGCGGGATTGAGTCGCGAGGAGGCGGAGGTCGAGCTCACGGAGGCGCAGTTCGAGGCGCTCTGGCCGCTCACCGAGGGGCGCCGGCTCAGCAAGGTCCGGCACCGCCGCGAGACGGGGGTGGAGACGATCGAGATCGACGTCTACGGCGGCGCGCACGATGGCCTGATCGTCGCCGAGATCGAGTTCGACTCGACCGACGCGAGCGCCGGCTTCGAGCCGCCCGACTGGCTCGGCACCGAGGTCACCGGCGACGACCGCTGGGCGAACGCGAACCTCGCGTTGAGCGGTTCGGCGCCGGCAATCGGCTGACGCCGCCAAGTGGCGATCGGTTCAGGTGGCGCCCTCGACGAGGCCGAGCCGGTCGAGAATGGCGGCCGGCGTGAAGTAGTGGATCGCCTTGCGGATCCGCCCGTCCTCGAACTCATAGAGGCCGCTGAACGGGGCGATCCCGCCGACCGACGCGAGGCTCACCTTGCCGGCGACGAGCAGCCGCCCGTCCTCGGTTCGGGAGAAGCTCTCGGCTTCGATCCGGTGGACGTGGCCGCCACCGGTGACCGCCGCGAACCATTCGCGGACGCCGGCGTGGCCGACGTAGGAAGGCTCGACGCCGGGGAACCGGAGCGGCCGGAACTCGATCTCGTCGTCGAAGCGCTCGAGCATCCCGTCGAGGTCG
>Ga0070700_100000596_pt1 | contig 18089 bp, 3 predicted proteins | sample KBSK5101metaG_FD_65456 | JGI IMG/M metagenome (GOLD analysis project Ga0070700, IMG submission 65456) | Corn, switchgrass and miscanthus rhizosphere microbial communities from Kellogg Biological Station, Michigan, USA - KBS K5-10-1 metaG | ecosystem: Host-associated > Plants > Roots >...
CCGGCGTGCTGTCGGACTCGACGGCGCCCTTCAACCACAGCACCTCGCCCAGCAACGGCTTGTAACCGACGGCTTCGGCCTGCGGCAGGATCTCCTTCGCCTTTGCCAGCGCCGCGCGATCATCGCCGATCTCTTCCAGCGCCGTCGCGTCGCGCAGCGCGCGCCGCAGCGACGAAACGGTCTCTGCCACCTTCGGGTTCGGCGGCGGAATGGCGGAACGAAGGGCGGCCACGTCCGCGCAGTGGTTCAGCGGCGCGAGGTCGTACGCGGCGGTCACGGCCTGGGAGAAATTCGTCGCCTTGTCCGCCGCCGCGAGCACCTCGGTCAGCGCGCGGACGCCGTCCAGCTTCTCCGACAGGCACGCCATGCGCAGGTCCAGAACCTCGCCCGATTGCTCGCCGCGGACGTGCGTGGCCTCGCAGGTCTGAACGTAGGCGGCCGACCACTGAGCCATGTAGTCGTCGATCGCCTTGGCGACCAGTTGCCACGTCGTCTCGGCGTTCGGCCGTGCGCCTGCCGTGATCGCGCGATGGACCGCCTGCCGCCGCGGGCTGGTCTCGTCCCTGGCCGGCCACACCGCCGCCAGACGATCGGTCGGCACCGCGCACGACACGTGACTCGCGGTCGCGAGCCGCCACGCGCTCAGCGTCAGGCTCGCCAGCGCGACGCCGACGGCGACGGCGGCGGTTCGCTGTCGGACGCGCGTCCGGCGCCCGTCGATCGCGTCCAGCAGCGCGTCCATCGAGGGAAAGCGGCCGTCCCGATCGCGGGACAGTCCCCGCGCGATGACGGCGCGCAACCAGGTCGGCGCACCCTGGCGCGGCTTCGGTGCGTCGGGCTCGGCGACGTGGGGGCTGGGCGCGATGTCGAGATGCGCCAGCGCAGGCCGGCGTCCGTACAGCGCCTCGTGCAGCGCCACGCAGAAGCTGAACTGATCGGCGCGCGCGTCCAGCGGCTCGCCGCGAAACTGCTCCGGCGACATGTACGCCAGCGTGCCGAGGACGGCGCCGGTCCTGGTCACCGTGATCGGAAACGGCGACGCGTTCTCGCTGCCGTCGCCCGCCGGATCGGGCGGCTCCTCCGCCAGCCGCGCGAGGCCGAAGTCCATGACGCGCACCGATCGGTCGCGGGTGACCATCACGTTCTGGGGCTTGAAGTCGCGGTGGACGACGCCCGCCGCGTGCGCAGCCGCCAGGCCGCGCCCGGCCGCGACGTAGACGTCCAGGATCTCTCGCCAGCCGCGCGCCTCCGCCCGCAACCACGCGTCGACGGTGACACCTTCGACGAACTCCATCGCGATGTAGACCCGATCGCCGACGGTGCCCGCGTCGAAGACCGCGATGACGTTCGGATGCGACAGGCGCGCGATCGCGCGCGCTTCGCGAAGCAGGCGCGCGCGCCGCTCGGGACCGCCGCCACCCGATTCGGTGACGACCTTCAACGCGATCCGTCGATCCAGGTCCGGGTGGTACGCGGCGTAGACCTCGCCCATGCCGCCTCGCCCGATCGCGCCCAGGATCTGATAACGGTCGACGCGCAATCCGGGCGCCAGCGATCCGATCAGCGGCGGTCCCTCGGGCGCGCGGTCCCGCTCCGATTGTTCGGCCGCGGCGAGCGTCATCAGCTCGGTGCAGTCACTGCAGGTGGCCAGGTGGTCTTCGACGCTCGACCGTGCTGTGTCCACCAACCTGCCATCCAGGAAGGCGACGACGGTTCCCTCGTCCAGACAACCATCAGGCACGACGGCGGACGTTACGACGATCCGCGCTGGACGGGCTAGTTCGTCGGGAAGGCCGCCACGCGTATACTGGTCGGCCGGAGGACCACGATATGGACGGTTCGTTACAGCGCTTCGGGGGCATGGTGGCGGGGGGCGGGTCGCTTGGACAGCACCGTCAGGTGTTCGTGCGGCAGCGCTTCGAGCTGGGCGAGATGTTTGGTTTCGAATCTCGCAACAAGTACGAGGTCGTCGGCGAGGGCGGCGCGCAGGTCGCGTTCGCGGCCGAGCAGCAGAAGGGGTTCTTCGGCTTCCTGTTCCGGCAGTCGCTGGGCCACTGGCGATCGTTCGACATCCTGTTCTTCACGCCCGACCGCGTGCCGTTCATGACCGCGCGCCATCCGTTTCGCTGGTTCTTCCAGCGCCTGGAGGTCTATGACGAAGCCGGCGCGCTGGTGGGCGCGATCCAGCGGCGGTTCTCGATCCTGACGAAGCGATTCGATGTTCAGGACGCGAACGGCAACGTCATCATGGAGGTGTCGTCGCCGTTCTGGCGGCTGTGGACGTTCCCGTTCGTGTCGCGCGGCACAGAGGTTGCTTGTGTGCGGAAGAAATGGTCCGGCTTGCTGGCAGAGGCGTTCACCGACAAGGACAACTTCCAGGTCGACTTCGGCACCGGCGCGCTCGGCGAGAGCGAACGCCGGCTGATCCTGGCCGCCGCGCTGTACATCGACCTGATGTACTTCGAGAAGAAGGCGTCGTCAGGGAACGCGCTGCCTTCGATCATCACGGATTAACCGGAATCGCTGGCGTCGCCTCGACCGCGCCATACACGCGGCACCCGATCTCCGTCGGTGGTCGGGCCACGAACTGCTTACGGGCGGCGGGCCGATCGTGTTAGATACCGTGCCGATGAGCGCGCTGCTGCGTGCGTTCGGCGAGGAAGCCGGGTCGGTCGCGGCCCGGCTGGTCGACCGCGACAGCGCTGTCGTGGCTGACCTGCTGGCGGCGCTGTATGCGCGTGGCCGCGCTGCGTATCCGCGCGTCGTCGTCAGCGAGCAGGCGTTCGCGCGGCACCTGGCTCGCTGCGCGAGCGGCGGCGCCGCCGGCACCGCGTCGCTGGCCGAGGTCGCAGCCGAGGACGTTTACCTGGCCTGCGCCTGCGCCCAGCACGTGCGCGGCGCCGCGGCCGCCTTCGACCGCAACTACGGACGGGTGATTCGCCGGGCGGTTTCGCGCGTGCTGGCGACGCCGGACGAGCGCCAGGAAGCCGAGCAGCGCGCCTGGCAGCACCTGCTTGTCGACGAGACCGACGGGCCGCCGCGGATCTCGCAGTACCTGGGGCAGGGTCCGCTGGAAAAATGGGTGTCGGTGGCGGCGATGCGCGTCGCCATCTCCTTCGGACGAACGGAAAGCGCCGAGCGGCGCCTGCGCGAGAAGGCGATCGCCGAGGCGTCGGGCGTCGATCCCGAGGCGCTGTTCATGAAAGGTCAGCTGCGCGAGGCGTTCGAAGGCGCCGTGACGGAGGCGCTGGCTAATCTGAAACCGCGCGAGCGTCTGGTGCTGAAGTTGTTTTTGGTGAGCGGCATGACGCTGGAAGCGATCGGCAAGAGCCTGGGCATCACCCGCCAGGCGGTGTCGAAGACGATCGGGCGCGCCCGCGAATGCATCGTCGAGCGCGTCGAGGCGTCCGTGCAGCAGCGCCTGAAGATGACGAAGGAAGACCTGTCGTCGATCCTGCGCTACGTCGCCAGCCAGCTCGACGTCAGCATCTCGCGCGTGCTCGGAAAAGCGTAGCGCCCGCCGCGCCCGTGACGATTTCGGGTTGCGCTTCGCGACCCAGCTGCGTCCCTAAGTCGGGTGCGAATGCCCGAAGCCAAAGCCACGCGACCGCGACAGAAAAGTCATAGCGGGTGCTTGGTCGGTGCTTCGGGCTCGCGTTACAGGGGCGAACGCAGACCTGGAGGACCGGTGATCGTGAACGGACGGCGGTGTTGGATTTCCCTATCGATCATATTGGCGACCGCGGGTGCGTGCCGGCAGGCGTCGCGGACCGACAGCGGCCCCGTGACGGCGGGCCCGGCGGACGGCAAGGTGGAACAGCGGCGGTCCGGGCTGACGGCGCTGTCGCGAACCGGGTGGGTCGCGAGCGCGTCGCCGACAGGAACACCTGCGAACGCGATCGACGGTTCAGCCACGACGCGGTGGACGACGACGTCGATTCAGGCGAACGGGAACTTCTTCCAGGTCGACCTGGGAGCGCAGCGGACGTTCACCGAGATCCGGATGGACACGACGACGACCGCGACGGACTTTCCGCGAAGCTTCAACGTCGGGGTGTCGAACGACGGGAGCACGTTCACGACGGTCGCGTCGGCGATGGGCACGTCCGCGGTGGTGACGGTGGCGTTCGCGTCGCAGACGGCGCGATACATCCGCGTGACGCTGGCGAACCTGCCGGCGGGGCAGACGAACGCGTGGTCGATCTACGAGTTCAACGTATACGACGCTTCGCTCGCGCGGACGGGGTGGACGGCGACTGCGTTGACGACGGCGCCGGGAACGACCACGGGCGGCGCGCTGGACGGGAGCACGACGACGCGGTGGAGCTCGACGAGCGGCACGAGCCACCAGTTTCAGGTGGACATGCTGGCGCTGCAGACGTTCAACCAGATCACGCTGGATGCGGGCAGCTCGACCTCGGGGAACTTCGTCCGCGGCTACACGGTGTCGGTCTCGAACAACACGACGGCGTCGCCGCCCACGGCTTCGTTCGCGCAGGTCGCGACCGGAACCGGGACCTCGCGGTTCGTGGTGATCAACTTTGCGATGCAGCAGGCGCGCCACATCCGGATCAACTCGACGAACGCGACGGCGTTCACGTGGTCGATCGAGGAGATGAACGTCCTCGGGCAGCCGACGGTGGCGACGACGCATCAGCGCTCGGCGTGGACGGCGACGGCGACGACGGCGGCGACCGGGACGACGGTGGGGGGCGCCATCGACGGGAGCACGACTACGCGGTGGACGGCCAACACGGTGGCGTCGATGACGTTCTACCAGGTGGACATGGGGACGTACCGCCTGTTCAACCAGATCACGATCGACGCGGGAACGATGACCGGGAACTTCCCGCGGAGCTACAAGGTCGAGACCTCGAACAACGCGTCGACGTGGACACAGATCGCCGCGGGGACGAACGCGGCGGTCCTCCTAACGGTGAATGTTCAGCCGCAGACAGCGCGGCACATCAAGATCAGCCTGACGGCTGCGAACCCGACGGGTTCGCCGTGGTCGATCCAGGAGCTGAACGTGTCGGGGCCGGGGCTGTCGCGGACCGGCTGGGTGGCGTCGGCGTCGCCGAGCAGCACCACGGACGTCCCCGGGAACGCGGTCGATGGCAGCGCGACGTCGCGCTGGGACAACGGCGCGAATCAGACGAACGGGCAGACGTTCACGCTGGACATGGGCACGGCGCAGGTCGTGAACCAGTTGACGCTCGACGCGGGGAGCAGCACCGGGAATTACCCGCGCGGCTACTCGGTCGCGCTGTCGAGCGACGGGACGACCTTCGGGACGCCGGTCGCGACCGGAACCGGAACTACGCAGCTCGTGACGATCAACTTTCTGACGCAGACGGCGCGCGCCATCCGGATCACGCAGACCGGAACGGCATCGAGCAACCACTGGTCGATCCACGAGATCAACGTCTGGCGGATCGCGCAGCCGTGCGACACGGTGACGTGCACGCCGTCGGACCAGTGCCACCTCGGTGTCTGCGACGCGAACACGGGCGTTTGCTCGAACCCGAACAAGCCGAACGGGACGACCTGCGACAACGGCCTGTGCCAGACGGGTGAGACCTGCCAGAACGGAACGTGCACGGGGACGCCGGTGACGTGCACGGCGCTGGACCAGTGCCACACGGTCGGGACCTGCAATCCGGCGACGGGCATCTGCTCGAACCCGAACAAGACGAACGGCACGATGTGCGACAACGGCCTGTGCCAGACGAATGAGACCTGCCAGAACGGAACGTGCACGGGGACGCCGGTGACGTGCACGGCGCTGGACCAGTGCCACACGGTCGGGACGTGCAATCCGGCGACGGGCGCCTGCTCGAACCCGAACAAGACGGACGGCACGATGTGCGACAACGGCCTGTGCCAGACGAATGAGACCTGCCAGAACGGAACGTGCACGGGCACGCCGGTGACGTGCACGGCGCTGGACCAGTGCCACACGGTCGGGACGTGCAATCCGGCGACGGGCGTCTGCTCGAACCCGAACAAGACGAACGGCGCGGCGTGCGACAACGGCCTGTGCCAGACGGGGGAGACCTGCCAGAACGGAACGTGCACGGGCACGCCGGTGACGTGCACGGCGCTGGACCAGTGCCACACGGTCGGGACGTGCAATCCGACGACGGGCGCCTGCTCGAACCCGAACAAGACGAACGGCGCGACGTGCGACAACGGCCTGTGCCAGACGAATGAGACGTGCCAGAACGGGACGTGCACCGGCACACCGGTGACGTGCACGGCGCTGGACCAGTGCCACACGGCCGGCACCTGCAATCCGGCGACGGGCGCGTGCTCGAACCCGAACAAGACGAACGGCTCGACGTGCGACAACGGCCTGTGCCAGACGAACGAGACCTGCCAGAACGGGACGTGCACCGGCACGCCGGTCACGTGTGCGGCCGACCAGTGCCACGACGCGGGGGCGTGCAATCCGACAACGGGATGCCCGGCGCCCAAGCCGAACGGGACGGCCTGCGATGACGGTAACCCCTGCACCGAGTTCGACGGGTGCATTGGTGGAACCTGTCAGGGGGCCCAGCCACATACGTGTGTTTCGCCCGACGTCTGTCAGGACGCGGGGACCTGCAATCCTGCGGCGACGTCCCCGCTGCCACCGTCAACGCAAGATCTGATCGCCTGGTGGAAGCTGGATGGCGACGGCACCGACGCGACCGGCGGCGGGCACGATCTCGACGAGGGAGGAGCTGTCCGTGCGCCGGGTCGGGTCGGGTACGGGATGAAGTTCGATGGCTCCTCATGCATGTCGGCGCCCATCTGGGACGACGCGCGCATGCAGACCACCAGCGGCCTCACGCTGATGGCGTGGATCAATCCGAACGACCCGGCTGGCTGTCCCTACCCAGATCAGTACGGCCAGCGCGCGGTCATGGGCCGGGGGTGGGACTACTCGCTTGCCGTCATGTGCATGTACCCGTCGCCCGGTCCGGGCTTCACCGGCGCCGTGCGGCGCGCCAACGCTCAGACCTGGGGTTGGGGAGGCGCTTGGGGTCAATTCCCGCCCGACGAGTGGCACCACTTCGCGATGACCTGGGATCACCAGCGGACGTACAGCTATCTCGACGGCAAGCTCTTCAATGTGGTCGAGGGTCCGCCCGACAACAGCGACTGGGATCCGCAGTTCACCATCGGCTGCATGACCTCCTACTACTGGAGCGGCGACGAGCACATCAAGCACTTCAAGGGCACCGTCGACGAGGCGATGCTCTACGGTCGCGCGCTGTCGCCCGAGGAGATCTGGTCGTACTACGCGGCCGCAGATCCGTGTCCGCACGCGCATCATCCCGACGGCGAAGCCTGCCTCTACAGCCATTGCTCGCAGGGCGACACGTGCAGCTCCGGAACATGCGGCGGCGGTCAGCCGGTCGTTTGCACCGCGCCGGACTCGTGCCACGAGCCCGGCACCTGCGTATGGTGGGCGGGCTGTGTCGAGGCGCCGGCCAAGTCCGATGGCGCGATCTGCAGCGACGGCCAGCAATGCACGCAGGGCGAGACGTGCCAGGCCGGAAGCTGTCAGGCGCCCGCGGGCGCACCGCCGACGATCTTGAATCTCCCCGTCGCCGACCTGGGCAATCTGGGTGGCGGCTATGCCTCCGCGCAGGACATCAACAACGCGGGCGTCGTGGTGGGGAGCTCCACCGTCGCGTCGGGCGAGTCGCACGCCTTCCGCTGGTCGGTCGAAGGGGCGATCGGCGATTTGGGCCTCCCGTATCCGGGCGGTGCGAGCGGGATCAACGACAGGGGCGACATCGCCGGGTCGATGCAGGCGCCGGGCGGCTGGCACGCGTTCCGCTACTTGCCCGGCTTCAGCGAGATCCAAGATCTCGGCCTCGTCGGAGACGGCTCGGTCTCCACCTGGGATCTCGGCTTTCCGTTCCAGGGTTCGTTCGGCCGCGAGCTCAACAACGTCGGCCAGGTGGTTGGCAACTACACCAACCAGGGAGGCATTTACGGCTTCCGCTACAGCGACGGGTTCGGAGGCGGAACCTTCGAAGACATCGGCACGCTCGAGGGCGGCCTCACCTACGGTTGGGGAATCGACGACAACGGCACTGTGGTCGGCAGCTCATGGGTGGCGGGGACGCCGCAGGAAAACAACATTCGCCGGCTCGGTCACGCGGTGATGTTCGAGAACCCGATCGCCGGGCTCGTCGACATGAACGATCTCATCGACCCGCTGCTGGGGTGGACGCTGATCCAGGCCATCGACATCGCCGGCGACTACATCGTCGGAACCGGTGACCTCAACGGCAAGTTGCTCCCGTTCCGCTACCGCATCTCGAACCATTACATCGAGCCGATCTCCGGCGGATGGGCGGGCTTCCTGTACGGCAACGACGTCAACCGATCGGGCGACGTCGTCGGCTGGGGCGCTCTCGATGCCGCCGGCACGCAGTTCGCCGCCTACGTCTACACCGATCAACTCGGCTTCAAGCGGTTGAACGAGATCGTCGATCCGTCGCTGGGCTGGGACCTCCGGATCGCCACGTCGATCAACGACGCGGGGATGATCGTCGGCCCCGGGGCGCACGGCGGCATCACCGCGCCGTATCGCGTCCAGTTGCCGTCGGGACACGATGCGACCTGCGGGGCTCGCAACATCTGTGGTGGCGGCGACGGCGACGGGATCTGCCTCTACTCGGACGGCGTCGTCGACATCGGCGGCGGGAAGTTCGTGGCGGTGTTCGGCTTCGACAACCCGGCGTCGAGCAGCGTGCGTCCGAACGTCAACCAGGTCGGCCTCGACGGTGGTCCGTACCCGAACGTGCAGCCGCCTCCGCCCCCATTCCTCCTGTCTGGCAACCACCCCGGCGGCTATCTGCCAAAGTTCGAGGCCGGCCACACGATCACATGGACCGTTAACGGCGAAACCGTCACGGCGTCTGCCGAAACGAGCCGCCACTTACAACCGATCGTGATCGGCACCAGCGGCCTCGGCGTGGTGATCGACGGCGACACGATCGTGCTCCGAGCGGATCTGGGGCCGTACGCGACGCCGCCCACGACCGAGCCGGCAGCGGAAAACGAACCACAGCCCGGCGATCCCTTCAACGGCGTCCTGAAAGGTGAGTTTGCGGTCAGCTCGAACGGCGCCGCGACGTACACCGTCCCGATCGCGATTCCGCCAGGAGTCGCCGGAATGGCGCCGAACCTCAACCTCGTCTACAACAGCCAGTCCGTCGACGGAATTGCCGGTCGCGGGTGGGAGCTCACCGGGCTGTCAGTGATTCACCGGTGCTCCAAGACGAAGACCCAGGACGGCTTCGGGCACCCCGTCACGGCCGACCCGCTCGACTTCGATGCGGGCGTCTGCCTGGACGGGAAGCGCATGTTTCAAGGCGCGCAGTCGCAGTTAGACGGGTCCGTGACCTACACGTTAGAGCAAGACGACCACAGCACGATCACGAAGTTCTTCAATAACCCGCCCCACGTCATCAGCCAGCCCGGCGATCTAAACGACGCCTGGTTCAAGATCGTCACGAAGACCGGGGAGACGAGGTACTACGGGAAGAGCTCCCGTACGCGCGTCGTGCTTCCGGGGCAAACGGCGATTTCGGTATGGGCGTTGGAGCGGGTCATGGACGTCTGGGGGAACTATTTCGACGTTCACTACAACAAGGACGATGCGTCCAAATTCGGCAGTGAAGGGCTTCTCGTGTCGTCGATCGATTACACGGGCCACGTGCCGACCGGCGCGAACAACGGCGGAGCGGTGGCCCCGTTTGCCCACGTGACGTTCGACTACGATCCGCGGCATGAAACGCGTGCCGCGCAAGTCAGCGCTGCGACGCTGCCGCGAAACAGGCGCCTGAAGACCATCACGTCGACCCTCGACGTCAATGGCGCGGAAACCCTGGCTGGCCGTTACGACTTGACCTACGAACCCGACTACGTGCCGGGCACGCCGTATTCCTTGACCAACGATCCGATGCTGCCAACACGCTTGTCGAGCATCGGTTATTGCACGATCGACAAGCCGGTCGTTCCCGGGACGTTACCGTTCATTCGTTGCATGCAGCCGCTCGTGTTCGAGTGGGAAGGCGGCGGCTATCACTGGGACCCGGCGCCCGGGTTCGCGCCACCGGCGGGGATCGAGCGTGCGGGTGACAGCCGGGACCTGACGCACGGAACGCAGTTCGTCGATCTCGACGGCGACGGCCGCCTGGACTTCGTGCAGAGCCAGGGGTTGCCTCCCAGCGTACCTCTCACTTCGCACGCATGGAGGAACGACGGGCAACGCTGGGTGCCGACGGATCAGTGGGCGTTGCCCATGCCGTTGGTCGACGGTGGAGGCCACCGGACGGGGGCGACCTTCGCGGACATCGACGGAGACGGGCTGCCGGATTTCATCACGGCCAAGACTGAGCAATGCGGCCGAGGCTCCATCTGTCTCCCGCACGCGGCCGTCTGGCTGAACAGGACCCGGAGGGGCACGGGAGACGCCTGGGAGTACCACGACGAATTCGACGGACCGACGATCCACGGCGATCCGATCAACTTGAGAACGGTCGACAGGCTGGCGGACATGAACGGCGACGGGAAAGCCGATTGGGTTCGCTTCGGGCCAGGTGATTACGAGGTGCAGGTTCGCTACAGCAACGGCTTCGGGTGGGTCGTTCCCGAGGAGAACTACAGCGTCGAGACGATCGCCAGCTACGACCCGTCGGTCCGCATCACCAAGATGAAGCTCGAGGACGTCAACCGCGACGGCCTGCCTGACATGGTGTGGGGCCTGGCCCATTCGCTGTGCGGCGATCATTTCATCGGCATCAACACAGGCAGGAACTCGGGGACGCTTCCCAGGGTCTGGGACCCGGTGCAGGAGACGCCGAACTGCTCCGGTTTGAGCGACGTGCCCGTCGACAAGCGGGTGGTCGGCGATCTGGGCGGCGATGGATTCCGCGACGTGGTGTCGTGGTACAGGACGCAAATAGCCTACGCCACCCCGACCTACCAATGCGTCGATGCGTTATGCATTTGTCCCGACCAGTGCGGCCCAGCTGGTGACGGCACGTGCGAGGGTGACTCTTGCGTGTGCATCTGTGACGGCGTCTTCTCGACGGCCGACCCGCAGATAACCTTCGCGACCGGTAACAGCTGGACGGCGAACGGCACCAGCGGCTTCCAGACCAGTTTGACGGCGTTCAAGCCGCACCCGAGTGATCCGTGGGTGCCGCCGCAACGGCGCGAGGACTACGTCTTCAACATGGCGGACCTCAACGCCGACGGCCTGGCCGACTTCATCCTGAACTACGCGGACGCGCACGATCAGCAACGGGGCTGGGGGCGGCTGCTCGTGAACAACGGCAGCGGGTTCGACGACCTGGAGGGCGCGCAGAACTGGCAGACGACTCCGAGCTCTGTGGTGGGGCGGCGCGTGCCAATGGTCCCGACGGAGGACAAAGACTTCCCGTCCGAGGGTGGCGCGTTCATCGACCTCGACGGCGACGGCGTGACCGACCTGGTCCAGGCGAAGATGACGTCTTCCGGATTGCAGAGTGCCGCCTGGTTGAATCGGTTTAAACCGCCCACGATCAAGAAGTTCCCGAACGGACTCGCTCGGCCCACCGAGGTGACCTACGACGTCATCACGAAGGCGGGCGCGCAGACCACGAGCCCGCAGGCGATTCGAACGTACACCGACCTGTCGACGCAACCCGACGTGGGCATGACTTACTTCATCACGCCGCTTCGTGTTGTCGCGTCCACGTTGTCCGAAGACGGAACGGCCAGCGGGACCATGTTCACGACGCAGTATCAGTACGAATCGATGCGGGGAAGCCGGTGGGGCCGCGGACCGCAGGGCTTCGCGAAGGTCAGAGTCATCGACTCTCGACAGTTCAACGTCTACCCGATCGAGAAGAAGATCACCGAGACCACGTACGCGCAGTTCTACCCGTACACCGGCATGCCGACGAGGGTGGAGAAGTACGATTCATTTGGCGTCGGTCCCGCATCCAACAGCCACGTGACAAGGTCGAGGACCGACACGAGGTATTGCGACGCAACGAATCCCGATCCGCAGATTTCTCCGTCGTGTGCACTCGCTCCCAGTGCGTACCCTCCGGAAACGTCGAAGTTCGTTTACCCGATCACGATAACGGACGTCTCGTACCTGTATGACGGCGACATAAACAGCAGCCTGGTGTCCCCATTCCGGATGGCGAGGACGACCGACTATCGTTACGACTCGGACGGCAACCCGATCACGACGACGGTGACGACCCAGCTCGTCGACAACACATGTCATCCGTTCGACACGTGTGTGCAGCACACGAGGACCATCACGAATTACTACGAAACTGTTCCGGGATCGCTGCCTCCCGCCGAGCTCCGCCGCGTCGGGAAGCCGAGTCGAACCGTCGTGACCTCTGACGGCAACGCTACGACCGGCGATGCGAAAACCCACACGACGACGTTCATCTACAACACTACTCCATCGGTATTCTCGGACGGGCAATCGAGCACGAGTCTCGGCATCAGGCTCGTCAAGAGTCGTGTGGAGCCCGACACGCCGCTGGAAGTCGTCAATGCATACTCCCACGACGCTTTCGGCAACGTCATCGCGACGGTCGAGTGCGCGACCCAGCTTTCGTTCTGCGTGCCCGGCACAACGGTCCCGGAACACCGAAAGACCACCGTCAGCTTCGACACGGCCACGTTTACGCCGCCGCCCGGGGGACGCGTCACCCAGCTCGGCTACGGGGATGGCCGCTTCCCCGTCAGGACCACGAACGCGGAAGGGCACGTCGAATATACGGCCTATGATCCGTTCGTCGGTCTGGTCACCCAGAGAACGGCGCCGAACGGCATCCACACGTGCACGATGTACGATGGCCTCGGGTTCCAGCGCTCGCAGACGGAGCGCTGTGGCACCGACCATGAGGTGACGACGGAGACCGATCGTTATATCCCGACCTCTGATCCGTTCGGAAGGTTCGTAACCAGGACGCGCGCTCCGGACCGCGTTGCAAACTGGACCTACTCGGACGCGTTCGGCAGGACGGTGTTCGTGCGCGGGCGGACCTTCGATGGGGGCTTCTCCGAAAGCTTCACGAAGTACGACAACTGGGGGCGGACCTTCCAGCAATCGATGCCTCGCAAGTCCGCAAGCAACGAGCCGGTGTTCGCAACGACGACGTACTTCGACGAGCTCGACCGCGTGAAGACCGTATCGCGCGACATCGGATCCATCGACAGCACCGGTATCTGGCGGCGAGCGATCCAAACGTTCAGTTACCACGGCCTGTCGGTGCGCACGGAACACAACCTCGACGGTGAGGATGAAGGTCACCTTCACCTGCAGCCGCGCGTGGAGACGAAGAACGTGCTCGGGAAGGTGCAGACCGTGCAGGACGCGAGCAACGGGCTGATGATTTACTCCTACGACGCCGACGGCAATTTGACCGACACGTTCGATGGTCGGAGCACCATTCACATCGAGTACGACAACCGCGGCCGGCGGAAGTCAGTCGACGATCCCGACCTCGGTCATTGGGAGTACACGTATGACGGCTTCGGCAATCTGCAGACGCAGACCGACGCCAAGCTGAAACAGCTCAGGATGACTTACGACAAGATCGGTCGGATGACGATCCGGCGGGATGTCGACAGCGGCCAGGAGGCGCGCTGGGTCTACGACAAGGGTCAGGCCGGGGTCGGGAAGCTGTCAGCGATGGTCAGCGAGCCGGATGACCGTCTGCGGGGCAACTGCGATGCCCCCTACGGTCTTCCCAGCGGCGAGAAGCGCGCGGTGCGTTCGTTCACGTACACGCCGTTCGGCGAGCTCCAGGACACGGTCGATTGCACGGATGGGGACACCTTCGTCACCAGCCACGCGTATGACACTCTGGGCCGCGAAAGCGTGATGACTTACCCGCAGGTCGGCGGGAGTCGGCTCGCCGTGCGGTACAACTACACGAGGCTCGGCTTCCTCCACTACGTCGACGACGCGACGGACGGCTCATTGTACTGGGCTGCGACGGCGCGGGACGCTTCGGGCCGGGTGAAGTCCGAGTACACCCGCAACGGCGTCGAGACCACGTCGACACGAAATCAAGCGACCGGCTGGCTGATGGCATCGCGGAGCGTCTCTAAGGCGGATGGCGACAAGCTGATCCAGAACTGGGGCTATCAATTCGACGAAGCCGGGAACCTTCGCCGCAGGTTGCGGGCGGATGACGTCAATGCATCCGGGTCGGAGGAGATCTTCGGCTACGACTCCCTCAATCGCCTGCGGACGTCGACGGTGAACGTTGGAACGAGCCAGTATTTCGAGAGCTACGACATCGACGGCTTCGGCAATCTGACGAAGAAAGGCGGCAAACCGTACACCTACGGGACGGACGGGGGCTGCACGGCAGGACCTCACGCGGTGTGCACGGTCGACGGGAGTGCGCCCTACGATTACGACCCCAACGGGAACCTGCTGAGCGACGGGATGCGGAGCCTCCGCTACAACCTCGCGAACAAGGTCGTTCACGTCGCGAATGGTTCGACCGGCGTGGACTTCATGTACGGTGCGGACGATAACCGCGTCGTCCAGGAAGCCGTCGACGCGAACGCCACCGCAAGAACGGTGTACGTCGGGCTCGGCGCGACGGGCAGGAGCCTGTACGAACGCACGACACGGAACGGGACCGTCGACCATACGCACTTCCTCTACTCAGGGACCGACCATAACGGGAATGCTTTCGCACTCAAGATCGTGCGCGAGACACCCGCGGCGGAGCCGGCGGTGACCATGTCCTTCAATCACCTCGACCACCTCGGCTCGGTGACCGCCGTCAGCGACGAGCAGGGGCGTGTCGTGACGGGGGAGTCGGGCGGCGCGGCCGCCACGGTCGCCAGCTACGATCCCTGGGGCGCTCGGCGCGCCCCGGACGGCCGCCCAGCCGATCCCGCATCGTTCCAGCCGCTGCCGGGACATCGAGAATTCACCGGCCACGAGACGATTCCCGGCGTCGGCCTCGTGAACATGAACGGTCGCGTCTACGACCCGTCGCTGGGGCGTTTCCTGTCGCCCGATCCGAACGTTCAGTTTGTCGGCGACATGCAGAGTTACAACCGTTACAGCTACGTCCTCAACAATCCGCTGCGCTACACGGATCCCACGGGGTACATGAGCGACAGCACCGCGCAGGCGATCTTCGGCGTCGCGCTGGCGGTCGCCGTGGCCGCGGTCTGCGCCGTCAGCGACGGCGCCGGTTGTGTCGTCTTCGAGCTCTTCGCGGTCGCGTACAGCGTCAGTAGTATGGCGGCGGCCGGAGCTTCGTTCGATCAGATCGTCGCCACCGAGGCGATAGGCTTGATGGCGGGTATAGGTGCAGGCGCCGTGGTTGGCGCCGTCGTCGGGCCCACTGCACCGATCGGCGTCCAGATCGTGGGCGGGGCGGTTGCAGGGATGATGTCCGCGGAGATGAGTTCGGTCGCGTTCGGTCACAGCCTCGGCGGCGATCAGTTGCTGGTCGCCGCGATCTCCGGGGCCGCTTCGGCCGGCGTCGCCGCCGGAATTCGTTCAAGACCCCTCTCGCAGGCCTCAGAGGCGGAGGTCGAGGGGAAGCAAGCGGGGCTCCAAGATACTTCGGAATTCGAGAAGAAAAGGGCTGAGCACACGGCGTACGTGAAGAAGCTCGCGATCGACAACAACTTGGTCACCAAGGAAAAAATCGGTGACATCTCTGTCGAGATCTACGGCGAATCCACCGCGGAGAGAAAAAAGGCTTACACGGCGCTCAAGCGGGATCTCTACAAGGGCGGAGACGTCGCGAAGGAAATTGGGCAGGCCCTGGTCAAGGACGGCAGGCCACTAGAAGTCGTTCTGGTGCAGGCATACAACAGCTACTCGACGCCGAGCGCCAACCAGATTGTCATAGACGTGAACCATGACATTGGCGGCACGTATGTCTCCAAAGTTCCCGGGGGAAAATTCACATACGAGAGAATCTTTGCGCACGAGCTCGGCCATGTCGCATTGGGAACGCCTTCAGAGGAAGGGAACCCAAACTTCATCATGTACACTGTGAATAGGTCCGAGAATCCGATCATGAACGCTCTGGGGGATTCAAACGATCGGGTAAAGTATTGATACCGTTCTCAGGAGGGCCGCGCAGGTGAAAGCGTCCTTGGTGTTTGCGTCTGTCGTCTTTCTGCTGGGATTGTTTGCCGGCAGGTCGATCGTATCCGCGGTGACCAAGAAGCCGGATGCCGCGGTGCCGGGAAGGGCGTCGGAAGCAGCGTCGGGGCCTGCGCAACGTTGCCCCGGCATCACCAAGTCGCTTGCTAATGCGTCGGTGTTCTCGACCTTGGTTGGCGTATCGGGATGTCTTACGCCCTCGGCCGACGCATTCTTGGTCCTCTATCGAGCGCGTGATCTCGATGGACTTCGAGTCCTCGCAAAGTCTCCGGCGACAGGTGCGCAGCTCTATGCGTTGTGTGGATTCAAACACCTTCGTGCCGACGACGAAGCGAAGGCCCTTCGACGAGAATTGGCCGCATCCCTAAAGACCGCGGCGCTCAATTCTGGATGCAACGGCCCAGGAGCGACGACACCGGTCAGTCAACTGATAACCCCAAAGAAGGGAGAACAATCGTCCGCCTTCGATTTCACATGCGACTATCTGATCGAAGAGGGAACGCAGTCCTACAGACGTGCGTGTGACACGGAGAGCGCCCGGCCGAAGTGTCAGTGAGTGGCGCCCTAGTCGAGTCAGCAACCCTGCCTGCAGGCAGCCGTCTCAACTCTGGACGCAGCTAGCGGTTGACCGTCACGTCGCGTGGTGGCGCGCGCGTAACCACGCCCCGACCCGCGGCAAGATCCGGTCCCGCAGCGCCGCGTCCATCTGCATCCGCTCGAGCGTCTGCGCGATTGCTTGCTTGGCGCCGTCGATTGGGTGGGCGTCCAGAAAGGTCCGTACGGCGTCGTAGTGACGGCGCTCGGGGAGTCCGGCGAGCGCCTCGACCAGCCGCCGCAGGATCATCGGCGAGTCCGCTTTTGCGCGCGTCTCGGTCCAGCGGTCGCGGATCATCGCGAACGTCGCCTCGCGCGTGGCGCGGTTGCCGAGCAGCACGCTCACGAACGACGAGAAGTCCTGCATCGGAACGTCGTCGCTGAGCGCGAGGTCGACGGCGCGGGCGGGGAGGGCGTCCTCCTCGACGCGCGCGAGGGCGTGCAGGTAGCGGCGCTTGCTGGCGGGATCGGTCTCCGTCTTCGCGCGCGCCCGCAGATCTTCGAACCGCGCTTCGTCGGCGCGGCGTGCCGCGGCCGTCACGACCAGGTCGAGCAGGTTCGGGTCGACGTCGCCGGTGCTGCCCGCCGCGGGCAGCCGCTTATCGGCTTCGGCCACCGCGTTCGCGTCGCGCGCGGTGACGACCAGCGCGCGCAGCAGCACCGCGCGGCGCAGTCGGATCTCGTCGTCTTCGTTCGGGGCGGGCGACCAGCCGAGCTTGGCGGCGCGCTGGCCGTACATGTCCGTCACCAGCTTGCCGAAGGCGCCACGGTCTTCGTCGGCGAGGAACCGGTGCTCGATCAGCGCCAGCCGCCCCACGATCTCGTCGAGCACGACGTGGTCTTCCTCGTCGCGCAGGCTGAACACCAGGTCCAGGAACCGTTCAATGGGCGCCTGGTCGGCGCGCACCAGCGCCCACTGGTCCGAGATCAGCGCGATCCGCTCGGCGGGCCGCAGCTCGCCGACGGCCGGCAATAACTTCCCCAGCGTCGCGTCGTCGTAGTTCGTCCGATAGAAGCCGCGCGAGTCGGCGTTGCCGATGCACCACGCGACCGCGCCCTCCGCGTTCAGCGGCATGCGCGCGGACGGCTCGCGCAGGAGGACGGGCTGCTCCTTCACGCCCTTCGCGTCCTTGAAGCGCAGCACCATCGGGACCGGCCACTTCGTGTTCGCGCCGTCGCCGGCCGCCGCGGCCGCGTTCGGGTCGGCGAAGAAGCGCCGCTGCTTCAGTTCGACGGCGGCGCCGCCGGCATCCGCCGACAGGGCCAGGTCGACCAGCGGGTACCCGGTCTTGCGAATCCAGCTGTCCGAGATCTCCTGGAT
>Ga0070700_100000599_pt1 | contig 17976 bp, 16 predicted proteins | sample KBSK5101metaG_FD_65456 | JGI IMG/M metagenome (GOLD analysis project Ga0070700, IMG submission 65456) | Corn, switchgrass and miscanthus rhizosphere microbial communities from Kellogg Biological Station, Michigan, USA - KBS K5-10-1 metaG | ecosystem: Host-associated > Plants > Roots >...
AAAGTGCTTCACCCCTGCATCAAGGGGACAGGAATTTCACCTGCACAGAAACCAAGTTATCAAAGACCAACGCGGTGTTGGTCCATGTCCCTAATCCCTGACTCTACGAGTCATTTCTAGGGAACGGATCGCATTCTGCGCTCCGCTTTGAGTGCTCCATTGCATTGCGCCCTGCGGTGTGCGGAGTGGGCGGCCCAGTCGTGTTTCTCCGGTCGCTACGAGGGGGAAGCTCCCTCAAAAATCCAACCACACAAGAAGGAGCACGCGACGATGGAACACCTAACAATGACAGCAACCGACCTCCCGAAATGGTCCGCCCTACTAATCGAAGCAGTCACTAAGCCAGGTCTAATTATGAAGGCATATAGCGCCTTCCATCCGTATTCTTGCGGCAATCAACTTTTGGCCCTTTTGCAATGTCAGATGCGCGGCTTACAGCCCGGCCCGATTAATACTTTTCCGAAGTGGAAAGAGTTAGGCCGCTTTGTGAAACGTGGCGAGCGTGCGCTGACTTTGTGCATGCCGATCACTTGCAAACGTCGCGAGGAAGATTCAGACGAAGAACACACATTTACCAGTTTTGTCTACAAGGCGCGCTGGTTTGTTTTGGGGCAGACCGACGGGCAAGAACTTGAACCACCTACGATCCCGGAGTGGGACGCCGAAAGAGCAATTAAAGCGCTGAGTATTGAGCGCGTACCGTTCGATCACACGGACGGAAATATTCAGGGCTTTGCCCGCAAGCGTCAGGTCGCAATTGACCCACTTGCTCAACTGCCTTTTAAGACACTCTTTCACGAACTTGGTCACGTTATTCTTCACACTGACGAGGGAGATTTCGCGGATGATGAGACGACGCCGCGCAGTCTATGTGAAGTCGAAGCCGAATCCGTGGCGCTACTTTGCTGCGAATCATTAGGCCTTGAGGGAGCCGATTATGCTCGCGGCTATATCCAGCATTGGCTCAGCCGTGGAAGCGCTTCTAATACGGAAGCGATACCAGAAAAGAGCGCGCAAAAAATCTTCCGCGCCGCCGATCAAGTCATCCGTGCCGGACGCTCCGAAGTCCATTCAGTCACGAACTAGCAACCTCTGAGAACGGACCTTGCCGGCCGAGTGCAATAGCACTTAGCCGGCATAACTTTTTTCGATTCAGAACCGACACGCCGGCAGCCGGCCGGTCGCATACGACCGCCTCCCGGTCGCATGTGACCAATCTTGGGTTCGTATACGACCTCGCTGGTTCGCATACGAACCAAATGGCTCATATACGAACCACCCACCCGAAACCACCGCAAACGAATCGAAGGATCACGAATACGAAAACAAAAACAAGGTGCTCCGCACCTGATTGAGAGAGACACGACACCCCCGCTCGCGTGGCTGTCGCGTGCACGTTGCGCGTGCACATCGGCTTGGTCCAACTCTTGCAATAGTTTATGCGTGCACGCGCCATCGATGGGCGTGCACATTGTGCACACGGAAGGAAAAGCGAAATGAGTGAAGCAAAGCGGGTTAGATACGTTAGTTTCAGAGTCACAGATGAGGAATACGCGGAGATTGAAAAAGCAGCCGTCGCCGCGAGCGATGAGCCGAACAACTGGTGCCGCCAGCTTGCCATAACAGCAGCGTGTGAAGGCCCGCTTTTTGGAAAAACCGGGCGTCTGATCTACACCGAACTCGCTATTTTGCGTTTTCTAATTGGGCACGGATTCAAGCTGCTATTCACTCGAAATGCAACCGAAGCCACAGCCTGGACAAAGCTAACGACGCAAGCCGATCAAAGGTCCGATGATATCGTTCAGGAGTTATTGTCGCGTCGAAAGTAAGATGTGCCGGGATCCGAGGCAACGTTGCCTCATTTCTTGTGCCCTTTGAGGATCGAGCAGCACGACTGAGAGGCCCCAGGTCGAGAGATCCTAGATTGAACAAATCTTCCGTCTTTACTTCGCTTGCTAACCGCTCGGCGGGCTAAGGCGTTAGGTTATACATACAGTTTACATGTTGGATTTTACAACTTTCGTGATCATGCTCGACGCGGCGAGTCACTCAAATTGATTAGTTCCTACCACGGCAAATAAGGTTCCGGAGTACGGAAAAAACGTATTCATCCGTTATGGCACAGAGGATGCACTAGAGCACACCACATTACCCGCTAAAGGTTGCACTTGAGCCTAAGGCAAGCGGTAGCACATTTGAAAAACTGATCACATCCTAAGCGGAGCCGCGCAGAAAATTTTTATGCGCGATCAAGGCCCAATTTCCGAACCAAGATTTTTATGAACCAGCGGGAAGTTCGGCGTCTGCTCCGCGTCAATAGAGGAAAGAAATCGGAGCTTGAGATTTTACGAGTCAAATCCGATTTAGACCGCGCGGGAGCTTTTGGTTTGCCCTCCTGATCAAGCCTTCGCGTCAACCATAAACGAAGACTGAAGAAGCACCCTCGCTTGAGGGGAAGGAGAACTACGCTTTGAATACCAAACTACGATTTCTTACCGAAGAAGGTCACACGCGCGCCAGGAATACGTTTCAACGAATCAGACTCTTTGCCGTCCTGATGTTTCTCGTCGCGGGTGCTTGTGGTTATGTGATCCACAGCTACTGGGTGCAGCCAAATCTCACGCCCTTACAGCGAGTCTACCTGCGTCAGTATTTACGGAGTACGGTCAAGAGTTACAGAACAAGCTCGCGCTCTCGTTACACCTATATGCTTGGCACAGTGAGTGATCCAACTACGGGCCGCGATGTGCACATTATGGTGCCCGATTCATTCGTTGATCCCGTTCTTGATCCTGATGGTCGGATCAAGGTTGAGCAGCATTATCCCGCGTTTCGACTTCACTCCGACGTCAAGCTGAAGGAGTTCTTTTGGGCGAACGAATTCATCGCGGACAAGCGTGCCTATGAATGGTTTCGGATTGCCATCTATGAAGGCAACACTCTTCTCGATCTTTGGCGTCCGGCGTGGCTTGGTGCAATCTTGATTTTCTTCACTGGCACCACCGGCTTAACTGGTCTTTATCTATTCGCACAACGCCGTTACGTCGAAGGCCAACCGATTCGAGGCACACGCGAGCTCTCGCCTCGAGAGTTTCGAAAAGAGCACCGCAAACACACTGGCTACGCGATCAGGGCCTATCGGCAATCAAAGAATGCGATCGATCAACTCCGTGAGTTTTTCGGTTTCAATCCGTGTTCGTACTGCTTGACAGTGCCGCGCGAGGAAGAGAACGAAGGCTTGCTTTTACTTGGCGATCCCGGAACCGGCAAAAGTCAGGTCATGCACCAACTCTTGTCCGAGATTGCGAATCGCGGAAGCTTCGAAGCGGTTGTTTGTTATGACCCTGTTGGAGAGTTCGTTGAGCATCATTACAACCCCGAAACTGACATTATTTTGAATCCGCTGGATGCGAGATGTCCTTACTGGAGTTTGGTAACAGAAATCTCCTGTGCCAACGATGAGATGAGTGCACCCGAACGACTGTTTATTGCCGAGAGTTTCTTTCCAGATCATCCCCAGGCAGCACCAAACACCCAATTCTTTCTTAAGGCAGCGCGCAGCATTTTTGCACGCATGCTTGCGTTCAATCCGCCGCCAGATCGGCTAGTAGAAATGCTCGCCGATGATGCCCTGATCGATTACTGCGTTGCTGGAACAGAGCATGCCCACTTGATCGACAAAGCCGCCAAAGCACAACGAGCCGGTGTGCTCGCTACACTCTCAGAAGTCGGCGAATCGTTGAAGCTCTTACCGTCTTTTGAACAATGCCGGCGACAAGGTTTTATTTTTCGAAAATGGGCGCAACGTCGACGAGGCCGGATCTTCATTACTTCAACGCAGAGCACCAGAGAGGCGCTTAGACGATTACACGCGGCATGGTTCAATATTCTGTTTGGCAAGCTGCTTGGAACGAGTGTGTCAACGTCAAATTACCCTCCGTGTTGGGTGATCATCGACGAAGCACATTCGCTTAAAAGATTACCCGCCCTCGAAACCGCTCTTGTTGAAGCTCGCAAGTACAAAGTCAAGATAGTGCTCGGAACGCAGAACAAAGCTCAGTTCGAGCAGCACTACGGTCACGCCGCAGCCACAATGCTGGCAGCCTCACACACGAAAATGTTCTATCGCACTAACGAAGCAGCATCCGCCCGCTGGGTATCGGAGATGATCGGTGAGCAGGAAATAGAACGACCGCGAATTTCCACGACCGCATCAGTACAAGCCTACGGTAGAGACTCACTCAATTACGCGCCGGGCATTGAGCGCAGTTTGGTAATCAGTAAAGAACAGATCATGGCCTTGCCAAACCTGAATGGTTACTGGAAGTACGGCGATGCCGTGGTGCCAATTAGGATCGAGCCGATTGACCGTCCGAGACTGGCACACGCTTTTTTGCCACGTCAATCGCGGCCACTGGTCCAGCCGGAACCGCCAAAACAACTACAAGCCGAGCCACACACGTCTGCCACGGGAAACGGCCACGGGCTAGAGAGCGAGAGCGAAGTTGCAATCACAACCGACGACGATGTCGATAAGCTCGACACTACGTTCTGAGGTAGCGGCCATGATGACGATGAGCAGAGCTATTTCGGCAGGCCAGGCGCTGGACTATTACCAGCAGGAGTTCACCAACTCCAAAGAGAATTACTACAGCGAAGCCGGAGAAGTTAAAGGCCGCTGGAGTGGACGTCTCGCCGACGAGTGGGATCTCAAAGGGGAGGTAACGAGCGAGCAGTATGAGCGGTTAGTTGCCGGTCAAGATCCACACACAGGCGAGCAACTTGTCCATGCCGTGAAGGCGCGAGAAACGGTTAACGAGTTTGGAGAGACGGTCATCACGAGTGAACATCGTGCCGGTTGGGACGCCACCATCAGCGCACCTAAAAGCGTTTCGTTAGCCGCGCTAGTCGGAGACGACGAACGCGTCAGAAACGCTCACCGCGAGAGTGTTGATGAAGCGCTGAAGGGTTTCGAGGAATATCTACAAGCGCGGGGCGGTGGGGACAAGCCAGCCCTCACAACCGGCAAGATGGTAGCCGCTCAATTCGAGCACACATCATCGCGACCCGATCGCATCAACGGCTACGCAGCACCGCAGCTTCACACGCATGTTGTTGTTTTCAACATGACCCAAGCCCAGGACGATAAGGTCCGTTCCGTGCAACCGCTTGAGTTGTACCGCAGCCAGCGATACGCAACCGCGATCTATCGCGCGCAGCTCGCGGAGAAACTACAGGGACTCGGTTACGAGATCGAAGTTGACCAACGCACCGGCGCACCTGAGATCAAAGGCTTCGGTCAGGAATATCTACAGGAGAGTAGTCCTCGCCGTGAAGAAGTGCTCAAGGAAGCAGAGCAGATGAAAGAGCGACTTGAGCTTGAGGGAAATACCGTCTCAGACAATGCGAGATTGAAACAAGCCGCAGCCCACAACGACCGCAAGAGCAAACGCTACGACCGCGCCGAGATGAGAACACGTGCCTTAGCAATGGATGCCAAACACAACGATCAAGCGCGACGCTTATCCGCAGAGGCACAGCAGCGCCTGCCCGTCCGTTTGGCCCAGGACGAGATCGCCAGACGCGCTCAGGAAGCAGTGACCTTTGCTCGTGACAATGCGGTTGAAAGAGAAGCCGTGGCCGACATGCGGCAAATAATGACAGATGCACTAAGGCGCAATCTCGGACGAACAACTCTTGAAGCTGTCAATAGGGAATTGCGACTAAGGCAGGAACGCGGTGAGTTCATCGATATTGTACGAGAACAGCGGCCAGCCGAAGCGACTACCGAGCGCATGGTGCGGATGGAAAAGGAAAACATTCAGACCGTGATCGATGGGAAGGGCACTAGTCCCGCGATTGTCCGCGCTTCGCGCGTCAAGGATGTTGTTGCTAACAGCGCCCAAAGCAAGCAGCTAAAGTTGAATGCGAATCAGCAATCAGCTGTTGAAACGATCCTATCCAGTGAAGATCGGATCATAGGACTCCAAGGCGGCGCGGGCACCGGCAAGACAACTGCACTTTCCGTGCTGCGAGAAGTAGCCGAGAAGGAAGGCTATCAGGTGCGAGGTTTCGCACCCACCACACGCGCCGCGAAGCAGCTTGCGGAGAGCGGCATTGAGACAGAAACGCTCCAGAGGTTCTTGCGCCGGCGGCAGCAGCCCGCAAGCGATAAACGTCTTTTCGTGGTCGATGAAAGTTCATTAGCCAGCACCAAACAGCTAAACAAATTCTTTGCGCGCCTCGATCCGGCAGACAAGGTGCTGTTAGTGGGCGACGTGCGCCAGCATCAGGCCATCGAGGCAGGCAGTCCGTTTGAACAACTACAACAGCACGGCATGACCACAGCGACGCTGAATGAAATTGTCCGGCAGCGTGATTCTGAACTTAAACAAACCGTAGAAAGATTATCAGCGCGGCAGATACACGAAGCAGTCACCGAACTCGACAGCCGAGGCAAGGTGATCGAGATTCCGGACGAGAGCGATCGCCTCGCGGTAATGGCCCAGGACTACTGTAAGAACCCAACTAACACGCTCGTCATTTCGCCAGCTAATCGTGAACGCGTCCAACTCAACTCACTCATACATCGCCAGCTACAGCGTGAGGGCAAAGTGAGCCGCGACGAGTACCGGATAAATGTCTATGTGAATCGTCAGGATATGACTGGCACCGAACGCACCTTCGCCAACTCCTACCGACCGAACGAAGACATCATCCGCTACAACCACGCCAGCAAGGTCTATCAGGTGAACGTAGGCGATTACGCGACAGTCACAGCTACGAACCATGAGACGAACGAAATCACCGTTCGCTTTACTGATGGACGCACTCTCACTTACGACCCAACGAGGCTTTCCGGCGTGAGCGTTTACAACAAAGCCGAACGAGCATTCGCAGAAGGTGATCGCATTCAGTTTCGCGCACCATTCACAGACAAACGAATAGTTAACGGGGAACTAGGCTCGATCACCAAGATTGAACCCGATCAAGTGCGTATAGAACTGGACAGAGGCCGTGAGGTTTCTTTTAAACCTCAGCAGTTTCGCCACATCGATTACGGCTACGCCGTCACGAGCCACTCATCTCAGGGGCTAACCGTAGACCGCGTATTGGTCAACGCCGATACGTCCGAATCATTCCGCTTACTCAACGACAGAATGGCCTACGTCGCCGTTTCTAGGGCAAGGGAAGAAGCTCTGATCTACACAGACTCCACTCAGAATCTACACGACACTCTCAATCGCGGGACTGACAAAGAAATGGCGCTTGAAGCCATGAAAGAGAGACAACGTGACATACAGCAGGATCATGATTCCGTGACTCATGATCCACTCGCGCCCCAAGAACCAAAATCCGAACACACCTTGGACCAAAGCTCAATACAACTTGACCCGTCAGAGGCAAAAGCGGCGGAGCTTGCGGTCGAGAGTGACGGAGAGGAACTCGGCGCCGCAATACTGATTTAGCAAACGAACTCTTAAGCAATTGAGGTTTTAGCAATGACTACACACTTAGACTTAGCTTCAGCAACCAAGCGGTCACAGCTTCTTAAAGTTGCTGACGTTGCTCAGTTATTGAATGTCAAACCGCGCACGATCTACGAAATGGTTTCACAGGATCGCATCCCTTATCGCAAGCCGCCCGGCTCAAACATTCTGCGTTTCGATCTCGATGAAATTTTGGAGTGGACGCGCCGAAAAAATTAATGACTTGAGGGATCGTTGCTGCTACCATGCCCCGCGTTCTCTTGGTGGCTGCAACGCTCAAGGAGAACACCATGTCTGTTTACAAACGTGGAAAGAAAGGCGCGCACTGGCATTACTACTTTCGAGTGCGTGGCGTCCGTTACCGAGGCGTAATTTCCGAGGCGCGGACGAAGAAGCAAGCAGAACAAGCGGAGAGTAAGATCAAGCAGGAGATCTTTGAAGGCCGTTTTGGTCTAGTTAATTCCGGCACTATGAAGCTCGCGAGGTTTATCGACGAGATTTATATGCCGTGGGCCATCGCAAACAAGCGTTCGTGGAAGGGCGATCAGTGCTACAGCGAAGTGCTAAAGGCTTACTTCAAAGGCAAATCGTTATGCGAGATCACGCCGCTCTTAGTTGAGAAGTTCAAGCATGAACGAATAAAGACGCCGACCAAGTATGGAAGAGCTCGTGCCGAGGCTTCTGTGAATCGAGAGTTTGAAATGCTTAGCCGTGTTTTCAATCTCGCGATTGACTTCAAGAATGCGGAGACGAACCCATGCAGTCGAGTCCGAAAGTTCAAATTGGACAATGAGCGTTATCGCTATCTTTTGCCTGAGGAAGAACCTTTGCTGTTGAACGTAATGGAAGGCAAACGCGCTCACTTGCGACCGCTGGTTATTGTTGCGTTAGGTCTAGGCTTACGGAAACGTGAGCAGCTTAACTTGAGGCGAGGCCAGGTTGATTTTTCCCGTAATGTTGTTATTGCGACTCGCACGAAGGGAAGGAAGAATCGCGAAATTCCGTTGGACGTTTTGAACCCGGAAGTGCGCGAGATTCTAAAGAAGGCTTGTCACGGAAAAGATGCTGAGGATTATGTCTTCACAAATCCAGACACGGATAAGCCGTTCTATGACATCAAACGTTCCTTTCACACAGCCTGCCGCATTGCCGGGATTAAAAACCTTTGGTGGCACGATCTACGAGCCACCTTCTGCACGCGTTTGGCGCTGGCTCGCTATGAGGCACTAACGATAATGTCGCTGATGGGCCACAAGGATTTGAAAACAACCATGCGCTACATTCGCGCCGTTCAGCTTCAACGTGACGTGCGACCAATTAATTTTGTCCACAAATTGGCCACAAATGAGATACGGCCGCCAGTGTTGGCAGCCGTAAACTATTGAAATTATTGGTCGGGGCGAGAGGATTCGAACCTCCGACCTCTCGGTCCCAAACCGAGCGCACTACCAGGCTGTGCTACGCCCCGAAGAAGTTAGGCATTCTAAGAGGGAGGGTGGAGATGGTCAAGTGAGTCGCGAGTTTGCATCAATGCGCGGGCGCGATGGCTAATCCGGTTTTTAACTTTCTCAGGTAGCTCCGCGAAGGTCTGGTCGTAACCGTCGGGGACGAACAATGGATCGTAACCGAACCCACTATTGCCGCGAGGTTCGAACGTAATTGTTCCTTCACAAATGCCTTCCGAGACGTTGAGTACGACACCATTGGGATCAGCGATCGCGACTGAGGCGACGAAACGCGCGCGTCGATCCTTACTATCGACTTTGGCGAGTTCGGACAGCAGTAGTTGACGGCGATCAGCGTCGGAAGCACCTGCGCCGGCGTAGCGCGCGGAGTAAACACTGGGTGCGCCGCCGAGTGCTGCGACTTCAAGACCCGAATCGTCTGCAAGCGCCAACAGTCCCGTTGCCGCGGCATAAAATTGAGCCTTCGCGATCGCGTTCTCAGCATACGTCACGCCGTTCTCCGCCGCTGATCCAATAGATTCAAACTCCTGAAGCGAACTGAACGTCCACCCCGAGTCTTCGAGAATCGTCATGATCTCTTTTACTTTGCCGGGATTTCGTGTGCCGATGAGAAGACGCATTGGATCAACGACTCGATTGCAGCAGGGAAGTCAACGTGCTGAACTGTCCGAAGGCAGAGCGCGTTCTACGCTCGATTCCAAAAGCATTCAATCGTGTGTCGGTTGCGGCAACACCGGCTGTGCGCACGATGTTGCGCAGGCTCTCGAGTTCCTGGGCCGAAAGTTTTCGTCCCTGTAACTGCACGAGGGTCGAGAGAAAGTTGTTAACGCGTTCCTCATCGTTCGTGAACGTCACAATCACGCCTTCTCTCTGGTCCGACGCCTGATTGAGATAGTTGTGATATTTCTTTGGGTCAGCGTCCACTCCTTTTCTTATTGCCGCAAGACTGGCGCGGACGTTTTCAGTCTTACCCAGCAGTACGTAGTCATTCACAAAAACAGCCGTGAATTCTTTTTTCGGATCCGGATTTGACTCAAGGCCCTCGAGGATCTCGCCTTCAACAAGTGACTGCTTCAACCGATCCGGATCGTTTACTCGAGCCACCAGGATTGCTTCGGCCGTGCTCTCAGAGGGTTTCAACGTCAACAACGGCGGATCCAGAGCAGAGAGTGCCTCTTTCGGATTGCTGATGCCATATACAGACAAACTCGACTTGAGCAACGTGCCAAACAAAGCCGCGGGCACAGCATCGAGCTTGAATGCGACTGCCGAACTAAGCGAACCCCACGCAGTTGCAGGCGTCTTGTTGCGATAGATTGTCAGCGACTGAAATCCTTCGGGGACAAACTTCCAAAAACTCTCATCAGGTTCGGATTCTGTGAACGCAGGTTGCAGGCGCGACACCACGCCCGGGTCGAGTGAAAAGAGAAAACGATCTTCGATTCCCTGAGGCGCGGAGCTCGCAGTCCACGCAACGCCACGCAACACTTTGCCCGCGCTTACAGCAAGAAGTTGCTGCAATTGTTGATCGCCGGGCGACTGCAAGATCATTAGCGGCGCCACCCATGAAAAGAGTTTTGCGGAATTGGCCGGTGAGACGTAACCAAAGCCAAGCGTCTTTTCGGAACTGACGCTGTCACGAACTTTCACCATCTCCGGATCGCTGTGAAGGTTTGGCCTGACACCACGACGCGCGTCCAAACAACTACGCACCGCGTTATCGGAATTGCCGATCACAACGAGTGTCCCGTCAATCGCCGCGATAATCTTGCGCTCGCTTCCGCTAACGGAGCACTCAATGTAGTCAGCGCCGGCGCTGCGCTCGGTACACATCGACGCGCCATAGCTGAAGTTTGCGAGTTGTTTGACTGCTGCGACGGTGGCGGACTTCATGCGCCATTTCGAAGTGTGAGTCTCGATAATGAGGGCAAACTCGGGCCGCACTTTGAGCGAGTTTTCTTCTTCGAACGTGTTCATGCCGATCATCGCCAAAGCAACCTGCGCGCGTGCGAACAGGACGGCGGGTAGTGGACCAAGGCCGGCGCGAGCGGCAACAGTCGCGACACGATTCTGCGAAGGCGGTTTGCTTTGTGTGATTGGAGCGGCTGCCTGCCAGAGGGGACTGTGCTGAATTGCCTGGACCACCGCCGCGGGGTTGTTGAATTCAACATAGACCAGTGAGTCGGCCGGAGCGTAGTCCGCCATATCGACCTTGGACGGCAGACTCCACCAAAGCCAAACAGCGACGAGCACGATTATGAGCAAACCGAGCGCGAGCAGGGGACGCAAAAACTTCATTGCTGCGAATCGTAACGTCCGAAGAAGTTTCACGCAAAGGCACAAAGGTTACACGAAGGCGCAAAGAAGACCGATTCAGTCTTTGCGTAACCTTTGCGCCTTTGCGTGAAACCGCTCTTATGTTAACTTTGCGCGCGTTGATATCGACCCTTATGACCTATCGACGATTGTCCGCAGAAGCCCTGGCAGAACAGGACTACGACGCTTTTCTGACCGAGTTACTTAAGTCACTAACAGCCGGAAAAACAGATCCCAACGAAGTCGTTCGCGACACTCTGTTTGAAATCTACTACGGCGCCGCACAACCCGATCGCAAAAACCTGAGCCTGGCTGCGCGCACGGCCCTTCACTCCTTCGATCCACGCAACATTGCAACCGAGCCGGAGTACTACACCGACATCGACACGAAACGTTATGCCGAGCGCAAGCCGATGATCTGGCTCTGGCAGATGTTTGATCGTTCACCACTCGGACAAAATTCTTTGCTCGGTCATCGCTTTCGCGGCATGCTGGCGCCACTGATCTTTCGCAGTGTGGGCGACAACTTCAAGTGCTGGCACTCCGTCGAGTGGTCGTTCGGCTACAACCTGTCATTCGGCAACAACGTGGTAATTCATCGTCACGTGCTGCTCGACGATCGCGGCGGCATCGATATCGGCGACGACGTTTCGATTTCAGACTACGCGAACGTCTATTCTCACCACCATAACATCTACGACATCCACGACGTTGAGACGCCGCAAACGCGCATCGGAAACGGCGTGCGCCTCACCTACCATGCGACCGTTCTGGCCGGCACGACGATTGGAGACCACGCCCTAATCGGCACGGGCGCCGTGGTCACACGCGACGTCGAGCCCTATCACATAGTGGTCGGAATCCCGGCAAAAACCGTGAAAGTAAAAGACCCCTTACAAATTGGAACGATGGATACCTGATTCCAGAAACCATCATGCGTTGGCCCAATTTGCACTTCCAAACTAAGCAATCACAGTAGTTAAACAAAGAAAAATAGCATTTGACATTGTTTGGCCCATTAATGTACTCTCACTCAGGTTGACGGCGGTGAACCGCCGTTCGCCGGGTGCCCACCTGGTTTTCAACAGCGGTCAGTCCCGCGAAATCTTTTGGAGCACGATAAAGGCACACTTCGCGTGAGCGGAGGTCGCAAAGCCTACAGAAGTTGGTCGTTTCCAACTTGGCTGGGTTTCCGATGAGCTTCAATCCTGCCGCACCAGACTTCTCCAACAGTTCTCTGTTGATGCCCGCCGCACCCCTGCACGCTGGTGTCATGCCCAACCACCCTACAAAGAAACGGACGGCGAACTTGAAACCAAGCGCTGAAACTCTGACCCTGAAAACCCTTAGACGCCAACTACCCAGAGCGCGAAAAGCGCGTGCCCGGCTGCGACTGCAAAACAGATTGCGGCTCGCTGTTGTGAGGACTAACTAACATGTTCAAAAAAGGCTCCGGAAAAAAGAACCTCGTCGGTCTCGACATCGGCTCGAGTGCCGTGAAGGCTGTTGAGCTCAGCAAGAAGGGAAGCGCCCTTCAGCTTCTCAACCTCGGTTTCGAAAACCTTCAGACCGACACGATCGTCGACGGCCAGATCATGGAGCTCAACAACGTCTCCAACGTGATCTCTCACATCTTCAGCGAGCACCAGATACGGACCACGCGTGTTGCCGCGGGTGTCAGCGGTCACTCAGTGATCGTCAAGAACATCGTGCTGCCGGCGATGAGCCAGGAAGAGTTGCAGGAGTCGTTCAGTTGGCACGCTGAAGAACACATCCCTTTCGACATCGGTGACGTGAATCTCGATTACGAGTTGACTGGCAAGTCGTCAGAGTCGTTGCACGTGCTGATGGCTGCGTGCAAGAGCGACAAGATTGCAAACGTGAAGCAGGCGATCCAACTCGCAGGCAAGCAACCGGTAATCATCGACGTCGATGCCTTCGCGCTTCAGAATTGTTACGAGGTCAACTACCAGCCGCGCGCCGGTGAGATCGTCGTGCTCCTGAATATCGGCGCCGCCACGATGAACATCAACATCCTCAACGGTACGCGTTCGATCTTCGCGCGTGATGCGTCAATCGGTGGTAGCCAGTACACCAGCTTGCTGCAGAGAGAACTCGGTTTGAGTTTCGAACAGGCGGAGGCCGTCAAACGTGGCATGGCTTTGCCGGATGGTGTGGAACCAAAACCGATTCAGCCCATCATTGAAACTGTTTCCGAAAACCTCGCACTCGAAGTAAAGAAGACCTTCGACTTTTATCGCGCGACCGCACAGGAGAGCGAGGCCGCGATTCAGAAGATCTTATTGGCGGGTGGCGGATCGAAACTGCCGGGCCTGCCCGACTTTTTAGCCAGGCGTTTTGAGATTCCGGTGGAGGTGTTCGATCCCTTCCGGCAGATAGAAGTTGATGCCCGGAAGTTTGATCCGGATTACATGCGAGAGATAGTGCCGGAGATGGCAGTTGCTGTTGGTCTCGCCCTGAGAGGAGTTGAGGCATGATTAAGATAAACCTGCTCGAGTCAGTAACTGATCGGCCCCAGGGCGTCGCGCTGGTTGAAGACAAAGTCGCCAGCCCACGCATGCAGACATTACTGCTCGCGTTAACGGTGTTTGGCTTGATGGCGCTGGCAATGGGTTACGACTACGTCAGTTCAAACATGGCCTTCACGGCCGCACAGAAAGAACTCGACAATCAGAAACGAATCAACCAGCAGATGCAGACTACTCAAAAGGAGCTGGCGGAGCTGGAGAAGAAGTCGAAAGAAGTTCAGGCTCGCATCGACGCCATCAAGAAGTTGCGGGAATCACAGCAGGGTCCGAGCGCGGTGCTACAGGAGATCAAGGCCCGGTTCGACGCTGTTCCCGGTCTTTACCTGACAGGGATCGAAAACAAGGAAGGCGAGATCACGATCAAAGGTGAGTCGCCAAATGAATACTCAGTCACGAAGTTCGGACAGAGCCTCGAGTTCTCAAACGGAATGTTTAGCAATCTCAACATCGAGACAACGAGAGAAACAGCAAAAACGACGCAAGCGACAGGGCCTCAGGCGCCGGCGCAAAATGATCCCACCGTCGCGAAGCCTGAAGTTGTGACCTTCACTGTGAAAGCGAAGTTCGGATCTGACAAGAAAGAATCACAACCGGCGCCCGCCCCCGCCAACCAGGTCGCGATGAAGAAGTAGCAACAAGCGTGAAGCTCCACAGGGCAAGCCTGTGGCATCTTTTGAGAAGGATTAAGTTTATGAAACTCGGCAAACTCCCGGCTCTTCCATGGTACCTGCGACTGGTCGTGTTTCTCGCGATCGGTGGTGTTTTGTATGCCGGCTTCTGGTACTTCGTGACCAGCGGCACGCGCACCAAAACGAAAGAGATGGAGAACGAGATCGCTCAGTTGCGACCAAAGAACGCTCAGGCAGCAATCGTTCAACAGAACCTCAACAACTTCAAAGCTGCGTACAAAGCGCGTGAAGAAGAGTTTGCGGAGCTGAAAGCACTACTTCCCGAACAGCGCGAGCTGACGATGGTCCTACAGGGAATTCAGGATCGCGCGCGCACCAACGGCCTGGTCTTGACGCGTTTCAATCCCAAAGAAGATACGCTGGAAGCTGACTACAGTGGCAAGAAGATCGAAGTCAGCGTAGTCAGCGGCTTCAGTGGATTACGAGCTTTCTTCGAACAGTTGGCCCACTATCAGCGAATAGTTTCGGTTACCAACTTTGAATTGAAGCAGTTGGAGAAGCAGTCTCTTACTAAGACCGTGGACGCCCGCTTTGATCTGACAGCTTATTACCTTTCGCCCGATCGTCCGGCGCCGGCTCCAAATGCCAAGGGTGGAGCGGTACCGGCTCCCGCTGTCCCAGCCCCGCAACCCGCGAAATAAACTCATCCACAGATTACACAGATGCATAAAAATCTGTGAAATCTGTGGATAGATAGAAAGCGAACATGATGATGCAAGTCAATCAGACGAGAATCCGGTTTACGACTTTCCTGTTTAGCGCCGCACTGCTTATCGCGAGTGGTTTCCCGATCGGCGTAGTGGCCCAGGAAACGAAGACCGAGAAGCCGGTAGTGACCAAGCGCACTGTCAGTAGCGGTCGCGATCCGTTTAGAAAATATGAGCCACCCGCGCCGACAGTGAAGAAGATCGCCGGTCAGTCGCCGGTGCCATCGATTCAGGAACGAATTGCGCAGTATAAGGCGCAGAAAGCTGCCGCGATGAACGCGCGTATGGCGGCACCCAAGCCCACCACCGCTTTGTTGCTCAGTGAGATTCAGGTGATTGGTATCTCGCGTTCGCCAAGAGGCTACGCTGCGATCGTCGAAGCAACGCCAATCAAACTTTCGTATGTCATCTATCCTGGTGAGCCCTTCTTTGACGGCCAGCTAGTGGCAATTGAAGACAACCGTCTGGTGTTCCGGCGCGAGACGGTTTTTACTGACGGCCATCGCGAACGAGCAGTCGAGTACAAACCACTGCGGCAACCAACGCCGGTGAACTCGATGACCGTACCAACCAATCAGTCCGTCGCGACTGCCAACCCTTAACCATTTGACAACCCGAAACGTTGCCGTGTTAGTGCGGCGCGCGCTTTAGTTGCCCCGGCAATCGAGCGTAGTGCGTGGCGGCACGTTTGGAAATTCCCCTAAGGAGGGAACGATGCGTTCTCAGTTTCGAGTCAGATCAGCCATAAGCAGGACCACGCTCGTCCTCGCGCTTGTGTGCCTCGCGGCCACAGGTGTTTTGGCCCAACAGCAAACTTCGTCAGCAGCGCCAATGCCAACGCCGCCCGTTGGCATGTCGCGCGCTACTGACAAGCAGTCGGACCAGGGTCGACAGTATGGACAACCCGGATTCATCGGTGAACCGATCAATCTGAACGTTGTCAATGCTGACATCCGCGACATCCTCAACTACATCACGGAACAGTATGGCGTGAACTTCGTCATCGATGCGTCAGTTACTGCTGTTCCGGTGACGGTGAACGTTCAGGATGTGCCGTGGAATGTTGCGCTCGATGCAGTGCTCAAAGCTAACCGGCTCGGCATCGAAGTCAACGGCAACATTTTGCGCGTAGCGACCAACGACGTGCTGGCCAAAGAAGCAGAAACTCAGAAGGTGATCAACGACTCGCGTCTGGATGCTTCACCACTGGTTACCGAATTCATCAGGCTTAATTACGCGCGTGCGTCGGGCACGTTGGCCCAGGCAGCCGGATCGACAGGAGCCTTCTCGGGTGGTTCGACGAACCTCAGTTTCAGCGGCGGCGCCGGCGGTGATGCGACCGGTGGCGGCGGCGATCAGGGGTTGATGCCGATCATCTCGCGCAGACTCTCGCGACGCGGATCGATCGAAGTCGATGGCCGCAGCAACACGCTGATCATCACCGACGTAAAAGAGAATATTGACGCAGTTCGCCAGTTGGTTGCGATCCTGGACCAACCTGAACCGCAAGTCGAAATCGAAACACGTATCGTGATCGCGCAGCGCAATTTCAGTCGCGATCTGGGCGCGCAACTCTCGATGGGTATCGTAAATCTAGGCCGTGGTGGTTTGGCGAATATTTCTACACTGCCTTCCAGCGGCACCAATAGCGGCTCCGGAGGCGGAAGCGGCAGTGGGTCCGGCTCGGGTTCAGGTTCAGGCTCGGGTTCTGGATCGGGAGCAAGTACTGGTCCAACTTCTGGTCCAAATCCATTTGGTGTCTTCGGCGGGTTGACCGGTACTCCGGTTCCGGCCAACAACCTCGCTGCGGCCGCAGCAAGCACCGTTATCGGTCTGACGACGGGACTGTTCGGCACCGCTCAGATCAGCGCGCTGATCACTCTCGCGGAATCACGTGGCCAGGCGAAGACAGTTGCGACTCCGCGCGTGACCGCTTTGAACAATCGTCCCGCACAGATTGAAAGTGGCTCGCAAATTCCCGTGCAAACTACACAGGCTGCGAGTGGTACCGCGGTAGTGACGACGACTTTCGTGTCCGTGCCGCTGCGTCTTTCCATCACGCCGCAGATTACGGATGCGGGCACGGTTGTGCTTCGAGTTACGATTGAGAACAACACGCTCAACACGGGTATCGCAGTTGGCGGCGTTCCGGGTATCGACACGCAGCGCATGCAATCGGAAGTGCTGGTCCCCGATGGCGGCACGACCGTCATGGGTGGCGTGCTTGCCGACACCGAAGGTGAAGCACAGCAGCGCACGCCGGGGCTTGCTTCGATTCCAGTCGTTGGCAATCTCTTCAAGCGAAAACTGACGACACGACAGAACAGTGAGATCCTCTTCTTCATCACACCGCACATCTACCGTCCTGACTATCAGGGCCGGCCGACTGCGGGAACAGTGTCCAACGGTCAGCGCTCGGTGACGATTCCGCAACCAGTTCCACTCGGAAATCCGCCGAGCAACACGCCCACGCCGACTCAGTTGCAACAGCAGCCGCAAACGCAACCCACGACGACACCGACTCAGCCGCAGTTGTTGAGTGCTCCGCTGCCGAATAGCCCGAACGGAACGACCACGGCGCGGCCGGGAACACTCAGCGGTCAACGTCCTTAATTGGAGGGCCATATGTTCAAGGAAATGCTTAATGACGTTATCGAACATACCGAGGGCAGTCTCGGAGCGCTCATAATGGGAACAGATGGCATCGCTGTTGAAAAAGTTCTCGGCGAGGCCGGTATGGAAGCGAATCTCGACGTTGC
>Ga0070700_100000603_pt1 | contig 17944 bp, 11 predicted proteins | sample KBSK5101metaG_FD_65456 | JGI IMG/M metagenome (GOLD analysis project Ga0070700, IMG submission 65456) | Corn, switchgrass and miscanthus rhizosphere microbial communities from Kellogg Biological Station, Michigan, USA - KBS K5-10-1 metaG | ecosystem: Host-associated > Plants > Roots >...
GGAGTCTCTTTGTTTTTCTGGTCATCGCCTTCCCTGTTTACCTGCACGTAACCACGGGCCTGTTGATGCACCCGCGCGGCATCGCATGGACCAGCCACTTCTGGAGCATCTGGGGCGACTTTCGCACCAACACCGCACAGATCGCACTCTCGTTTGTCTTCCTGCCACACCAGACGTGGTTGATGTGCGATGCAATCGTGCGTGCGCTCTACCGGCAACTGATCTCGCGCCGAAAACTGCTCGAATGGGTCTCAGCCGCGGAGGCCGAAACGAAGGTGCGAAACGATCCGGCTTCGTTTGTACAGTTCATGCTTCCGGCGCTCTTGCTGACGCTGGTCGCCCTCGGTTTTACCTTCAGCGATAAACGGATGGGGCTGCCCGTCATGGGTCCGCTGGTTGTGCTCTGGTTACTCTCCCCGTTCATCGCTTATCTCGTGAGTAGACCACGAACTGACGAACGAAAGCTGCTGCCCGCGGAAGATTTGAAGTTTGCGCGCCGGATCGCGCGGCGTACCTGGCGCTTCTTCGAAACTTTCGTCGGTCCTGAAGACAACTGGCTGCCACCCGACAACTACCAGGAAGATCCAACGCCGGTCGTCGCCCATCGAACGTCTCCGACAAATATCGGTCTATTGTTGCTCGCTACGGCATCAGCGCGCGACCTCGGTTACGTTGGCGCACTCGAACTCGTCGAGCGAGAAGAACTGACGTTCGCGACGATGGCTAAACTGAATCGCCTGCACGGTCATTTCTTTAACTGGTACGACACCAAAACTCTCGAACCACTATTGCCGCAATACATCTCGACCGTCGATAGCGGCAACCTCGCCGGACATCTATTCGCGGTGAAACAGGCCTGCATCGAGTTTCCCGAGAACAAGCTCTTCGACGCCCACGCTATAGCAGCCCTCGCGGACACGATCGATGCAATCACCACAGAAGCCGCGAATCTGGGCGCCGTCCGGCAACGCACGGAAGTCGTGACGGTTAGACAGTTGCAGGACGAAATCGCAGCTTGTCGCCAATTACTAAAAGTGGCGCCGGGCGAGAATCTCTCGTCGTGGATCGTGCTCATTGATTCGCTCGAACGGCGCGCTTCCGAGATCGAAGACATTGTCAGCGCGTTGGCCCACGAACACGGCGATGTCAGTTTCAAAGAGTTGCGCTGGTGGGTCGGCGCGTTGCAGCACCACGTCGATTGCCGGCGTAGAGATATCGAAGCCCTCACGACGTGGGGACGATTGCTGCCGCTGCTCGAGTCTGAAATCGGCCAGGACGACAAAGATTGGGCTTCGATTCTAAAGCTGCTCCAGGAAGTGCCGGCACTCGCCGACATCCCGCAACTCTGCGACCGCGCCCTGGTCCAACTTGCCGCGATGCAGGAACACTTTTCACCTGATCTTGCGCAAACAGCGGCACGGCTCACGAAAGCACTCGAGCAGTCAGCCGGCGGTTCCGCTGACATGCTCTCGCGTCTCAGTCGTCTCGCACGCCGTTGCGATCAGATCGTCGAAGAGATGGACTTCTCGTTTCTCTTCGACGTGGAACGTAAACTATTCCCGATTGGTTACAACGTCACCGCTTCTCGCGTCGACGACTCTTACTACGATCTGCTCGCTTCGGAAGCGCGTCTCGCAAGTTTCGTCGGCATCGCCAAGGGCGACGTGCCGCAACAGCACTGGTTTCGTATGGGCCGTGCGCTCACGAAGGTTGACGGCGGACGCGCGCTGATCTCCTGGACCGGCACGATGTTCGAATACCTCATGCCGTTGCTCGTGATGAAGAACTATCAGGCGACGCTGCTGTCGGAGACTTATCGAACGATCGTCGATCGCCAGATCGAGTACGGCGACGAGCGCGGAGTGCCGTGGGGAATATCGGAAGCCGCTTACAACGTTCGCGATCTTCATCTCAACTATCAGTATGGACCGTTCGGTGTTCCCGGTCTCGGTTTGAAGCGTGGACTGATCGAGGATCTCGTCGTCGCGCCTTACGCAACTATGCTGGCGCTGAGCGTCGATCCGGTCGCGTCGGTGAGCAATTTGCGCCGGCTGAACAAGGAAGGCGCACTTGGACCATACGGTTTCTACGAGTCGATCGACTACACCGCCGAGCGTTTGCCGGAAGGTCAGAAATCGGTCCTGATTCGTGCGTTCATGACACACCATCAGGGCATGAGTCTCGTATCGTTGGCCAACCTGCTTCTGGAAGATCCTGGCCCGGGTCGTTTTCATTCAGATCCCGCAATTCAGGCAACTGAACTGTTGTTGCAGGAGCGCATCCCTGTCGGCGTGCCTGCGGCTCACCCGCGTGCCGAGGAAGTGTTGACCGGCAGAGTGATGCAATTCTCGCCGGGCACGATCACGCGCGTTTACGAATCGGCGGATTACAGTACGCCGCGCACGCAGCTGCTCTCGAACGGAACTTACAACGTGATGATCACGACTGCCGGGTCGGGTTATTCGCAATGCGAAGGCGACGCAGTTACACGCTGGCGTGAAGACGTAACGCGAGACAACTGGGGCGCGTTTATTTACTTGCGCGACGTGCGTAGTGGCGCCGTTTGGTCGGCAGGACATCAGCCGGTGCGACGAAAGGCGCAGTCGTATCACGTTGCTTTCTCCGAAGACAAAGCCGACTTTCGGCGGCTTGACTCCGGCATCTCGACGCGCATGGAAGTGGTCGTTTCAGCCGAAGACAACGCCGAGGTGCGGCGCATTTCGTTGACGAACCACGGGTCGCGCACCCGCGAGATCGAGTTGACCAGTTACGCCGAAGTCGTGCTCGCCAGTCCCAACGCCGACAACGCGCACCAGGCGTTCAGCAATCTCTTCATCGAGACCGAATTCATTCCGGGCGAGAACGCACTGCTGGGACATCGACGGCAGCGTTCGGCAGATGAGCGGCCCATCTGGGGCGTTCACGTTGTCGTTGCCGAAGGCGAACTCGTCGGCGCCGTTCAGTATGAAACTGATCGCGGTCGTTTTCTTGGTCGTGGTCGGACGCCCGGCAATCCGATCGCAGTGATGGAGGATCGTCCGCTTTCGAATACCACCGGAGCCGTGCTCGATCCCGTTTTCAGCCTGCGCCGGCGCGTTAGAATTCAACCCAATCAAACGGTGCGCTGTTCGTTCAGCACCGCGGTCGCACGCTCGCGTGAAGAAGCACTCGCGCTCGCGGACAAGTATCACGATCCAAACATTTTCGAACGCGAGTTGCGGCTGGCGTGGACCAAAGCGCAAGTCGAGATGAGTCACCTGAAGATTGACGCGGAAGAAGCGCATCTGTTTCAACGGCTCGCGGCACGCATCGTCTATTCCGATCCTTCATTGCGCCCAACCCCGCACGTGCTCGCGCTCAACACGAAAGCGCAATCGAGCTTGTGGGCATATGGTATCAGCGGCGACTTGCCGATCGTGGTCGTGCGAATCAACAAGGCCGATGACATGCGCACCGTGAAAAAGCTCGTGCGCGCGCATGAATACCTGCACTACAAAGGTCTCAATATCGATCTCGTAATTCTAAACGACATGCCGACTGACTATCTTCAGTTGCTGCATCAGGAGTTGGAAACTACTATCCGGACCAGCGGGTTGCAGGGACTTCAGGACAAACCCGGCGGCGTGTACCTGAGACGCTCCGATCAGATGCCTGAGACGGATCGCATTCTGTTGCACGCAGTGGCGCGCGTGGTGATTGTCGCCGAACGCGGTTCATTCGAGCAGCAGATCGAGCGTACCCGTGTTGAAGAGCCGCTGCCGCCTCAGTTCGTACCGCGTTTGCCTTCGCAGACTTATCCCGAGTTGACTGTCCCGCCACCGGATCTGGCTTTCTTCAACGGGCTCGGCGGGTTCCATCAGGGCGGGCGCGAGTACGTCACACTGCTCGGCGCGGAACAGTGGACGCCGGCTCCCTGGTCCAACATCATTGGCAACGCCGTAGATTTCGGATTTCAGATCACTGAAACCGGTGGTAGCTGCACGTGGTCGGTGAACAGCCGTGAGAACCGTCTCACGCCCTGGTCCAACGATGCAGTTAGCGATCCGCCGGGTGAGGTTGTGTATTTGCGTGACGAAGACTCCGGCACTATCTGGTCGGCCACACCTTTGCCGGTTCGCGAGCGTGAGCCATACATCATCAGGCACGGGCAGGGCTATAGTGTTTTTGAGCACACCAGTCACGGCATTTCGCAGGAGTTGCTCGTCTTTGCCCCACTCGATGCCCCCGTGAAGATCTCGCTCCTGCGTTTGCGAAACCGCACCGCACGCAAGCGCCGGTTTACAGTCACTAACTACAACGAACTCGTGCTTGGCGTCGCAAGATCTTCGTCAGCGCCTTACATCATCACTGAGATCGATCAGGCGGCGTCGACCATCTTTGCGAAGAATCCTTTCAACAACGAATTCGCTGACCGTGTCGCGTTCGTTGCGACGAGCGAGCGCGTGTTGAGTGCGACCTGCGATCGCAAGGAGTTTCTTGGCCGCAACAGTTCGGTTGAGACTCCTGCGGCATTGAAGCGATTGAGTTTGGCTGGTCGCAGCGGCGCGGGATTGGATCCGTGCGCGGCGATCCAGGTGATGGTCGAACTCGCCCCACACGAAGCGCGCGAAGTCATCTTTCTAATCGGCGAGGCTGAATCAAAGGAAGCGGCGCAATCAGTTGTCAACACTTTCAGGCAGTCGGGAAACGTAAACGCCGCGTTTGAGAAAGTGCTGGGTCACTGGGATGAATTGCTCGGCAGGATCGAAGTGCGAACGCCTGACGCGGCGCTAAACACGATGCTCAATCGTTGGCTGCTCTATCAAACGCTTTCGTGTCGTGTTTGGGCGAGGACGGCGTTTTACCAGTCGGGCGGCGCGTTTGGTTTTCGCGATCAGTTGCAGGACGTGATGGCGCTCGTCTACAGCAGCCCGCAAATCGCGCGCAAACAGATCGTGCTTGCGGCCGCGCACCAGTTTAAGGAAGGCGACGTGCAACACTGGTGGCATCCGCCGAGTGGCCGTGGTGTGCGCACGCGAATTTCGGACGATCTGATATGGCTGCCGTTTGTCACTTCTTTCTACGTTAACGTCACCGGTGATGCCTCAGTGCTCGAGGAAGTAGTGCCCTTCCTCGAACAAGCCGAGCTCACCCCCGATCAGCACGAGAATTACACACAACCGCAGGTTTCTCAGGAGACGGCTTCGATCTACGAACACTGCGCGCGTGCGCTCGATCGCAGCCTCGCTGTCGGCAAGCACGGGCTACCCTTGATGGGCGGCGGCGACTGGAACGATGGCATGAATCGTGTTGGTCAACAGGGCAAGGGCGAAAGTGTCTGGCTCGGCTGGTTTCTCTACATGACGCTTTTTGCGTTTACGCCACACGTCGAGGGGCGCAAACAGAAGCAGCGTGGCAATCGCTATCACAAGCACATGGATAATTTGCGCAAAGCACTCGAAGAAAAAGCGTGGGATGGCGACTGGTACCGGCGCGCCTATTTCGACGACGGTACACCTTTGGGTTCGGCGCGCAATGAAGAGTGTCGCATCGACTCGATCGCGCAGTCGTGGTCTGTCATCTCCGGTGCTTCGGATCCGTATCGCATGGGCCGCGCGATGGCCGCGGTTGAAGAATACTTGATCAGACGTGGCGATGGTCTGGTGATCCTGTTCACGCCGCCATTCGACAAAAGCAATCTCGATCCGGGTTATATAAAAGGATACGTTCCGGGTGTGCGTGAAAACGGCGGGCAATACACGCACGCGGCGATCTGGACCATGATTGCTTACTCGATGCTTGGCGATGGTGAGCGCGCCGGCGAACTCTTCGCGTTGCTCAATCCGATCAATCACTCATCGACACGCGCCGGTTTGCACAAGTACAAAGTCGAGCCCTATGTAGCGGTGGGTGATGTTTATGCAGTGCCGCCGCACACCGGTCGTGGTGGTTGGACGTGGTACACGGGATCAGCGGGTTGGATGTATCGTGCGGGACTGGAATCGATACTCGGATTCAAACTGCAAAACGATCGCCTGGAAATAAATCCGTGTGTGCCGCGTTGGTGGCACGATTTTGAAATCACTTACCGGCGCGGCCGCGCGGTTTACCGGATCAAAATCGAGAATCCGCTTGGGGTAAGCCGTGGTGTCGTGAGCGTTGAAGTGGATGAGGTCGATCAAAAAGACAAAGCAATCACGTTAGTCGACGACGAGAAGACCCACAATGTTCGGATCGTCATGGGCGAGCCGCAGATTTCCGCAAGTGACACCGATCAGAAAGAAGAACAAAAAAGCTTTCTTTCTTAATTCCTATCCGCGTTTCTTCGCGTAATCCGCGGCTTACACTGCCGCCATATCCGCTTCGCTAATATCGAAATTCGCCGACACTTTCTGCACGTCGTCGTGATCCTCGAGCGCTTCCATCAGCTTCAACATCTGCCGCGCGTCTGCGCCCTCGAGCTTTATGTAGTTCTGCGGCATCATCTCGACTTCCGCGACCTGTGGTTCAATCCCGGCGCTTTTCACAGCCGTGAGCACTGCATCGAACGCATCCGGTGAAGTGATGATCTCGAAGTTATCTTCATCGTCACGCAAATCGTCCGCGCCGGCATCGATGGCCAGTTCAAAAAGCTCTTCCTCTGATTTCGCGGACTTCTCGACCACGATGTAACCCTTCTTCTCAAACATCCAACCCACTGACCCATTCTCACCAAGGTTACCGCCGTTCTTCGAGAAGATATGGCGAATCTCAGCCACTGTGCGGTTGCGATTGTCAGTCATGGACTGAACCATCAACGCCACACCGCCAGGACCATAGCCCTCGTAGGTGAGCTCTTCGTAGTTGACGCCTTCTTCTTCCCCAGTACCGCGGCGAATCGCGCGGTCAATGGTCTCGTTGGGCATGTTGCCCGCCTTGGCGTCGTTGATCGCCTTGCGCAAACGGGCGTTGGCATCCGGGTCACCGCCGCCGGTACGCGCCGCGACGGTAAGCTCTTTAATAAACTTCGTGAACAGTTTGCCGCGCTTGGCATCGAGCGCGCCTTTCTTGTGCTTAATACTATGCCACTTAGAATGTCCGGACATTGAGTTAGATCCTCTGGGATTTGTGGGTTGTCAGGGAAGGCAATATATCAAAGACTGAGAAACTATCTCAACGCCTCATACTCTTTTCGCGCTTGCACAAGGACTGGCAGGTCCGAATCGGCGTCTTTCCAGAGGGCGAAGAAATCCTGATACGACTTGCGCGCGCCCGCCGTGTCGCCGCTGAGTACGGCGGCGCGGCCCAGGCAGAGATAGGCCAGCGTGTGCGCGGGCGAATACGCCTCGATGCCCGGACTGTCGACGATCTTTTTGAACTCAGCCGCTGCTTCAGTGCCACGGCGTTGCTCCAGATAAAGACTGCCGCGCAGGTAGTTGTTCATGAGACCAGTTATGAGCGATCGATCGTAAGTGCGAATCGATTCCATCAGGCGAACCGCCTCCGCCAGGTTGCCACGACTTCTCTCAATCAGGGCTTGAATCACTGGGGAGAGTATTGAACTGAGAATGGTGTCAGTCGGATATGTCGTGCGTAGTTGATTAAGAATAGTTTGGGCCTGATTCGCATCACCGCAACCGGCATAGATCAACGCAGCACCGGCCCGACCATTTCGTCCGCGGTTTAAGGCCGATGCAGCTTTTGTGTTCTCTCTCGCTTGCTGACACTTACCCAACACCAACTGGTTCGCCGCCAGGCTTAACAACTCTTTCTCCGCATTCTCCGCACGGTTCTGAGTTTTCAACATCTCGACCCCGCGCTTCACGAGCTCCTCCGACTGCTTTTGCTTGCCGAGGTAAGCGGCAACGTTAGCGCTCACAATGACGGCGCCAACTTCTTCGGGTTTGCCTTTGGCCCATTCGAGCTCGCGGTCCATCCCGGCCTGGTCTCGACGCAGAAAGCTGAAGAAAAATCGGTTGTTGTGAGCGCCAACCGAATCAGGATTTAGTTTCTCCATCTCCTTCGACGCTTGTTCGGCTTCGTCGATTCGTCCCAACGCAAGAAAACTTGTGAACACGTTTGAGCGCGCCGCTATATTGTTGGGAGTCAGCCGGACCGCTTCCAATGCTTCTTTCAGTGATTCCTCATAATTGCCCAGTATCTGGTAATCGAGCGAGAGGTTGTTGTGCGGTATGAAGTCGTTCGGATAAAGGCGCGCCCACGTCTTTAATGTCTCGATGGCTTTATCCATCTCGCCGGTGAGGTAGTTGTAATATTTTTCGGTAATGTAGAGACGTTCGCGTTCACTCACGCGATCGCGGAGATCGTACGATTTTTGCAAATACTCTTTCGCCGTCTCCATTTCTTCCCGATTGATGTGAAAGACACCGATGCGCGCGTAAGCCATCGCAAAATTCGGATCGAGGTCGACGGCGCGTTTGTAAAACGTCAACGCCTCAGGCTCTCTTCCTTTCGCACGCTCCTCGTTGGCCATCGAGTAGGCTTTTAATGCCTCCAGCGAAGACGTGGTCGCTTGCTCGATGCTTACGTCGTACTTCTGTATCGAGCTCAGCGACTCACCCAACTTCTTGCGCAGGTTCGACGCCGCTGTTCCGAGTGACGACAGCACCTTCTCTTTGCTTTCGGCTTCGATCTGCTCGCGTGCGATTGCATCTCCCGAGCGCGGATCTATCGCTTCCAGGATGATGTTGTAATGACTGCCGATATTCACAATCGAGCCGGTCAACATCGCCTTGATGCCTTGCCGTACGCAGATCTCGCGCCCAATGTCACGCGTGATGCGGTCATCAGGCGAGCGGCCCATGAAGCGCAGCGTTTCGCGCACGCGATCCTCGGGAAAGAGGTTCAGAAACGGTGTCTGCCCGAGATCGACCGCGAGTGCTTGCCTCAACGTGCCGTCGAATACTGGTTCGCCGGTTGCGTTAACAAAGTCAGTGATAAGAATCGTGTCGCGATCGGTTAACGGGCGCGAGTTGCGTCTATAAAAATAGAACGCCGATGCAGTAGCGACTATGAGTACGAGCGCGACGATTCCTGCTACGATCTTATGACTCGCAATGCCGCTGACGATGTATTCCGCGCTCGAGACGTGAGACTTTTCGACCGTCGGCATCGCGCGGTGATGAGTCGTCGGCGCGGCTGTCAGCTCACTGGGACGCGGACCGCTAAAACTGCCGGGCGCTGAAGATCGTTCGAGCTCCGTTTCAAACTCGAGCCGCTGCTTCACGCGGCGGAGATCCGTGAGGAGCTCTTTGATCGTCTGGTAACGTTCGTCACGATCCTTGCGCAAAGCTTTCATTACGATCCAGTCGAGTTCCGGCGGCACGTTCAGTGCGAAACGCGCGAGCGGCGGCGGCTCTTTCTGCGTAATCGCAACGATGACGTCGGTTGACGTTTCGCCTTCGAAAGGCGTGCGACCCGCAACCATCTCGTAGATCACCACGCCGAGGCTCCAGATGTCGCTGCGTGCATCGACCGGTTTGCCGCGCGCCTGCTCCGGCGACATGTAGTGCGACGTGCCCATCACGACACCCGCATCGGTTTGCACCAACACACGAGTCGACGCCTCGGCGTCTGAAGGACTGCGATCGATAGCCTCGGTCAACTTTGCGAGTCCGAAATCCAACACTTTCACATAGCCGTTGCGACGGACCATGATGTTGTCAGGCTTGACGTCGCGATGGACGATTCCGGCGCTGTGCGCTTCTTCGAGAGCACTCGCGACCTGGATCGCGACCTCGAGAATCTCGGGAATCTCGAGCGGCGTCGCAGCCATCTTTCGACGCAAGGTCACACCATCGATGAACTCGGTGGCGATGTAATGGTGCCCGTCGTCAATTCCGACTTCATGAATCGTGAGAATGTTTGGATGGTTGAGATTCGACGCGGCCGACGCTTCCTGTTCGAATCGATGCAGTCGATCCTTGTTGGTAGTGAATTCGTGACTAAGGATCTTGATCGCGACCTTGCGGCCCAGCTTCAAGTCTTCGGCAAGATAGACTATGCCCATCCCGCCGGCTCCGAGCTTCTGAAGAATTCTGTAATGAGAGATCTTTTCCGGATCCATTTAGAGCCACAAAAAGGCACAAAAGGCGCAAATCAGTTATCGCTCAGGAGCGCTAGTGCTGATTCTGATACGCCTTCGATGCTGACTTGTTTCAGCCGCCCACTGTGTCCGCTCAGGATAGTCACTGCACTGCGCGAAACTTTGAATGTCTTTGCCAGAACGTGAATGAGCTCATCGTTGGCAGCGCCGTCAACCGGCGGGGCCGCCAGTCGCACTCGAAGTGCACCGTTATGTTCCCCAACTACTTCACTGCGAGAAGAACGTGGCGCCACTTGCACTCTGAATACCAGTCGACCATCGCGAATTTGATGCTCGATCAAAGTCCTCACACGCCAATCAAAAGTGTTCCGGCAACTGCCGCGCGTACAAAGATGATGATTAGCCCGGCGACGAACGGAGAGATGTCGATCCAGCCGAGCGGTGGCAGCATCCGCCGCAACGGCCCAAGCAATGGTTCCGTGGCGTTGATCAAAAAACGCATGACGCGGTTGCGGTAACTGATTTGCCCCCACGAGAAGACTACGCGCGCGATGATCAATATCAGGTAGATCGAGAGTAGCCCGTAAATAAGAAAGCCTACCGCAGTAATGACTGCGCCACGTCTGCCGCTGTTCCAAACACCCACAATCGTCTCGCCGATGGTATTGGCCAACTGCCCAACGAAGTAACCCACTATGATCACGAGCAAAATGACGACGAGCGGCGCGAATTTTGGATCTACGCCAACCTTGCGAAGACCACCGCGCACGGGCATCACGAAACCATCAGTCAGCCGTCGAATGGTGCGCGACGTCCAGGTAAATGGATTTAAATCCATGGCGTCAGTAATCAGCCTGATGAGCATCAGCACGATGACGGCGATGATCGCTACCGAGATTGCCGAGTTCACGAACCAGAGAATGCGTTGGATAATGAGCATAGTTTTATTGTCGGGGAACGCGTTCGCCAAAGATCGCAGTGCCGATACGGACCATCGTTGCGCCCTCCTCGATCGCAACTTCGAAATCGTGAGTCATACCCATTGACAACTCGCCTGTCCGTTCTCCAAACGCACCGCGCTGATTCAGTTCATCTCTTAACTCACGTAACCGACGAAAGAACGGGCGGCTTTGTTCCGGACCGTCAAAAAACGGCGGCAGGGTCATCAATCCTATGAGCTTCAGGTGCGTCAGTGGTCCAATATTCTCCACCAAATGGGTTAACTCGGACTCGCTGATACCCGATTTGGTTTCTTCGTGACCAAGATCTACCTGAATCAGTACCGGCAGGCTTTCCCTGTTCTCTTCGACGCAGACGCGGTCAAGACGCTGCGCCAACTCCAGCGTATCTAACGAGTGAATGACGTCGAACAGGTTCACGGCACGTCTTGCTTTATTGGCCTGCAGATGTCCGACGAGGTGCCAGCAGACGTTATCACGACCAATTCTAAGGATCTTAGCAGCGGCTTCCTGGACGCGGTTCTCACCGAAATCTGTCGCCCCGAGTTGACATAATTGTTTGATAGTTGTCGCCGGATGAGTCTTGCTGATGGCGACGAGCCGCACCTCTTCGGGCTGGCGGCCGCTTCTCTGCGCGGCGGTAGCGAGCCGCGCGCTAACGTCCGCAAGTCGTACTGCCAGTTGTTCTTGCGCGGGATCAATGTTTGCCATGAGATCGAAATTGATACGAAATCATAATAACCTAATCGGTAAAACGCTGTAGAAGCGGCATAAATCTTGATGCTATGGTAGCTCATTGCGGCCCCGAACCCTCATTGGCCGGTGTAATTTTCAAGGAGGAAACTTAATGAAGCCTTCAACTTCAACGAACTTGTTTGGAATTCTGGTACTGAGCCTGTTAATGATTTTTGCAGTATCAACTGACGCGAACGCCCAGGGACGCGGTCGCAGAGTCTCGCACTGGGACAAAAAGTGTTCGAAATTCGTTAACTGCCATGACGCACGTGACGGGCGTTGGGACGGTCGCGGACCACGCTCGCGCTTTACAAACAGTTTCAGGCGCAACCGTCGCGACCGCGATTTCGACCGTGACAGGTTCGAGCGCAGACGTCGTAATCGTGACCGCGATTGGGGTCACAATCGGGATTGGCGTCGCCGGCGCTAACGGCAAGATAGGCATTCTTGACACTCCCTGAATGCATTCGCATAATGGCCTACCCGGCTCTTGCGGATGTGGCGGAACTGGCAGACGCGCAGGTCTCAGAAGCCTGTGATGGTGACATCGTGGAGGTTCAAGTCCTCTCATCCGCACCAAACAAAAATCACTGATAGTTCGTAAAAGAAAGATAGGTCCTATAAATCCTATGGGACCTATTTTCTTTTTGCCGAAAAATAATTGTCACGGATTTTCGGAGGCTGGTGTTTTGAGTAGTAAGAGGTCCAGTTCGGAAAGGGGAGTATTTAATGAACGTCGATCAAGCAGCTTTGATGGAAACCGATAACTTACGACATACCGGTGTGCCCAGCTCACTGCCTGAGAGAACTGTGCGTTTGAAACTCGCTGAGCGACCGGATCGCGACCGCATTCAGCGCGTTGTCGATCTGGCTGATGCACTGTTGGCAGAGGCAGAGACGCTGGCACGTGACAAGGCTTTCACTGAGGAAGCAACCAGACTCAAACCGTTGGATATCCTCGGCGGAATTGATTTTTACGATGAAGTACAGCGGTTCGAGACTCACCTGATCAAGATGGCGCTGTCAGAAACTGGTGGAAATCAGGCGAAGGCAGCAAGGCTTCTTGGAATTAAAGCGACAACTCTTAATTCCAAAATTAAACTCTTTAAGATTGACGTAGGCTAGGCTCCCCAGCCCGGCGTTTTTCCCCAGGGGCGGCCCTCGTGGCCGCCTCTGTCATATTAGTTGACCGCTTCAGACCCGCCGACGAGTTCAGTTTCACCAACGTCAGACACAAACAACATCTGCTCCTCAAATAAATTCGAATCAATCAACGTCTGAACAACGTAGCGACCGGAAACCGGGAACGTCACGTTCACGAAGAAGCTGATGTTGTCGGCATATCCGCCGGTAGAGATCTCGAAAGGTGTGGGTTGTGATACGACCACCGCATGCTGACGATCGGGAGTGAGGATGCGTACCTCGGAGAGATAACTACCCTGCCCCTGCCAATGATTCACAATCGCCATTTTGAACACTGAGACCGGCAGTTGCTGCACGATGATGTTCTGGAAGATACCCATGAACGATAGCTTGTTTCCGACCTCAAGCCGGACGTCGTCGCAAAAAAGTGTATAAAGTAATTTCAAATTCTTGGGTTCGGTGCTCATCAGATCTCCTCGCCACAAAAAGGCACAAAAGGCGCAAAACAGATCAGAAATATCTTTTGTGCTTTTTGTGCCTTTTTGTGGCTAGTCTAACATCCCTTTAAATGTCTCTTCGTCGATTATGGTGACGCCGAGTGACTGTGCTTTGTCGAGTTTAGATCCCGCTGCTTCGCCCGCGACGACATAATCCGTCTTCTTACTCACCGACGAATTCACTCTGCCACCTCGCGCTTCGATCAGCGCCCGTGCTTCATCGCGACTGAACGTGCTGAGCGTTCCCGTCAATACAAACTGCTTCCCTGCAAACCGCTCATCAACCGCCCCACCACTGCTACGAGACGCTTCCGTCTTGACACCCGCGGCGCGCAGCCTATCACAAAGCGCGCGATTCCCTTCATCGTCAAACCAGTCGTGCACACTCTCGGCCACCGTCAAACCGATCTCAGGGATCGCATCAAGCTCCTCAACGGTCGCAGCCATCAGTTTATCGAGCGATCCAAGCTCATGCGCCAGAATGCCCGCCGTGCGCTCACCGACATGTCGAATACCGAGTGCAAAGATCAAATTTGATAGATCGCGTGACTTGCTGGCTTCGATCTGCGCCAACAGATTACCGGCCGACTTCTTTGCCATGCGCGGCAGAGCGGCGACCTGTTCTAGTGTCAGTGAATAGAGATCACCAACGTCTTTCACGAGCTTCTCAGCCACCAGTTGTTCCACCAGCACCTCACCCAAACCCTCGATTCGCATCGCGCGGCGTGAGGCGAAGTGAAACAGACGACCCATCAATTGCGCGGCGCAATCGGCCGCTACACAACGTGCGACGACCTCGCCTTCGGGACGGGAGATCAAGCCACCACACACCGGACAGTTCTTTGGCAGCTTGAATTCAGTTTCTTTTCCGGTGCGTTTCGAGGTAATGACGCTGAGCACCTTGGGAATAACCTCGCCGCTCTTCTCGATCATCACCCAATCGCCTTTTTTCAGTCCCAAACGCCGGATTTCATCTTCGTTGTGCAGCGTCGCGCGCGCGACCGTCGTACCGGCGAGAACCACCGGTTCTAAAAGCGCGACGGGAGTGAGCGCGCCGGTGCGTCCCACTGAAACAAAGATGTCGAGCACCTGCGTCGAAGCCTGGCGCGCGGGATACTTGTATGCGATGGCCCAACGCGGCGCTTTCGACGTTGCCCCAAACTCATCCTGCAATGCTGTCGAATTGACTTTGACTACGAGCCCGTCAATCTCATAGCCGAGATCGTCACGCAACGCTTCTTTCTCGTTCGCGAAGTCGATCACTTCGTCAATTGTCTGGCAGCGTTTGCGGTGCGGATTGACGCGAAAGCCTGCGGTCTCGAGCCAGTCGAGTGATTCCCAGTGCGTTGGAAAAGGTTTACGACCGTTCACCAGCAGGTCGTACACAAACATGTCGAGCTTTCGCCGCGCGACGAGACGTGAATCGAGTTGGCGAATCGCGCCCGCAGCAGCGTTGCGTGGATTCATAAAGCGCGGCTCTCCTGCTTCTTCCCTTTCGGCGTTGGTCCTTTCAAAAACATCGCGCGGAATGAAGACTTCGCCACGCACCTCGAGAGTCGTATCAATCGCTTTAGTCTTCAGACGCAGCGGCACGCTACGAATCGTGCGCGCATTCTGCGTCACGTCTTCGCCGATCCGTCCGTCGCCACGCGTTACACCACGCACGAGCAATCCATCTTCGTACTGCAACGACAACGACAGACCATCAATCTTGAGCTCAGCGACGTATTCGAGCTTGCGACCTTCGGCGAGTCGCTGGCAACGCTCGTCAAACGCGCGCAGTTCGTCGATGTTGTAGCTATTGTCCAGCGACATCATCGGGCGCGTGTGAACAACTTCGGGAAAACCTTCCGCGGGGCGCCCACCGACCCGCTGCGTCGGACTGTCAGGTGTGATTAATTCCGGATGCGCTGCTTCGAGCTTCTGTAGGTTTTCGAGCAGTTCGTCATACTCGCGATCCGAGATCTCCGGTGCGTTCCCGACGTAATAGAGTTCATCATGACGCCGGATCTCGTCTCTGAGTTTTTCGATTTCGCGTGCGATGGTCCGGGCGGCCAATGTCACTCCTTCTTCAACTTCGGTAACGGCGCGGTTGGCCTGGTGTCTTCATGGCCTTCGCTTTTAGCTCTGCTTCCTGCCAGCCTGTGAATCACGCGTCCGATCAGTTTGATGCTGCGCAAAAAGTCTTCGATGCGAATGTTCTCGTTGGGACCATGTGGATTTGAGCCAGCGTAACTCGTTCCAAACGACGCTACCGGCGTCGGCGGCTGCGAAACACCACAGACCGCACCGACTGGTCCACTCGACGGATCCATCGGATAGATAACCGGCGGCTTGCCGAACACTTCCGTCGTCGATTCGATCACCGCACGAGCCACGCGTGACTTCGCCGATGACTTCGCGAGCGGCGCACTGCCCAGTTCGATAATCTCGATATCCCTGAAACCACGTACGTCGAGATGCTCGCGCAAGAGTTTCATGACTATCTCGGCCGAAAGATCCGGGACGAGCCGGAAATCAAGACGTGCCATCGCCGTACTGGGCAAGATCGTTTTGGCGCCCGCTTCGGTGTGGCCTGTGTGAATGCCGCATATCGTACACGTTGGACCAAAGATGTGTTCCTTGACGAGGGTAGGTCCCTTCATTGAGCGGACCCAGCCGCCAATCCGAAACTCACGTTTGAGTCCGACTTCGTCGAGTTCGATCGCTTTCAGAACTTCGGAATCTTCGTCACTGATCGGAGCGATATGCGAGGAGAATCCATCGATCGTGATCACTCCTTTCGGCGAAGTGAGCGTCGCGAGGGCCTGGACCAGACGCCACGCTGGATTCGGCACGATCGTTCCCCACTTCGAGTGCAGGTCCGAGTGTGCGCCAAACGCGCGCAGTTCCAGAAATGTGATGCCTTTGAACCCGAGACTTACGACCGGATTCTCTTTCGTGTCGCTCGAACCCTCGTCCCACAAACAACCATTCGCCTGCAGGAGTTCCGGGTTCTCACTCGTGAAGCGATAAAGACTGGGACTGCCGAGTCCGTCTTCGCCCTCGACAATGAAACGAAGCGTCACGGGAAGTTTGCCGAAGGTCTTTTGATAGGCTTCGACAGCAGCCAGCCGAGCGAGCAGATCGCCTTTACTATTTGCCGCGCCGCGCGCGTACAACTTCCCGTCTTCGATCGTGGCCGCGAATGGTCCTGAGGACCACTCAGTTAACTGGCCCACTGGCTGCACATCGTAGTGACCATAGATAACGAAGGTCTTTGGACCACTACCACACTCACCGTAGATGATCGGATAGCCGGAGCCCATGCGAAACGACCGCGTACCGATTCCCACACGCTGCATCGACTGTTCAACCGTCTCCGCGATCGCGCGCATCCCTGTCCCGCGCGCCGCCACGGACGGCATGCGACAGAAATTCTGCAAGCGCTCCGTAAAGCTGCGTGCGTGTCGCTCAACATAACGGTCGAACTTAGTAAAAATCATGGTCTAACTCTGCGGTTCTCTGCGTATCTCTGCGTCCTCTGTGTTAACAGCGCGATTAAACGCAGAGAACACCGAGATACGCAGAGGGCCGCAGAGAAAACTAAAACAGAAGATAGCGTGATTGCTCCTCACCACGTTGAAAGCCCGCACAAATCAACCCTCGGGCAAATGCGTTTTTAAACTCTTCCCGCACCCGCGACTGCTCCTCCACCGCACGCTTCGGATCGCTCTTCACGAGTGCGTTCCACTGCGAAGGTATCGACACTGAACCAACCGGCTCTTCCGCAAACGGCGCCGCCGACCCACTCGCCAGCCCACGAACCCTTTCTGAATCCAAATGCCACGTCGCAGACAATCGATCGCTCGGCAAATTAATTCGATCGGTGATCGACGCGTCAGTACTGTAATCAATCCCATAAAAATTCTCGGCATACGTATCGACAGTCGCGCCCAGCCGGTTGAGATTAAAGTGCGCGTTACGAGCCTGCATCGGATCCCACGTCCACTTGATCAACTTGCGGCCTTCGCGTAGCGCACGCTCACGTTGGGCCCACTTCAAACGCGCGCCAACGCCTTTGTTCTGATAGTCCTTCGCCACCGCCATCATGTGCGAGTAACCAAAGATCTCGTTCCCGCGCACCGCGGCGAGAGTATGAACAAACCCGACGAGACGATCGGCTGCAAACGCGCCGAGCGTCCAGCCGCCTGCCTGGCGTGAAACAATCAAATGACGACGTGGTGAGAGTTCAAGATCAGGTAGGCCAAAAGCTTCGCGCTGCAAAGAAAGACAACCATCGAACTCTTCGATCGTTGTGCACTCCCGAATTGTCGTCTCTTCCATCCGTAACCATCATCCCTTCAATGGACGTGCCGGTATTTGAATCGCTGCCGCAAGCCCGCGCGGGACACCATTCTGCAATGTGACAGTGCCACCGATCAGCTCGAGAAGTTTGCGGCCGATGATAATGCCGAGCTCGTTGATGTTGGGCTCGTGGGCCGGAGTGCCGTGTTCAGGATCGAACAGACTCGCCGGATCTGCAGGCGCCTGACCATTGTCGAGCACTTTAATCGACAACAGTCCCTGCTTATCGATTTCGACCG
>Ga0070700_100000617_pt1 | contig 17694 bp, 14 predicted proteins | sample KBSK5101metaG_FD_65456 | JGI IMG/M metagenome (GOLD analysis project Ga0070700, IMG submission 65456) | Corn, switchgrass and miscanthus rhizosphere microbial communities from Kellogg Biological Station, Michigan, USA - KBS K5-10-1 metaG | ecosystem: Host-associated > Plants > Roots >...
GGCTCGAGCCAGCCGCCGGGTGAACGTGCCGATCCCGCATCCCACCTCGAGAACCGATCCCCGCACCAGCGGCTCGAACAGGCTGTAGGTCCAGTCGGAATAGTTGGTCGCGCCGGCCATTCCGGCCGACGACTCGAAAAGCTCATCGCCGAGCGAACTGGTCACGCGCGCGTTCGCTTTCGCAGCAGCGCGACGATCATCAACGCACCGAGCGCAGCGCGTGTCTCGACGACGTCGAGGCCCGCGGCGTCGGCCTGCCGCTGCAATCCACGGCGGGTGTAGAGATGCGCGTACGGGGTCAGCACCTGATCCATCCACAGTGCATAACAGGTCCGTTGATCGGCCCACCTGCCAAAGACCACATAGCCGAGCAACTGCGCGACCGGCCGCCACACGGCATACGCTGCGCCCGACAGCCGCGACCAGCCTCGCCAGTGCAGCCACCGCAACGGCGCGGTCGCCTTATGTACGAGCCAGAAGTACGGATGCCAGCGGTTGTAGACCGCCAGGTAGAGATGCCCTCCCGGCGCGGTGATGCGAGCGAGCTCGCGCAGGCCCAGCGATGGATCCGGAGTGTGATGGATGACGCCAGCACAAAACGTGCAGTTAAACGAGGCATCAGGCAACGTCAATGCGAGCACGTTCCCGGTTTCGGCATGATGGCCGCGCGCGCGTGAGCGCTCGACGTTGGCCGGCGAGAGGTCGATGCCGAGGAGCTGATCCTTCCGCACGCCGCGGCGGGCAAATTCGTCGAGCCAGAAACCGGCGCCGCAACCGACATCGATGACGCGGCTGGCCGGTGTGATCTGCGCCACGAATTCGTCGACCAGCGGGTACCAGGCGGCGCGCTGGTCGCCGTATGAAAAGTCTCCGAACGACAACCCGTCGTAGTGCTTGCGGACGTCGTCGACGGTCCGAGCCATCTAGTCGAGCGCTTTGGCGCCGCCGGCGCGGCGTTTGTGCGGCGGCACGGAGCGCTTGTCAAGGAAGAGATTGCCGAGGACGAGCGCATCCATGTCCTCGCCGAGAAAACAGTCGAGCGCCTGTTCCGGCGCATGCATGATCGGCTCGCCGCGGACGTTGAACGAGGTGTTGAGGAGCACCGGCACACCGGTTTTCTGACCGAAGCGCGTAATCAAATCGTAGTACAGCGGATTGACGCTGCGCTCGACGCCCTGGACGCGGCCCGTGCCGTCAACGTGGTCGACGGCCGGAATCTGCGCCTTCTTTTCCGCCCGCGTTTTGTAGACCATCAGCATGAACGGGCTTGGATAATCGTGCTCGAAGAACTCTCCCACCCTTTCCGCCGGCAGACTCGGTGCGAATGGCCGGAAGGGTTCGCGGTGCTTGACCCGCGCGTTGAGGATGTCTTTCATCTCCGCCGGGTACGGCGCCGCCAGAATGGAGCGATTGCCGAGCGAACGCGGCCCGTACTCCATGCGTCCCTGGAACCAGCCGACGATCTTGCCTTCCGCCAGCAGCGATGCAGTGCGCTCGATGATCTCCTCGCGCGACAATCGCTCGCAGGTCAACCCTTCCTTTTCAATCGCGGCGCGGTGGCGGCTTTCCGCAATCTCCGGCCCGAGGTAGGCGTGGCTCATCACATAACGGCGTGGCTGCTTGAAGACCTGGTTCCACAGATGGTATGCGGCGCCAAACGACCCCGACGCGTCGTTGGCGGCCGGCTGCACGAAGACCTCCGAGAACGGCGACTCGGTGATGATGCGGCCGTTGACGACCGAATTAAGCCCGACACCGCCGCTGATCGTCAGCCTGGCCGTAAGGGTCTGGCGATGCAGCCATTGCAGCAGCTCGAGCACGCAGTCCTCGACCACTCGCTGCATCGCGGCGGCAATGTCCATGCAGCGCTGGGTCATTTCGCTTTCGTAGGGACGCGCCGGCCCGAGCAGCGCTTCCAGCTTCGGCGAGAACCACTGGTACTTGCCGTGGGTGTGGTAGCGCAGGTACGAGGTGTCGAGCCGGTACTGCCCGCCGTCGAGCACGGTGATGAGGGGGCGCAGCTTGTCGTAGTAGACCGATGGATCGCCGTAAGACGCCAGGCCCATCACCTTGCCTTCGCCGCCCGAGTGCTTGAACCCGAGGTACTCGCTCATCATCGAGTAGAAGTCGCCGAGGGAATGCGGAAAGAACACTTCGCCGAGCCTGGTGATGTGATTGCCGCGGCCCATCCCGTACAACGTGGTGGTCCACTCACCGACGCCATCATAGGAAAAGATCGCCGCCTCGTCGAAAGGCGACACGAAAAACGCCGACGCCGCGTGCGCCATGTGATGCTCGACGTAGTGCACCTTCGATTCGGGGACGCCGAGATGCGCCGCCAGTCGCGGCTTGATGCCGGCGAGCTGGCGCGCGGTATCGGTTCGCGCCTTGAGGAGGTTCAGCGAAGCGGGCAGGTAGCGCACCAGGTGCCAGGCCTGCCTGGCGCGGTGGACGGTCGGATCCCAGTAGAAGCCCACGGCATCGAGGCTGTCGCCGCTGATGCCGCCCATGTCGAGGCAGCACTGGATCGCCTGTTCCGGGAATACCCCGGTGTGCTTCTGACGGACGAAGCGCTCCTCCTCGACCGCGCAGACGGGCACGCCGTCGATCACCAGCGTGGCCGAGGCGTCGTGGCCGTAGCAATTGACGCCAAGTATCTTCATCGTGGGCCCGCCCCGGCGGGAGACCGTCGCGTGATGCCGCTCATCGAGTAACTCACCCCCGCGTAGCGCGAGATCGAAATGGACTGCTCCTCGAATGCCTCGGCATTGAACCAGCGCCGGCATCGCTCGAGCGTGATGAAATGCGTTTGCGGCGCGTTCAACTTGTCGAACACGTTGAGCACGTTGCGCCGGAAACCGAGCCGGCGAAAATTACGGAAATATTCATGGTACGGAAGGAATGACGTGAAGCGAGGAAGGTAAACGCTGTAGACCAGCGGATACAAGATCGCGGTGATCACTTCGCTGATGCGGACCAGCAGCGGCCGCGGCAGATGGCGGAACACCAGCTTGCGGGCGGGTTCGACCAGATAGCGCACCAGCGCGTTGCCCTCCGCGCTGTAGGCCCAGACGATGACCAGGCCGCCGGGTTTACAGTGGCGGCGGATCGCGGCGAACGTGCGATCCGGATTGTCGGTGTGATGAATCACGCCGATGCAGAACACCACATCGAACCGTTCGGGCAGATCGAGCGCCGCGATGTCGGCTTCGATGAACCGCACGTTCGCCGCACCGGCATTGCGCTGCCGCGCCAAATCGACGGTGTTGAGATCGACGGCGGTGACGTGCCGCGCCACGGCCGCCACGAACGCCGTGTGCTGGCCGCCGCCGGCGCCGCATTCGAGCACGGTGCGATCGCGAAAGTCCTCCAGTGTCCGCGGCGCAATCCATTCTTCGAACAGGAAGCGCTCGTCGTCCTTGAAGAGCGACCACTGTTCGCGCCACTCCTTATGCGAGCGCTGAAGCGTCTCGGGTTCCACTACGCGCCGCTCACGTGTCCCGGCGGTGATTGCCGCCCGTCTAAGCCGGGCGGCGTGACCGCGACCGCATCGGCGTACAGCGCGCCGAGCTGCGACAGCACAACCGCGTTCGAATGGTAGCTCTCGTACCAGCGGCGCCCGCGCTCCGCCAGGCCGGCGAGCCAGGCGCGATCGGCCGCGGCACGCTGCAAGGCCGCCACCATCTCGGCGGGCTCGCGCACGTTCATCACCGGCGGCAATTCGGGCAGGCACCACCGGTGGACGGCGGCATCGAGATGGATCATCGACGGACATCCGAGGAACAACGCCCGCGGCAACGTCGAGCCAAAGGCGCCAAGATGAAACTGATCGGCCATGACGTCACACGCCAGCATGTGCCGGGCCATCGACAAGCCGGTTTGCGGCGGAATCCACGCGATGCGGCGATCGAGGCCGAGCCGCCCGATGAGGGCACGGCTCTCCTCCACCGAGTCTCCCCACTCGACGAATATGGCACCCGCGCCGGGCCGCACCTCAAAGAACTGCGCCAGCGCCGCGATCAGCCGGTCGTTGCCTTTCTCGAGGTGGTCGGGCCGCTCCGGGTGCCAGTGCTGGCGGCTCGGATGGAAGAGCAGGAAGTCGGCATCGAGCCGGCGGCGCAGCTGCTCGCGGAGAGCCGTCACTGATTCGGGCGACGGCCGTGACTCGTTGATCGGATGCGGCATGAAGCGGTAACGCGCAATGCCAAGGCGCTCGGCAGCGGATCGGTTATCGGCGTTGGTGATGACGACCTGATCTGCCGCCCGGTAGGCTTCGGCGGTCAGACGTCCCTCCGTGCTTCGCTCGAACGGCAGTTGCCGTAACGTGCCGTGCTCCCAGGCGATGTAGGGACGCGCGCCCGCGGCATAGGGCAGGATCGCTTCGGCGCCGTAGCCGTGAATCACGTCATAGCACGTGAAGACGTCACGCAATTGTTGCGAGGTCCAGCCGTGGTGGCGCCCGTAGCTGACGATGTCCAGGGTGAGGTCGCTCGGGCCTGGCGACGTGCCATCGCGAACCGGTGACGCGCGCCAGCCTCGCGACGCGGCATGCGCGCGTCTTGCCCACCGCCACCGTTGTCCGGACGAGAGCCGCCGCCGCAGTTCGAGCGCGCGCCAGCGCGTCGCGGCCCGCCAACGCGATCCGCCGCGCTTCGCGGCGAGGTAGGCCGCGGCCGCGTGCGCCGGGCCTTGTGAAAACCATCGCGGCCGGACCGCGCGAGGCGCCGCGGCATCCCAGTCGGGCCGGTCCGGATCGACGATGACGCGCAAGTCGTCGAGCTCCTCCCATTCCGGCGAGGCCATGATGTGGTAGTTGCCCGGGCACAGCACGTCGCAGTCAAGACCGGCATCGTTGAGCATCCGGGCGTTGAGATACGCATTGTTGGCGACGTTGCCAACGTGCAGCACCCGAAGCGGCCGGCCAAGACGGCGGCGCCACTCGCCGGCCCAGTGAGCTTCGGTCACGAAGCGTCCGACGGCGCCGGCGCCGCGAGCCACTCCTGCAGGCCGGCGGCGAACGATCGTTGCGGACGCCACTGCAGGCGGTCCGACAGCAGCGACGTATCCGCGACCAGGCTTCGGGCCGGAACGTCGCGAACCTCGAAGCGCGGCTCGCGACCGACCGCGCGGCCGATGTGCTCGCCGATCTGCCGCAGCGTGAGCACTTCAGGACCGGCGACATTCATGGTCGTCGTCTCATCAAGCCGCAGGCATCGCGCGAACGTTTCGGCGGCGTCGCCGACCGCGACCGGATTGAGGCGCAGTCCCTGATCGCCGTCGAGCTGAAGTGCCTCGCCGGCCGTCACCTTTCGAAGCAGCTGCGGCATCAGCATGTCGTCGGATTGGCCGCGGCCATAGGGCACGAACAGTCTCAGGATGATGATCGACATCCAGGCCGCATAGGCGTTCAGGATCAGCTCCGCGGCCAGTTTCGACACGCCGTAAAACTGTCGGCGCGTGCGCACGTCGTGCAAGGCGGATTCGCGCAACGGGCCGTCGTCGGTTGCATCGTAGATGCTGCCGCTGGACGCGAACACGAAGCGCGAGGCACCGGCTCGCCGCGCGTACTCCGCAGCGGCAAATACGGCGCGGATGTTGACGTCGAACACGTCCGCCGCGCCATCGGGAACGCTGCGCCAGCGGCGGCTTTGTGCGAGGTAGACCACCGAATCACAATGCGATGGCCAGCCGCGCGTCGGATCCGCCTCGGCAAGGTCCGACTTGACCCACTGCACGCCGGCCATCCCGGGCGGCGGACCGGTCCGATAGGTGGCGGCAACCGCATGCGCGTCCGCCAGTCGCGGCAACAGATGCGAGCCGACAAAGCTGGTACCGCCGACGACCACAACCGACGGGGCGCCGTCCATCACGCCGTCGCGCCGGTCAGCCTGCCGACGACATTGAGATTCCTGGTGTCGAGCGTCTTCCGGATCTCGCCGAAGCCCGCTTCAAGAAACCAGCTTTCAACCTCCTCGAAGACGTACAGATCGTTGATCGGCGGCGAGACCGCGTCGAAATAGCCGTGCACGTGCTCTTCGCCTGTGACGCGGAAGCCGCCTGCCGCCATCTCCTGCCGCACCACGTCGAGCTTTGCCGGCAGCGCCAGATTACGGAGCCGGCGGCGGTACTCGTCGTACTCGTTCAATTCCTGATAGTCGGAGATGATGCCGTCGCGCGGCTTTCCGTAGATCATCACGTAGAGATACCCGCCGGGACGCACCAGCCGCGCGATGTTCTTGAAGGCGCGATACGTGTCACCGGTGTGGTGCAGAACGCCGAACGACCACACCAGATCGGCCGGCTCGTCGATCGGCAGCGGCTGCAGGAGATCCGCCTGGATCGCCTGGTGGCCGGGAAAGTTGCGGCAGGCCTCGCGCGTCCGGGCCACTCCGTTTGCCGACTGATCGATCGAGAGCACGCGCGCGCCGAGACTGCAGAGCGCCCATGAATAACGGCCAAGACCACAGCCGGCGTCGATGACCCGCTTGCCGGCGAACCACTCCGCCGGCAGCCCAGTGAACTGGGTCACGTAGCCGGGCGCTTCCTTGCGGAAGTCCTCGTTCTCGAGCATGAAGCGGCCGACCGGAATCTTGGCCCATTGGAAGTCGAAGCTGGCCTTGGTCTCTCGTACGAGCGGCAACTCGTGAATGACGGGAGCGGCCAGGTAGCGCAGCAGCGACGCCTGGTTGGCGACCTGGAAGTCGAGGTAGCGCACCACTTCCTCGAGGTAGGCAATACGTGCGGCCTGAGCGTCGGCACGGCCGCCGCGGAGCCGTCGCCGGGCAGCTCCGGCGATCGATCGTAACTGCTTCAGCATGTGGATGGAATCCTGTCTCGATCAGGGTTTAGTGGAGTGGGACTTGGGCTCGGGCGACTGCGGCTTGCGAAGCACGAACATCGGCGTGGTCGCGCCGGCGGCCGGCTGCTCGCTGTCCGCCATCGCCGACTCGTAACGTCGGATCAACTGTTGGGCAATCGTCGCGGGATCATGATGCGCCTTGACGAAGGCCGGCCCGCGCGCGCCGATGGCGCCGAGCTGGTCGCGATGGTCGATGTAATAACGCAGCCGCTCTTCGACCGTGTCGGGCCTGGTGACGATGATTGGGCAATCCGGCGCGATCGACTGGAACTCGGGGCGGATGTAGCTCATGTTGGGCACGCCAAGCATCATGGTTTCGATGTTGGCGTTGTTGTAATACCCCATCCGCAGCTTGCCGACATAGACGTCCGCGCTCTTGTAAATCGACAGCGCGTTGCGATACGCCGTGTTCTCGACTTCGATCAGCTCGATGGCGCGCCCCTCGGCGCGCAGCCTGTCGACGGCGGCGCGAATAAAGCGCGTGCCGTCGATGCCGTGGTGATTCGAGCTGGTCACGACGCGGAACACCGACCGATCGCGCGGCGCGGGCACGATCGCGTCGAAATCGATGTCGACCGGGTGCATGAAGGGAATGTGCTCCGCTTCGGGCACGAACTCGCGCAGGTCCGGTGTGGTGACGAAGAAACCGTTCCCGTACTGTTTGGTGATCGCCACTTGCGACCGCTGGTAGGGCGTGTCGCAGGCGCCGATCGGATATTCGCACTCGGTGCAGCAATTGAGTTCCGGGTGCAATGCAAAGTTGCGGCTGCGATAGCGGACGTCGCAGCCGCGGAAGTGATAGATCAGCACCACGCCGAGCTTCTTCAAGTACGGCAGCTCCCAGCCGTCCGCGCTGAGGAATGACTTGAAGTGAGAGTGCACCACGTCGTATCTCGCCACCACCGTCCACAGGTACCAGGCCTCGAGCAATCGACGCCGCGGCGTCGGCACCCCGACCGGGAGGGCGTAGTCGTAGCCGAGACTGAGAATGCCGGCCTGGTCGCGGACGTTCAGCGCGAAATAGTCGGACTTCAGCCCCTGTGCGCGCAGTGCGCGCGACACCATGTACGGCTTGTGCGAATCGATCGACAGCTGCAGCACCGACCTGACGCGCCGTCGCCGCAGGCGCGCGCGCATACGGTACAAATTGAAGCCGACGGCGTTGAGAGCGGCGAAGGCAATGAGCCACGGGCTCTTCTTCAACCCGGCCCATCGTTCAATGGCGCGACCCTTCCAATTGAGGCGGTCGAGACCACTATTGACCTCGATCAGGCGATCGAACTGCCGCATCGGCAGCCGCGCGAGCGCGAGCACGCGTTCGACGAGCCGGCCCTTCCAGTTGAGCCCGGTCGCGGACAGATCGCCAAGACCGATAAGGCGATCGAACCACGGCACGCGGCCCCGATTAGAGGTCATGGTTGGACAGCGATCACTGGTTTCAGAAGATCGAGTACACAAACGGCGCGATGCTCTGCCCTTCGGTCATCAGCATCAGCACGCCGAACAGCACCACCAGGACGATCATCGGCACGAGAATCCAGTACTTGTTCTCCAGCAGAAATTGCTTCATGCGTCGTTCCTCATTGAACGGGATGCCGGCGCGGCTCAACCGCGGCCAGCAATGCGTCGAACAGGCCTCGGGCGATGATGGCGTGTCCGCGCGCGTTGGGATGCGCATCATCGGGAGAGACCCAGAGCGTCGGCGGCACTTCGCCGGCAAATGCCGGTGCGAGGTCGACGACCTGCGCCGCGCCGCCCGCGAGCGCCACCTGCCGCACCTGGTCGTGAATGGCGCGGAATTCATAATCGGGCCACACCGAGTGCAGCTCCGGCAGCAGACCGACGATCAGCGTGAACCGGTTGGCGCGCGCCAGCTCGCCAAACCGCGCGAAGGCCCGCGTCATTTCAACGTAGCCTGGCTGATCGTCGTTGTACAAGCCGGCGTAGTGCTCGCGATAGTCCTTGGCGGCATCCTCCATGCGCTGCAGCGTATCGAGGCGCCCCCACAGCCACATCGCCAGGTACGAGTAGCTGATCGCAATCGGCGAGCGTTTGGTCGGGGTCGGCTCGGCGTCGTTGATGAACCAGTTGACCACGACGATGTCGGGCTCCAGTCGCAGCACGCTGTTTTCGAAGAGCGCCACCTCCTGTGAGGTGTTGTAGTTTCCGATTCCGGTATTGATCAGCTCGACGTTGCCCGGCATGCCCCGACGCTTCAGCTCCAATGGCAATTGCTGCTGCAGCACCTCACTGAAACGCGACTCGACGGCGACTCCCCATCCGAACGTCAGTGAATCACCGACGAACACCACACGGGTCGTGCCCGGCGCCTTGGCCACTGGGATCTCGCGGTCGCGGTAGCCCAGCGAGTTGATCACGACAGGGACGCCCATCAACCGCGCGCTGGAATTCGGCGTGTGTTCGTGCGTCTGCTTCGGATCGCGGGCCGGGCGTTTGACCGCCGATGCGTAGCGGGACATTTCGATCTGATAATCGAGCCGGGTGCGGTAGACGATCCGCATCGCCGCCTCGACCAGCACCATCCCGATCAACAACGACAGGCCCAGGGCCAGCAGCCGTCCGAACACACCGCGCCACGTCACGACACGCTCCATTCATCGCTCCACGCGCTCAGGAACAACAGCGACCAGACGCGAGGCGCATGCGCGGCGGCCGCGGCGGGCGTCGCCACCAGCTCGGCGACGCGCGCGGGCTCGAATAACCGCGACAGAATGCCCGTCGGCGCGGTCAGCCGATCCTTGACCACCTCGTAGAGTTCTTCGCCAAACCATCGCGCGATAGGGACGCCAAAGCCCTGTTTGGGCCGGTCGAAGTCGGCCGACGGCAGCAGGCCGGCCGCATAGCTCTTGAGCAGATGCTTCGGCGCCAGCGCGCCACTGTCGTCGAACAACTTATAGCGTGCTGGAATCCTGCCGGCGAGCTCGATCACGTGATGATCGAGCAACGGCACACGAACCTCGAGCGAATTGAACATCGACGCCACGTCGACCTTGGCCAGAATATCTCCCGGCAAGTAAGTCTGCAGATCCAGATATTGAAGCGCCGAGATCAGGTCGGGTGCGGCGGCCTCGTCGAACACACGCTGAAAGTGATCCGCTGCGTCGGACCCGGAGATCATACGACGGATGTCGGGCCGGTACAGGGCCTGCCGCTGCTCGTCCGCGAAGTGCGCATAGACGCGGCTGTGAACCGCCATCGCGTCACGCCGCGGCGGTCCGAGGGCGCGTGCCCGGATGCCGTCAGCGGGCCTCAGCGCGGCGGGCAGCAGACGGGCCAGGCCAGCCGGCCGCCCGTTGAGCGCGCCAAGGATGGCCGGATAGGTGTTATAGCCCGCGAACAGCTCGTCCCCGCCGTCGCCGGATAACACCATCTTGACCTGGCGGCGGGCCACCGCCGACACGCAATAGGTCGGGATCGCCGAAGCGTCGGCGAACGGCTCGCCGTAATGGCGCGCCAACTTGATCAGCAGGTCATCGAGCAGATCGTACTTGTTGACGTGAACGACTTCGCAGTGATGCTCGGCGCCGATGCTGTTCGCCACCACCGCCGCATGCGCGCGCTCGTCGTAGGCCGCCTCATCGAAGCCGATCGTGAATGCCTTGACCGGCTGCGACATCAACCGGCTCATCTGGTAAGCGACGATGCTCGAATCGACGCCGCCCGAAAGAAACGCTCCGAACGGCACGTCGGAGACGAGATGGCAGCGAACGGCCTCGGCGATCTCGTGATCGAGCGCCTCGCGCCAGTACGCCTCGGTCTTGCCGTGATCAGGATCGAAACAGGGACGCCAATATCGAGACGGGGCGGCAGCCGGCGACGATGCGCTCGCGGTGAGCACGTGCGCCGGCGAAAGCTTGTTCACGCCGGCGAAGATCGTGCGGGGCGCCGGAATGTACTGGTAGTGCAGGTACAGGTCGAGCGAGCCGAGGTCGATCGCGCGGGTGGTGCCACCCAGGGCCAACAGCCCCTGCAGCTCGCTGCTGAACGCGATTCCCTCGCTGGTCCTGCAGTAGTACAACGGCTTGATGCCGGCGCGATCGCGGGCGAGAAACAGCGACCGCTGCCCGGCGTCCCAGAGCGCAAACGCGAACATGCCGCGAAACTTGTCGACGCAGCGCGCGCCCCATTTCTCGTACGCGGCAAGGACCACCTCGGTGTCCGACGCGGTCTGAAATTGCGCGCCGCCGCTCTGCAGCTCGGCCCGCAATTCCCGAAAGTTGTACAGCTCGCCGTTGTAGGTCACCACGAAACGATCGCCGCGCCAGCGCATCGGCTGCTGGCCCGACGCCAGGTCGATGATGGCCAGGCGATTGTGGGCCAGCGCCACGCCGGGCGCCGACCAGACGCCGTGCCCGTCCGGGCCTCGATGGCGCTGCGCGCCCCAGAGCGCGTCGATGTCCGGACGCGGCACGTCGCGCCCGTCCCAGAACACGATGCCGCTGATGCCGCACATCAGCGCGTCCAGCCCCAGCCATGCCGGTCGGAAATCTCGAGGTAGGCGTCGATCATCTTCGCGGCGACGATTTTGGAGCTGTGGTGCGTCAGGAACCAATCGCGGCCCTGCTGGCCGAGCGCCACACGGTAGGACGGATCGTCGATCAACGTCTTCACGATCGCCACGATCTGATCTTCGGTCCCGGCATTGAGCGCGGGAGGGAGCTCCGGAAAGCACCAGTGGTGCAGTTCCTTTTTGTAGTTCAACAGCACCGGCTTGGCGCAGGCCAGCGCTTCCGGCACCACGGTGCCGAACGTGCCGATGCCGTCGTTGAACTGATCGAACACGATGTCGGCGGCGTTGTAGTAGTCGCGCATGACGGGCTTGCTGGCAATCGGCTCCCATCGTGTCCGGCCGGCGAAGCCGCACTCCTCCACCAGCGCTTTCGAGAGCTCGACTTCCTGGCCCCACTCGAAGAACACGACCAGCGCGCGCGTGCCGGGATGCGCCGCGAAAAACTTGCCGAGCGCGCGGATCATGATGTCGTTGCGCTTCAACCAGCTGTTCTCGAGACCCGGCGGACTGTGTTTCCAATGATGCCGCGCCGGCGCCACGAAAATGTAGTCGCAGCCATGCTCACGCCGCAGCCGCTCGGCAAGCGGCGAGGGAGCCGGCCGGTAGAGCTCTTCGTCGACCGGGTGCGGCACGTAGGTGTAGTTGCGAAGCCCGAGACGCTCGGCCGAGCGATTGCAGTCGGCATTGGTGATGAACACCCGCTCGGCTTTCTTCAAGGCCAGCGCATACAGGCGGCCGCGCGCGCTGCTCTCGAACGGAAACTCCCGCATCGTCCCATGCTCGAAACAGATCAGCGGCTGATCCGGGTTGTTGACGATGACGTGGATCGGATCGAGCGAGTAGGCCTGGATCAGCGGATACAAGGCGAACAACGGACCGTGCCCGACGCTGCGCGGCTGCGTGTCCAGGACGTCGGCGAGCGTCAGCCGCTCCTGGCGATCAGGGTACGCGGCGGAGAACTCCCGGACCAGGCGATGCGCCACGCCCGTCGGAGCCAGCGTCTCCGTGAGCACGCGGTGGCCCGACCGCGCGGCGCGCCCGAGACCGAGCAGGCCGAGACGGCTTAGCACCCGCCTGCCCAGTGACGCGGCCGAAGAGACCGGCGACGGCGGCGGATCCGCGTGCCGCGGCGGCAGCAAATCGCCGCGCCGTCCCGACGGCGCACCACGCCGTATCGCCTCCGCAAGACGCGGGACATCAGCAAACCGGACATCGTGAAACCATGGCGGCCGCTGGTAGCCGTTCAGCTCAACGCGGCTCCAATCCGGCTCGGTGTGTGAAAGGGCGGGATCGATCACCGCCACTTCTTCCCACTCCGGCTGGGCCTGGACGTGGAAATAATCGATGGTGACGGAATCAGCGGCCCACCCATGCCGTCGCAGGAACTTGCTGTTCAAGTAGCCGTTGTTGACGATGTTGCCGAGGTGCAGAATGCGGCGTGCAACGTTACCGATCGACCACCACCTCTTCTGACGGCCAGAAAAACGTCTCGGGTTCGACCTCGACACGCTCATTACAGGCGGTCACGGAGACATAGAGCCTGGGCGCCGTCGCGTCGATGGGCACGTCGACGCGCGTCTCCGCGGTCTCGACGTAGCAGACGTCGCGCTGCGGAGTGCGGCGAATCTGATCACCCATCCCTGGCGCGTCGTAGGTCCAGCCGCGCGACGCCGAGCCGACGGCGACTCGATAACGAACGTCACGCGAACGCTGGTCGCGAGCAGGCTTCCACTCGACGATCAGTCGGCCGCTGCTGACCTCGAAATGGTCGATGAGCGGCAGCGGCGGCGGATAGCCGCGGGCCGACGCGTTGTAGTACCCGGACACGAAGCCGCGCTCAGCGGGATCGAGCGCATCGACATAACCAGTCACCTGGCGGCCGGTCGCGCCCGTCGTGAATCGCGACCCGGGACGGATCCACCAGCCAGTCGGTTGATAACGATCCAGTTGATACGGATCGTCGCGAACATCGTCCAGCGACAACAGCTGTCCGCCCCGGTTCCTGAGCACGATGCCGTTCTTGAACGCATCGGCGTCGGCGATCACCCATCGGCCATCGACCTTCACTTCCGCAATCACGTGATTCGTCAATTGCCGAGGCCGTGCCTCGAGGCCGGCGCGCGTGAACACATCGATCAGCAACGCGGTGGTATGGCTGCACCGGCCGCGCGCGGACATCAAGATCGTCAGCGGATCCGGCATGCCGCCGTCCGCCGTGAGCGGCTGCGACACGGGATCGCGGAAGATGCTGCGCTGCACGAACTCGAGCAGGCGGGTCATCGCGTCGGCTTCAGAGGTGGCGCCAGTGGTCGCTGCCTTGACGAGCAAATCCAGATACTTGCTGCCGCCGAGCCTGACGCCGATGCGGCGGGCGCGCTCGAAGAGCTCTCGTGGAAAAGTGTCGACGCTGGCATTGCTGAGCACGGTCACCTCGCCGGGCTCGAGAAACAGCCGGCCGCTTCGCGCGGCGATCGCGGCAAGTTCGTGGCGTGACAGGTCGGCGGCTGCGGCCGGACGGGTGTCGGGCTTGACGAACATCGCCTCCCATACCGACAGATGGCCCTCGTAGTAACCCTCGTATTTCGGCGCGAGCGGCGGCTGCAGCCAGTCACACGTCAGGCCGCCTTCGATCGACCACTGGAATGCTTCGAATCCGGCCTGCTCCGTCAGGGCCTCGAGCTCATTGGGCAAGAGTGCGTCGGCCTTCAACGAGCGTTGCGGCGCCGCGTCGTCGGTCGCGACGACCCAGGCGTCGGCCAGCAGTTTCGTCACGAACTCCGGGCCGCAGAAGGATTCCACCTGCCCGAACAGTTGCTGGCCAAGTTCCAGGCTCAACAAACTCCTTCTCGCGAGCTGCTGGCTGTCGGTGGCTGTGAGGCGGCGCAGCGCGGCGCCGCGCGGATGCATTTCGCGCAGCTGCGCGAGCACCCGCCGCAGTTGACGCGCGATGCCACGCTGGCTCGCGCGCCGCCAGTACGCGTTGTACAACGTCTGCCGCCCGATGTCGGCGACCCTGGGCTCGGCAGGGCCGCGCTCGCGAATCAAGAAATGACTCCAGCCGTCTGCGCTGAGACACACATAGACGCGTCCGCCGGGTTTGAGCACTCGATTGAACTGCTCCAGCGCCGCGGCGATGTCGGTGAACACGATCACGCCGTAGCACAAGATCGCGTCGAAGGACTCCGGCGCATACGGAAGCGACTCGATCGATCCGGCAGCGATGGCGACATTTCTGATCCCAAGCTGGCGGGCCAGCCGGCGGGTCACATCAAGGCGCGGCAGGTTGATGTCGAACGCATCGACGCGCTCGAAGACGGGCGACGCGGCCAGCGACCACTGCCCCGCGCCACACCCGGCATCGAGCAGCCGGCCACCGGCAAACATCAATCGCCGCAGCCGATCCGCGTAATACTGCAGGCCGGGCTCGAATTCGCGGCGCAGGAAATCACGCTCGTATTCGGAATGCCCCAGTGAGGCAATGGCGTCGAGCGGCGGCTCCGGGAGCGCAAACATCAGTGAGACCTCGCGGCCTGCAGGCCCTGCCGCAACCGCTCGACGAGTTCCGGCACGACGGCGTCGATGCCGTGGACGCGCTGCTGCCAGCGCTGCAGCTCGATGCCGCGAGCCTCGAGATCGATGCGGCCCTCGAGCACGTCGCGCAACAGCGCCGCGATCTCCTGATCCGTGCGCGCGTTCAAGACCGGCGGCACGTCCCATCCGGCGGCCAGCACCGGTTCGGTGTTGAACCACATCAGCACCGGCGCGCCGCAGCTCATCGCTTCGAGCGCCGACGTCCCGTAGCCGCCCATCAGGAATTGATCGACGACGAGGTCTACGGACTCGAACAGATCGAAGAGCACCGGCTTCGAGAGCGCGTGAGGCAGAAAGGTCACGCTGCCGGGCGGCACCATCGATTGCGCCGCGTCGTAATCGCGTCCCCAGCCCGAGACGATCACGTGCAGCCGCGAGTCGAAGCCAATCCGCGCGATCGCGCGCAGGAAGCGATCGATGCCTTTCCAATAGAAGTCGACGCGTGACGGCACGAACACCACGTGCTCGGCATCCGGAGCCTTGGCGCCGATTTCAGCCATCACGCGGGCGAGCTGTTGGCGCCGCGCGGCTTTCGGTTGCCTGGTGTGGGGTTCCATCGGAATGTTGACGCGGCTGATCGGATAGCGTTTCGGAATGCGGCCGATGTGTCCGCCCAGGCCATCCGGATCGTAGCTGCCGATGAACAGCGCACGCCGGAACGCCATTCGCAGCAGCCGCTGCCGCATCACGTAGTAGCGCCAGTCGCGCCAGGTTTTCGTTTGCGGAGGATGAAGACCGGACGCCGTTCGCAAGTCACCGCCGTGCGTCCAGATGCCGAACGGGCGTCCCGATGCCAGCGCGAGGATTTCGCTTTCGATGCCGCAGACCAGCAGCACATCGCACTGACGCATGAGATCGACGGTGATCGGCCAATGCGTGTAGCCGGCGCCGACGGCGTGCAGCAAGCGCGTGTCGATCGCCGAGACCAGCGAGCGGACGGCCAGCGGCGCCTGCGCGGAATGCGCAAACGGGTCGGCGGCCCAGGACGGCGCCGACCATTGCAGCCGTTGCTCGAGCTCCGCCCACTGCGCCCAGGTCCACTGATACGTCTGCCACAACTGTTCGTAGCCGAGAGTGAATCGGGCGTCCTCCCAGACCGGCTGGCTGAAACCAAACAGCCCGCTGCGATCGCGGATGAACATGGCGTCGTGACCGCGGCTGGCGAGAGCCTTCGCGAACAAATACATGTTGTTCGCGATCCCGCCGTGCAGACCGATCTTCACTTCGGCGCGTGCCGCATGCGGCAGAAGTAGTTCCGCCGCCATTCGTCAACGGCGTGGACCTCTTCGTCAACGACGACCAGGGACGTCCGCGCCGCCAGCTGCTTGAGTTGCTCGACGCTCGGCCGCTTGAGGTGGAATTGATCCTCCGCCAGGTCCGGCTTGACGAGCTTCGTGTACCACTCGGGCGACACCGCCAGCCGAGGCGCCCCGGGTTTCTTCTCGCCCAGCCAGATGTCGATTTCGCCGTCCAGTTTGCAGACTCGCCTGGCCTCGATCAGCGCGTCACCAGGATTGACGAAGTGATCGAACGAGGTCGCAAACACGACGTGGTCGAAGGTCTGATCGCGAAACGGCAACCGTTCGGCGAGCGCTCGAAACTGCGCGTAATCCGCCGGCGCCTCGCCCGCCAGCGGATCGACGCCGATCAGTTTGACGTCGGCAGGCGCTTGATCGAAATGCGACGGCCACGGCTGGGGGCCGCAGCCGACATCGAGCACGAGGCCATGCATGTGGCAGAACTGCCCGAACGCATAGCTGTCGCGACGCGGTCCGACGCCGAGATTGCGCGTCGGATCGTTGACGTAGGAAGCGACGCCGTTGGCCTGCAGCTGATCCCAAACCGCCCACAGGTCTCGCGGTCCGACCGGATCGGACGGCAGAAGGTCCCAGCTCGCCGGCAAGCGGCGAAACACCGCGCCGCAACCGGCACAGCGCAGATCGCCGGGCGCCGCCGCGAGCGGACGCCCGCAGTCGACGCACGCGAGAATGCGACTCAGGAATGCGAAATCGGTGATGAGTGAAACGCGCGATGTCGGCTTGGTCGTCATACGGTGATCGGCACTGCTGCCGGGCTCGGCAATTCATGAAGAAGAGTGGACAACTTTGGAATTCGCAACAGGCCGGTATCGCGCATCCGGGCGAGGCGCCGCAGCGCGGCGAGGCTGTCTGGCGGAAACACCGGGCGGCCCGCGGTGAAAGGCCGGCCGCTGCTGTCGCGGTGCGCGCACCAGTGCTGATAGACGATGGTCGTGCCGCGTAAGGCCACCAGCGCGGAGAGGTTGCTCGCGGTCAGTTGCCGCCCGAGTGTCTGCGCATCGGGCGCGCGCTCGAGCGCGCCTCGATAGCGCCGGAAACAGGTGATGGTGTGACCCGAGCGGGTCCGCTCCGTGCTCAGGATCGCGCCCGGCCGGCCGGGCGCCGCCAGCACGAAGTCGTTGCTCGATCCGCGATCGTGCCAGAAGTACTTCACGCCATGCTCGAGCAGAAGATCGAGGATGTAACAGGTCGACGTTGGATCGTCTCCCTGTTGATACACCGGCAGTTCGCCGCCGATGTTCTGGATGTCGGCCGTGCCGCCGTGGTTGACCCAGATTTCCGGGACGCGCGCGGCGTCGCGCAAGTACGCCAGCCCGGCGGCGACCATCGCGCGAGTGCAGCGAACCTCCGGCGGGCAGTTGGTAAAGTTGCCGGCGCTGTGGAGAACAGTGCAC
>Ga0070700_100000620_pt1 | contig 17633 bp, 12 predicted proteins | sample KBSK5101metaG_FD_65456 | JGI IMG/M metagenome (GOLD analysis project Ga0070700, IMG submission 65456) | Corn, switchgrass and miscanthus rhizosphere microbial communities from Kellogg Biological Station, Michigan, USA - KBS K5-10-1 metaG | ecosystem: Host-associated > Plants > Roots >...
GGTCGAACCAGGCGTTGTAGATCTGCAGGAAGATCCACTGCGTCCACTTGTAGTAGTCGACGTCGGTGGTGGAGAAGCTGCGGCGGGCGTCGTGTCCGAAGCCCAGCCTGCCCAGCTGGCGACGGAAATTGACGATATTGGCCTCGGTGCGGATGCGCGGGTGCGTGCCGGTCTGGATCGCGTACTGCTCGGCGGGCAGGCCAAACGAGTCGAAGCCCAACGCGTGCAATACATTGTGGCCTGTCATCCGGTAATAGCGGGCATAGACGTCGGTGGCGATGTAGCCGAGCGGATGCCCGACGTGCAATCCCTCACCCGATGGGTACGGGAACATGTCCAGCACGAACATCTTGTCCGCGGGCACTGGAGAGCCGTCCGGGGGCGCCAGTTCGCCCACCGGGTTGGGCACGTTGAAGGTCCCCGACTCCGCCCATGTCTGCTGCCAGGCGTGCTCGATCTGCCCCGCCAGCTCCGCGGTGTAGCGGTGCTGCGGGGTGTCCGCATCGGCCTGGGTGGGCGCCGCGGACTGAGCGGTCGGCGACTCTGTCACGTGAACAGGGTATAAGCACCCATATGCAGGCCTCGTCGGCCACGGGTTGGTATCGGTTCCGTTGCAGACCGGTCAGAGGTTGATTCCAGGTCGATTCCAGCCCTGGTGGCTAACACTTCGCGCGCGGTACGTTCGGCGCCTGACGAAGGTGTGACGAACCCCTAACCGCTGAAGAAGGACCGCCGTCAATGAACGAGATCGCCCGCCGCTGGCGGGTTCTGGCAGGTGGCACGGCAGCCGGTGTGGCCGCCGTCGTCGGCTTCGCCGGGGCCACCGCATCGGCAGAGCCGGTGCTCCCGCAACCGCCGCTGCCCATGCCCGTCACTGTGACGCAGACGGTCGCGGTGCCGCCGGACGTTGCCGCCACCCCGCAGGCCCTCGGCCAACCCGGTGTGACGCCCGCTACACCGATGCCCGCCGGCATCGCGGCGCCCGCGGTCCCCGCCCCGCCGCCAGTCACGATCACCCCCGCCAGCACGGGCACGCTTGCCGACTTCTTCAATTCGAAGGGCGTCAAGCTCGAGCCACAGAACAGCCGCGACTTCCAGGCGCTCAACATCGTCCTGCCGGTGCCGAAGGGCTGGTCGCAGGTGCCCGACCCGAACGTTCCCGACGCGTTCGCGGTGATCGCCGACCGGGTCGGCGGTAATGGCCTGTACTCGTCCAATGCCCAGGTCAAGGTCTACAAGCTGATCGGCGACTTCGACCCGAAGGAGGCCATCAGCCACGGCTTCATCGACAGCCAGATGCTGCCTGCCTGGCGAGCCACCGACGGGTCGCTCGCAGACTTCGGGGGTATGCCGTCGTCGGTCATCGAGGGCACCTACCGCGAGAACAACATGACGCTCAACGCGTCGCGACGCCACGTCATCGCCATGGCCGGCCCGGATAAGTACCTGGTGTCGCTCGCAGTGACCACGAGTGTCGATCAGGTCGTCGCGGCGGCCGATGCCACCGATGCGATCGTCAACGGTTTCAAGGTGAGCCTCCCCGGGCCACCGGCCCCGGCACCGCCGCTTCCGGCACCGGGCCTGCCCCAGTCTCCTAGCGGGCAGGGGGCCCAGGCGGCACTGCCGCAGCTGCTGGGCCAGCCGGGATAGACGTCGTCCCCCGGGCGAAGCCTGGCGCCCGGGGGACGGCCCCATCCGGCGGGCTGTAGGCGGGACTCGTATTGTGTGGCGCATGCTCATCGCCGCGGTGCTCTGCCTGTGCGCCGCCGTCGCGATCGGAGCACTCGGGGTCTGGCTGCTGAGCCGGCCCCAGCCAGGCGACTACGTTCGACAGGTACTTCGCGGCGTCGCTCCGATTCAACTTGCTGCCGCGGTCATGCTCGCCGCGGGCGGCACCGTGGCCCTGGCCGCGAAACCGCAGACCGGGCTCGTCGTCGTCATTGTGTGCATCGTCGGCGCGATCAGTACCGTCGCGGCGGGCTGTTGGCAGAGCGCCAAGGTTGTTGCGCGCGCTCAGGCGGGACAGCCCACCGCCGGCTGTGGTGGGACCTGCGCAACGTGCACGCTGTCGTGTAACTGAGTTCGCGTGCTCCAACGGCTGGCACGTGTCCCCATCGACACCTTCCTGCTGGCTCTGTTGGCGGTCGTCGCTCTCGCGGCGCTGTTCCCCGCCAGCGGCACCGTCGGCGACCTCCTGTCGATCGTCACCAAGGTCGCCATCGCGCTGCTGTTTTTTCTGTACGGCGCGCGCCTGTCACCCACGGAGGCAATGCACGGGCTGCGGCGCTGGCGGCTGCATCTGTTGGTGCTTGCCGCGACGTTCGTCGCGTTCCCTCTCCTCGGACTGGCCGCGAGCGCTCTCGTGCCTTCGGTGTTGACGCCCGGGCTCTACACCGGCGTACTGTTCCTGTGCCTGGTTCCGTCGACCGTGCAGTCCTCGATCGCGTTCACCTCGATCGCCCACGGCAACGTTCCCGCCGCGATCGTGAGCGCTTCGTTGTCCAACATCCTCGGCATCGTGCTCACCCCGCTGCTGGTCGTGTTGCTGATGCACACCACAGGGGCGCCGCGGATCGACGCATCGGCCGTCCTCGACATCGTGCTGCAGTTGCTGTTGCCGTTCGTCGCGGGGCAGTTGCTGCGGCGGTGGCTGGCCCCGTGGGTGCATCGACATGCGTTGGTCACCAAGGCGTTCGACCGTGGCTCGATCCTCCTCGTCGTCTACACGGCGTTCTCGATGAGCATGACTGAGCACATCTGGAGCACGGTGAGCCCGTGGCGTGTGGTCGCGGTCGCGGTCGTGTGTGCGGCGCTGTTGGCGATCATGCTCGGGGTCACGGTCGGCATGTCGCGGCTCGCCCGGCTGAATCGGGCCGACGCCGTGGTGGTGCTGTTCTGCGGCTCCAAGAAGAGCCTGGCGTCCGGCCTTCCGATGGCGCTGGTGTTCTTCGGCACCGGGGCAGTTGGCCTGATCATGTTGCCGCTGATGATCTTTCACCAGATCCAGCTGTTCGTCTGCGCGGTCATCGCGAGCCGAATGTCGCGGATGGATGCCCCGGAAAAGACCGGAGCTTAGTTGCGGCTGATGTCGATCGGGTGGCTGGCCAGCAGCGACAGCGGCAGGGGCTGGCGGCGCAGCACCCGCGACCACAGATCGACCCGCGGTTCGACCAACACATCAGATGGCAACGCGGACAGCACAATCCAGTCGTCGCGCTCGATCTCGCCCTCGAGCTGGCCGATCGTCCAGCCCGAGTAGCCCGCGAAGATGCGCACGCCCTCGACCGTCGGCGCGATCGCGTCCGGGTCGGCGTCCAGGTCGACCATCACCATCCGGCCCTGCACGTGCCGAAGCCCTGGCACCACGCTCGCCTCGATGCCGACGCGCAACGTCGCCAAGCACAGCGCGGCATCGCGCTTCACCGGGCCGCCGATGAACATCGTCTTGGGCTTGGTGGCCAGCTTGGCCCATTGCGGCAACACGTTGTACACCGCGGTCTCACTGGGCCGGTTCAGCACCACCCCGAGCGTGCCGCCGTCGTTGTGCTCGACCACATAGATGACGCTGCGCCGAAACGTCGGCTCCAACAGATCGGTATTGGCCAGCAGCAAGGTTCCCGCGCGCACCCGGTGCGCCGCAGGAGCGACGAAATCCTCCGGATCCTCTGAGTGCGCCACCTCACCATCATGGCACCAGCTACCGGTCACTGTGGCCAACAACTACGGCCCGCCGGGATATTTGTACTGTGGGTCCGGTTGCCGATTCGCAACACCGCTCAACCAGGACGTGATTTCGTGGCCGACATTCGCGCACCGATCGCCGTGTGGCGTTCGGTGCGTGCGCTACCAGAGTTCTGGCGACTGCTTGAACTGAGGACCGTGAGCCAGTTCGGTGACGGGCTGTTCCAGGCGGGCCTCGCGGGTGCGCTTCTGTTCAACCCCGAACGCGCCGCCGGTCCATGGCAGATCGCCGCCGCGTTCGCCGTTCTGTACCTGCCGTACTCGGTGCTGGGCCCGTTCGCGGGCGCGCTGCTGGACCGCTGGGACCGGCGGTTGGTGCTCATCGCCGCAAACCTCGGCAGGCTGCTGCTCGTCCTCGGTGTCGGCGCGCTGCTGGCCGCGGGCGTGGGTGACCTTCCCATCCTGTTCGGCGCGCTGATCGTCAACGGTTTCACCCGCTTCGTTTCCTCGGGTCTGTCGGCGGCCCTGCCGGACGTGGTACCCCGCGAGCGGGTGGTCACGATGAACGCGGTGGCCACCGCCACGGGCGGCGCGGCAGCGTTCCTCGGTGCGATCTTGATGCTGGTGCCGCGCTGGCTGTTCGGCGCCGACGACACCGGGGCCGCCACAATCATTTTCCTCGTCACCGTGCCGGTCGCCCTCGCCTTGCTGTTGTCGGTACGCTTCCCGCCGCACATCCTCGGGCCGCACGAAAGCACGCGGTCGATCCACGGCTCAGTCATCTACGCGGTGGCCACCGGGTGGCTGCACGGGGCGCGCACGGTGGCTGCTGTGCCGACCGTCGCGGCCACGCTGTCCGGGCTGGCCGCCCATCGGATGGTGCTCGGCATCAACACGCTGTTGGTGTTGGTCATGGTGCGGCACACCGACACCGCCGATGTCGTGGGACTGGGCACCGCGGCGACGTTCTTCGCCGCCACCGGTATCGGCTCGTTTCTCGCGACCGCGGTGACGCCCACCCTCGTCCGTCGCTGGGGTCGGTACGCCGCATCCAACGGCGCGTTGGCCTTCGCAGCGCTGGTTCAGCTGTGCGGCTCCGGCTTGTATCTCCCTGTGATGATGCTGTGCGGTTTTCTGCTCGGCGCCGCTGGGCAGGTGGTCAAGCTCAGCGCTGACACCGCAATGCAGATCGACGTCGACGACGCCCTGCGCGGGCACGTTTTCACCGTCCAGGACTCGCTCTTCTGGATGTCCTTCATCGTCGCGATCGCATTGGCCGCGACGGTGATTCCGCCCGACGGCTACCAGCCCGCGCTCGCACTCGCCGGCGTCGCGGTGTATCTCGCGGGCCTGGCCGCCCACGCCAGCATCGGCCGCCGTGCTCGACAACCCGGCTAAGGTGACCGGCATGTCGACTGCGGAGCCGATGGTGGCCGATCTCCGTGCGGAAAGCGACGACCTGGACGCGTTGGTCGCCGACCTGCCTGCCGTTCGGTGGGCCAAGCCGACACCCGCTCCGGGATGGACGATCGCCCATCAGATCGCACACCTGCTGTGGACCGATCGCGTCGCGCTGACCGCGGTGACCGACGAGGCAGCGTTCGCGGCGGTGCTTGCCGAGGCCGCCAAGGATCCGACCGGATTCGTCGACACCGGCGCCGAGGAGCTCGCTGCGCTGCCTGCCGACCGTCTCCTGGCCGACTGGCGCCAGACCCGCACTCGTCTGCACGATGAACTGCTGACCGTCGCCGACGGCCGCAAGCTGCCCTGGTTCGGTCCGCCGATGAGCGCCGCGTCGATGGCCACCGCCCGGCTGATGGAGACCTGGGCGCACGGGCTGGACGTCGCCGACACGCTCGGGGTGAAGCGGCCCGCGACCGCGCGGCTGCGCTCGATCGCGCACATCGGCGTGCGCACCCGCGACTTCGCGTTCGCCATCAACGGACTGACTCCGCCGCCGGAGCCGTTCCGGGTGGAGCTGCGGGCGCCCGACGCGACGACGTGGTCGTGGGGACCCGATGACGCGGCCCAACGCGTCACCGGTTCGGCCGAAGACTTCTGCATGTTGGTCACGCAGCGGCGGCCGCGGGCGGACCTGGACGTCACCGCCGTCGGCAGGGACGCCGAGAAGTGGCTGGGCATTGCGCAGGCGTTCGCAGGGCCGCCGGGTCGTGGACGCTAACGCTCAGACTGGGTACCCACACTTCGGCTCCGAGCCCGACGGCAGGTAGGACTGCACCTGGCTTCGGGTCACATACGGAGCGGCCAGCCTGCACGCCTCATCCGCGTCCCACAGGCGGTCCCACACCCACACGACGCTGTCCTTGCCTGCGGCCAAGGGCCGGGTCCCGTCGGAGCTGAACGCCACCGTCCAGAACCCGAAGGTGTCACCGGTCAGCGACGCGCCCGCCGCCCCGCCGCCGGCCACATCCCACAGCCACACCGAGCCGTCGCCGTCGGCGGAAGTCAACTTGGTGCCATCAGGACTGAACGCCACCGCAAACACGGATCCGGTGTGGCCGGTCAGCGCGCCGCCCATCGGCCTGCCGGTCGACGGATCCCACACCAACACAGTGCGGTCGGTGCCGCCGGAAGCCAGCTTGGTGCCGTCGGGACTGAACGCCAACGCCATCACGCCGTTGTGTCTCAGCGGCCCGCCGATCGGTTTGCCGCTTGGCATCTCCCAGACCCGCACTCTGTTGTTGTCACCGCCGCCTGCGGCGGCCAGCTTCGTGCCGTCAGGGCTGAATGCCAACGCCATGGTGTTGTCGAACGCCAGCGGCTCGCCGATCGGACGGCCGCCGGGGACCTCCCACAGCCGCACGGTGCCGCCGCCTGCGGCGACCAGCCTCGCCCCGTCCGGGCTGAACGCCAGTGCCGTCGGTCGTCTGAATTGCAGCGGCTCGCCGATCGGCCGTCCACCGGGCACCTCCCACACCCGCACCGCCAGATCGTCGCCCGAAGCGAGGCGGGTGCCGTCAGGGCTGAACGCCACCGACTCGACGGAGCCGGTGTGGCCGACGAGCGGCTGACCGACCGGCTGTCCGCTGGACGTGTCCCGCAATCGCACGATGCCGTTCCTGTTGCCGGTGGCCAGCTTGGTGCCATCGCGGCTCAGCGCCACGCTTCTCACCCAGTCGGCGGGCGCGGCGCTCGGTTGTCCCAACGGCCTGCCGCCGGACAGATCCCACAGCCGCACAGTCACGTCGTCGCCCGCGGACGCCAACTCGGTCCCGTCGGAACGGAACACGACGCTCTTCACGTGATAGGTGTGGCCGGTGAGCGGCTCGCCGATCGGCCGGCCACTCGGCACGTCCCACAGCCGCACCGCCCCATCGGCCTCGCCGGAGGCCAGCCTGCCGCCGTCGGGACTGAACGCCAGTGAGTCGACGGTCGCAGGTCCAGTAAGCGGCTCGCCGATCACCCGACCACTGGGCAAGTCCCACAGCCGGATCCTCGACCCTTCGGCGCCCGCCAGCCGGGTGCCATCGGCATTGAAAGCCACGATCGACACGTACGCGTTGAGGGCTATCGGCTCGCCGATCGGGTTCCCGGTAGCCACCTCCCATCTCCGCACGGTGCCCTCGCCGCCGCCAGAGCTCAGGTCGACGACGCCGACGGAGGCCAGTTGCCTGCCGTCGGGGCTGAACACCACGCTCGACACTTCGTCTTCGTGAGCAGTGAGCGGGCCGCCGATCGGCCGACCGCTCGACACCTCCCACAGCCGCACCGTGCCGTCCCCACCCGCCGACGCGAGCTTGGCACCGTCGGGGCTGAACACCACGCGCTTGACGTAGGCCGTGTGCCCGGTGAGCGGCTGCCCAATTTTCTTGCCGCTGCCCGCATCCCACAACCGCACCGTACCGTCGCCACCCGCCGACGCCAGCTTGCTCCCGTCGGGGCTGAACGCCAGCGCGTCGACGACACCGTCGTGGCCGGTGAGCGGTTCGCCGAGCGGTCGTCCGCTCGACACCTCCCATAGCCGCACCGTGCCGTCCCCACCCGCGGAGGCCAGCTTGGTGCCGTCGGGGCTGAACGCCACGTTCATGATGAATGCGGTGTGGCCGACGAGTGGCTCGCGAACGGGCTGCCACGTCCGCCGGCTGAACGCGATACGGGCATTCATCAACGCGTCGGTGGCCTGCCACAGTGGAGTTGGGGTGGCGTGACTGCTCTCAGCCGCAAGGGCAAGGGAGAGTGCGGGATTGGCCTTGCCGACGTCGCTCGATGTCGCCGCGGTGGCGAGCGCAACCGCCTCGTTGCGTTGGCGCACAGCTTCTTTCCGCTGTATCCATGCGATCGCTCCCGCAGTGACAGCAGCGACGGTGAGCAGAACCAGACTGACGATCGCGACGCGGCGCAGGCGCCGGAAGCGGCGTTGCTCACGCCGATCCTCACCGGCCAGTTCGTCTTTGGGCTTGCCATGGATCGGGGCGGCCAGGTCGGTGACCTTCTCACGGAACAGCGGCGCGGCCGGATCCCACGGCGCATCACCGGTGACGTCGACGTACAACGGTTCGGTCGGCAGGACGCCACGCTGTGTCAGCACCGGCAGCGCCGCATCCGAACGATCAGGATCAAACCGCTGGGTGGCTTCATCCCAGGCAACCTCGCCGCCTGCCACCACGAACAGCAACCGCTCCGGCCCACGCTCCTCAAGCCAATAGCCGACCTCCTTGTTGACCCACTTCGACGCCACCGCGTTCGGCGACAGCACGACGATCATGTAGCGGGAGCGGCCCAGCGCGTCGGTGACCTTGCCCCACAGGTTCGGGCTGGCGCTCAGGTCGGTGGAGTCGCGAAACACCCGTAGCGCGCGCAGCTGGCCGATTCGCTTGCCGATCCGGTGCAGGCCTCGCTGGATTCCCTGGGCAACCGCCCGGTCATCGTGGTCGTACGAGATGAACGCGTCGTAGACCACCCCGGCCCGGGGTTGCGGATCGCTGAGCTGCTGCGCAGCCTGACCGTCGGCACGCATCATCGCCCTCCATTCATGCGTTGGAATCATCCGCCCACCCAGGTCGGGGGACATCAGTAATCCACTACTCCAATGCGCGAGCGGGTTTTGGCGCACCATTGACGTGACGCTTCAGCCGGGGGGCGCGCGTCAGGGGGCAGTCGTGGACTTCTATGCGGTGCTCGACCAAGTGGTCGACCTCCTCCGCACCCGTGGTCGAGTGTCCTATCGCGCGCTCAAGGAACATTTCGGGCTTGATGACGATCGCCTCGACGCACTGCGAACCGAGCTGCTCTATGCGCACGCCGGCACCGTCAGCGAGGACGGCCAGGGGCTGGTATGGACCGCCGGGCACGGCGGCGAACGGCGACAACTGACCATGTTCTTCTGCGACCTCGTCGGGTCGACGACGCTCGCCAGCCGCTTCGACCCCGAAGAGTGGCGCGAGATCATGGGCGCCTACTACGAAACATGCGGGAAGGTGATCGCCCGCTTCGACGGTCACATCGCCCAATACCTTGGCGACGGACTTCTGGTCTATTTCGGTTATCCCCGCGCACACGAGGATGACGTACAGCGTGCCGTCCGCGCCGGCCTCGGGATCATCGAGGCCGTCGGGCAACTCAACACCGTGCTGGGCGAACGGCACCGCGTCTCACTGGCCGTCCGGCTGGGGTGCCATACCGGCCTGGTGGTGGTCGGTGAGGAGGTAGGCGGGACGGGTCAGGACGACATGGTGCTTGGCGATACACCCAACATCGCAGCGCGGCTGCAGGACGTCGCGGCGCCGAACACGTTGGTGATCGGCGCCTTGACACACCAGATCCTCGGCGGCCTGTTCGCGTACGAGCCCCTGGGCGCCCCGCCGCTCAAGGGCGTCGCGGCGCCACTCGAGGTCTACCGGGTGTTGTACGAAAGCACCGCCCGCACACGACTGGACGCGCTGGCGAGTACCGGCCTCACCCCTCTGGTCGGGCGGGAGTCGGAACTGCGGCTGCTCGAGAAGGCCTGGGGTCAGGTCGTCGACGGCCATGGACAGGTTGTCGTCGTGACGGGCGAAGCGGGGATCGGCAAGTCCCGGTTGGTGAAGGCACTGACCGAATACGCCTCCGCGCAGCAGGCGTGGTTCACGCACTTCCAATGTTCGCCGTACTACCAACACACCGCGTTCTATCCGGTGATCGATCTGTTGGAGCGAATCGTTCTGCGCTTCGAGCGGCAGGACTCGCTGACGCAGAAGCTGACCAAGGTGGAGGGGTTCTTGGTCGAGCGCGGCCTACCGCTGGCCGAGACGGTTCCGCTGTTCTGCTCTCTGCTCTCCATTCCGCTTGGCGCTGAATACGTTTCGCCGGGCATGCCTGCCGAACAGCAGAAGCGGCAGACCATGCGCGCGCTGATGACCATCCCCTTCCGCAGGGCGGAGAAGCAGCCGGTGATGCTCATCTTCGAAGACCTGCACTGGATCGACCCGACCACGCTGGAGTACCTGAACATGTTGGTCGATGCGATCCCTACCGCGCCGATCCTGGCGGTGTTCACCTGCCGTCCCGACTTCGATCCACCGTGGATCGATAACCCCAACGTCACCATGCTGGACGTCAAGCGGTTGCCAAGCGATGCTGCCGCTGCGTTGACTCGCCAAGTGGCACAGGGCAAGTCGCTGCCTGCGCAGGTGATGGCAGAAGTGGTGGCCAAGACCGACGGTGTTCCGCTGTTCATCGAGGAGCTGACCAAGATGGTGCTCGAGTCGGGACTGCTCGAGGAACGGCCGGATCGCTACGCGCTGACCGGGCCCCTGCCCCCGCTGGCCATCCCGAACACACTGCAGGACTCGTTGATGGCGCGCCTGGACCGACTGGCGCCGGTCAAAACTCTGGCGCAACTGGGTGCGACGTTGGGCCGTGAGTTCAGTTACCAACTCCTACAGACGGTTTCGGTGTGGGACGACGAGCTTCTGCGACAGGGGCTCGAGCAACTGGTGGTCGCCGAGTTCCTGTACCAGGAAGGGACGCCGCCCCAGTCGACCTATCGCTTCAAGCATGCGCTCGTCCAGGAGTCGGCCTACCAATCCTTGTTGAAGAGCACCCGGCAGCAACACCATCAGCGCATAGCCGATGCTTTGGCATCCCGCTTCCCTGAGACCGTGGCGACCCGACCCGAGCTGCTTGCGCATCACTACACGGAAGCCGGTTTGACCGAAAAGGCCATTCCCTACTGGGAGGCGGCCGGGCGACGCGCGCTGCAGCGTTTCGCCAACCATGAAGCGTCAAGCCACGCGACGCGGGGCCTGGAATTGCTCGCCACTCTCCCCGAAACGCCCCGGCGCGCAAGACAAGAGCTGTCCTTACAACTTGTATTGGGTCCGTCGCTGAGTTTCGTCGAAGGCCCTCAGTCCGTGGAGCACATCTACGGGCGCGCCCGCGAGCTCGCGCGCCAAGTGGGTAGCACGCCGGAACTATTCCCTGCGCTGTCGGGTCTGGCCTACGCACAGATCGTGCGCGGGCGCCTGCCCGAGGCGCGGGCGCTGGCCGAGGAGTTCCTGGAGCTGGCCGAACCACAACACGATGCGCTCGTGCTGGCGGCCGGACATTGCATGGTCGCTTACGCGGCGTGGTGGCAAGGCGATTTCATCGACGTGCGCGAGCACAGTCGACAGGGCTTGGTGCTGTACAACCCTGACCAGCACCGCGCAGGCATCGCGGCGTACAACCAGAATCCCAAAATCATCTGCGGATACTTGACGGCGTTCTCCAACTGGGTGCTGGGCTACCCGAATCAGGCCTGCGTGGCGATGGAACGGACGGTGGCCTACGCGAAGGAACTCGAGCATCCGTACAGCATCGGCCTGGCGCTTCTGTTCTCTGCCCAGCTGTTCCAACTGTGCCGCGAACCTGGACCCGCACGGGCCCGCGCAGAGGAGGCGATAGCCCTATCCACCGAACACGGCCTTCATGCGGTGGAGCTGTGGTGTCTGCTGCCGCGGGGATGGGCCGCCGTCCAAATGGGGGATGCGCCTGCAGGGATCGCCGATATCCGCGAGGCGATGGACCGCCGTCGCGCGATGAGCATCGGCGCGGTGTGGCCCTGGTTCTACGCATTGCTGGCCGACGCGCACGGCGCGCTCGGACAGACATCGCAGGGGTTGGAGGCGTTGGAGGAAGCGCTGCAATGGGTGCGGCGCAATGACGAGCGCCTCTACGAAGCCGAAGTCCATCGAATCAAGGGCGAGCTGCTCCTCACGCAGGACATCCCCGACCCGGAGCAGGCCGAAAACTGCTTCCAACAAGCGCTGGCCGTTGCGCGTGACCAAGAGGCCAAGTCGTTCGAACTGCGGGCCGCGATGAGCCTGGCCCGGCTCTGGCAACAGGAGGATCGGCGACATGATGCACGCGTGCTGCTCGCGCCCATCTACGACTGGTTCATCGAAGGGTTCGACACCGCCGACTTGATGGAGGCGAAGGCACTCGTCGAGCAGCTGTCATGACACTGGGCGGCCGTACCCGGCAAAGTGCCCGCGGTCGCGCGTGAGAGCCGCATACGATTTCGTTCGTGGCGAAGAGCGGCCGCGCGGATGCTGTTGTCGCCGCCGATTCAGCGGCGGAAATCATCGCGCGACTCGGCGGTCGGCTCGGCGACATAACCCGCTCGCTCCAGCAGCACGTCCTGACCGAAGTATCGGAGTTCCGCGACGATACCCAGCTGGCGCAACTCCTCAAGGACAGCGTCGAGCAGAACGTCGACACCGTCTTCACAGCAATACGGCACGGCATCCCGATCGAGAACGTCGAGCCGCCGACGGCGGCACTGGAGCATGCGCGGCGCCTCGCGCAGTGCGGAGTGTCGGCGAACGCGCTCATCCGCTCGTACCGGCTCGGTCAACAGAAGCTGCTGAACATCGTGCTCGACGAAGTACGGGCAACCGACCTTGATCCGCGGCGGAGCCTCGACGTGTTCCAGCAGATCACAACGACCACCTTCAGCTACATCGACTGGATCTCGCAGCAGGTGATCGCCGCCTACCAGGCCGAGCATGATCGCTGGCTGGAAACCCAGAACACCACGCGCACGGTGCGGATTCGTGAACTGCTCGATGCGGAGGTCGTCGACGCCGACGCGGTGAGCACCGAAATCGGCTACCCGCTGCGGCGGGTGCACCTCGCAGTTGTCGCCTCATACCCGCAGACACATCACGGCGACGAGCTCGTCCGCATGCAGCGATTCGTTCGCGAACTCGCCGAATGCCTTGAAAGCAAGGGCCATCCGCTGTTCATCGCCGCGGACAGGCTCACCGGTTGGGGGTGGATACCGCTCGCCGCCGAGACCGCACCGGGCGCGGTGGAGTGCGTTCGCCGTCTCGCCACGACGTACCAGCAGCCACCGTCTCTCGCGGTCGGCGATCCCCTACCCGGCGTCGACGGTTTTCGGCGCTCGCATCGCCAGGCACTGGGTGCGCATGCGGTCGCCATCGCGGCCGGGCCGGACGCGCAACAGATCGTCACCAACGACGATTCGGGCCTGTCTGCCGCCGCCCTGCTCGGGGGGAACGTACAAGCGGCGCGCGCATGGGTCGGCGAAGTACTCGGTCCGCTCGCTTCGGCGACCGAGAGTGACGAACGGCTACGCGAAACGCTGCGGGTTTTCCTGCAGACCGGATCGAGCTACAAGGCGGCCGCAGCGGAATTGCATCTGCACTTCAACTCCGTGAGATACCGGGTGCAACGCGCCGAGCAACGTCGTGGCCGCCCGATCACCACGGATCGGCTCGACGTCGAGATCGCATTGCTGCTCTGCAATTGGTTCCACACCGCGGTGCTGCGCTGATGCGTGCCCGGTTGGCCAGACCTACAGCTGAATCGACTTCATGTAGGGTCCCACCTTGATCAGCCGCGAAAGCGGCAGCGGCATACCGAGTTCGGTGGCGATGGTGACAGCGAGCTCATCTCCACGCTCGCTGAGCCCCTCGGCCACCGCCGCGAGCAGCGCGCCACGTTCCTGCGGTGATTTCGCCGCCCATCCGTCGAACGCCGCTCGCGCAGCTGTCACCGCACGGTCGACGTCCTCCGCTGTCCCCGCGGGGATGCGGGCGATCTCCTCCTCGGTCGCCGGGTTGAGGACGGCGATCGTCTCGTCGCCGGCGGGCTTGACTCATTCGCCGCCGATATACAGCCGATCGTGCACGCCCGTCACGGTTCCTGTCGTCATTCAGCGCTCCCGTCATCCATGGACGGCCGCAGCCGCGGCCGTCGCTGTCTGGGTGATCGCCTCCGCTGTGCGGTGAGCGATCGCCATCGTCGAGATCATCGGATTCACGCCGGTGGCAGTCGGAAGGGCACTCGCGTCGCCCACCCAGACACCCGGCGTGTCGTGCAGCTCACCCCACGGGTTCGCGACGGAGGTCGCCGGATCCGAGCCCATTCGGCAGCTGCTCATCTGGTGCGCGGAGAACACGCGGTGCCCGCCCACCCCAAGCGGCAATCGCTGCATGTCGGCGATGAATGCCTCGAGGTTGTCGCCTGTACGCCAGCGTTTTGCAGTAGCGGCGAACGGCACGATCTCCTCGGCTCCGCCGGCGGCGTGGAGGCGGATCTGGGCTTCGATCGAGCGGCGCGTTATGCGCACGTCGGCCTCGTCGGTGAGCGCGTAGTGCACGACCGCGTTGCCTGCGCCATCGATCGTCACGGTGCCGTGCCCTCGGTCGCGCGGGATCCCGATGAACCAAGCGGCGTTTTCCAGCCGCGCCATGGTTTCCTTGAGCTCCTCGCCCGATGAGCGGGCTACGCCGCCGGCGACGATCGAGGTTGCCCATTGCGCGTTCTGCAGCAAGAACCCGTGGCCGTCGTCGATGTCATCGAACTCGTCGACCATCGCGGTCATCGGTGCGCCCCACCACGGCCGCTGCGGCGCGGCATGCAGTCCGAGCGTGGCGATTACGGGGTGCAGATGTAGGTAGCGGCCGACCGCCGGGCCACCGATGCCAGAGCGCAGCAGGAGCGCAGGGGACTCGAGCGCGCCGCACGCCACCACGACGCGCGGGGCCTGCACCTCGATGTGCCGATTCATCCCGGTCTGCGGGTCGGCGAACGTCGCCGCCACACCTGCCGCGCGACCGTTTTCGGTGAGCACGCGTTGGGCAGTGCAGCGCACGATCACGCGTGCGCCGGCGTTCACGGCGTCGCGGAGATAGGTGCGACGAACGTCGAGCTTTGCGCCGGAGCGGTCACCGAGGCCGATGTAGCCGGCGGTATCGGGTGAGTACACGGCAGGGTCCGCGTTACGGCTGAGGGTCGTGAACGACCAGCCGAGGGCCGCTGCGCCGTCGCGCATGCGCTGGTGCGGACCGTTCAGATCCGAGCAGTCCGCGTTGACACCGAGTCGCGTCCAGACCGCGTCGATATGGCGGTCGAAATCAGGCCCGTCGATCCCCTCGATGCCGAACCCGCGCGCCCACTGCTCCCGGACCTTCGCGGGCGTGCGCAGGCAGTTGGACCAGTTGACGGTGGGCCCGCCGCCTAGCGTCCCCCCGGCTAACAACGTGACGTTGAAGTCTGCCGTCGGGATCGGTCCGCCGCGCCAGAACAGCTGCTGGAACGCGGGCAGTTCGAGCCCATTGAAGTCGGGCTCGTTGAAGTTCCCGCCCGCCTCGAGCACGACGACGTCGAGGCCCGACTGCGCGAGCATGCCCGCTATCAGGCCCCCGCCCGCGCCAGAACCGACGATGCAGACATCGGCCGTGACCTGGGAACCCGCGGGAACGAACGGCGTGGGTGCCTCGCCGCCCCCCGGCTCGATGCCGGGCGCGCCCGGGTAGCCGAAACCCGCCCACATCGGGTTGTTTGCGGTCCGCGGGTCAGGTCCCGCATATGCGAACGCCAGCGTCAGAGAGATCAGCGCGTTCATCGCGGCAGCGGGCCGAGTGCCCATCAGCGCGACATTGCGGATCAGCTGCTCTCGCGAGCGTTCCGATCCGGTGACGAACCCCAGCACATGCAGCCCGTCGAGCAACGCGAGCATGCCGGCGAGCTCATCCTCGGGCAGTCCGGACAGGGCATGCTCGACGGCGATGTTCGCGTGCAGATCGCTGCCGCTGCGGGCCCAGAAGCCGGTCGTGTCGTCGGGCCGCCGGAGCGACGGTACAACTGTGTCCGCGAGCGTCCGCAGAACCGCGCGGTGAGTATCGGAGATCGGCGTCTTCATCGGTGGTCGGCTCACGCAGCAGCTCGCGCAACACGCTTCCGCCGCCTTGCGCCCATTGCGTGGAACGCGGTGATGGCGGCTGGGAGAAGCACTGGGAACAGGACCAGCAGAAGAATGATGATCGGAGTCAAGTAGGACATGGTTCACTCGTCTCTCCGCGCAGCGGATCAGTTGGGAATGGGGCGATTCCGGACGCTTCGCTTGAATTCGCGCGTCGCGGTCGTGATGAAAATTACGCATTCTGCCGACGCGCGACTACGTCACGAAACAACCAACTCCCGAGTTCGCCTTGTATCGCCGAAACAGTCAGACCCGCGGTGCGGTCGTTGACCACGGCATGGTTCGCTACAACTCGGTGGCGGCGTCAGCCTTGCCGTCGCCGTCCGAGTCGGCCAGCTTGATGTCCCAGTGGCCGTCGCCGTCGGAGTCGACGTACGCCGCGTCGCCAGATAGCGCTCGGTCAGCCAGCCCGTTGCCGTCGGTGTCAGTCAGCCGGTCGTCGCTCTGCCCGTCGCCGTCGAGGTCGACCACCGGTCCCCCGGTGTGCTCAAGCCCGTCCAGGCCGAACCACCGAAGTTGCCCGGCCCGGTCGACGCTGACCGCCCACGTGCCGCTGCCGTCGTCGGTGAAGAACGCTTCCGGACGGCCGTCGTTGTCGAGATCCAGCACGGCGTAGTCGGCCAGTCCGTCGCCGTCCATATCGGCCATCGCGTCGTCGAGCACACCGTCTCCGTCGAAATCCAGCCCGACCGCATCCAGCGCGCCGTCGCCGTCTACGTCGGTGTTGGGGTCGGCGGTCCACATGGTCGCCGAACCATCCGCGTCGCCAAGGCAGTACTCCATGACGGGTTAGACGGTGCGGTCCCCTCGTGCGTTCCACCATTTCGTCAGCTCGGCGACGGCGTCGTCGTGGCTCAGCGGCCCATGGTCGAGCCGAAGCTCCTTGAGATACCGCCACGCCTCGCCCACCTCGGGACCCGCCGGGATGCCGAGGATCTGCATGATCTCGTTACCGTCGAGATCCGGTCGCACCCGTGCGAGATCCTCCTTGGCGGCCAACTCGTCGATGCGGTGTTCAAGGTCGTCGTAATTGGCCTGCAGCCGTGCTGCGCGACGCTTGTTGCGGGTGGTGCAGTCGGCGCGGACCAGCTTGTGCAGCCTCGGCAGCAACGGCCCGGCATCGGTCACGTACCGCCTGACCGCCGAGTCGGTCCACTTGCCGTGCCCTTTGTCATCCGCGTATCCGTGGAACCGCAGATGCAGGTACACCAGCTGGGACACGTCGTCGATCATCTGCTTCGAGTAGCGCAGCGCCCGCATCCGCTTGCGCACCATCTTGGCGCCCACGACCTCGTGATGATGAAAGCTGACCCCGCCGTCGGGCTCATGCTTGCGGGTGGCTGGCTTACCGATGTCGTGCAGCAGCGCTGCCCACCGCAGCACCAGATCGGGTCCTTCATCCTCCAGGGCGATCGCCTGCCGCAGCACAGTCAGCGAATGCCAGTAGACGTCCTTGTGCTGGTGGTGCTCGTCGATGGCCATCCGCATGCCGCCGACCTCCGGCAGCACCACGTCGCCGAGGCCGGTCTGCACCATCAGATCGATGCCGGCTACCGGGTCCCTGCCGAGCAGCAGCTTGTCCAGTTCGGCGGCGATCCGCTCGGCAGTGATGCGGCCCAGTTGCGGCGCCATCTCGAGCAGCGCCGCAAGCACCCGCGGCGCAATGGTGAACTCCAGCTGCGAGACGAACCGCGCCGCGCGCAACATCCGCAGCGGATCGTCGCCGAACGAGATCTCGGAC
>Ga0070700_100000621_pt1 | contig 17612 bp, 12 predicted proteins | sample KBSK5101metaG_FD_65456 | JGI IMG/M metagenome (GOLD analysis project Ga0070700, IMG submission 65456) | Corn, switchgrass and miscanthus rhizosphere microbial communities from Kellogg Biological Station, Michigan, USA - KBS K5-10-1 metaG | ecosystem: Host-associated > Plants > Roots >...
GCAACCTACAATTACCGCGATGCGGTCCTTAAGATGACGGAGAACGACCTGCTTGCTACGGGTGGGGCGTTCTCGATACCGGACTCGGCGGGGCAGATAACGGCTATTGTGCCGATTGCGGTGCTGGATACCTCGACAGGGCAGGGGCCGCTCATGGTGTTCACCGAGACGCACGCGTTCTCGATAAACGCCCCGATTGATCGCGCAATTTGGAAGCTTGTGACCTTTCCCATTGAAACTATTTCGATGATTGGCGCCGGGCCAGTGAATCAGAATGCGGTGTCTCAGGTGAATTCCGACCTGTGGTTTCGTTCGCTCAATGACATTCGAAGCTTCATCGTCGCTCGCAGAAACTTCCAACTTGGCGGGCAGAACACTTGGTCGAACAGTGGCATGTCGGACGAGATCCGGCCCATCCTCGAGTACGACCAGCAAGCCACGCTAAACCACGGAAGCTCGGTAAACTTTGATAACAGGTTACTCACAACCTTAAGCCCCGTCTGGACAACGCACGGCACCTATTTCCGTGGACTTACTGCCCTTGATTTCTCGACTGTGGCTGGCATCGGGCGGCAATCACCTCCGGCCTGGAATGGCGTGTGGACGGGCTTGAAGATACTCCAAATCCTGACAGCGACCGTGAACAAGACCGAGCGCTGCTTCATGTTCACGCTGTCGAATGCCAACAAGATTGAGCTTTGGGAATTGAGCCGTGCGGACAAGCAGGACAATCAATCCAAGCGAATTGTGTGGTCACACGAGGACCGTTCTCTGCGGTTCAGCGATCAGGGGCTGGGACTCAAGCGGCTTATGACCGGCCAGCAATCGGTTGATGAACTTTATGGACAGGTCACGTTTAATCTCCAATTTCGACCGGACTCCTATCCGCTGTGGCTGGACTGGACAGCTTGGAGCGAATGCTCAACCTTTCAGGACTGTGCAACACCTCCGTGCGGACAGCCTCAAACGGGACCGCTTCAGCATCGGCTCCAGTACAGACCAGACATGCGCTTTCCCAAGCCTCCCGATTCATGCGAAGCAGATGTGGATAAGCCGTTTGACTTGGGATTCGAGTTTCAGGTGAGACAGACGATCGAGGGGTACTGTAGAATAAAACGCCTTCTGCTTCACGTACATTGGGTTGATGAGTCTCCGCTTGGAGAGTGCAGAGGCGAGGGGCCGTGCCAGTCAGTTACTGGCTGCGATGTTAATCCGTTTACGTATTCCAGCGAATAATGCCAATGCCAACAACCATTCCGCTGACACCGGGAAGCTTACCCCCAGGTTACTGTTTCAGTTCTTGGGGGCAACTCGTGATAGATATTTTCACGGGAGCATTCGGAACCATTCCCGGCAGTCTAGGCATCGGATTCAATTACGGCCCCGACATCCCCGGCGTGGACGACCAGGGGAAGCCGTGGATACGCACCGACGTTTCTGGCGGTGATCTTGGAACGTGGACCTTTGGCTATGGCAGGTGGACGAAGAAACATCCCGTTCCTGCATCGTCCGATATGCGGCAGATTTGGGTTGGCACCTTGGCCAACCTTTACGCCTTCGACGGCGGCGATGGTATCGATCCGACTGTGACGCCTCCAACGCAAGTCACTGGAAGTTTCTGGGAACAAGACACGGCATTTGCCGCGCGAACGATTGTCGGCGTGGGAACGCTTCCAGTTTCAACGACAGTTCTGGCCGTGGGCGATACGGGTGGACTGGATCAGGTGAAGCTGACGCTCGAGGAAATGTTCCCGCATACGCATACGCCACAGGCTGAGGAACAGGCCGGGAAACCTGCCAATAAAATCTGGGGGAGCGATCCGGCAGGTGGTGCCGGGACCGGGAACGTATATCCGAACAATGATGGATTGGCCGGGGTTGCCACACAGGAAGTTCCGATCAACACGACGCTGGCTAACGCAGGCGGGGATACTTCGGCCACGCCTCCGGTGGATTCAAAGCCACACGAGAACATGCCGCCTTACGTTGCGGTATATGTCGTAAAGCGGACGGCGCGGGCTTACTATACAGTTTGATGAGACTCACATTAGGCGCGGCAAGGCCGACCATTGCCAAGGTTCTTGGGGTTTGCGCGACTAGCGATAAAGTTCCCGCCTATCTCAACGAAGCTGTCCAGCGCCTGCTTCCGCGCGGCAAGTGGAAGGGGACATTTCAGCGCTACCGAACGTGCATCAATTCTGCCTGCATCACGCTTCCGAGACATTTCGAGACGGTCGAGGGATTTGCGCTTTGTTCTTGCCCAGGCATGATCCGCAACGAATTCTTCGAGTTCCAAGGGACTTCCTACGGCATCTTGGGCGAAGGCGACTGCCCTGGCAACACGCTCATTACTCGCGGCCTTGCCGTGGCATTCGATGAGATGAGCAGCCGAACGCAGAAGATAAAAGTTTACAGTGATTTGGACGAAGACCCTGACGCTTACATCCTGCTTCAAGGCTTTGACGAAAACTCGAATTGGATTCTGACGCAGCTTCCAGACGGAACGTGGATTGACGGTGAGCGCGTGCCCTTGAGCACGACATTTCAAATCACCGTCAATTACTTCAGCAGCTTGACCGGCGTGCAGAAGCCCGTCACCAACGGCAACATTCGTCTTTACTCGTACGACGTGCCGAGCATGGCCAACGTGAATGCATTGGCCGTTTACGAACCAGACGAAACGCTGCCTCAGTATCGACGCTATCTGATTCCCGGCTTGCCTGATTCTCCTACGAACAACGAGTGTGACAACGATTGCGACCTGCACACCGTCGATTTGCTGGTCAAGATGGCTTTCATTCCCGTGGCGCGTGATACTGACTATCTGATCATCGGCAACCTCCAAGCGCTCAAGCTCTGCGTGCAAGGCATTCTTGAGGAAGAGAACGGGCAGTACGACAACGCGATGCGGCTTATCGAGGGCGCGGTGACGAACGAATACGGGACACCATCGCGCAGGGGTGGAGCGATAAATCTACTTGAAGAGGAATTAGCCAACTTCAACGGCGACGGCCCAGTAGCCACGCCGCGCATGCAAGACCCGGCGTTGTGGGGCGCGGGATACATCGAGAATTTCACCTGATATGTCAGCCAATGTTTTAGGCAATGCACTGGGATTAACTCCCGCTTACGGGACGAGCGACTTTCTTGGATACATCCCCGATCTGCCAGAAATCAGCGCGCAGACGGAACAGAAGAAGGCGATCTCGGGGAACATTGCCGCACTGCCAGAAGCTACGCAGCTTGCCGCAGGGATCAACAAGTTCAACTTCCAGCAGTTGCAGGACATGCTCAAGGCGGCGATCCCCGGCTATGACGAGATCATGCAGACGGGCAGTAAGCAGATCACGTCTCTGCTCAAAGGTGAGTTGCCTGAGGATGTCCAGCGGCAGATTCAGCGTTCGCGTGGGGCGAGGTCGTTTGCCGGTGGCTACGGTGGATCAGGTGTGGCTGGAGCTGCCGAAGCTGAGAGCCTTGGACTGGCCTCTCTGGATTTGATTCGTGAAGGCTTGTCATCGTCCGAGCGCTGGTTACAGTCGGCAAGTTCTCGCCTTCCACGCCTAGCCGATGCAACCTCAATGTTCATTAGTCCGCAGCAGCAGATCGGTTTTGCGGTCGAGGAACGCAACAATCGGTTCAACTACAACCTCTACAAAGCCAAGGTCGCTGCGAGCGGAAGCAGGCTTGAGCACGGCTTGGCCGGATTGACCGATTGGGTTGAGGGAACACTGGCGAGCGCGGCGACGATGGGGCTTGGCGGTGCGCTAGGTGGCGGCGGTGGGATGACAAGTATGATGGGCGGCGGATTGACCGCGCAGGATATGACGCCTGCCACGAGGGACGTTGTAAGTGGCGGCAGCAATTTCGATACGGGGTTTTATCCCGGCGAACTAAATAACTGGCGGTAATGGCTGAACTCAACCTCAACTACGAACCCGCATGGTTGCAGCAACGGCCCGACAGCAATCAGCCGATGAGCCTTGCCGAGGCGTTTCAACTGAAACAGCGGCAACAACAGCTCGACATTGAGAAGTCATTGCTACCGCTGAGGCAGCAGGAGATGCAGGCGCGGTTGGCGAATGAAGCGCTGGATCATCAGATCAAGCAGGAAAAGATTTCCACCGCGCTCAACATTCAGGCAGCGAGTGCAGATATTTGGGGGCAGATAGGGCAAACCCAGTGGGACAATCCGGCGTCCGTAAGCCAGTTATACGGCAAGATTGCTGAGAAGGGCGGGAACGTCGATCCGCAAGCTTTGCAACTCATCGAGGGAAGTGTTCGCGGTGCTCAGATTTACAGCGCGAAACAGGCGGCGACGGACGCAAGACTTGAATCTGTCCGAGAAACGCTGGCAACACGACAATCAATTTCCGACGCTCAAATTCAAGCCGCCAAGGAAAGATTGGATGCCGCCATCATCGCAAGGAATGAGCTTGCGATTACAAACAACGAAGCGAAGGCCGAGCGCGAAATTCTTCGACAGAATAGACTGCTGCTGAATCGCGGCAAGGAAGTCACATGGGACGAGTTTTTCAATCGGTCACTCGGCACTTACGTTCGCAGCACTGGCAAGACGCCAGAAGAAGCAGCCCCGGCGTTGCGTAAAATCTATGACGATTTCATCGCGCTTCCGAAGGGTGAATCGCGTCCCGTAAATCCCAAAGACCCAATCGGAATCTTGTTTCCCCAATGAGCGAAGTGATGAACAAACTGTTGGAGAAGTACCCGGTTTACAAAGAGGTAAACCGCGACACTCTAATTGATGCCATCGGGAGGAAATATCCCGCCTATTTGGAGCAACCTGATTTCAAAGAGGAATTCGATGCGTTGCAGGCGCTCAACAAGTCCGTGCAGGAAACACCAGCGCCAGCAGTCGCGCCAACGCCGGAACCGAGCGTTCCAGCATCTCAAGCCTTTGATCGATTGTTTGCCAAACCAACTCCAGCCGCCGCTTCCGCAATACCAGAGACAACCGCTTCGCCGCTCACGGAGGGCGCAGCAGCGCAAGCTGACATCCTGAGAACTGGCGTGTCTCACGGCACAGTCGTTCTCGGAGACACTTCCAGTAAGCCCATCCTGTCGCTACCGAAGCCTGAGATATTTGCCAGCGACCCAGACCGCCTCAAGGTCGCCAAAGGAATGGCTACGGCGATCAGCGCAGGGCTTGAATCCGTGTTCACCGAGCAAGGGCTGGAGCAAATCGCCGTGGCTGGCCCAATGGCTCCGCTAGTGTTTGGGACATTGGGAACCATCGGAACCATTAAGGGCTTAAGCGATATTTTTAAGTCCAAAACACCGGAGGAACGCGGCAAGGCGATAGGCGAGACAATTCTGAATGCTGGAATGGCTGAGTTATCGCGCAGATCCGCTACCATAAAAGCACCAGAGATTTTAATTCCTAGAACTTCAGAAGCACTAGGTAACGTAATACAGGAAGGAGCACCAAATGCCAGCAGTATCAGCACGACAGTAGCTCCAAATTATTCTGGGAATCGGCCCGGAATTGCCCCCTTTTTTGATCGTCAGAGCGAGACTCAAGGGCTTGAACGTGTTGGAGAACCTACGCACCAAGATATTCTAAACCAGCGAGCAGACACGCTACGCCAAGATCGTATTTATCTTCGAGATTTGCGGGAGTCACCCAATGATTTTCTGGATGAATTTAACAGTGACCCTATTGTGGATGAAGTAGCAGAAGCCGCCGCAGACCTCGTTAAGCAAGTGAAGATTGCATCAGAAAAGAAACTTAAAATTTATAATCCCAAGGAAACCGAAGAAGGAATAATTGCACTTACAAGAATGATGAAAGGTGAGGCAACTGAAGTTGACGTAAAGGCAGCTCGACGATTTCTTGATCCCACACAGAATGCCATCTCCGATGAAATAGAAATGGAGATGACAACCTTGCCATTGGACGAAGCAAGACAATTGACACCCGAAAAAGTGATGGATTTCGCTGCCGACTATGCTGCCTCAGCTTACGGACTGGAGAAATCAGAAGCGCGCGCAATGCTTGACTACTCTCAGGCGCAGAAAATTTCAAAGCTCGTGCGAGATGAAGCCGAACCTCAATACCAAGCAGCGGTAATAAAGCTCGGAAATGAGATGCGACGGCTGGCCAAATCAGTTTCGGAACGCGAAGCACCAAGGGTAAATCCATTTTTCGATAGAAGAAGTGAGGCTCAAGGTCTTGGAGAACTTTCAACAGCACCCGGCTTAGCCGAAGTTCGAGCCCAACGCGCACACGGAGCTAGGACGGAAGTTCCAAAAGTAGAAGCGCCAGCGATCGCCGAGCCTGCAAAGCCGGAACTTCCAACCGGCCCCGGCGCGGCCCGTCCCGCCGATGTCGGCCTTGGAGAATCCAACATCGACCCGCTCCAGCGTGTCAGCGATGCCATAAAAACACTGCCGGCTGAGCCGAAGGTTCCATTGCACGAGCAGCTTGAAGATTGGGTATCGAAAATGGCTGAAGGGACCAAGGACAATTTTGAGCGCGCTATCGGGACGGCCAGAGCAGGAGCCGCATGGGTCAAAAATCACATCGTCTCCGCGCCGAAGGTCGAGGATTTGGATCGACCTGTCGGAAAGTGGAATCTAGCGGATCAGGAACTTAGCCACAACTCACGACTGTTCGCCAAGGTGGTAAGAGAAAAGTTTCCACGCGCCGACACACTCGAAGCTCTTACGAATTACATCGAGGCGGAAGGCGATGTGTCAGTTCTTGCTGAACGTGCAGCAGCGTCTAAGGCCCGATACAAAAAGGGCTACGAGGACGCCATGAAGCTCACCGAGGACCAAAAGCGCCTTGCTGATGAAGTGAAATATTACTTCGAGCAGCGATTGCAGCAGGCGATCAAGGCTGGCGCTTTGGAGGGAGGCGTCGAGAACTACATCCATCGCTTTTACGAAGCCGATAGTCCGCAGGCCAATTCTATTCTTGCCGAGATAAACTCAGGCAAATTCCGAACGAATTTCGAGGGATTCAAAAAGCGCTTTTACGCGACTGACTTTGAAGCAGAGCAGGCGGGATTGAAGCCCGTGAAGAATCTCGCCGCGCGAATCCTGCATTACGATCAGGGATTCAATCGCGCAATGGCGGCACGGGCATTCGTGAAGCAGGCGTACGAGTTGAAGGCATCTGACGAGCGTCCCGTAATAGATACGCAAGGCAGAGGGGATCGCGTTCTCGATAAAGATAGTGGCGATGTTTCGGCTTACATGGTAAAGCCGCACTCTATAAAGGGAGGCGATTCACCTTTGGATTATCGCGGCGATTACGTTGCGTTCGATCATCCGGCGTTCCGAAAATGGGTATGGGCTACAGCGGACGAAGCCGGGAAGCCAATTATGGTGGAAGGCACGCTGGCGGTTCACCCAGAATATGCCAGGAAGTTCCGTGCGCTTTTCGACCGTTCATGGTTCAGCCGACGCAAAATAGGTCGCGCGATCCTTGTCCCCAGTTCGGTTGTTAAGCAGACGATGCTTTCCATATCCGCGTTTCATCCAGTGCAAATCACGACTCACGCGCTGGAACACAAGGTTAGCCCATTCAAGCTGACCGAGATTAACTTCAAAGACCCAGCACAGGCTGAATTGATCGAAGGCGGATTGATGGTAGCAGATCATCACGCCAGCCAGCTTTTCAGCGAAGGTGTCGGAGGTGTTGGTTTGACTGAGAAAATACCCATCGTCGGCAAATGGCTAACCGCAGCTAACGATTGGCTTTTCAAGGACTACATCCCGCAAGTCAAAATGACGATGGCCCTGCACGCCTTGGAACGCAATCTCGCTCGATACGATAAGGACATCAAGGCTGGCAAGGTGACTCGTGAACAAATGGTTAGACTCACGGCCCGCGAGAGCAACGCGGCGTTCGGTGAACAGAATTATCGGGCGATGTACCGGCACCCAACCTTTCAGGATATGCTGCGGGCGACGTTCCTAGCACCTGACTTTGGCGAAGCACGCATCCGATTTCCGGCACAGGCTGCAACTCGTTACGGCGGCGAACAGAGAATGGCGCTCGCGCTGGGCGCGGTTGGATTGTGGACGATTGCTAGGATCGCAAATAAGGCGGTCAATGACGACTACGAATGGAAGCATCCATTCTCGCTAATGTATAAAGGCCACGAATATTCCCTGCGCAATGTGGCGGCTGATATTTGGCACCTTATTAACGAGCCGGGGAAATACACGCGCAACCGGCTCAATCCAATTTACACTCGCGCGATAGTCGAGTTTGTCACTGGCAAGGACACGTTTGGGCGACCGAGAAACGCCTTGGAGCAACTTCAGGATGAGGCCCAAACCATTATTCCAATTAGCTTCCGAAGTGACAAAGAGCGCTATTGGTGGGAGAGCTTCCTTGGAGCCATCGGCATCACGAATCGCAGGTTCACCGCTGAGACTCAGGTGCGCGAATTCGTCAAGACCTTCAACGATGCTCAGGGCAAAAAGCCGCAGATTCAATTTATCGGCGAGAGCGACTATCACCAGTTGCATCGGGCGCTCGAAAGCGCGGACCTCGTGCGCGCGGATAAGGAGTTGACCAAGCTCGAAAAACTCAAGAAGGCACCAGACATACTTGAATACTTCCGCAACTATCCGAAACGCCCATTCACGGGAAGCAAGGCCAACGATCAGAAGTTGCTGGAATCGCTATCTCAACACGAACGCAAAGTGTTCACCGACGCTATCGAAGAAAGAAAGCTAATAGCGGCAAGATTCTTTGAAGTGTGGCGAAAGCATTCGAAGGAAAAGAAACCATGAAAACGGTCATCAGCCTCCTAATCCTGTTCGCCTGCCTACCGCTATTTGCTCAACGATTTGTCGAAGAGATTCCCACTGTCGCAGCGCTCAAGACGCGACTCGTCGGCGGGTTGAACAAGTCGATCTTCGTCCGTGGCTATAACACTGAAGATGACGGCGGGGGCGGATTGTTCACGATCACCAACTCTGTCGTTGGCGCTGACAACATCTTTCGCATCGCTTCAACTGCTGATGCTGCGTGGTCCTACGACCGCAAGTTCAGCGGCCCTTTCGATCTGCGATGGGGTGGGGCAACTGGCAGCGGGACCGCACCCGACAACGCACTCATCACCGCAACCATCGCAGCAGGGATTGCCAAGGGGTACGCGATCTACGTCTCCAACCTGCGCGGTGTGTCGAACTCGTTACAATATATCCAGGCGCTAACCCCTCCGACGCTCAAGGCGAATCAGAAATATCTCCAAGTCGGCACGCTGAACGGATTGAACATTTATACGGATACGAGCAGCAACTTCATTTACTCGATCAACGGATTTGCCTATCGCATGCCGACGGTTCAGGGCGTACCGGGAAGCGTGTTCGTTAATGATGGCTCCAACAACATCACATGGCAACCCGTGGGCAACGTTTTCAATTTCGGGGACCAGTTCACGATCAACGGCACGAACATCACGCTCTCGACCAATCTCAATCTGACGAACATTGTATTCAACGGCGGATCGACAACCCGCACAATCGAACTTGGGGCCGTATGCGGCCCGTTGGACGTTGATGCGGGATCTGGAGACGAATTCAACTTGCTTCTGACCTGCGATTCAACGCTCAACATGCTGACGTGGCCGGATGCTCACAACGTCAATCTGACCGTTACCAACACCGGCAACTTCTCACTTATCATTAATAGCGCCTACGATCGCTATCGCTACGCCACTGGGGATTCTCAGCAAGTTACGAATGATTGGGGCGTCGGGGTTGTCAATCGACTTGCCATTTGGAAAACGGGAGGACGGCTTCTTGCCAGCGAAAAAGAGGGATTAAGTGTGTCAACGTTAACGAAAGAGGTTTACTCTGGCAACTATGGCGGGGTCTTGCCCGTCGATGTTCCAGTTGTTTCTGCCGCGTTGAACTACGATTTAGATCCGCCCGGCGTGATGTATTTCTGGAACGGCGTTACCTGGTATTGATATGACCGAAGAAGAACAAGAAAAGCTGCTTGAACGACACGCGAACGAGTTGGCCGAAATATTCGACTCTGTGCAGATCCTGGCCAGCGGCGTTAGGCCCGATGGGTCAACCTTCCGGCTTTACAATGGTTCAGGCAACTTCTTCTCGCGTTTGGGAATGTGTCACGAGCTAATCGAGGTGGAGCGCGCGCAGCAAATAGCCAGGCAGTTAGACAAACTCGAATGAAAAATCTCCTTTGCCTTTTACCGCTTCTGGCTTTGTCGGCCTTCGGCGCTGCCACGCCTCCAGCCAACGATGATTTCGCCAACCGCACTGCACTTGTTTCCAGCGGCTCTATCAGTATCGCAGACAGGAATGCTTCCGCCACGACTCAGGCTCTTGAGCCAACCATTGCAGGCGATGTCGTAAGCCGCTCAGTCTGGTATTCGTGGACTGCTCCTTTTACCGGCCCGGTGACAGTCAGCACGGCAGGCAGCAGCTTTGACACGCTGCTCGGGGTGTTCACCGGGACGGCCCTTGGCGCTCTGACTTCGATTGCTGAGAATGATGACTCAGGCAACGGTGCTTTCACGAGCGTCGTCAATTTCAATGCAATCTCCGGCATCCCCTATGTGATTCTGGTTGGCGGGTATAACGGGGCAGGCGGAAAGATACGTTTGGCTATAGGCGTTGGAAGCGGGCCTTGCTCGTACAGCGTCAATCCAACGAGCAAATCATTTAGCAATTTGGCTGGTTCCGGCACCGTAACCGTTACCACAACGACTGGTTGCTCATGGTCTGCCGCGTCGAATGATTCATTCATTACGATTACCTCTGGAAGCACTGGCACCGGGACCGGGACAGTAACCTATTCCGTCACGGCGAACACTGCGTTAACCGCTCGCGTCGGGACGATGACGATTGCTGGTGCAACGGTCACTATCGATCAAGCAGCAGCCCCCGCCTGCACTTATGCCCTGTTTCCCACCAGCACCAACGCGCCAGCTAATAGCGTCACCAATACTGTAGCGATGACTACAGGAACCACCTGCACATGGAACGCCACTCCAAACGGCTCTTGGATAACCATTTCATCGGGTAGCAGCGGGACTGGCAGCGGCACGATTACGTATGTCCTGGCCGCAAATACGAACAGCAATCAAAGGGTTGGGACAATTACGGCGGCGGGTCAAACCTTCACCGTCACGCAAGCAGGCGTGGTTGCGTGCAGCTATTCAATAGCTCCTTCATCCGGGTCGTTCACCTCGGCTGGCGGAAGCAGCAACATAGTTGTCAGCACGATCAGTGGCTGCGCTTGGACAGCATCAAGCCCCGTAACTTGGGTTACGTTTTCCAGCACGAATGGGACGGGAAACGGAACGGTCACGTACACAGCTGCTGCCAACACCAATACCGTATCTCGCAGCACGACATTAACTGTCGCAGGCCAACCTTACGCCGTGCTGCAAACCGGCGCGGCGTGTTCGTATTCGATCAATCCATCTTCTATAAACGTCTCTGCCACAAATGGGACGAGCACCGTGTTTGTCGCGGCTGGCACCGGGTGTGCGTGGACGGCAGTTGCCAATGTTTCGTGGATCACCATCACGGCGGGGACGAGCGGTACTGGAAGCGGGAGCGTTGTTTTCACTTATGCCGCAAATCTCAACACCGTCATCCGAGCCGGAACCATTACGATTGCGGGGTTGACTTTTACTGTTAATCAGGCAGCGGCAGAGTGCATCTATTCAATCGCTCCCACAGCAGCGCACTATGTCGCTACTGGTGGTCCAGGCAACATCGCAGTCACGGCGGGAACCGGCTGCGCCTGGACAGCGGTTAGTAACAATGGATTTATCACGGTCGATTCAGGAAGTCCTGGCACCGCCAGCGGCACGGTCGGCTATACCGTGACAGCCAACGCTACAACCGTCTCGCGGACAGGCACCATTACCGTTGCCGGCTCGACTTTCACAATTACGCAGGACGGCACCGCTCCATGCACCTATTCGATTGCCCCGACCAGCGCCAGTTTCACCTCTCTTGGTGGCACGAACAGCATTGCGGTTACGAGTAATGCCGGTTGCACTTGGTCAGTCTCCAGTGGCGCTTCTTTTCTCGCGTTCTCGCCAGCCAGCGGGAGTGGAAACGGAACTGTCAGTTATACGGTAGCCGCAAATACTTCGTCTTTGACCCGCACCGGAACTCTCACCGTTGCCGGTCAAACGTTCACCGTTACTCAAACCGGCGTGGCTTGCACCTATGCCATTGCGCCAACAGCCGCATCCTACGCTTCCCCAGGCGGGAGCGGGACTGTCGCCGTAACAGCCACGCAGGGTTGCAACTGGACATCGAGCAGCGATAGCCCTTGGCTTGTCGTAATTAGCGGATCGTCTGGAACCGGCAATGGAAGCGTTGGCTACACGGTCGCTGCGGCGACCAATTCCCTCACGCGAACAGGACGCCTCACGATTGCAACCAAACTTTTGATAGTCACCCAGACTGGCGTTCCCTGCTCATATTCCATCGTGCCAGTAAACGCGTCGTTTGATTTGCATGGAGGGTCTGCAACGATTGATATAACCGCCAGTGATACGGTCTGCGCTTGGACAGCTACGAGCGGTGCGGCATGGATTACTGTTGCGCCTGCAAGTGGTTCCGGCAATGACACTGTGACGTTTACGGTAGCCTCAACCAGCGCATCAGCCACACGCACGGGAAACTTGACGGTCGCCGGTCAAACCTTTGCAGTAACCCAGACGGGTGATACTACGGCTCCAACGGTTACGCTGACTGCGCCAGCCAACGCCACAACGGTTAGTAATATCATCACGATTTCTGCCACGGCAACGGATAACAGCAGCGTTTCGAGGGTGGAGTTTTATCGAGATTCAGCGACGTTAATAGGAACGATCGTTTCCAGTCCATACTCCCTGCCATTCCAGACAACGAATATCGCCAACGGTTCTCATCTCTTTTATGCACGAGGATTTGACCCGGCCAACAACCAAGGATTTTCAACAACCAATACCGTAACCGTATCCAACGGATCGCTTGCCAGCACGAATCTATGGGCAATCGGTTTCGGCAGTATTGGCGCTGATATTGGTAAAGCTGTGGCGGTCGAGCAGAGCACCGGAAACATTTATGTCGGGGGTGCATTCTCAGGGACAGCGAATTTTGGAGGCGGGGCATTAACCAACGCAGGCGGCGAGGACATATTTCTAGCCAAATACGCAACGTCGGGCGCTCACACTTGGTCCAAGCGATTTGGCGGTGCCACTAATGACCGGCTTACGGGGCTAGGATTGGACTCAAGCGGTAATGTCATTGCTGTAGGCCACTTCACCAGCACGACAGATTTCGGGGGCGGTGCGTTGGCTCCTGTCGGTGGAGTTGATATTTTCGTCGCTAAATTTGATTCGACTGGAACGTATCTGTGGGCCAAACGATTCGGCAGCACAGGCGACGAATACGCCTATAGCGTGGCCGTGGATTCCACCGGCAACGTGTTTCTGACCGGCCTCTTCCAGGGAACCTTTAACTTCGGCGGGACTAACCTGGTTAGCACCTCTGGGGGTATCGACACCTATGTTGCGAAACTATCCGGCGTGGACGGAAGCCACATCTGGTCGGAGAACTTTCCGATTAACAGCAGCAACGACATCGGGAACGGAATCGCGGTTGACCCCAGCGGTAATCCTATTTTCACCGGCTCATTTTTGGGAGCAATTAACTTTGGCGGGGGCGTGCTGAGCAGTGCCGGATCGGAAGATGTATTTTTGGTAAAGCTTGCGGGAAGCAACGGAGCGCATACGTGGTCGAAATCATTCGGCTCAACCGGCATTGATATAGCGTACGGTGTGACGGTTGACGCGAGCAGCAATGTGGTAGCGGTCGGAAGCTTTAGCGGTTCGGTAAATTTCGGCGGTGGCGCACTGGTTTCTGCCGGGGCGGCCGAGGCGTTCGTGATGAAATACACCGGCCCTGGTGTTTTCGTTTGGGCGGCACGGTGCGGTGGTATTGCGGATGATACCAGCAAGGCTGTTGCGGTTGATACGAGCGGGAATGTGGTTGTCACAGGCTCGTTTCAAGGAACCGCTCAGTTTGGAACGGGGACATTGACGGCTGCTGGTGTTGCCGGAGCCTCGGACATATTCGCAGCCAAGTATTCCCCAGCGGGGTTGCTGCTATGGGCGAAAGCTTTTGGCGGGCCGAATAGCGATCAGGGAGCCGCTATCGGCATCGATGCCACTGGCTCGCCTATTGTGTCGGGTTATTTCTTTGGCACCGGCACTTTCAACGGCCAGAGCCTCACCTCCAACGGTAATTCCGATGTCTTCTTGATGAAGTTAGCGCCATGAAACAATTCCTATTCCTTTGCATTTGGCTGATTGCGCTCGTGACGCGCGCTGCCGTGCCAACCTTCGAATCGTTCTCAACTAATCAGTTTCAAACCAATCTCCTGCAAGTATTCTATCGCGCGGTCCACACGAACGATGCCGGTATCATTTATCCGGCCCTCGATAACACCCTAACCCTCGTCACGAACGAGAATGTGTATGGCACATTCTCGCTCCCGGCCAAGGTGACGCTGCTGGCGCTGGGAACGAATTATTTAGATGTCACCACAAATACGACTTGGCTGCTCAATTCGCCAACCAACGATGCCACTCAGGTCACCCTAAGCCTGAGCGCAGGCGCTTATCAGGGGCAGCTTCTTTTTGTGACTAGCCAGAATGGAAGCAACTCTTTCACGCTGCCGGATCTCAGTGAGCAATGGGACGTTCCCGGCGCTTACGTGGACATTCAGGGTGATTGGGTGGGAACCACGAATCGAGGCATCATCTTGCAATACACCGCACCCGACTGGATCGAAATGGCGCGATTTGATCCGGGGCAAACAGGGGGCGGAACAGTTTTCGGCAGCGGCACGGTTCCGAACTTTCCTTATTGGATAACGCCTACAACTCTTGGCACTTCCAGCTTGGTTTATTCCAACAACAACAACATTCGCTTAGATTCAACCAACACAGTTGATTCTGCCAAGTTTCTTATACAAGGTCCGTCTGGTGTTGCTTACATGGATATTGATGGCACCGGACAGGTAGCTCATTTCCAGGGAGGTTCGGTAACAGCGTGGTTTGCCAACGATAATCAAAGAGGAATCATCGCTTTTGATACTGTATTAGCTCCATCTGTAAACAATACGATTGACCTGGGCAATCCCACAGGATTGCGTTGGAAGAACTTTGCCCTCGATGGCCACATAAGCTGGAATGGAAGCACCAACAGCCTGTTCGATACTTGGGGTGCAGGAACGCCAGAAGGCAACGTCACTGCACGTCCCGGTAGCATTTATCGAGATACCGACGCGGGGGAAATCTACAAGAAAGCAACCGGGACCGGGGCTGCTGGATGGATCGCTCTTTCTTCCGGCGCTGCTTCGGCGTTGTGGGCCTCCGCAGGCGGCGTGCTTGAACCCAGTCCAGCAATCGACTTAGTTAGGATTGAAAGCCAGTTGGCGGACAACGCGACCAATGTCGCCCTGGTGGTCGATACAAGTGTGCCGTGGACGACTGGTGCTTTGCTTGCCGCGTTTGCAAACAAAGGAACTAACGTCGCTGTCATTTCTCCATACGGCGGCATCGGAATAGGAGCATCAGTCGTGAATTTTGGCGGCCCCCAGCAAAATTCTCAAGTTCTGGATGCTTTGCATGTAACTAGTTTGGGAGATTCAGAAGATATGACGTTGAGATTCGATGTCACTGATGACTCCAATTATTACAATGATGCCCTTCTTAGGTGGGCCACCGGCTTCGTTGTCAACACCGTGACTAATATCTATCAGGTGTGGATGATGGACGGTTATACAACCAACCAGCATTCTCATTGGGAAATCGCGGGCTATGCTGGAGACGATGTTTCATCAGGACTTTTGGGTGTGGATTCCAGTCTCTTTTGGGCGGATAAAACATTTGCAAAGAGGCTATATTTAAGACCAGAAGTAATCAGCACCGGCTCAGCCACCGCCTACACCTTCGACACCGCCAACCTTTTGCAGAGTGGTGATCTCGTTGGCGCATTTGGCAACGCTGGAACCAACGTCCTCTCTATAAATTCAGGCGGCGGCGTTCTCAGCGGTCGAGGGATCACCACAGTTGACGAGGCTTATTCTTTCCGTTCATCGCACAATCAGGCTCTGGGGGAAAGCCAGTACAACAACATCTATGTTGAGGATACCACATCGGGAAATTACACCAATTGGGCAGCAGTCAACATAAGCACGCTGGCTAATTCCGGGGGGCCAGCCACGGCAAGTAATTTCCTCATGGATGTTGCGACGGCTACCAAAAACGCTGAGTTTGAAGTAGCCCTGAACGCCAGTTCAACTACCAGCACCAATTCGTTGATACGATTTAAGAATGACGGAGTTGTTAAATTTCAGGTGGATTACCGAGGCATCCTGACTACTCCGCCGCCAACCGATACGGCACAGTTTTGGCAACTTGGGAGCGAGCAAGTAATTTCGACGGTCACTAATTTGATAGTATCCGTCAACGGTGTGAAGTACTCTGTTGTTGCTACCCCACGATAATTATGACCAATTTAATAATCCTCTCAATCTCGCTTGTCACCAACAGCCAGCAAGCAGTCGTCGGCGAATCCAACGGCAAGGCACTTATCGCCAGCCAGGAAACGGTGGTGCAGAAGGTTGACCTTGGCTATGTGAAGGGCGGAAGGCCGATCTCGATTGGAGAGTTCTCGCGCATCATCGGAACACCTCGACTGACAACCAACGCGGTGGCTTTCGCTTTCACTCCGCGACCGGCAGCGACACCTGAAGTCGCCCCAACCAACAACCCGATCGCGCGTCAGCAGCCTCCCGTGCGCTCAAGCGAGAACACCAATTCACCTTCCTTCAAGCGCAAGCAAGAGCTTCTAAAACAAACAACCAACGCACCCCCACAACAAACCAAATGAAAACGCTATTCATATCCATCCTTCTCATTGCAACCATAGGTTGCACCACTCAGAAAAACCTCACGAACTTGGTCAAGGCACTGGCCAAAGATCCGGCCACCGTCCGTATTTCATACGGGCCGCTGATTTTCGAGAGGTTCGTTCCGCAACCGATGCAGCCGGGGGGTTATGTGCCAGGACCAGCGCAATGGGGAGGACAGCCGCAGTATTTCCAGATCGTGCCATTCTGGACAACCAACGTCGTGAAGTAACTTTATGAACCCATTCATCTTCCCGCCTCGCCAGATTCCCAATGCTGCCGCCGCGTCGTACGTGCTGAGCCTTTACGATCGCGAAATTGCTGATTCAATAGCTGAGACAGCCGCAGTCCAAGAACAGTTGGCCGCCATCGTGGACGCTTTACGTCAGGCTCATCCCGATCTCAATTTGGATTTGCTCATAGACACTGCTCTCAACGTTGGACAACTTGCCGGCACGCGAGAGGACTTGGACATCACCAAGGGCCAATTTCGCGCTTCCCTGCCAATGGCGATTCGAAAAGCTCTGGAACAACCTTCGCAGCCATGATCCGATTACTGCTCTGCCTGCTACTAATTTGCCAAGGAACGGCAGAAGCGGCGAATACGTGGTTCGTGGCGACCAATGGCACGCCAGCCGGGACAGGTGGATCAGGGTTCCCTTGGGATCTGCAAACT
>Ga0070700_100000637_pt1 | contig 17345 bp, 11 predicted proteins | sample KBSK5101metaG_FD_65456 | JGI IMG/M metagenome (GOLD analysis project Ga0070700, IMG submission 65456) | Corn, switchgrass and miscanthus rhizosphere microbial communities from Kellogg Biological Station, Michigan, USA - KBS K5-10-1 metaG | ecosystem: Host-associated > Plants > Roots >...
GATGTACCTGGAGCACGGCGAGGCGCGGGGGCTGCGCTCCCCCGGGATTCGCCGGGTGCTGCTGTCCGGCGACTGGATCCCGCTGGACCTGCCGGACCGGATCCGGGCCCACGCACCCGAGGCTCAGGTGATCTCCCTCGGCGGCGCGACGGAGGCGGCCATCTGGTCGATCGCGTACCCGGTCGAAGCGATCGACCCGCGCTGGGAGTCGATCCCGTACGGCCGGCCGCTGACCAACCAGTCGTTCGCCGTCCTCAACGATCGGATGCGTCCGTGCCCCGTCTGGGTCGAAGGCGAGCTGTACATCGGCGGCGTCGGACTGGCCGACGGGTACTGGCGCGACCCCGAGCGCACCGCCGCGGCGTTCGTCACCGACCCGCGGACCGGGCAACGCTGGTACCGCACCGGGGATCTCGGCCGGTGGCTGCCGGATGGCACGATCGAGTTCCGCGGCCGCGACGACTTCCAGGTCAAGATCGGCGGCTTCCGGATCGAGTTGGGCGAGGTCGAGCACGCCCTCGCCGAGCATCCCGGCGTGGCGTTCGCGGTGGCCGCGGCGGTCGGCCCGGACCGCCACCGCCGCCAACTCGCCGGCTACGTGGTACCGGCGGCCGGTCGCCCCCGCGACCCCGGTTCGGACGCCGCCCTGGCGACCGAGGTCCGCGAGCACGCACAGGCCAGGCTGCCGCAGTACATGGTGCCGCCGACGATCACCGTGCTGGACGAGGTACCGCTGTCGGCCAACGGCAAGGTCGACCGCGGCCGGCTCCCGGAACCGGCACAGGGCCCCGCGCCCCGGCGCGCGCCCGCAGCCGTGAGCGAGCTGGCGGTGCGGCTGGCAGCGATCGCCGCCGAGGCGATCGGCGCCGAGCGGGTGGACCCGCTGGCGAGCTTCTTCGAGCTGGGCGGCGACTCGATCACCGGGGTGCGCATCATCTCCCGGGTCAACGAGGAGGGCATCGACCTGCGACTGCAGGACCTCTTCGAGGCGCAGTCGATCGCCGACCTGGCCGACCGGTTGACCGCGCGGGGGGTGGGCCGCACCGAACCGGCTGGCCCGCCCGCCACCCTGCCGGTCACGGCGTACCAGGCGCGGCTGTTGGCGGTTGGTGCCGCCGGTGCCGCCGGCACGGCCGGCGCGGCCGGCACGGCCGGCACGGCCGGAGCCGCCGGCGTGCAGCGGGTGGAGGTGCGGGTGGACCCCGATCTCGACCCGACCGTCATCGAGCAGGCGTGGGCCGGCGTCCTGGCACGCCATCCCGCGCTGCGGACCCGGTTCGAACCGGCTGACGGCGGCTGGACCCAACGCGTCGCGGTCGCCGGGCCGGACGAGGCGTACGTGCCGCTGATCGAGCTGGGCGGCCTACCGGCCGAGCACCGGGCCGAATCGATGGCCGCGATGGTCGCGGAGCTGTGCGACGAGCTCGACGTCACCCGTGGACCGCTGGCGCGGACTGTGCTCTTCGACCTCGGCGCCGCCCGCCGGGTGCTGGTCTGCCTGGCGAGCGAGCTGGTGGTCGACGGCCGTTCGTGGGAGATCCTGCTCGCCGATCTGTTCAGCGCCGTCGCCCAGCTGCGCGCGGGCGACACCGTGGTCCTGCCGGCACCCGGCGACGGATTCGACCGGTGGGTGCGGGGCGCGGCAGCCCCCGGGCCCGGCGCCGAAGCAGCCACCGTCGACGGCGCCACCGCGCGCATGCTTATGTCCACAGTGGACATCGGGCCGCTGCTGGACGCCGCCCGGGACGCGTACCGGGTGGGCCCGGACGAGCTGGTGCCGGGCGCCCTGGCGCTGGCGCTGCGCGGGCCGGCGGGCCCGGGACCCACGGTCGCCGTCCTGCGCGACGGCCGCTTCGACGCCGACAACCCGCTGAACCTGACCCGCACGGTCGGCTGCTTCACTGTGCTCTCGGCAGTGCCGGCAGGATTGACGGAAGCCGCCGACCCGACAGTCCTGCTGTCGGCGCTGAAGCGCTGGCATCGGGCGCCTGCAGAACCGCCCGCCGCCGTCGACGTGGCGGTGCAGTGCCTGGGCCGGTTCGGCGCGGATACCCATCTGCACCGGCTCCTGCCGCCGGACAACGACGATCTCGTACCGGTGTTAAACAGCGCGGCACCGCTCGCGCGGGTGCGCGTCACGGTCGCCGAGCGGGGCGGCGTGCTGCGGGTGAGGTGGACCTCGATCGACCCGGCCGTCGACCTGGAGCGGGTCGCCGCCGGATTCGCCGACGCCCTGCACACCCTCGCCGATCACTGCGCGGTCGACGGCGCCGAACACCTCACGCCCGAGGACTTCCCGCTCGCCGACCTCGGCACGGACGAGCTGGCGCTCGTGCTGCGCGAACTGGGAGAGGACGACTGATGGACACCGCCGCGCCCACCATCCCCCGGCCGCTCACCGCACTGTCCACATCGGACGATCAATGGCGCGCCGCGGTACGGGACTTCGCCGAGCAGGAGGTCCGTCCGCTGGTCGCCGACATGGACAGGTCCGGCCGGCTCGACGCCACGCTGGCCAAGAAGCTGTTCCAGGCCGGGCTCATGGGTGTGGAGATTCCACACCGGTACGGCGGGGCCGGTCGCGACCTGTTCTCCGTCGTCCTGGCCATAGAGGAGCTGGCCCGCGTCGACCCGGCCGTCGCCGTGTTCGTCGACGTCCAGAACGCGCTGGTGGCCAGCGCGGTGCTGCGCCACGGCAACGGCGACCAGAAGCGCCGGTATCTGCCCAGATTGGCGACGGGAACGGTCGGCGCGTACGCCATCTCCGAGACGCAGGCGGGCAGCGACGCCTTCGCGCTGTCGACCCGCGCGGTACCCGACGCCGGCGGGTACCGGCTGACCGGCCAGAAGCGGTGGACGACCAGCGCGGCGGAGGCAGGCCTGATCCTGGTGTTCGCGCGGGTGCTCGACGGCGGGTCCGAACGGGGCGCGCTGACCGCGTTCCTGGTGGACCGGGACAGCCCGGGGCTCACCGTCGCAGACCGGGTGGACAAGCTGGGAATCCGGGCGAGCTCGACCTGCGACGTGCACTTCGACGGGGTACCGGTGCCGGCCCACAACGTGATCGGTGGGGTCGGCGGCGGGGACCTGCTCGCCATGCGGACGCTGAACGTCGGCAAGCTCGGCATCGCCGCCCAACTCGTCGGCCTGGCCCGCGGCGCGCTCGACGCGGCCCTGTCCTACGCCCAGGAACGCAGCCAGTTCGGCGAGCCGATCGCGGCGTTCCAGGGCGTGCAGTTCCCGCTGGCCCGCCTCGCCGCCGAGCTGGAAGCGGCCCGGGTGCTGCTCTACAACGCCGTCCGCGTGATGACGCACGGCACCGCGGCGGAACAGCTCGCGGCGACCGCGATGGCCAAGTACCTCGCGTCGGAGGTCGCCGAGCGGGCCGCGGCCCAGGCGGTGGAGACGTTGGGCGGCAACGGCTTCACCACGGCGTACCCGGTGGAGAAGCTGTACCGCGACGCCAAGGTTGGCAAGATCTACGAGGGGACCACGAACATGCAGTTCCGGACGATCGCGTCGGTCCTGCTCGGCGCGGCGGGGGAACGACCGTGGTGAGCATGCGCCTGTTCTGCCTGCCCTACGCCGGTGGCTCGGCGCGCGTGTTCGCCGGCTGGGCCGATGGGCTGCCGGCCGCGGTCGAGGTGTGTCCGCTGGAGCTGCCCGGCCGCGGACTGCGGTTCCACGAGGAGCCGGCGGACCGGCTCGAACCCGTCGTGGCGGACCTGATCGGCGCCGTCCTGTCCCGCGCCGAGCTGCCGTTCGCCGTCCTCGGTTACAGCTACGGAGCGCTTCTCGGCTTCGAGCTGGCGCGGCGGCTGGAGCGCTACCACGGGTTGCGGGCCGAGCATCTGGTCGTCGCGGCGATGCGCGCGCCGACCTGGCCACGGCCGGAGGACCCGGTGTCGGCGCTGTCCGACGCGCAGTTCCGGCGCCGCCTGGCAGTCCTGGGCGGCACGCCGCCCGAGGTACTGGCGAACGACGCGTTGATGGAAATCATGATTCCGATCCTGCGGGCCGACTTCACCGTCGTGGACACCTACCGGTACCAGGGCGCCGCGCCGCTCACGTGCCCGGTGACCACGTTCGGCGGCCTCGATGACGACACCGTGCCGTGCGCCGCGCTCGACGCGTGGCGGCACTGCACCACCGGCCCGTTCGCCCGGCACACCCTGCCCGGCGGGCACTTCTTCCTGCGTACCGCGCAGGACGAGCTTCTCGCCCGACTCGGTGCGGCGCTGGACACCGTGACCTTGACCACGACCGGAAGGGGCACCCGATGACGGCGAAGAACGTCGAGGACGTCTACGAACTGACCCCCATGCAGCAGGGCATGCTGTTCCACACGCTCGTCGCGCACGACGAGGGGTTCTACATCGAGCAGACCGTCCTCACCCTGACGGGGCCTTTGGACCGGGACCCGTTCTGGTGGGCGTGGCAGGTCGTCGTGGACCGGCATCCGGCGTTGCGCTCGACGTTCCATTGGGACGACATCACCAAGCCGGTGCAGGCGGTGCACGCCAGGGTCGTCCTGGCCCGCGACGAGCGGGACTGGCGCGGGTTGTCCGCGGCCGCGCAGGATGCCGCACTCGACGACCTGCTCAGCGGCGAGCGGCGGCGCGGCCTGGACCTGGAACGGGCACCCATCATGCGGGTCTCGCTGTGCCGGGTGGCCGACGAGCGGTTCCATGTCGCCTTGCGGTTCTCCCACCTGGTTGTGGACGGCTGGTCGGTCGGCATCGCGCTCGGCGAGTTCAGCGCCGCCTACCGGGCCCGCCGCGCGGGCACGCCGCTGGACCTCGCACCCGCCGTGCCGTTCCGGGACTATGTCGGCTGGTGGAAGCGGGCCGACCGGGCGACGGCCGAGCCGTTCTGGCGCGACTACCTGGCCGGGTACACCCCACCCGCGGCGCTCAGCCTCGGCCCGGTGCCGGTGCTTCCGCCGACGCCGGGCGCGCGCACGTTCGCGTGGTGCGACCGGACGCTGGCCGACCTGGCTCCGGACCTGCGCGCGTTCTCCCATCGTGCGCACGTCACGCTGCACACGCTGGTCCAGTCGGCGTGGGCGCTGGTCCTGAGCCGCTGCCAGGACACCGAGGATCTCACCGTCGGTACCACGTTCGCCCACCGCCCGGCGGACCTTCCCGGGGTCGAGTCGATCGTCGGTTGCCTCGTGGGCACCCTGCCGGTGCGCAGCCGTCCGGAGCCCGCCCGGCCCGTGGCGGAATGGCTCCGCGAGACCCAGGACGGCATCATCGCGGCACGCGACCACGCCGGCGCGTCGCTCGTCGACATTCAGGAGTGGAGCGCCGCACCGGCGGCCAGCGAACTCTTCGAGACGATCGTCGGATTCCAGAACATGCCGCTGCCGGCCTTCACCCTCGGCGCGGACGGCCTCGCGCTGGAGGGATACGCGCTGCACACCCGCCCGCACACCGCGCTGGTGCTGATGGTGCTCCCCGGTGCGGACCTGCCGCTGCACCTGGTCTACGACGCCCGCCGCTTCGACGCGCCCCGGGCCGAACTGCTGCTCTCCCGGTTGCGGTCGGCACTCGCGTCGATCCTCGCCCATCCCGGCGGCACCGTGGGCGACCTCGACGTCCTGGCCGGGGAGGAGCGCGCGGCCGTGCTCGCCGAGCCGGCCGACGGGCGCTCGGTCCGCGACCGGTGCGGCCGGCCGGTGCCGCTCGGCGTCACCGGAGAGCTGTACCGCGGCGGCGTGCCCACGGCGGGGCGGGCCCGGCGCGAACTGGACGGCTCGGTCGTGGAACTCGCGCCCGCGCCCGGCCCGGCCCACGGCCCGCGCGGTGGCGCGGACGCCGGCCCCGACGCCGGCCCCGACATCGGCCCCGACGCCGGCTCTGACGGCACCGCCCCGGCAGCCGGTCCCGCCACCGTCGAGGCCGGGACCCACACCGAGACCGAGCGGGCCCTGGCGGCACTGTTCGCCGACATGCTGCGGGTCGAGCGGGTCGCGCCGCACGACAACCTCGTCGAGTTGGGCCTGCACTCGCTGCTCGGAACCCGGGCGGTCAATCGCATCAAGCAGGAATGGAAGACCCCGCTGCCGCTGCGCGTGCTCTTCGAGCGGCCGACGGTCGCCGCCCTCGCCGCGACCATCGAGGCCGGCGGCGTGCCCGAGGAGCCCCAGGCCGGACGGGGCGGACGGGTCGACGTCGTCGCCGAGGCGGTCCTGGATCCGGCGATCACGCCGCCGGCGGTGCCCCTGCCCGACCAGCCGGACGGGCCGCACCGGGTGCTGCTCACCGGCGCGACCGGCTACCTGGGCGGCGCGCTGCTGGAGCGCCTGTTGCGCACGACCGCATGCACGGTCGTGTGCCTGGTCCGCTCGCTCGATCCGGCGGAGGGCGCCCGGCGGGTCCGCGACGCCGCGGCCGCGGCCGGCCGGTGGGACGACGCGTTCGCGGACCGGATCGAGGTACAGCCGGGAAACCTGGCGCAGCAACGCTTCGGGCTGGACCCGGCGGAGTTCGACCGGCTCGCCGGCGAGGTCGACGAGATCTACCACCTCGGTGCGGTCGTGAACATCCTGCCCGCGTACCGCCGGGTCCGGCCCACGAACGTCGCCGGTACGCAGGAGATTCTGCGGCTGGCCGCCGTACGCGGTACCCCCGTGCACGCGGTGTCGCCGGCCGAGGTGACCGACTGCGCCGACGCCGGCCGCCGGGGTCGTGAGGCGCGCCTGCGCGACGACCCGCCGCACCTGTACAACGGCTACATCCAGTCGAAGTGGGTGGCCGACCGCATTCTCGGCCGTGCGCAGGAGCGTGGCCTGCCGGTCGTCATCAGCCGCGCCGCGCGCCTGGTCGGCAGCCCGCAGGCCGGGCGGTGGAAGCTCGGCGACGTCGTCGGCGACATGGCCCGGGCGGCTGTCCATCTGGGACTCGTGCCTGACTCCGACGTGCTGCTGCCGGTGTCCACAGTGGACCACGTCGCGGCGGGCATCGCCGCACTCGCCCGCACGCGGGGTGCGGCGGGCGGCCAGTACCACCTGACCTGCGAGCGCCCCTTCCGGTTCGCCGACCTCGCCGAGGCGCTTGCCGAGCGGGGATACCCGGTCCGGACGGTGCCGCTTCAAGACTGGTACGCGGAGCTGGTCCGGCTGTCCCAGCGCGACCGCGACGGTAGCTGGGACCTGTTCCTGTCCGTGCTCGGCCCGTGGGTCCGCGCCACCGTGAGCGGCTGGCGGGAGCCGCTGTACGCCACCGACCGGGCGCGGGCGCTACTGCGCGACACGGTTGCGTGCCCGCGCGTCGACGCGGACTTCATCGCCGCCTGCCTCGACCATTTCGCGGCGGTCGGGCTCATCCGGGTACCGGCCGGGGTGTGACATGGACTCCGGGATGTACCAGCGCTTCGCCGCCCACGCCGCGGCGGCTCCCGACCGGCCCGCGATCGTGGCCGAGTCCGGCACGCTGACCTACCGGCGCCTCGACGAGCGGGTCCGTTCGCTCGCCGCGTTCCTGCGCCGTTCCGGCGCCGGCCCGGGACGGGTCGTCACCGTCGCCGAGCAGCCGAGCGCGGAGGCCGTCGCCGCGGTGCTGGCCGCGCTCGCGACGGGTGCCGCGTACCGGGTCGTGCCCGCCGGCTCCGCCGGCACCCCGGGCGGCGCCGGGTCGGTGGCGGTGGCTGCCACCGCCGCGTCCGGCACAGCCGGCGCGGGTACCCACGTCCCGGACCTGTTCGGTCCGCCCGACCCGGCGGCGCCGGCGGTCCTCGGCCCGGACGGCGCGTGCCGACTCACGCACGCAGGCCTGGCCGCGCACCTGGCCGCCGCGGTGACGGCGTACCCCGGCCTGTGCGGCACCGTCCTGCTGCACACCGGGCTGCGCGGACCCGCAGCCGTGACCGGCCCGCTCGGCGCGCTCTACGCCGGCGGCTGCGTGCAGCTGTACGAGCTGGAGGACGCCGCCTACCTGGGTTGGCGGCCGACGTTGCTGTGCCTGTCGCCGGCGGAGCTGCCGCTGCTCGACGAACTGCCGGACGAGGTGTACCCGAGCGGGCAACTCGTCGTCGCGGGCGGGGTCGCGCCTTCCGGCACGGTGGAGCGCCTGCGGCGCCGGCACCCGGACGTCACCGTGCTGCTGCGACCCGACGGGCTCGATCCCGGTTACGGCCTCGATCGCGGGTACCGCCTCGATGACCGCCCCGCCCCGCCGGAGGAGGCCGTGGTGACGGCCTGGCGCACGGTCTACGACGGGCTGTACGCACCGGACGGCGGGTCGGCCTTCGGTGAGGACTTCGCGGGCTGGACCTCAAGCTACGACGGGCTGCCGATCCCGGTCCGCGAGATGCGCGAGTGGCGATGCGCCACCGTGGACCGCATCCGGTCGCTGGCGCCGCGCCGGGTGCTGGAGATCGGGGTGGGCAGCGGGCTGCTGCTGGCCAAGCTCGCACCCGAGTGCGAGACGTACTGGGCCTGCGACCTGTCGGGCGCCGTCATCGAGCGGCTGCGAGGTCAGCTCGGGAGCGAACCCGAGCTGGCCGGGCGGGTCACGCTGGAGCGCCGGGCGGCGCACGAGCTCGACGGACTGCCGGCCGGCTTTTTCGACACCGTCGTGCTCAACTCCGTGGTGCAGTACTTTCCCAGCGGCGCGTACCTCACCGGCGTGGTCGCCCGCGCCATGGCGCTGCTGGCGCCGGGCGGTGCGCTGTTCCTCGGTGACATCCGCAACCTGCGGCTGCACAGGCTGCTGCACACCGCCATCCGGCTCGGGCGCGCCGCCGCGGATGACCAGGCGCCCGCGATACGCCGGGCCGCCGAGCGGTCGCGGGCGTTGGAGAAGGAGCTGCTGATCGACCCGGACTTCTTCCTGGCGCTGCGCGGCGCGGTACCCGACATCGGGGCGGTCGACGCCAGGATCAAGCGCGGCCGGTCACACAACGAGCTGTCCCGGCACCGCTACGACGTCGTCCTGGTCAAGGACGCACCGGGCGACCCCGGTCCGTGTTCCACAGTGGACGGTACGGCGGTGTCCATGGTGGACGACCTGCGTCCGCTGCTGGCCCGGCATCCGGCCGGCGTGCGGGTGGTCGGCCTACCCAACGCCCGGCTGTGCGGGGAGGCTGCCGCGGTGCGGCTGCTGGACGACGGGGCACCCGTCGCCGCCGCGCGGACGGCGCTGCGCCGCGCCGCCGGAGTCGACCCGGCCGACCTGCACGCGCTCGGCCGCGCCGCCGGCCTGCGGGTCGTGGTCACGTGGAACGGCGGATCCGGCGACGGCGCCCTGGACGCGATCTTCCTGCCCGGGCCGGATCCCGGACCCGTCGAGTCTTACCGGGTCGCGCCCGGCGCGTCGTGGCCGCTCGTGAACGGCGCCGCACCGGTCGCGGTTCGCGAACCGGCGGTGGCGGCATGAACCGGCTGGACGAACGCTTCGCCGAGCAGGCGCGCCGGACCCCGGACGCGGTAGCGCTGGTCGACGGCGATCGGGAGTGGCGCTACCGTGACCTCGCGGAAGCGGCCCGCCGCGTGCGCGACGACCTGGCCGCCGCCGGGGTCCCGGCCGGCAGCGCGGTCGGCCTGCGGATGCCCCGCCGGGGTGAGGTCGTGGGCGCGATCCTGGGCATCCTCGGGCACGGCTGCGCGTACGTACCCATCGACACCCGGTATCCCGCGCAGCGCCAGCGGTTCATCGCCGACGACCTCCGGTTGCGGGCACTGGTCGAGGCCGACGGCGCGACCGGTGCGCCGGTGATCCGATGGCGCGCCGGCGCCGAACCCCCGGCGGAGCTGCCGCCCGGCACCGCGTACGTCATCTACACCTCCGGGTCGACCGGTGCCCCGAAGGGTGTCCTGGTCGGACACGAACACGTGCTGGCGCTGATGGACGCCTGCGCCGAGCGGTACGTGCTGTCCGATGTGGACGTCTGGACGCTGTTCCACTCGCACAGCTTCGACTTCAGCGTGTGGGAGTTGTGGGGCGCCCTGCTGCACGGCGGCCAGGCGGTCCTCGTGCCGCCCGAGACGGCGGCCGACGCCGAGGCGTTCGCCCGCCTGCTGGCGGCGGAGGAGGTCACCGTCCTGAGCCAGGTACCCACGGCCTTCGGTCACCTGGTCCGGGAGCTCGAGCAGCGCCCGTGCCGGCTGCCGGCGCTGCGGTACGTGGTGTTCGGCGGGGAGGCGGTGAACCTCGCCGCGGTACGGCGGTGGCGCGAACTCGGCGTCGCCCCCGGCGCCGAACTGGTCAACATGTACGGCATCACCGAGACCACCGTGCATGTCACGCACTGTCCACTCGGGACGGACCACGGGCCGCCCCCGCTACCCGGTGCCACCCCGATCGGCACCCCGCTGCCGCACCTGCGGGTGCACCTCACCGACGAGAACCTGCGACCGGTGCCGCCCGGTACCCCCGGCGAGATCGTGGTCAGCGGCGCCGGGGTGGCTTACGGCTACTTCGACCGCCCGGCGCTGACCGCCGCGCGGTTCGTCGAGGTCGACGGGTGCCGGGCGTACCGCAGCGGCGACTGGGCGGTCCGCGCGCCCACTGGCGAGCTGTACTGCATCGGGCGCCGCGACCGCCAGGTACAGGTGCGTGGCTTCCGGATCGAGCTCGGTGAGCCGGAGGCGGCGGTGGTTGCGCACCCGGACGTGGCCCAGTGCGCGGTGACCGCGGTGCGCAACCAGCTCGGCGACCTGCAACTGGTCGCGCACTACGCGGTCCGGCCGGGCGCCGGCGTGACGCCGGAGGAGTTGCGCGCGTACCTCGCCGCGCGGCTACCGGCGCACCTGGTGCCCGTCCTGCGGCAGCTCCCCGCGCTCCCCCGGACGGACAACGGGAAGGTGGACCTGCGGGCGCTGACGATCGGCGCCGGCGCGTGACCGCGCCCCGCGCACCGCCAGCCCGTGGACCGGAACGGCCAACAGGGTCGTGACGATCGTCATCACCGCGAACACGGTGTACAGCGCGGGGGTGATGATGCCGGCCGTGATGCCGGCGTCGAGCAGGACCAGCTCCATGAGGCCCCGGGCGTTCATCAGGGCGCCAACCGACACCGCCTCGCGCCACGGCGTGCCGGTGTACCGGCTGGCCAGCGTGCACGCCCCGCCCTTGCTGAGCACCGCCACCAGGGTCACCGCGACGGTCATGGCCAGGACGGCCGGCGTGAGCTGGCTCGCCGGCAGGGCCCGCAGTCCCGCGAGCACGAAGAAGACCGGAAGCAGAACCGAGACGGTCACCGGGGCGAGCCGCTCGTAGAGCTGGTCGGCGAACCGGCCACGGGGCATCACGGCGCCGGCCACGAACGCGCCGAACACGGCGTACACCCCCGTCGCCTCCGTGAACCAGGCACAGAGCAGCACGAAGATGGCGACGGAAGGCAGGGCCGCCGGACGTATCCCGGCGCCGGTGCCGGCCCAGCGGGCGAAGCGATGCAGGGCCGGCCGGGCCCCGACGAGCATCACGAGGGTGTACCCGGTCCCGCCCAGCAACGCCACCACCGCGATCCCGGGCTGCGCCCGGCCCGTGGCCAGCACCGTGGCGAGCAGGATCCAGGCGACCGCGTCGTCGGTGGCGGCGCAGGCCAACGCGATGGTGCCGATCCGCGTGCGGGTCAGGCCCCGGTCGTGCACGATCCGCGCGAGGACCGGGAACGCCGAGACGGCGATCGCCGTACCGACGAACAGCATCGCCTGCCAGCCCGCGACCCGCGACGGGAACCAACCGCCGCGCACCAGCAGCAGCCCGAGGGCGGCACCCGCGACCAGCGGAGCGACCAGGCTCGCCGCACCGGTGACAACCGAGGTCCGCACGTGCGCCCGCAGCAGCGCGGTGTCGAACGAGAGCCCGACCAGGAACATGTACAGCGCCAGCCCGAGCTGTCCCACGACGTACAGCACCGACATCGACGGCCCGGTCGGGAAGAGCGCGGACTCGATCCGCGGTGCGACCGACCCGAGCAGTAACGGCCCGAGCGCGAACCCGGCCAGCAGATCCGCCACAACCTGTGGCTGACCGACCCGTACCAGCACGGCACCGACCAGCCGGCAGGCCAGAAGTATGACCGCGAGCTGCAGGAAAAAGAGTGCCGTCAGTTCCACATTCGATGGCATGACCGACCCTTCCGACGACGGCGGCGAAATTCGAACATCGCCACGCCCGCGACGATTGTCGAGAGAGCCGGTCGGAGTACCCGAATGGCTATGGTCGGGCCTGCCCGGGCCGCCACGCCGAGCGGGGATTATGCCGGCGGCCGGCCGTGTCGATACTAGCTGTGATCGGCGCTTCAGGCTGGTCGAACAGACGTGGAAGGCCCGCTGCGGCCCTTCGCGTAATGCTGCGCGAATTCAATTCTAAATGGCCCGAAAAAGGTACCGGCGAATCGATAATTTGATTGATGCGAATGACAATTCGAACCGCCTACCTTTTATCCAGCCCAATCACATGGGCGGCCAATAAGGGCCAGGGCCAGATAGGAGCAGGAAATGAACCGAATCGAGCAGGCAGCGATGCGCCGGGTGCCCGACACCAGTGCCGACTGCGCCATCCAGCCGCTGCAGGGGACGAACGACGTCTCCGCCCCGATCCTCACCCCGGTCATCTTCGTGGTGGCCGCCGGTCTCGCCGCCGGCGCGGCGGTCGGCTACATCGACGCGGCGCGGCACGGTATCGCTCCGACCAACGAGACCGTCGCGGCCTTCCGCGAGCCCTCCAGCGCGGCGTCCATCGGCGACCTGCTCGCCAACCGCCGCGACAGCGTTCTGGACTGACCGGATCCGAACCCCTGCGTACCGGTGTCGGCGCCCTCGCCCGCGGCGGCTCCGCCACCCAAGGGGCCAGCGGTTCCGCCACCCAAGGGGCCAGCGGTTCCGCCACCCAAGGGGCCAGCGGTTCCGCCGCCCAAGGGCCGGCGGCTCCGGCACCGGTACGCACCACTTGCGGCATCGACACACCACCCGCGCGAAGGTTGGGGGAGGCATGACTGACACGCACGCCGTACCGGTGGACCGGGCGCTGCAGCAGACCGAACTGGCCACGCTGCCGGTCGACCGGGCGCTGCGCCGTACCGAGCTGATCAACTCGATCGGAGTGGCCATCGGGTCGCTGGAGTTCCTGGCGCGGCCCAAGCAACTCGCCGAGACCGGCCTGTTGAGCTGGCCCGTGGGGCGCACGCGCTTCCGGTGGTCGACGAAGAAGCACGTCGACGCGCTGAACCGGCTGTTCAACCCGCCGGGGGTGTACGGGCTGATCGCGTTGCGGCTGCTCGCGTCGGCCGCGTTGCTCAACCCTCGGGCCAGCCGGGCCACCCGCACGTCGGCGGTCACCTTCCTCGCCGGCACCAACTGGGCGCTGCACGTCCGCAACGGGTTCGGCACCGACGGCACGGACCACATGAACATGCTGACCCACGCGGCGCTGGCGGCCAGCAAGCTGTTCCCCCACGACCAGCTCGCGCGCGAAGCCTGCGCCTGGTTCATCGCCGGACAGAGCGTGTTGTCGTACGCCTCGGCCGGCGCCGCCAAGCTGCTGTCGCCGTTCTGGCGGGACGGCAGCGCGATGGCCGGCATCTTCCGCACCCAGACCTACGGAACGAAGTGGGTCGGCGAGCTGATGAAGAAGTACCCGGTCGTGGCCACGGCCGGCGGCTGGGGGGTCATCCTCGGCGAGCTGGCGTTCCCGCTCGTCCTCGTCGCGCCGAAACCGGTCGCGCGGGCGCTGCTCGGCCTGGGCGCCGCGTTCCACGTCGGCAACGCCGCTTTCATGGGCCTCAATCGGTTCATCTGGGCGTTCAGTGCCACCTACCCGTCGGTGATCCATGTGTCCAAGCACCTGAACGAGGGCGACTTCGTCGCCATGTAGGGAGGCCCGCGGTGAGCAAGGGCATCTACGGCACCGTCTTCGCCATCCTCCGGCCGTACCGGGGCAGCCTGGTGCTGGCCGTCGCGCTCGGGATCCTGGCCACGACGGTGTCGTTGGCACAGCCCCTCGCGATCGGGCAGGTGGTGCGCCGCATCGAGGGCCACGATCCGACGCAGCAGGCGTTGCTGGTGCTGTTCGCCCTGTTCGCCGCCGACGGACTCCTCGGCGGCCTGCAGGTCTACACGGTCGCGCGGGTCGGCACCAAGGTGGTGCTGGACATCCGCCGGTCGATGGTCGGGCGGCTGTTGCGGGCGCCGCTACGGGAGTTGCTGGCCCGCCAGCACGGCGACATCTTCGCCTGCGTGGTCGGCGACACGTCGCTGCTGCGGCAGTCGCTCGCGCAGAGCCTGGCCACGTTCATGGTCAGCGGCCTGATGGTGGTCGGTTCGGTGACGCTGATGACGTTCATCGATCCGGTCCTCACCCTGGTGACGTTCGTCTGCCTCACCGCGGCCGCCGTGGTCAGCCTGGTGATCGCGTGGCGGCTGCGCCTCGCCGCACAGCACACCCGGGCCCGGGTCGGCGCGTTCGGCTCGGCGTTGCAGCGCGCGTTCGGCGCGTTCCGCACCATCAAGATCAGCCGCGCCGAGGCGCGCGAGCAGGCCCGGATCGACGGGTACGCGGTGGGCGCCTACCACGCCGCAATGCGTGGCAACCGCCTCACCGCGCTGATGTCGCCCGCCATGAACCTCGGCATCCAGGCGTCGTTCGCAGCCGTGTTCACCTTCGGCGCGGCGCGACTGGCCGCCGGGCAGCTCGACACGCCGCGCTTCGCCGCCTACCTGCTGTACCTGTTCTATCTCGTCGCTCCGCTCGTCAGCGTCTTCGTCTCGATGGCGCAGCTTCAGCAGGGACTGGCCTCGGTGGCCCGGATCCGCGGCATCCTCACGATCCCGACCGAGGATGCGATCGCGACCGCACCGGCCCGGGTCGAGGAGAGCCCGCCGTTGAACGGGTCGACCCGCGTCCTGCGCTTCGAACACGTCACCTTCGGGTACCGGCCGGAAACGCCGGTCCTGCGCGACCTGTCCTTGGACATCCCCGAGCGCGGCATGGTTGCCATCGTCGGACCGTCCGGCGCCGGCAAGTCCACGATCTTCTCGCTGGTGGAGCGGTTCTGGGACGTCGACGCCGGCCGGATCGCCTTCCGCGGTACCGACATCCGCGACCTGCCGCGCGACGAGCTGCGGGCCCGGATCGGCTACGTCGAGCAGGACTGCCCGGTCCTGGACGGCACCATCCGGGAAAACCTGCTCTACGCCGATCCCCACGCCGGCGCCGACCGCCTCGACGAGGCGATCGACCGCGCGGGCCTGCGGCGCTGGGTCGACCACCTGGACGCCGGCCTGGACACACCCGTCGGTGAGGGTGGTGCGACCATCTCCGGCGGCGAGCGCCAGCGCATCGCCATCGCGCGGATGCTGATCCTGCGGCCCGACGTGCTGCTGCTCGACGAGGCGACCTCGCAGTTGGACGCCGAGACCGAGGCGGCGCTGCGCCGGTCGCTACGCCGGGTCGCCACCGAACGCGCCGTGGTGGCCATCGCGCACCGGATGTCCACTGTGGTCGAAGCCGACCAGATCTTCGTGCTGGAGGACGGCCGGATCCGCGCCCACGGCACGCACGCCGACCTCCTCGCCACCGACGAGCTGTACCGCCGCCTCGTCAGTACCCAACTCGTGCAGAACACCGCACCCGCCGGCCCGCCCGTGCTCGCCGACGCGCCACGCTCCTAGGGATCACGCCATGGACACTCGATTCACCCCGCGCCGCACGCTCGTCGGTGCGGCCATCGGACTGCTGCCGGTGCTCGCCTCGGCCGGGTACCAGGCGTACGCGACCCGCCGCGACGAGCGGCGGTACCCGCCGCGCGGCGTGCTTGTCGACGTCGACAAGGGCCGGCGGCTGCACGTGCACCGCGTCGGCCACGCACACGAAGGCCCGACCGTGCTGCTGGAGGGCGGCATGTCGTGCCCGCACGACGTATGGGGCTGGGTCCAGACCGCGGTGTCGCGGTTCGCGCCGACCATCTCCTACGACCGGGCCGGCATCGGGTACAGCGATCCGGGACCGTTGCCGCGTACCGCCGAGCGCATCACCGAGGACCTGGTCCGCGCGCTCGACGCGATCGGCGACAAGGGCCCGTACGTACTCGTCGGCCACTCGTTCGGCGGCCTGCTCGTACGGCACTTCGCCGAGCGGTACCCGAACCGGGTCGCCGGCGTGGTCCTGATCGACGCCGCCCACCCCGAGGAACTTGAACGCTCACCCCGCCAGCGGATGGGCCTGCCGATGATGCTGGCCCAGATGCGCGCCGCCGTCCGCGGATCCACCTTCGGCGTCCTGCGGTACTCCCAGACGTACGTCGGCAACGGCGTGAAGTCGCTGCCGGAGGAGAGCCGCGAGTGGGCGCGCGCCCGCATGATGACGACGAAGACGTGGCGCGGCGCGTACGCCGAAATGCTGGGTTGGCTCGAACACGTCAACGACGAGACCCGCGATACGCGGTTGCCGGCGGGCGTCCCGCTTGCCGTGGTGACCGCCGAACGGTCGCAGAACAGCGATCCGGCGCACGGCGAATTCCAGGTCGAACTCGCCGGGCTGTCGTCGAACAGCGTGCACCGGGTGATACCGGCCGCCGAGCACCTGGGGTTGGTCATGAGGGAGGACTTCGCATGCCACGTCACACGCGCGATCGAAGACGTCGTGGCGGCCGCGCGGAGCGGACGTCCGCTGACCGAGGGGGTACACCATGAGTAGGTTTTCCGGATCGCTGGTGGGCCGCGGGCTGTTGTTCACCGCCCTCGGTGGATGGTTCTTCCTGACCCTGCTGGGTCAGGATCCGCGCCGCAAGTTCCAGGGAACCCTGAAGCTGGATCCGTCCGGTGCGTTCATCCCGGACTGGCGGTTCTTCGCGCCGCGGCCCGGCATGCACGACTACCACCTGCTGTTCCGCGACGAACTGCCCGACGGCGAGGTGACCGCGTGGAAGCAGATCAGCGAGATCGAACGCCGCCATCCCCGCCACCTCCTCTGGTACGCGAACCGGCGCGCCGAGAAGGTGCTCGCCGATTCGGTGGTCGGCATCGTGAGCTTCAACATGCTCGAAGAGCGCAACAAGGAAGACATCCAGCTCACCGTGCCGTACCTGACGCTGCTCAACTACGTCACGCACCAGATCCCGCACGCCGACGACGCGCGCCGCACCCAGTTTCTCATCGCGGCCTCGGGTGGCTACGACGAGAGCGAGGAGCCGTTGATCCTCTTCCTGTCCAACCTCCATCCGATCCGTTGAGTCCAGACGACCAGTAGGCATGGTCCCGTCCTAGCGGGGTGGTCCCGATCACGAGCGTGGTGTTCGTCGGCGATGGTCGGCCTGAGCCGGCGTCGATCCTGCAACAGCTCAGCACCGCCGCCGACATCGATGCGGTCGAAGTCGTGGAGTCGGTCGGCCAGCTCTTC
>Ga0070700_100000656_pt1 | contig 17081 bp, 11 predicted proteins | sample KBSK5101metaG_FD_65456 | JGI IMG/M metagenome (GOLD analysis project Ga0070700, IMG submission 65456) | Corn, switchgrass and miscanthus rhizosphere microbial communities from Kellogg Biological Station, Michigan, USA - KBS K5-10-1 metaG | ecosystem: Host-associated > Plants > Roots >...
GCGTGCTTCTGCTTTCCCGATCGATTCAAGATTTGAAGCTATTACCTCCTCCGCAGTAAGCTTCTTTGTTTCCTGTTCCGAGCAGTTGTTAACGACTGCCAGCAACAAGGCGCTAAACACAATTAAGTTTGCTATTGATCTCATCATTTGTCCGTAATTAAAAGTTGGGCGCTACCTCGGTGAGGTAACGCCCAGGAGTTGTTCACGTTAAGAGCTGTGATTAGAAATCGAATCTTCCGGCAAACTGGACGATTCGAGGAGCTCCAGCCGTAGTCGATTGGCCAAACAGAGAACTGTTGATGTCGTTACCCGGCAAGCCAAAGTTTACGGTGTTGAAGATATTGAAGAAGTCGGCGCGAATCGTAAAGCGAGTGTTCTCAGTGATCGGGAAACGCTTGATCACGGAGAAGTCAACTTTATTGAACGCCGGTCCATAAAACTGGTTACGTCCGACATTGCCCTGCCTTCCTACTGCGGCGCCTACTGCGGCGCTACAGGCAGTCGGGCTGGTGTTTGTACGGTTCGCCGGGCAAGGATTCCTGAAGAGGCTTCTCGCCGGGCCGGTGTACGTTCGCGGATCGTTTGTAGCTGCCGGAAGATCAGAAAGACCCAAGCCCGATGGTGCGAAATCAGCACGTTGGCCCAGACCGGTTCCGGCGCTATCCGTACCGCCGAAAATACTGTACGGGATACCAGTTTGTGATTGAACGATGCCGGACATGGTCCAACCACCCAGGAAACGATTAAGGTTCTTGTTGCTGAACCGGATCGGCAGATCGTAGATGAAGTTGAAAACGAACCTCTGGCGAACGTCAAAACCGGAATTACCTCTTTCCGGTGTACTGAAGCCGCCGACAAAGCCGGACGAGTCGCGTGGCAAGCCACGTTCGCTGGCGCCAGCCGGGCCGGCACCAGGTACCAGACCGTCCGCTGAGTCATCGATTGAATGGCTCCAGGCATAGACGGCTTGAAACTGTCCGGTACCCCAACGTTCGTTGGTTAGCGTCTTGGTCAGCCTCAATTGCATTGAATTGAAGGTTGACTGTCCAATAGCCAGGTTCAAGAAGATCGGGTTGAACGCGGTGTTCAGCACGCCGTTCAGGAAGTTAGTCCGAGTGCTGGTGGGACTAATCTGCGCCTGACCTGGAGTACCACCAAGGTCACCGGTACAGGCATCGAGCGACGGATTCGTCGCGCAGATTAGATTACGTCGCATTACGCTCGGCAGCGCACCGCTGATGTTACGAAGCTGGTTGATGCCATGCGAGCCAACGTAGTCGGCTTCAAACAAGAAGAGATTACCCAACTCGCGTTGGATTCCGAAATTCCAGCTTTGCGTATACGGCGTCGCAAATTTGCTCTGGAATATGTTATTCCCTGGCAGCGCGAAGATGACAGGAACAAGTTCGTCGCCATCGTGTGCAAATGGGCTGGTTACCTGTGTCGGAACACGTGGAATGTTTCCACCTTCATCGAAGATACCTCCGGTGAAGCCATTCGCTCCGAGAAAATCAAAGAAGAATGAAAAGTCTCTTTGGAACGGAGGATTCGCGCTCGAGTTGCTAAACAGGTTGGTAAACACGCGATCGTAGAAGACGCCATAGCCACCGCGAATAGACATCTTCGTTGGACCACCTGTTAGTTTGGAGATCCAGCCCGTACTCCAGCCTGGACTGTAATTGAAACCGAAACGTGGGGCGAAATTATTCGTGTCGCTCTCCCAGAGCTTCAGATTCGGGTTCGCCGAGTTTTTGCCCACCTGCTTGAATTCGAATCCGGCGGCCGGCTGAGGTCCGCTTGGATTCTGATCAACGAGGGTAGACATCTGGCCGTTCACTTCATATGGAACACCGTTGTAGTCCCAGCGTAAGCCGTAATTCAACGTGAAGTTTGGTCTAACTCGCCAGGTATCCTGGAAGTAGATTCCGGATTCACGCACGCGGTAACCACGATAATCCTGGTCAACGCGCGTCTTGTCCTTGTTGAAGAACTGCGACTGGCTTTGAATACCGAAAAATCCGTAAAGCAGGCTGGCGAAATTCTGTAGAGCGCCGCCGATACCAGTTGTCGGGATTGGGTTTCCTGAACTATCGCGCAGGAATGAGCCACCAAACTGCGCCGTATTGAAATTGATTGTTTCACTACGACCAAAGTTGCTGGCGCCATTTGAGTAGATCCAGCGCTGCTCAAAGCCGCCGCGGAACGTGTGGTTACCCTTTACCCAGGTCACGTTGTCACCGAGAACAGTCGTGCCGGTAAAACGAAACTGGGTATCGAACGCACCGAAGCCGCTAACCGTGCCGCCCACCAGGCTGACAAGTTCTCCATTAGGACCGCCGAATGGCTGAATGTGAGTATCGATTCCGCCGGTTTGAAACGCTGCCAATATCGCATCGTAAGGGGCTCGACCGGCGCCACCGTCACCAGGGCCATTGAAGATAGCCTCGATACGATTGCCGCCAAAGCGTAGTTCGTTAACGATGTTGGGTGTCAGATTCGAGGTAAGGTTCAAGCTGAGCACGTAGCTCTTTTGCGGAGTGCGGGCTGAATCTCCCAAACCTGGAAATGTTTCGGGGATAAAATCGAACTCACCATTGCTGGTATTGAAGCTTCCCGTCAGGCTGTGTTTCTCAGTCAGCTTCCAGTCAACACGTGAAGCGGTTGTGTCGACCTCGAATCTGTTCGGAGCTGAGAACCTGAACAAGTCAAAAACGCCCGGGAGTGTTCCCTGACCCGGGACGTTCCCCAGCGGAAACAGGTTAAGAAACTGTTGCATGCCGGGGTTAATTCCAAGGTTACCACCTGGGAGAATCAGGTTGCAGGTTCCCTGGCCGGCGACTCCAAACACGTTGCAAATACCGAGCTGGCTGCGATTGTTCGCTCCGGTCTTTCTTACGTCGAGCGTACCGAATGGAGTATTCGGGAAAATGCCGAGACGTGCCTGCGCGGATGGGACGGTACGAGTCTCCGTGGTCGAGCTCAGCGAGCGGTCACCTTCATAGTTGAAGAAAAAGAACGCTCTGTCTCGCTTGATTGGTCCGCCAATCGAGCCACCGAACTGCTTGCGCTGAAGCGGTGCCCTCTCGGCATCAAAGAAATTGCGAGCCGCGAATCTCTGGGAACGATAGTACATGTACGCGCCACCGTGGAAATCATTCGTACCATTCTTCGTGGCTACGTTGATGATCGCGCCGGTATTACGTCCATACTCCGCGTTGAAGTTGCTGGTCAGAACACGAAATTCCTGAGTCGCATCAATATTCGGTGTTGCAGCGCCGCCCGCGATGCCGGGGACGTCCGCGTCGTTGTTATCGATTCCGTCAACCAAAAAATTGTTGTTACGTTCGCGCTGGCCGTTGACGCTGAAGCCGCCGAGCGCGGTCTGCGTCTGAGTTACGCCAGGCGCCAGCAATATCAGACCGTTTGGGTCACGACTTAGCAACGGGAGATCCATGATCTTCTTGTTGTCGATCAAGGTCGAGAGTTGCTGGTCGTTGGTATTGAGCTGTGTTGAAACATCCGTGGCGGTGGTAACGACGACAGTAGCAGTCGCTCCGCCGACTGGCAGTGAGATGTTTGCTTCGGTAGTGAACGCCACTGACACCTGTACGTCTTTAGCGGTGCCCGGGCCGAAGCCTGTTTGCGTCGCCGTTATCGTATAGATGCCTACGGGAAGGTTGGTGATGTTGTAACTACCGGAATCAGATGTCGTGGTGGTGCGCTTGTCGCCGGTCTGATTGCTGACGGCTTCAACCGTAGCGCCGGCCACGAGGCCACCATTGGGATCGACTACTGTGCCTTTGATATTCCCTGTGGCCTGAGCAAAACAATAACCTGTGGCGCTGATGATTATCGTAAGGCAAAAGAAAGCCCGCGCCAATCTATTAAGCATATGCTTCTCCTTTTCAAAACTGACTGAGTGTTTTCGATCGGATCCGGGGAGATTGACCGATTCTGTTCAGGTCGACTGCGGTTAATAATTAGGAAACCAACTTGCATCGAGAGGCGGTTGGCCTCGCTTTCTGGGCTAAGTTTCCAACATTGAATTACATCCTGAAGTGCCGGGGTCAGAACCGGGTGTTCACAACTTGTGAGTACAGACTGACCTTCGCGGGACACGTAGTTCAGGACATTTTTTAGTAGGCAACCTTCATTCCATCGGAATACACCGCTTTTACTAAGGCTTTCTAGACCACTATTTCTCTATTTCTACCAGCGTAAATCCATGCTGCTAAAGATTATCCATGAATTTGGAATACTGAACGTCGTGATATTTTCCGTGCTCGTCCATTTTTATAGATATATTGAGCATTTAGGTGAACACCAAGGCTGGCTGTGGTTAAAAAGACGTGCAGCCTTGCGACTGCGCGTCTTCGTAAACAATCGAGATAGGAGTGACTCAGTGATGATGACCAGCGGATGGAGCCGCAGGTGGTCCACCTTGGGTCTTATTGTCGGAGACATCGATCACAGTGCGCATCCAGGGATGAATGCAACACTGAAATCGGTGCATGCCAACCGGCAAGTCTGAACTCCCGGCGGTAGGACCTTCCACAACGGTACCCGGGTGAATGAGATCCAATGGACCAAGGCACCCAGGTACCGGTTCCGGATCAATAAGTAGATTGGATCAATAATCCCGCCCACTGTCGTGGACGAATTCGGAGAGGAGAAATAGACCAGCGTCACAGAAATTCAACGAACTTACGTCACAATAATAATAGTTAAGTGTACGAAATTCTGGTAGTCTTGCACTTCCCTTTCCCTCGTACGTTGTAGAAATTTCGTCGTCCAGCGTGGGTAACGGACCACTGTGTCCGAACGGTGACGATGAATTCTTTGTGGCGCTAATCTGGATGAGGAGGCCCATCATGACTACACGACAGTTCTCACATCTAATCATCTTTACGGCAGCATTCGCGTTTGTAGCGGTGCTGCTTTTTAGTGGACCAACAGTTTCAGCCGGCAAGGGCGATCGTTCTGCTCCGACGGTGCCGGGTAATCTTATGGTCACGGCCATCACTGATTGGACCGTTAGCCTGTCGTGGCAATCGTCCACAGACAACTCCGGAAAACTCTCTTACAGGGTTAAGATCACTAACCTGAACAACTCTGCATACAACTCGCTGGCGACAGTCAGTCAGAGCCAAACGACTTACACCGCCAAATACCTGACGCGAGACAGTAATTACACATTTTCAGTGTACGCCGTTGACGACAGCGGCAATAAGTCCGCGGACAGTAATATCGCCAGCGCCCACACGCTCGCTGATACGACCGCACCGACAGGCCCTGTGCTCGACGCTGCGGTGCTCAGTCCTTCTCAGGTGCAACTAACCTGGACCAGATCAACGGACAACATACCGAGTAACTGTTGTAACTATGCCATCAACGTGAACGGCGCCCCTATCACGCAAAACATCAACTGGCTGACCCAGACGTCGGCGGTCATTCGCCATCTACAGCCAGCCACAGGTTACTCCTTCAGTGTCACTGCTTCGGACTTCTCCGGTGGCAATGCGGTTACCAGTAATGTTCGTGATGTCATAACACCACCGACCAGCGACACGATTCCACCCTCGGTTCCGACCAACCTGCATCTCGTTCAAGATAACAGTTGCGCGGAGGTGTGGATCGGTTGGACCGAATCCACCGATAATAAGGAATCTGAGGCCAACATCGAGTATGAGATCTACGTTAACGGCGTGCTCAGCCCGCTGCCTGTCAACTCCGGCGTTGATTTTGATTTCGTTTATGGCACGGCTTTCGGTGACAACTACTTTACGATCAGGGCCGTGGACAAGTCGGGAAATAGTTCGGCTCCCAGCATGCCCCTGAAATTATTTCTCTGGCCGTGCTAGAATCTTGCGGCTTAGTTGAACTGATGCGGTTCCAGTAGATCTCCACCCACGTCGATCTGGTCCGTGTACTTGGCACGTTCCGGCGTAAGCCTCACGTTAGCCAGTCAACTGAAATCTCTTTCTAATCGTGCGTTGCTTCCCGGCATCGGAACGCTGTCGTTCTATATGAAGACTAGTGCCTCTGAATTAGCTGGACTGTTGGCTCGCGAACAGGCCATACGCCACGAGACTGAAATCCTGCGCGATGCCGATATGGCCCTGACAGAGGACCTCAGTCTCGAAAGAGTTGTCGAAACGCTCCTCGATTTTCTCGGCCAGTTAGTTCCTTACGACAGCGCCAATGTGATGTTGCGAAGTGGAAACTCGGAATTCGTTGTCAGCACAGTCAGGCATTATGAAGCATATCAGGATGTTGAGGCATTTCGATTCATTGCGTTGGACATCAAGACCAATCCTCTTTTGCAGCGCATCTGTTTGACTAAACAGAGTGTGCTCGTGGCGGATACCCACCGAGAACCTGGTTGGCAATGGGTCAACGGCGCCGGGCACGTTCGTAATTGGATCGGCGTGCCGCTGGTTACTTCAGGCAACGTTATTGGTCTTTATTCGCTGGACAAGGCGGTACCATTTTTCTTTCAGACCGAGCATGTACGCCTGGCTGAGACACTCGCGGCGCGCGCGGCGAGTGCCATTCGAAATGCTCAGTTGTTTGAACAAAGCCAGCATCATGTAGCGGAACTCGAGGAACGCATTGCCGAACGCAAGCGCGCAGAAGTGGCACTGCGCGAGAGTGAAGAGCGTTATCGCGAGTTGTTTGAGAACGCGAGGGACGCTATTTACGTTCACGATCTCGAAGGAAAATACATCAGGGTAAACCGCGCCACCGAAACCCTTACCGGATACAAACGTGAAGAAATTGTCGGGCATAACTTGATTGACTTCGTGCCGGCAACAAACGCCAGGGATGTGCGTGAAAGTTTCCGTGCAAAGGTGGCGGAACAAGGTGAAACCACTTACGAAGTCGACGTTATAACAAAGGACGGCCGCCGCGTGCCCGTTGAAGTACGCAGCCGTGCGATCTATGAAAACGGCGTAATGGTTGCAGTTCAAAGCACAGCCCGCGATATCACGGAACACAAACTTGCACAGAATGCGCTGCAAATGTTTTCACGCCAGCTTATCGAGGCTCAGGAAGATGAGCGACGTCGAATCGCGCGCGAGTTGCACGACCAGATTGGGCAAGTCCTGACCGCGATCAAGATGAATCTTCATACCTCGCAGCGGGGTTCTCAAGCTCCAGAGGTAACTTGCTACATTAAAGACAATATCGAAGCTGTTGATGAAGCGCTCCGTTTGGTTCGCGATCTTTCTGTTGATCTGCGTCCGCCCGTGCTCGACGATTTCGGACTGGTTACGGCTCTGCGCTGGTATGTAGATCGTTATACAAAGCGCACCGGTTTGGAAGTGGACATGGTTATCGAATTGCCCGACGAGAATGAACGTTTCTTTCGCGAGCTCGAAACGGCATGCTTCCGAATAGTACAGGAAGCGCTGACCAACATCGTGCGTCACGCACAGGCCAGCCACGTACTGTTGCAACTCGTGAAAAACGGAAACGATTTGCTTTTGTCTGTAAAAGACAACGGTCTGGGCTTTGATGTTGAGAGTCTGCGGAAACGCGCGCCGCGCGCCGCGACTCTTGGACTCATCAGTATGCAGGAACGAGCGCATGCCGCAGGCGGCAATATCGAGATAGATTCGGTAATCTCCGAAGGCACCGAAGTGCGATTTCGGCTTAACCTTGAGCCCTGACAAAGCGGCCGCGGCAAACGAATTGGTCCATCAGCTCCTCAACGGGCTTTACCGGTTTGTAATCCTCAGTTGGATGAGGCTCGGTCTTTTTAATAAACCAATCGTCATGCTCGGCTGCCCTTAGCAAGTCTGGATCATAGTCGAAGCGATTCATGACGTCGATCACTTGATCCTTCATCGCCCTGACCCATCTCTCGTAAACAAAGCGCTGTGCTTTAGGCGACACGCGATGGATGCCCCTGTTCTGCTCGAGGCCGGTTTCACAGTGTGTAAGAAAAAGCCGTGCCTGGACCAGCGCTATCAGCAAGCCGCCGGTATCGAACTGTACTATCTGTGTTGGGGCGGCTTCGATCCCTCGCGATACGAACGTATACGGAAATCCCAGGTAAGCAATATGAATCGGGCCGGATGGTCCATGCTCGGAAATGATGTCCCAGGTATCGGACTCTATCTTGAAATCAGGGGTCTGTTTTAGATCTTGTATGACTGGACCAAACTCCTGGTCGCCACTTGACGCACTGAGAAGTTTTATGCCGGGTCTGTGCCTCAGCGGCCACTTATCTTTGAATGGGTTGCGCCCGGAACAGCCCAGAACGTAGTCGCAATGGACCATCAGATCTGCGACTGAATCCACGCGAGTGACAATATCACCCACAGGTGAACTAAGATGCAGATCTGTATTGGGATCGTAATAAAACAGTTCGCTGCCTTGCCTCACTGCGAAGTTAGCGACGGCCCGGCCAATGCTTCCCATTCCAATCACGCCGAGTTGCTGTCGTTGCAGAGTTCGGCCGTGAAGGAATTCCCTATGCAAGCTGTCGAGAAAGCATTGCGCGAAGATTGGACTACCAATTTCCAGTTTAACCGCTGCTCGGGCCCATGACATCACCGCGAAAGGCGGCGGCTTCTCTTCAAACAGGAATATCCCCACGGAAGTTTGTTCGACACCGCATAACGAATAACGCTGCAAAACTTCGGGCGGTACGCTCGTTATGCAAATTCCTCCATCGTCGAGAACCAAAATGCGTTTGATGTTGCGATGGTTCAGTGTTTCGGCGACGACTTGCCAGAGCCTTTCCACGTCTCGCTGGAAATAAGAACGAAACTCGCCCGGTTCGGGCATGGTGCTGTCTATGACAGTGACGCCCATGTCTCGCAGCGTTTGAATTATGGGAGGACTATTTGAATAGACCTTTCCCAGCGCGAAAATGTTTTTGAGGTTGACTCCCATCGCGCCGATCGTTTGAAAAAGATCAACAGTCTGGAGCAGCATGTGCTGTACTGCCACCAGCGCGGTATCTTCACCAAAACTAAACTCAGCACCTTGGGCATAATCGAAAATAGTTCGAGTAACTGTGAGAGGATATAGCTGTAACATAGTGGGTGGTTCATTGCGGAAATGAGACTGTTGAGTCTAAGTGCCTTGGGGGGAAGGCATTGTGCGTTGCTCAACGTTGAGCATTAACTTCGCGTAGTGTTTAGATGTACGCGGCAGGGGTTTCGATGCGGAAAATTTCCCCAGTTCTGATCGTCTTCATTTAGAACAGCACACAGTCCGTCGCCTTGACACTGCGAAACTCAGACTGCTAAAGTTGGCGTCTTTTTCTGCACTGAATTCAAGTCTATGTACACATAAAGGAGTTGTTTTGAGTAGCGAATCCGGTTATCTGTTTACCTCTGAGTCCGTCACTGAAGGTCATCCTGACAAAATCTCCGATCAAATCTCCGACGCTGTTCTGGATGCCGCATTGAGCGTTGACCCCACCGCGCGCGTAGCTTGCGAAACTCTGGTCACTACTGGTCTCGTAGTTGTAGCCGGCGAAATTACAACTAACGCTGTAATCGACTACTCCAGAGTGGCTCGCGAAGCTATTCGTCAGATCGGTTACACGAGAGCGAAGTATGGTTTTGATTGCGACACCTGTGCGGTGCTGTCAGCACTCGACCGTCAGTCGCCCGACATCGCTATGGGTGTTGACACTGGTGGCGCAGGCGACCAGGGATTGATGTTCGGTTACGCATGTAATGAAACGCCTGAGCTGATGCCGCTGCCGATTCAGTTGGCCCACTTGCTCGCGCGTCGCCTTTCGGAAGTACGCAAGTCAGGCGAGCTTCCCTACCTTCGTCCTGATGGAAAATCTCAAGTAACAGTTGAGTATCGTGATGGGCGTCCGTTTCGGCTCGAGGCTGTAGTTATCTCGTCCCAACACGCCGACGACGTCACGAACGAACAGTTGCGAGCGGAGATTCAGCAAAAGGTTATCGAGCACACGGTGGCGGGCGAGTTACTCGATAAAGACACGAAGTATCACATCAATCCGACCGGTCGCTTCGTTACTGGTGGGCCACAAGGCGACGCGGGCGTCACCGGGCGAAAGATCATCGTCGATACTTACGGTGGTTATGCGCCTCATGGTGGCGGCGCGTTTTCCGGAAAAGATCCGACGAAGGTCGATCGTTCCGCGGCTTACATGGCGCGTTATGTAGCGAAGAATATCGTCGCTGCGGGACTCGCCGATCGCTGCACGGTTCAACTTGCTTACGCGATCGGCGTGGCCGATCCGGTTTCCGTGTTTGTAAACACCGAAGGCACCGGACGCATCAGCGAGTCGGCTTTGTCGAAGCTCGTGCGCGATCATTTCGAACTGACGCCACGCGGCATTATCGAGAGTTTGAATCTGCGCCGGCCTATATATAAGGCCACCGCGGCCTACGGCCATTTTGGACGTAATGAGGAAGGCTTCACCTGGGAGAAGACAGACAAGGCTGAAGCCCTTCGCGCGAGTGCCGGCATTTAGGGATTGCTTTGCGATCTCTGCGTAATCTTTGCGTCCTCTGCGTGAAACAAAAGTTTCGCGCAAAGCACGCAAAGATAAGCAAAGACGCAAAGAGAAGATTGATAATTTAACCAAAGGAATAATCAAAAATGAGTTCTGCACCTTCCGTCGAGTTCGACGTGAAAGACATCAGCTTGTCGAATCACGGCAAGCAGCGTATTGAATGGGCTGAACGTGAAATGCCCGTGTTGCGGCTCATCCGCGAGCGTTTTGCGGAAGAGAAGCCGTTGAGTGGCGTTAAGCTCGTTGCGTGCGCCCACATCACTACTGAGACCGCGAATCTCGCGCGTGCGCTGCAAGCTGGTGGCGCCGAAGCTGTGCTAATCGCTTCGAATCCTCTTTCAACCCAGGACGACGTTGCCGCCTCCCTGGTCGCTGATTGGGGTATTCCGGTTTATGCAATCAAGGGTGAATCGACCGACACCTACAATCGGCACGTCAGGACAGCGCTCGATACGCATCCCGACATCATCATCGACGATGGTTCCGACGTTGTCGCGACGCTTCTGAAAGAACGCAGTAACCAGATCAACGAGATCATCGGTTCAACTGAAGAAACAACCACCGGCATTCAGCGTCTCAAGGCAATGGAAACAGCCGGTGTGTTGCCCTTCCCTTCCATCGCGGTCAACAACGCGCAAACGAAACATTTCTTCGACAATCGCTACGGCACGGGTCAGTCGACGCTCGACGGCATCATTCGCGCGACGAACATCCTGCTCGCCGGACGCACGATCGTCGTTGTTGGTTATGGCTGGTGCGGCAAGGGTGTCGCAATGCGTGGTCGTGGTATGGGCGCGAATATAGTCGTTACCGAAATCGATCCGATCAAAGCGGTCGAGGCGGTGATGGACGGATTCCGCGTTATGCCCATCGGCGATGCTGCTGCGATTGGCGACATCTTTGTTACGGTGACCGGCAACCGTCACGTGATCGATGGCGAGCATTTCTCGAAGATGAAAGACGGCGCGATTGTTTGTAATAGTGGACACTTCGATCTCGAGCTCAATCTCGTTGCGTTGCGCGAGATGGCCGGCGATCCGGTGACGATGCGTCCGTTTGTCGAGGAGTACAAGGTTCAATCGAGTGGCCGGCGAATCGTCGTGCTTGGTGAAGGTCGATTGATCAATCTCGCTGCTGCCGAGGGACATCCGGCCAGCGTGATGGATATGAGTTTTGCGAACCAGGCGCTTTCAGTCGAGTATCTGGTGAAGAAGAAAGGCTTGCTGGAGCCTGGCGTTCACCTGCTGCCTGCTGAAGTTGATACTGAGATCGCGAGCCTCAAGCTGCGCGCGCTTGGTATCAACATTGATACGTTGACGGCCGAGCAACTCGAATACATCTCGAGCTGGGAAACCGGTACTTAAAGTTTAGCCACAAAAAAGTATAAGAAGCACAAGAGGCACAGAAAAATTTTTGTGCCTTTTGTGCTTTTTTGTGGCTATGTTCTAACTCGTGAGAGGAAGTAGGTGCCGGCGGCGGCGAAGATCAAAAGTGGGGACCAGCCTGCCACTGAGGGGCGCAGTAAACCGTGATTCCCCAGCTGCTGAAAACCGCCACCAACCGCCCAGTAAGCAATCCCCACTACCACCGCCGCACACAGCGCGATCACAGTTCCCTTCCTCCCAAACGATACTGCCAGCGGCATACCGATAAATGCCATGATGACGATACCGAATGGTCCGGCGTACTTTCTCTGCAATGCGACCGCAAGCGTGGACACGTCCGTGCCGCGTTGCTGCGCTGCCTTCAAATAACTGCGTAGATCGTGCGCGCTGAGTTGTGAAGGTTTGTCGATCGTGGGTTTGAAGCTCGCCGGCGATTCAACTCCGGCAAACGTGATTTCAGGATTGTTTTTACGCTCGACTTCCATGCCTTTCAGCGCCAGCGTTTCCGCGTCGGTAATCTTGAGATGACTTGAATCGGACCACGCACCACTCTTTCCGCTGACTACCTGCGCGAGGTGCACCGCATCCGCATCCAGTTCGTAAATCGTCGGTTCGATTAGTCGTCCATCCTCGCTGAATTCGTATGAATAGAAGCGACGCGTTTCCGTTGACGCGAGCCACTGCCGTCCCGTGCGTGTGATCGCACGCGCCTCGCCACCACGGATTCTCGCTCGCAGTGCATCCTGCCTTAAATTTGTGCCAGGCATGATGTGTTCCTGGACCAGCCACGATCCGAAGGCAACCGCAAGCGCGAAGAAAAACCCCGGCAACATTAGCCGATAGACGCTTTGACCCGACGCCCACCACGCAATCGCTTCCTGCCTTTTCGCCAATAAGGCGTAGGTGACGAGCACGGAGATGAGCATTGTTGCCGGAAACAACTCCACCGTAATCAGCGGCAACAGAAACAACAGATACCTCGCGACCAGGCCCGCGCCGGCATTAGTCACCGCAATGAATCGCCAGAGTTCAAACAACGTGAAAATATTGAAGATCGCAGCGAGCGCGACAAAGCAGACGATAAAACTCAATACGAGTGAGCGCAGCAGTGTCGCGTCCATCAGGTTGGGGAAACCTAACGCTGAAAAGCCGCGTTGCGTTTTTTGCCGCGTCTTCATTGCAGTGCCCGGTTCTTTAGTTTTCGTGGGCCAGATCGAGATCGACGGGATTAGCGGAATTCGATTAACAAACAGAAACAACAGGCTGAGTGCGAATATGAAGATCGTTGCCAGCCATGGTCCAACATACGGTGAGACGGTACCGACCCGCGCCAGCGATTCGCCGAGTAGCGAGAGCAAGTAGTAGACGATCACGACTGCCAGCGTCAGCAGCACACCAACACTGCGACCACCACGTCGTATTCGTAATCCCAGTGCGGCAGCGAGGAGCGCAAAGAAAAAAGGAGCAACGGAAAGCGCTGCTCTGCGATTGAGAATTCGAACCGCTTCCTTCTGTTCGGCCGGCTCCCCGGAAGCGACTCGTTCACGCAGATCACTCCAATCCATTGAATCTGCGTTCGTGTCCCGCTCATTTAATCGCTTCATGACCTCGGCGCGACCAGTGTTAATGGAAAACCTCAATTGAGCGGAGCGCTCGACAACGTAAGACTTCTGATCGTTACCGCTGATTAATGTCGTCGGTGGTTGTTCTACCCGGTCGACATCAGCGCTCGAATTAGGAAACTTCGCAGAAAGCACGTCGCTCAAAACCAGTTCTGACTGCTCACCTGACGAATCAATTCGGCCGGAACGGGCGGTAAAGACTTCAGTGGTGCGATCGGAGCGTTGTCCGAAGATGAAGACACGTCCCCATGTGCCCTGTTGTTTATCCCCATCGCGAACGTAGATCACGTATCTCGGCAACGTGTTGAAGGTTCGCGGCTCGACCGGTGAGTCGAGTTTCGCCAGTGCGCCTTGCAACGCGATACGCTCGAGATCGCGCGCGGCCTCAGGCGCTTCTTTCAAATGCAGGTAGGCGGTGGCGCCGGTGAACAAAATACCAATCAGCAGTGCGGGCCAGATCATGCTCCACGAACCGACGCCGGCGGCGCGCATGGCGACGATTTCACTATCGCTTCCCATCCGTGAGAAGCCGATGATTATTCCGGCGAGCGTGGCGAGCGGAATCGAGAAGATCAGAACACCCGGCAACAGCGCCGCGCCGATACCACCAAGTAGTGAAATCGGGAGATCCGCGTAGATGATCAGTTCAGCAAGACGAGCGACCTGCTGTGCGAAGAGCACCGCCGTCAGCATCAGCAGCGAGAGAAAAATGTAGGGCGTCATCGCGCCGATGATGTAGCGCGGGATGAGGAAACCCTTTAACTTAAAGTTATTCTTGAACACGCAGTCGAATCTTTGGCGTCCGTTCCAAAACGCGGCCAAGAATGTGAAACGTCAGCTCGGCCATCTCTTTTTTTGTGTCACTCGACACTTCCCTCGCGCCTTCGGCAAACTTCGCGGGCGACAACTTCTCAGTATTTCTCAAATGTGTTCGCAACCGTTTCGAGATCGCATTGCTGCGACTCTGGCTACACTGCACACACCGCAGTGCCAGATCCGAACCGAGGTAAACCACTTCTTCACCAAACGCCTTCTGGCAATTAGCACAAACGCGCAAGTCCGGCAGAAACCCCTCGAGTTTCAAGAGCCACACCTCGAAATACCGCAACACGTCTTCGAGATCTCCCGGCGTCTCAGAAGCCGCTTCGAAACACGCGAGCGCCATGCGGAAGAGATTGTCGTTTGCCTGGTGTGGCGGTGAGAAGTCGATAAGCAGATCGCCTATGTAAGAAAAGCCCGTCAGTATCGACGCATTGGAGGAAAGATTAAAGCGTGACTTTAAGATCTCGACCTGTCGAAACGAGACGAGTTCCTGATGTTCCTTCTCGTAGTACGTGAGGTTGACGAGTGTGAAAGGTTCGAGCGCTGCGCCGAACCGGTTCTTCAGTTTTCGACAACCCTTCGCGACGCCTCTGATCAATCCTGCTGACCGACTCAAGCAAACAACTATCTTGTCAGCCTCTGCCAGATTGTAACTGCGTAGAATCAGAGCCTCAGTTTCAAATAAAGCCATGTCGCGATCACGGGATGAAGTAGAGGACCCAACTCAACACCAGCCCGATCACCATAAACTCAGCAAAGACTTTGACGCCGTAGAGCCAACGTTCTTGGGTCGTTTCCTTTCCCATCGCTCCGAATACTATCGAAGCGAGCGCCGCAAAGAGAGTCATCACAAGGAAATGTCTCACGATTTCCTCCCCGCGGCGATGTCGAAAGCGTCAAGCATAGTCAGGTAATTCAACAGGCCCGCTATCAGTAAGAAAGTATTGCCGTATTCGTATGTTGCGCGTGCTGCTTGAGCTGGATCGTCGGCGAAACCATAGCCGAGCAGCCACGAGATAATGTAGAGAGCGCCGGTGCCGAGATTAGCGATCATTGGCGGCACCTGAAGAAGCTGCGATGAACCTTCGGCGGCATTGAGGTCAAACATGTGGCCGCCCATGTTTAGTCCAATAAAGAAGCAGAGCCAAACAGCGCCGCCCATCAGGAGCGCTCGCGGCCATTTCTTAAGTAGTCCGTGACCGAGACCGGGAACAAACCACGCCGCGGCTCCAATCAGCCACGCCGAACTCGGAGTTGGTTCATCCGCTTCGGCCTCGATGCGTTCAGTCTTAACCAAATGAGTCCTCCAACCTGAAGTAGACGATTAAGGTTTTACCTTAGAAGTGCGCTAGCTGCAATTGTGAACAAGTCAGGAAGAGGGGCTTGCCCCCGCTCTCGCAACAGCGGGGGCAAGCCGCCCTTCCTGACTTGTTCTATTTCCTTAGACGACCTCACCGTAAGCTTTAACCGTCGGCCAGCCGACCTTTAACGTCGCACGTTAGCTCTTATCGATATAACAAGTACGCCTCGCGTAATGCTTTAAACTGCTCAAGCGGCGCTTTTGTTTCATGCTCAATGGTCTTGAGCGGTGTTCCCTTCTCAAATGCTTCTCTGATCTTTGCAGTGCCGCTGATCACGTCGAATGGGTTCTTGTCGTAAACGTACTCGTACGGCGGCACTTTCCATCGGAATTCGCTTGGGTACATGTCGTGGGCAAACTTCACCATCGCGATCCCCGCGAACCATGGCTCAAAAGCATCGCGATCGAGCACGTGAATCTGTACTCCACCACACGTGATACCAGCATGCTTCTGAAATGTCGGTTGAAAAGCGCAGGCCCGGAAGAATACGCCCGGCAATTCGAGATCATTCAACGCATCGGCATAAGCATCTGGATCGATGTATGGTGCGCCGATTAATTCAAAAGGTCTGGTGGTGCCTCTGCCTTCTGAAACCTGTGTGCCTTCGAAATGAACTGTGCCCGGGAACACTGTCGCTGAATCGAGCGTCGGTATGTTGGGCGAAGGCAGCACCCACGGCGCGTCGGTGTCGTCGTGCCAGAACTCTCGTTTCCATCCTTCCATCGGAATCACTTCCAGATCGCATCCGACCCTAAAGTGTTCGTTGAACATTCGCGCGAGTTCGCCGACGGTCATGCCGTGACGAGTCGGTAGCGGAAACTGGCCCACGAAGGATGCGTATTCGGGTTCAAGAATATTTCCTGCAACGCTCGCCCCGTTAATTGGGTTCGGTCGATCGCAAACAACTACTCTCTTCCCGAGTCTCTGCGCTGCTCGCATGCAGTTGGCGAGCGTGTAAACAAACGTGTAGATGCGACAGCCGACGTCCTGCATGTCAAACACGAGCACATCGACGTCCTGAAGCATCGCGTCCGTAGGTTCTCTTGTCTCGCTGTAAAGCGAATGGACTGGCAGTCCGGTTTTGCGATCGATGCCGTGGACTGTTTCGATCATGTTGTCCTGCACGTCGCCGCGAATTCCGTGTTGTGGTCCAAAGAGCGCACGCAGATCGATATTAGGATGGTTGTGCAACAGATCGGCAGCGTGACGATAAGAGTGATCGACTGAAGCCTGATTGCAGATTAGGCCAACACGCGCGCCGCGAACGTCCGCATGACGCGCTTCAAGTAATCTCTCAAGTCCAAGTTCGATGTGCTGGGCTCGATTGTTCATTAGTTTTTCTGAAAACATCTCGCGCAAAGGCGCAAAGACGCAAAGC
>Ga0070700_100000676_pt1 | contig 16879 bp, 16 predicted proteins | sample KBSK5101metaG_FD_65456 | JGI IMG/M metagenome (GOLD analysis project Ga0070700, IMG submission 65456) | Corn, switchgrass and miscanthus rhizosphere microbial communities from Kellogg Biological Station, Michigan, USA - KBS K5-10-1 metaG | ecosystem: Host-associated > Plants > Roots >...
AGCGCCGCGCGGATGAACACGTCGCGCGCGAGATCCGGATCGTACGGAGCGAACGGCACCCGCCGGTTGACGTACACCGGTAGGCCGTAGAGAGTGCCGCGCTCGAGCGCGACCACCTGCCCCTGGCCCTTCTCCCAATGCGGATCGCTGCGGCTGCGCTTGAGGAGATGGCCGCCCACCTCCTCCAGCCAGCGCGGCTCGATGGCCGCCACCGTGCGGGCGAAGAGACGCGTGGTCTCGACCAGCTCGGCGGCGACGATCCACTTGCCGGGTTTCTTGGTCCACGACCCGGGATGCACCCAGAACTTGATGCCGCGCGCCCCGGTATAGGCGCCCTCTTCGTCGCGCATGCCGACGTTGCCGAGCAGCCCGGTCAGCAACGCACGGTGGATGGCGAGATAGCCACTGGCTTGCTCCGGCCGCACCGAGGACTCTTCCCATTCGAGCGCCTGCTTGAGCTGCTCGTGAACGTCGCGCCATTCGCGCATGCGCGGGTAGGAAAGGAAATTCTCGCGGCACAGGCGCCGCAGGCCCTGCTCGTCCTGCAGCTTCCACAGCTTGAGCAGCGACAGGAAGTCGGATTGCTCGTCGGCGAAGCGCGCGTGACGCTCGTCGGCGGCTGCGGCGCGCTCCATTGGCCGCTCGCGCGGATCCTGCACCGATAGCGCCGCCGCGATGATGCGCAGCTGGGCGAGACAGCCCTCCGCGCGCGCGGCGACCAGCATGCGCGCGACGCGCGGGTCGAGCGGCAGCTTGGCCAGCTCGTGCCCCACACCAGTCAAGTTTCGTTGTTCGTCGACGGCGCCCAGCTCCGTGAGCAATTCATAGCCATCGGCAATGGCGCGCGGGCTGGGCGGATCGACGAATGGAAATGCTTCGACTTCACCCAGGCCCAGGCTCTTCGCGCGCAGGATCACCGAGGCGAGCGACGAGCGCAGCAGCTCCGGGTCGGTGAACGCGGGACGCTTGGCAAACTCCTCCTCGGAGTAAAGGCGGATGCAGATACCGTCGGCCACGCGGCCGCAGCGCCCGGCACGCTGCTGCGCCGCGGCCTGCGAGATCGGCTCGACGCGCAGCATCTCCACCTTGTTGCGGTAGCTGTAACGCTTGACGCGCGCGTCGCCGGTATCGATCACGTAGCGGATGCGCGGCACGGTGAGCGAGGTCTCGGCCACGTTGGTCGCCAGCACCACGCGCCGCTCCCTGCCCGGCTTGAACACGCGGTCCTGCTCGGCCACCGAGAGCCGCGAATAGAGCGGCAGCAGCTCGAGCCCTTTCGGGCCCTTCCGGCGCAAAGTGTCGGCGGCGTCCCGGATCTCGCGCTCGCCCGGCAGGAATACCAGGATGTCGCCGGGACCCTCGCGGCACAGCTCGTCGACCGCATCGGCGAGCGCCTGCTCCTCTTCGTCGCGCGTCGTGTCCTCCGCGTCGCCCGCCACCGGCCGGTAGCGCACCTCGACCGGATAGAGCCGGCCCGACACCTCGATGACCGGGGCATTGTCGAAATGTTTCGAAAACCGTTCGGCATCGATGGTCGCGGACGTGATGATGATTTTGAAATCTTTTCTTTTTTCACTGAGGCGCTTCAGGTACCCCAGCAGGAAATCGATGTTCAGGCTGCGCTCGTGCGCCTCGTCGATGATGATGCTGTCGTACTGGCGCAGCTCGCGGTCGCCCTGGGTCTCGGCGAGCAGGATGCCGTCGGTCATCAGCTTGATCGCGGTGCGCTTGCTGCTCTGTTCGTGGAAGCGCACCTTGTAGCCGACGCGGTCGCCCAGCTCGGTGCCCAGCTCCTCGGCGATACGCGTGGCGACCGAGCGCGCCGCGATGCGCCGCGGCTGGGTATGGCCGATCCGTGGCGCAGCGCCTTTATCCAGTCCTCGCTCGAGCAGGATCTTCGGCAGCTGCGTGGTCTTGCCGGAGCCGGTCTCGCCGCAGACGATGACGATCGGGTGCGCGTCGATCGCCGCGCGAATCTCGTCGCGCCGCGCGTTGATCGGCAGCGCGGGGTCGAAATGCACTGCTAGCCGGGAACCAGCGCGACGCCGTGGCTGGCGAGCGTGATCGAGACCTCGGTGCCGGCCGGCATGGGGCGGGACACCTCTCGATCGACGACGAAGAGCGAGCCGATCGGCGCCTCGACGGTGTATTCCATGTGCGTTCCGAGATACGCGGACTTGCGGATGGTTCCCCGCAGTCCGGACGAATTCTCTTGCTTGAGGACGATCGATTCAGGGCGGATCGCGACGCGCACCGGGCCCGGCGCGGCACCACGGTGGCCGAGCTCGAGCTCGAGGCCGCCGAGGCGAACCGTTGCGCGCGAACCACGGTGCGCGCCGAGCTCGGCCTCGACCAGGTTGGCGTCGCCGATGAAGTCGGCGACGAAGCGGTCGCGCGGCGCCTCGTAGAGCTCGCGCGGCGCGCCGATCTGCGCGATGCGCGCATTCGACATGACGATGATCTGGTCGGAGACCGCCAGCGCTTCCTGCTGGTCGTGCGTGACGTAGGCCACGGTGAGGCCCAGGCCCTGCTGCAGCTCGCGGATCTCCTCGCGCACGCGGCGGCGCAGCTTGGCGTCGAGGTTGGACAGCGGCTCGTCGAACAGCAGCACCTGCGGCTCGAGCACCAGCGCGCGCGCCACGGCGACGCGCTGCTGCTGGCCGCCGGACAGCTCCGAGGGCATGCGGCTGCCGAACTGGTCGAGGCCGACCATGCGCAGCTTCTCGTGCGCCTTGTCCTTGGCCGCCTTGTCGCCGCTTACGCTCGGACCGTAGGCCACGTTCTGCAGCACGTTCATATGGGGGAACAAGGCATAGGACTGGAACACCATGCTGACGTCGCGTTCCGACGCGGGCGCCGAGGTCACGTCGCGCCCGCCGATGGTGATGGTGCCCGAGCTCACCATCTCGAGGCCGGCGATCAGCCGCAGGGTGGTGGTCTTGCCGCAGCCCGAAGGCCCGAGCAGCGTGGCGAGCGTCCCCGGCTCGATGCGGAAGGAAACGTCGTCCACCGCGGCGGTTACCCCGCCGTAGCGTTTCACCACGTTGTGGAATTCGACGTCCGCCGCTTTTTTCATGCCGCCCCCTGAAGCGCCACGGTATCGCGCCGTCCGAGCTTGCGCTCACCCACCCCGAGCTGGATCACGCCGATCACGGCCAGCATGATGACGATCAGTACGCACGAATAGGCGATGGCGAGCCCGAACTCGCCCGCCTCCACCCGCCCGACGATGTACGCGGTGGCCATGTTGTATTCGGCGGTCACCAGGAAAATAACCGCGCTTACGGCAGTCATCGCCCGCACGAAGCTATAGACCAGGGCGGCGACGATCGCCGGGCGCAGCAGTGGCATCACCACGCGCCGCAGCGTGGTCACCGAGCGCGCGCCGAGCGTATGCGAGGCTTCATCGAGCGACTTGTCGATCTGCGAGAGCGTGGCGATGCCGGCGCGCACACCGACCGGCATGTTGCGGAATACGAAGCAGATGACGAGGATCGCCGCGGTGCCGGTGAGCTCGAAGGGCGGCACGTTGAAGGCAAGGATGTAGCTGATGCCGACCACGGTGCCGGGAATCGCGAAGCTGAGCAGCGTGCCGAACTCGAAGGCGCGCTTGCCGGCGAAGTTCTGGCGCGACAGCAGCCACGCGGTCAGCAGGCCGATCGCCGCGGTCAGCGGCGCGGCCACGGTGGCGATGATCAGGGTGGTGCTGAGCGACGGCCAGGCGGCGCCGATGAAATGCAGGCCGCGTTGTCCGGTCTCCACGGCAAAGCCGGCGAGAAAATGCTCGAGGGTGAAGGTGTAGTCGCGGCCCACCGACTTGACGAAGCCGCCGACGAAGATGGCGACGTAGATGATCAGGGTGAGCGCGGCCCATGGGATTGCGATGCCGTAGCACAGCCAGCGCAGACCGCGCGGCAGCGGCACCGGCAGGCCGGCATCGCCCTTGCCGGTGACCGTGGTGTAGGAAGCGCGTCCCAGCCAGCGCTGCTGCGCCCAGAACGCCGCCAGGGTAAAGATCAGCAGCACGAGGGCGAGCACCGCGGCGCGGCTCTGGTCGTGCGAGGCGCCGACCACCGCGAAGAAGACTTTCGTCGACAGCACCTCGAAATTTCCGGCGAGCACCAGCGGGTTGCCGAAATCCGCCATGCTCTCGACGAAGCCGAGCAGGAAGGCGGCGGCGAGCCCTGGCCGCAGCAGCGGAAGCGTCACGGTGCGGAACGTAGTCCAGCCGCGTGCGCGCAGCGTCTGGGAGGCTTCCTCGAGCGAGGGGCTGATGCCCTGCACCACGCCGAGCAGCACCAGGAACGCGATCGGCGTGAAGGCGAGCAGCTGGGCGAACGCCACGCCGGCAAGGCCGTAGATCCAGCGCGAGCGCGGGATGTCGAACCAGTCATAGAGCAGCGTGGTGAGCGCGCCGGCACGGCCGAACAGCAGGATGATGGCGAGGCCGATCACGAACGGCGGCGTGATGATCGGCAGCACGCTCATCACGCGCAGCACGCCCTTGAAGCGGAACGCGGTGCGCGCCGAGATCAGCGCGAAGGCGAGACCGAGCAGCGTCGAGCCGGCGCCGACCAGGAGGGCGAGGATCACCGTGTTCCAGGCCACGCCGCAGCGCAGGCCCGAGTAAAGGCAATCCACGCCCCAGATCGAGCGGTCGAAGAAGCTGGCGAGGAAGTTCTCTTCGAATGCGCTCTGCAGCATCACGGCGATCGGGAAGAACACGAACACCGCGATGGTCGCCACCACCAGGCCGATCGCGCCGACCACGAACTCGTCGCCGCGGCAAAAGCCGCGCGCCGCCAGGCCCTTGCAGAACGTCAGGAGGAAACCGATGCCCGCGAGCAGGGCGCCGTAGCCCATGCCGGGCTGCGTCGGCCATCCTTCCGGCGTGATGTTCGGATGGCGGAAGAGGAAACCCTGCAAGAGCATCAGCAGCACGCCGGCGGCACCCGCCAGCATGAAGCTGCCGGGGGTACGGCGGAAAACGGCGACCAGCGGCAGAAACAGCGCGAGCAGCCAGGGCCGCCCCTGGAATCCGTGGAGCAGCGCGGATGCGCCCCACCACGAGCCTTCGGTCGTGTACCACGGCAGCAGCGCGAGGCTCGCTGCCGTGGCGACCAGCCAGTTCACTTGGGAAGCGCTTTGACTTCCTTGTCCCACTTGGAGAGCAGGCGCTTGCGCTCGGCCGAAGAGCCGTACTTCGCGAAGTCGTAGTCGATGACCTTGGTCTGGTCCAGGCGCGGCGCCTGCGGCGGCGTCTTGGCGTTCCTGTTCGACGGGATCTGGTACGCCTTGGCCTCGGCACCGAGCGCCTGCGCCTCCGGCGTCAGCGCCCAGTCGTACCACGCCCTCGCCTCCTTCTGGTTCTTGCCGCCCTTGATGATGCTCATCGAGCCCACCTCATAGCCGGTGCCCTCGCAAGGCGCGACCAGCTTGAGCGGCGCGCCGCCCACCGCCATCGTCACCAGGTCGTGCAGGAACGTGATGCCGATCAGCGTCTCGCCGCTCGCCGCGGCCTTGGCCGGCGCCGCGCCCGACTTGGTGTACTGGTTGATGTTCTTGTGCATGCGCTTCATGAAGTCGAAGGCCTTGTCCTCGCCCTGGATCTGCACCAGCGTCGCGAGCATGGTGTAGGAAGTGCCCGACGAGTTCGGATCGGCCACCTGCACCTCGTCGCGGTACTTGTCGTTGGCGAGGTCGCTCCAGCACTTCGGCTCCGGCAGGTTCTTGCGCTTCAGCAGCTCGGTGTTGTAGCCGAAGCCGAGCACCCCGGCGTACACGCCGACGGTGCGGAACTTCGCCTGCTCGGCCTGCTTCACCGCCCACGGCGCGAGGTCCTTCATCATCGGCGACTTGTACTCGACCAGCAGGCCCTCTTCCGCCGCCTGCAGGTGCGGGTCGCCGGTGCCGCCCCACCAGATGTCGCCGCGCGGATTGCTCGACTCGGCCTTCACCTGGGCGTAGATCTCGCCGCTCGACTTGCGCGTCATCGCCACCTTGATGCCGGTCTTGCGCTCGAAAGCGGTGACCATCGCGCGGCACCATTCTTCCTGCGGCGCGCAGTACAGCACCAGGTTGCCCTGCGCTGCCGCCAGCGTGGGGACGAGCAGCGCCAACCCTGCGATCCAATGCTTCATGAAATCCTCCTCTGCGGTTTCTCGTTAGCCTGCGCGACACCGGTGGCTGCCACCAGCGCCTCCTTCAGCCCCGGCGCACAAGCCAGCACCGCGTTGCCGCGCGTGAGGCCGTCGTCCGCCAGGAAATCGTTGGTCCATCCTCCCGCTTCGCGCACCATGAGCAGGCCGGCGAGCGTATCCCAGGAGTTGATGTGCAGCTCGCAGTAGCCGTGCGTGCGCCCGGCGGCGACGTAGGCGAGGCCGAGCGCACCCGAACCGGCGCGCATGAAGGTCGCACCCGTGGCGAGCACGCGCTCGACCATCGCGGTGTAGCTGCGCACCGTGCGGCGCGAGGACCAGCCGAGCTCGATCACCGCCTGCTGGACGTCGGTATCGGTCACGCGCATGGCGCGATCGTTGAGGAATGCGCCGCGCCCCGCGCGCGCGCGGTACAGCTCGCCGTACATCGGCGCGGCGATCGCGCCGAGCGCAAGCTCGTTACCCGCCATGAAAGCGATCGACACACAGAAGTGCGGAATGCCGTGCGCGAAATTCGCCGTGCCGTCGATCGGGTCGATCACCCAGAGCGCGTCGCTCTTTCCTTCGGCGCCGCCTTCCTCGCCGAGGAAGGCATCCTTCGGGAAGCGCGCTTTCAGGCGCGCGATGATCATGCGCTCGACCCGGCCGTCGGCTTCGGTGATGTAGTCCTGCTTGCCCTTGAGCTTGATCTCGATCGGCTTCGAGAACAGATCGCGCGCCAGCTCGCCGGCCTCCCGTGCGACGGTGACGATTGCTTCTTCTCTTGAATCGAGGTTTATCACTTGGTCCAGTATCGCTGCGCCAGCGGGCGGAGGCAATCATGGCCGATGCGCGCATGGGTGAGCGGATGCGCTTTCGCCGGATCCTGGTCCGCTTCCACGACCAGCCAACCCTGATAACCGGCCTTGGCCAGCCCTTCAAGCAATGGCGCGAAATCGATCGATCCATCTCCAGGCACGGCGAATACATCGCCCAGCACCGCGTCGAGGAAGCTCAGGTCCTTCTTTTTCGCCTGCGCGAGTTGGTCCTTGCGGATGTCCTTGCAGTGCACGTGCACGATGCGTTTCGCGTGCCGCCTGAGGGCGCGCACCGGGTCGCCGCCGGCGAACGTGAGGTGCCCGCTGTCGAGCAGCAGTCCCACGTTCTTCGTCGAATCCATCATGCGGTCGACCTCGTCCTCGGCCTGGATCAGCGTGCCCATGTGGTGGTGATAGGCCATCTTCAGGCGCTGTTTCTCGAGCGCGGCCGCCACTGCGTCGAGCCGCTCGCAAAACTGCTTCCATTCCTTTTCCGCCAGCCTCGGCCGCTTCGACAGCGGAATCGTGCGATCGCCGTGCACGCAACGCGACACCTCGCAGAACACCATGACCTGCGCGCCGAGGGTCTTGAGCAGCGTGGCATGCGCCTGCATCGCCTTGATCTCGTCCTCGACCGAGCGCTCGAGAAGGTGCGCGCTGTACCAGCCCGACACCAGGTCGAGCTTGTGGTTTTTCAGAATCGGGCCGAGCACGGCGGTGTCGCGCGGGAACTTGCGCCCGAGCTCGACGCCTTCGTAGCCGGCCTGCTTGGCCTCGGTCAGGCAGGTCTCGAGCGAGTTCTGCTCGCCGAGCTCCGGCAGGTCGTCGTTCGTCCAGGTGAGGGGGTTGATGCCGATGCGGACCATCTATGCTCCTAGCGCCTGTTTCTTCCTCGCCCGTTCATAGGCAGCACGGGCCTGTTTCTGTCCGGATGAGCGCGGGGCGTCCGTAACCGCGACATCCCACCAGGCGCCGCCCTCGGCGGTGCCGCGGCGCGGATCGGTGTCGATCACGACGACGCTGGTTTTCTTGGCACGGATCGCGCGCGGCAGCAGCGCTTTCAAGGCAGCAAGGTCCTTGGCCATCTCTGCCTGTGCGCCGAGGCTGCGGGCGTGCGCCACGAAATCGACGCGCGGCGCGGAATCGGGAAGCAGGTTGTTGAACGAAGCGCCGCCGGTCGCCGCCTGCAGGCGCTCGATGCAGCCGAAGCCGCGGTTGTCGAGCACCACGATGGTGAGCTTCGCGCCCAGCGCCACCGACGTGGCGATCTCCGAGTTGAGCATCAGGTAGCTGCCGTCGCCCACCAGCACGCACACCTCGCGGCCCGGCTGCGCCAGCTTCACACCCAGCCCGCCGGCGATCTCGTAGCCCATGCACGAGTAGCCGTATTCGAGGTGGTAGCTGGTGGAGTCGGTCGCGCGCCACAGCTTGTGCAGCTCGCCGGGCAAGCCGCCGGCAGCGCACACCACGACGCCATTTTTTGGCAGCGCTGCATTGACCACGCCCAATACCTGCGCGTCGGTGGGCTTCGCCCGCGTGGGAGCGACGATTTCATCCACCTTCCGGTTCCAGGCGCGCGTGAGGCGCGTCGCCTCGCTGGTCCACGCCGCCGGCGCCTTCCAATCCTTCAGTGCGCGGTCCAGCGCCTCGAGGCCGGCATCCGCGTCGGCGACCAGCGCGACCGCACCATGCTTCGCGGCGTCGAACGAAGCAACGTTGAGCTGCACCAGCCCGGCCTCGGGGAACAGCGCGCGCGAGGCGGTGGCGAAGTCGCCGAGCCGCGAGCCGATCGCGAGAACCAGATCGGCGCGCGCTGCGAGGGTGTTGGCCGCACTAGTGCCGGTGACACCGATCGCGCCGGCGTTGCAGGAGTGGTCCCATGCCAGGCTGCCCTTGCCCGCCTGGGTCTCGGCCACCGGAATGCCGTGCGCCTGCGCGAATGCGGCGAGGCGCTTCTCGGCCAGCGCGTACTTCACCCCGCCGCCGGCGACGATGAGGGGTTTCCTGGATTTCTTGAGCGATTGGACCGCCAGCGCCAACTCGTCGCTGCCCGGCAGCGGTCTGCGAATCCGATGTACGCGGCGGCGGAAGAACTCGACGGGATAGTCGTAGGCCTCGGTCTGCACGTCCTGCGGCAGGGCGAGCGTGGCGGGTCCGCACTCGGCGGGATCGAGCAGCACGCGCAGCGCCGCGGGCAGGCTGACGAGGAGCTGCTCGGGCCGCATGATGCGGTCGAAATAGCGCGAGACCGGACGCAAGCAGTCGTTCACCGAGAGCGTCGGATCGCCGAAATCCTCCAGCTGCTGGAGCACCGGATCCGGCCGGCGGCTGGCGAACACATCGCCGGGAAGAAACAGCACCGGCAAGCGATTCACGTGGGCCACGGCGGCGGCAGTGACCATGTTGCTCGCGCCGGGGCCGATCGAGGTGGTGCAGGCCATCATGCGGCGGCGGGCATGGGCCTTTGCGAACGCGATCGCCGCGTGCGCCATGGCCTGCTCGTTGTGCGCGCGCAGGGTCGGCAGCTTGCGGCGCGCGGCGTGCAGCGCGGGTCCCAGGCCCGCCACGTTGCCGTGGCCGAAGATCGCCCATACCCCGGCGAAGAGGGGAATGTCGTCGTCTATTTGCTGTGCGGCCAGGAAGCGGACCACCGCCTCGGCCATGGTGATGCGAACCGTTGCCACACGCCTCCCCTCGAGCGATCTATTATTACAAGAAAATGATCGAAATCGCCCAGTTCGGCGCTGGCCGCATCGGCCAGATCCACGCCTCGAATATCGCCGCCTTCAAGGACGTGCGGCTGCGTTACGTCGTCGACGTCAACGCCGAAGCGGCGCAGAAGCTCGCCGCACGCTACGGCGCGAAAGTGGCGAGCGAGAAAGAGGCGTTCGCCGATCCGAAGGTCGGCGCGGTGCTCATTGCTTCGTCGACCGACACGCACGCGCGCCTCGCCATCGCCGCCGCGCATGCCGGCAAAGCGATCTTCTGCGAGAAACCGATCGACCTCAGCCTGAAGAAGGTCGACGCCTGCCTTGCGGAAGTGAGCCAGGCCGGCGTGCCGATGTTCGTCGGCTTCAACCGCCGCTTCGACCCGAGCTTCAGCGCGCTCAAGCGCCGGCTCGACGCGGGCGAAGTGGGCGCGGTCGAGCAGGTGGTGATCACCAGCCGCGACCCGGGGCCGCCGCCGCTCGCCTATCTCAAGGTTTCAGGCGGCATGTTCCGCGACATGACGATCCACGACTTCGACATGGCGCGCTGGCTGCTCGGCGAAGAGCCGGTCGAGGTGTTCGCGTGGGGCGAGGCGCTGGTCGACCCGAAAATCGCCAAGGCCGGCGACATCGACTCGGCGATGCTGATCCTGCGCACCGCGACGGACAAGATGTGCCACATCAACAATTCGCGCCGCGCGCTGTACGGCTACGACCAGCGCATCGAGGTGTTCGGCGCGAAGGGCCTGCTGCGCGCCGAGAACCTGGGCGAGACCACGGTCGAGCAGTTCACGCCCAAGGGAACGGTGAGCGACCGGCCGCTCGACTTCTTCCTCGAGCGCTATGCCGAGGCATACCGCATAGAACTTTCTACTTTTGTTCTTGCTTTGCAAAAAAATACTCCGATGCCGGTGGGCGCTCACGATGGCCGCCGCGCGTTGGTGCTGGCAGAAGCGGCGATCAAGTCGCTCAAGTCTGGCAAGGCAGAACCGATCCCATGATCACGTTCGCCCTCTTTGGCGCCGGACGCATCGGCCGCATGCACGCGGAGAACCTGGTGCGCCGCAACGACGCGAAGCTGCTTTACGTCGTCGACACCAAGCCGGAAGCCGCGCGCGCGCTCGCGCAGCCGCTGGGCGCACGCCAGGCCACCGAAGCCGAAGCCCTCGGCGATCCCGCGGTGCAGGCGGTGCTGATCGCCTCCTCGACCGGCAGCCACGCCGATCTTTCGGTCGCCGCGGCACAGGCCGGCAAGGCGATCTTCTGCGAGAAGCCCGTCGACCTGACCTTGGCCAAGGTCGACAAATGCATTGCCGCCGTCAAAAAAGCCAAAGTGCCGATGTTCGTCGGCTTCAACCGGCGCTTCGATCCGAGCTTCCGCTCGCTCAAGCAGCGCGTCGACGCCGGCGCGATCGGCAAGGTCGAGCAGGTGATCATCACCAACCGCGACCCCGGCCTGCCCGAGATGAGGTTCCTCGCCACCTCGGGCGGCCTGTTCCTGGATTTCACCATCCACGACTTCGACATGGCGCGCTGGCTGCTGGGTGAGGAGCCGGTCGAGGTGTACGCGCGCGGCGCGGTGCTGGTGGATCCGCGCGTACGCACCGAGGGCAACGACATCGACACCGCGATGCTTCTGCTGCGCACCGCGACCGGCAAGATGTGCCAGATCAGCAACACGCGGCGCGCGGTGTACGGCTACGACCAGCGCATCGAGGTGTTCGGCTCGAAGGGCATGCTGCGCGCCGGCAACGTCACGCCCACGACGGTCGAGCGCTCGGGCGCCGATTCGACCTGCGGCGACAATCCGTGGCCGAGCTTCCAGACGCGCTACGCCGCCGCCTACGCCGCCGAGCTGTCGTCGTTCATCAACAGCGTCGAGCGCCGCAAGCCGTCCGAAGTGCCGCCCGAAGACAGCCGCCGCGTGCTGCTGCTGTGCGAGGCGGCCAAGAAATCGGCGACCACCGGCCAACCGGTGAAAGTAAGCAAGAACTAACGCCGGTACCGCCCGGTCCATAGAAGCCATGGACCAGGCCGAACGCAAGGACACCGCCCAGCACGCGCTGGTTTACGTCGGCATCGCCGTCGCGGTGGTCGTCATCCTGGTGCTCCTCTGGTACGCCATCGACGTAGTCCTTTTGGCGTTCATCGGCGTTCTTGCCGCGATCCTGCTGCGCGCCCCTGCCGACTGGCTCACGGCGCGCTGGGGCGTAAGCGAGCGCTGGTCGCTCGCGCTGGTCGGCGTGGTGATCCTCGCCGGCCTGGTCGCCGTGGCGGTGCTGTTCGGCCAGGGCATCGCCGCCCAGTCGCTGCAGCTCGCCGACCGCATCCCCGAGATCATCGAGGCGTTCAGGCAGAAGCTGGGCGAGAGCGAGCTCGGCGCGCGCGTGCTGGCGCTCGCCGAGTCGAGCGGGCTGTTCGCCGGCGGCGACGGCCAGTTCATCGGCCGCGGGCTCGGGCTGATCGGCTCGACTTTCGGCGCGGTCGCCAACGTGCTGATCGTGGTTTTCTTCGCGGTGTTCATGGCGGCGCAGCCGCGCCCCTACGTCAACGGATTCCTGTTCCTGGTGCCGCGCCGGCACCGAGCGCGCGGGCGCGAGGTGATCGACGAGATCGGGCAGGTGCTGCGCCGCTGGCTGGTGGGCCAGTCGCTGCTCTCCGCCTGCGTCGCGCTGCTCACCGGCGCCGGCCTGCTGCTGCTGGGCGCGCCGTTCGCCATCGCGCTCGGCCTGCTGGCGGGGATGATGGAGTTCGTGCCGTACATCGGCCCGTTCGTCGCCGCGGTGCCGGCGATCCTGGTCGGGTTCGCCGACGGCCCGCAGCTCGCGCTGAAGATCGCCCTGCTCTTCCTCTTCATCCAGTCCCTGGAGAGCTACGTGCTGGCGCCGCTCATCCAGCACAAGGCGGTGTACCTGCCGCCGGCGGTGATCCTGTTCGCGCAAGTGCTGATGGGCGTGATCGTCGGCGCGCTCGGCGTCGCCGTGGCCACGCCGCTCGCCGCCGCGGTCATGGTGGCGGTGAGCATGCTCTACGTGGAAGACGCGCTCGGCGACAAGAACGCGAAGGTCAAGCCTAGTTAGCGTCGATCCCCGTGCGGCGGTCCCACTCGAGATAGCCGTCGGCCCAGCCTTCGAGGTACTCGTCCCGCGGCACCTCGATCCCGTAGCGGCGGCACGCCTGCATGAAGCGGAAATCCTGCCGGATGTTGCCGAAGTAGCCGTCGTCGTAGCCAACCTGGCGCCAGCTTGCCGGCCGGCAGCCGGCCTCGCTGACCGGGAAGAGCGCGCACCCACTGAGGAACAGCAGCGCAACCGCGGCCAGGCGCGCGCTCAATTGCTCATTTTCTTGAAGGATCCCATCAGCCGGTCCCACTCCCTGTGCCCGTCACGCCAGCCTTCGAGGTACTCGGTTTGGGCAACCTGGATTCCCATCCGGCCGCATTCCGGCACGTAGCGCAGATCTTGCGCGAAAGTGCCGGAGAAACCGTCGTCGTAACCGCGCTGGTACCAGCTAGCCGGGCGGCAGTCGGCTTCGCTCAGCGGAAACAGGGCGCAGCCGCCCAGAAGCAGCATGCAGAGGAAGGCGAACCGCAGCATGTCAGCAAAACAGGGGCCGGCGCCACTTCATTCCAAGTCAGGCATGTGTCAGGACACGTTGGTAATGTGACGCGATGGCTTCGCTCGGTGCCAAAGTCCTGCAGCGAGCTTCGCTGCTCCTCGGCGGCACGCCCCAGCTGCGCAGGTACCTCAGGGTCTCCGCACTCTCCCTCAGCGTCTGGATGGCGGGCGCCGAGCCACCGCCGCGCGACGTGTTCCTCAAGGCGGTGGACGTCATCGTCGACTCCGAGCTGCAGAAGCTCAAGGGCGGGGCGCCGGGCGACTAGCCGTTGCCCGGCAGCATGCGTTCCACATAGCGCGCGATCAGGTCCACCTCGAGGTTGACGCGCACACCTGGCGCGAGGCGCGATAGCGTCGTCACCTCGAGCGTGTGCGGAATCAGGTTGACCTCGAATACGTCCCCGCCCACACCATTGACGGTGAGGCTGACCCCATCGATGCAGATCGAGCCCTTGCGCGCGACATACCGGACGAGCTCCTTCGGCATGCGTACCTGCAGGAAACCATGCGCGAACTTCAGCACCTCGCCGACGCCGTCCACATGCCCGGTGACCAGGTGGCCGCCGATCTTGCCGCCGAGGGCGAGCGACTTCTCCAGGTTGACGGCGCCGGGACGCTCGAGGCCGGTGGTCACGCGCAGGGTTTCCCCGGACACATCGGCGGTAAAGCCGCGCGGGCGGATCGCGGTGACGGTAAGGCACACGCCCTGCACGCAGATCGAGTCGCCAACCGCTACGTCAGCCAGGTCGAGGCCGGCGGTGTCGATTTCCAGCGGGTTGGTGCGCACGATGCGGCCGACGGCCTGCACGATGCCCGTGAACATCCGGGCAGGTTAGCGCACTAACGACTAGTGCGCCCGATGCCAGAGCTTGCCGATTTGCTTGTCGAGGGACAGCGCGGACGCCGCGAGCAGGGCGACGAACGCGCCTACCGTGATCGAGTTGGCCATCGCCACGCGCGAGCCCATGTCGAACATGAAGGGCGCCCACACCAGCCACAGGCCGACGGCGAGGTTGAGCCATTCGGCCGGCATGTCGTCGCAGGCCACGCACTCGAAGTGCGAGGCGAGGGCGAGGCCGAGGCCGACGAAGATCGCGTTCATGGTGGCGGCCTGGTACTCGTGGTAGCCCGCGGCCCACGGCGACACGGCAAGCCACAAGCCGAGCACGAAGCTCGCCCAGTCTTGCCACTTGGTGCTGTGCACCGCCATGTAGCATTGGACCCACGCGGTGGTGCGCGCGTTCTGGGAATCTGCGTCGCAGGACGCAGGTACGAGGTGTAACGATGCAGCGACAGATCGAGCTGATCGGCGCGGCCTGGGGCCTTGGCGGGGCAGACCCTGGCTGCGCGCAGGCGCCGGCGGTGCTGGTGCCGCAGCTCGTGCAGCGGCTCACCGCGTGCGGGGTGGCCACGCGCGCCGGGCCGATCCTCGAGCCGCCTGCCGGCGAGCGGCGCCGGCAATATGCCGTCAGCAAGCTCTGCGGCCAGCTCGCCGCGGCGGTCGCCGACGCGCGGCGCCGCGGACACCTGCCCTGCGTGATCGGCGGCGACCACAGCTGCGCCGGCGGCACGTGGACCGGCGTGGCGCGCGCGCAGCACGACCGCGGCGGCGGCGCGCTCGGCCTGGTCTGGATCGACGCGCACATGGACAGCCACACGCCCGCCACCAGCCACACCGGCCGGCTGCACGGCATGCCGCTCGCCTGGCTGCTCGGCCAGGACGACGATCCGCTCTACGGCCTCGGCGCGGGCGTGCTCAAGCCGCAGCACGTCTGCCTGGTCGGCGTGCGCAGCTACGAGCCCGAGGAGGACGAGCGCCTGCGCCGCCTCGGTGTGCGCGTGATATTCATGGACGAGGTGCGCGCGCGCGGCATCGACGCCGTGCTCGACGAAGCGCTCGACATCGCGACCGCCGGCACCGGCGCGTTCGGCGTGAGCATCGACCTCGACGTGATCACGCCGGAAGAAGCGCCCAGCGTCGGCACCCCGGTGGCGGGCGGCGTCAGCAGCGCCGAGCTGGCGCGTGCGCTCGAGCAGGTCGCCGGGCGCCCGGCGCTCGCCGCGATCGAGCTGGTCGAGTATTCGCCGCGCCTGGACCGCGACGGCCACACCGGCCGCGTCGCGCTCGACCTGCTGAGCGCAGCGCTATGCGGGCCGCGCCAGGATGCGCAGGTCGTCGCCGAAGCGCTCTAGCGCCAGGATTTGCAAACGGGGGCGCTTGTCCAGTTCGCTGAACGGCGGGAGATCCACCATTCCCTGAGCCCCGTCGCCGAGGAAGCTCGGGTTGAAGTAAAGCAGGTATTCGTCGACGCAGCCTTCGCGCACTAGCGAGCCGTTCAGGCGAAAGCCCGCTTCGACGTGCAGCTCGTTGACGCCGCGCTTCGCCAGCTCCTCGAGCATCGCCGGCAGATCGACCTTTTGGTTTTTGTTCGGAAGGCAGACGACCTCGGCATTCGGGAGGGCACCCTGCGTAGCAGCGAACACCAGCGCCTTCTCCCCCTGGAGAACGCGCGCGGTTGGCGGCGTCTCGAGCCGGCTGTCGACGATCACGCGCAGCGGCTGGCGCGAAGTCTTCACCTCGCGCACCGTGAGGCGCGGGTCGTCGGCGCGCACGGTGCCTGCGCCGGTGAGCACCGCGCAGGCGCGCGCGCGCCAGTGATGCCCGTCGCGGCGCGCGTTGGCGCCGGTGATCCACTGCGAGCTGCCCGCATTTGCGCCACTTCCCTCCCCCAGCGCGGTGCGACCGTCGAGCGTCGCGGCGATCTTCAGGCGCACCCAGGGCCGGCCGCGCGTCACGCGCGAGACGAAACCGATATTGAGCTCGCGCGCTTCGTGCTCCATCAGCCCGTGCTCGAAGCGGATGCCGGCCGCCTCGAGCGCGGCGCCGCCGCCCGCCGCCTGCGGATTGGGGTCGCGCATCGCCGCGACCACGCGCTTCACGCCTGCTTTCTTCACGGCGTCCACGCACGGCGGCGTGCGCCCCTGGTGATTGCACGGCTCGAGCGTCACGTAGAGCGTCGCGCCGGCAGCGTCGGCGCCGGCCTTTTCCAGCGCGATGATCTCGGCGTGCGCGCCACCCGCGCGCTCGTGCCAGCCCTCGCCCACCAGGGATTGGTCTTTCGCAATGACACAACCCACCCGGGGATTCGGCGTCGTCGTGTAGAGGCCCTTCTCCGCGAGTTCCAGCGCGCGCTGCATCATCGCGCGGTCGAAGGCCGCCGACGAGCTCACTTGCGCCGTTTTTTCGCCGCCTTCACTTCCTGCACCGCCTCGCGGAAATCGTCGGGGCTCTCGAAGCTCCGGTACACGGAGGCGAAGCGGATGTAGGCGATCTTGTCGAGCTTGGCGAGCTCGCGCATCACGAAGTCGCCGACGCGCGTGGTGGGCACCTCGCGCTCGCCGAGGGCGCGCAGGCGCTCGATCACGCGGTCGACCGCTTCGTCCACGTCCTCGGTCGACACCGGGCGCTTGCGCAGCGCCAGCATCATGCTGCCCATGATCTTGTCGCGGTCGAAGTCGGTGCGGCTGCCGTCCTTCTTCACCAGGCGCGGCATCTTCAGGTCGACGCGCTCGTAGGTGGTGAAGCGCTTCTCGCAGGT
>Ga0070700_100000678_pt1 | contig 16857 bp, 24 predicted proteins | sample KBSK5101metaG_FD_65456 | JGI IMG/M metagenome (GOLD analysis project Ga0070700, IMG submission 65456) | Corn, switchgrass and miscanthus rhizosphere microbial communities from Kellogg Biological Station, Michigan, USA - KBS K5-10-1 metaG | ecosystem: Host-associated > Plants > Roots >...
CGCGTCTGCCCGGCGACGTCGAGGTGACCGAGGACGAGGCCTACTCGATCCGCGCCTGCCAGGGCCGCATCATGCCGCTGGTCGACTTCCGCATCGACGAGGAAGAGGGCGGCGAGCTGCAGGTGCGCGGGCCGTTCATCGCGCGCCGGTACTACAACGACGACACCGCGAACGACAAGTTCACCGAGGACGGCTGGCTGCGCACCGGCGACGTGGCCGAGCTGCGCTACGGCTCCTACCTGCACCTCGTCGACCGGACCAAGGACCTTGTCAAGTCGGGCGGCGAGTGGATCTCGTCGGTCGAGCTCGAGAACGAGATCATGGCCCACGACGACGTGCTCGAGGCGGCGGTCATCGCCATCCCGGACGAGAAGTGGGGCGAGCGGCCATGCGCGTGCGTCGTGCTCAAGCCCGGCGCCGAGCTCGATCCCGACGGCCTGCGCGAGTTCCTTTCCGGCCGCGTGGCCAAGTGGTGGCTGCCCGACCGCGTCGAGTTCATCGACGAGGTCCCGAAGACCTCGGTGGGCAAGTTCAACAAGAAGGACCTGCGCGCGCGGTTTGCCGGCGAGCAGGCGGCAGCACCCGCGCCCGGCGCGTGAAGCAGCTCGTCCTCTCGGACCTCCATCTCGGGGCGCGGTCGAACACCGACCTGCTGCGCCGGGCCGAGATGCGCGAGTCGCTGCTCGCGGCGCTCGCCGACGTCGACCGCCTGGTGCTGCTGGGCGACGTGCTCGAGATGCGCGATGGCCCGGCGCACGAGCCGCTGGCCGCGGCGCGCGCGCTGTTCGCGGACCTCGGGCGCACGCTCGGCCCCGACCGGGAAGTGGTCATGGTCCCCGGCAACCACGACCACGAGCTCATCGGCCCGTGGCTGGAGGCGCGCCGCCGCGTGCCCGGCGCCCCGCCGCTCGGGCTCGAGCAGGGCGCGGGCCCCGAGGCCTCGCCGCTGGCGCAGGTCCTGGGCGAGTGGCTGGCGCCCACGCCGCTGCGCATCGCCTATCCGGGCCTGTGGCTGCGCGACGACGTGTACGCCCTGCACGGCCACTACCTCGACGTCCACGTGGCGGTGCCGTCGTTCGAGCGCATGAGCGCCCGCGTGGTCGAGCGCTGGGTGCGCCGCGGCAACGGCGCCGCGGGGCCGGTCGAGGCCTACGAGGGCTCGCTTGCCCCGATCTACGCGCTCCTGTACACGATCGCCCAGACCGCGCCCGAGAAGGGCCGCAACTTGGTCTCGGGCGCATCCGGCCGCGCCTGGCGCGTGCTCGTGGGCGACGGCGGGCGCCGCCCCCTCGGGCACATCGCCCTGGGCACGTTCGGTTTCCCGGCCGCGATCTGGACGCTGAACCGGCTCGGGCTCGGGCCGCTGCAGTCCGAGCTGTCGGGCGTCGCGCTGCGCCGCGCCGGCCTGGACGCGATGGGCGAGGTGATCGGCCGCCTCGACCCGCCGGCGGCGCATGTCGTCTTCGGCCACACCCACCGCAGCGGCCCGTGGCCGGCCGACGACCATGGCGAGTGGGTGGCGCCCGGTGGCGCCCGCATGCTCAACCCGGGCTCATGGGTCTACGAGCGGCTGTTCATGACCGGGGGCCCGGACCGCAACCCGTACTGGCCCGGCAACGTGGCCGTGATCGAGGGCACGACCCCGCCGCGGCTGCAGCGCCTGCTCGGCGACCGCAGCGAGGACGAGCTCAAGCGGCCAGACCGGGCGTGAAGCAGGTGGCGTGGCAGGTCGCCGCACCGGACACCGCGAGCTCGAGCACGCCGGCGGTGCTGCGCGCATGCTCCAGCAGCGCCAGGCAGCCTGGCCCGTCGACGGCGAACCGCTTGCCGTTGGCCGACAGCGCGCCCCGCCCCGACACCACCGCCCACACGCCGCCGGCCTCGTAGGGGCCGGAGTAAGCGCCCTCCTGGTCGGCCGTCTGGGGAGCGAGCGCGGCGCCCGGCGCGTCCTCGGGCCGCAGCGGAGTGAACGGCGGCGGCTCGATGTCGAGGAGCTCGGCGATCGCGCGCTCGGACTCGTCGTAGGCGCCCTCGCCGTAGTGATAGTCGACAAGGGTCAGCGTGCGGTCGAAGAGGTAGCGCGCCGGCCAGCCCTGGTTGCCGTAGAGGTCCCACACCTCGAGGTCGGAGTCGACGACGACCGGATAGGTGACGTCGAGCCGCGCCACGGCGGCGCGCACCGCCGCCGGGTCAAACGACGGCGCGAAGCCGGGGGAGTGGACGCCGATCACGCGCAGGCCGTCGTCCCCGTAGCGCTCGTGCCACGCGCGCACGTAGGGCAGCGTGCGGATGGAGTTGGGGCGGCAGAAGTCCCAGAACTCGACCAGCACCGGACGGCCGAGCTGCTTGTCCATGCGCAGCGGCGCGACGTTGACCCACTCGAGCTCGCGCGGGAACGGCGGCGCGGTGATCGTGTCGACCGGAGGACGCACCGCGCGGCGACGCTAGCATCAGCCGCCCCGTGGGCCCCATACCGCTTCCGGAGCCTCCGCTCGCAAACGGCGACGTTTCGCTGCGGCCCTGGAGACCGCAGGACGTCCCCGCGATCGTGGCCGCGTGCCAGGACCCGGAGATCCCGAAGTGGACGCTGGTGCCCGAGCCGTATTCCGAGGACGACGCCCGGCTATGGCTCGCCGCGCAGTCGGCCGCGCGCCGCGGTGGGCGCCGGGTCGAGCTCGCGATCGTCGACGGCGACGACCGGCTGCTGGGCTCGATCGCCATCGCCCGCAGCATCGACGGCCGCGCCGGCGAGGTCGGCTACTGGATCGCGCGCGACGCGCGCCGGCGCGGCGTCGCCACCCGCGCCGTGGAGCTGCTGTCGACGTGGGCGTTCTCCGAGCTCGGGCTCGAGCGCATCGAGCTGCTCGCCGAGCCTGGAAACACCGCTTCTCAGCGTGTTGCGGAGGCAGCAGGATTTACAAAGGAACGCCTACTTCCGGCGCATCGTGAGCAGAAGGGGCGCATGCGCGATTTCTTCCTCTACGTCCTCGTTCCGGGCTCGGTGTGAGGACGGGATGGATCAGGCCTCTGACCGCATTTCGCGGTTAGGGTTCGCCCCAACCCATCTTTTTCTCCAAGGAGGAGAGTCCTTGCGAAAGCCCCTCATCGGTGCGCTGGTTGGCCTCAGTGCCTTCCTCGCATTCGCCGGTGCCGCGTCGGCCGACTTCACGCAGACGGCTGACATCACCTTCACCAAGCCCAAGGCGAACTCGTCGTCCGGCATCAAGACGTCGATCAAGGCGACCGAGACCGACCCCACGGTCCTGCAACCCAAGGCTGCGTCCAACGTCGTCGTGAACTTCCCGAAGGGAACGAAGTTCGACAGCAAGGTGGCGAAGCAGTGCAAGGCGAGCGCCGGCCTGATTCAGCAGACCAACGGCGGCGCCTGCAGAGGCACCCAGATCGGTAGCGGTCTTGCCATGGCCAACGTGAAGCCGCTCCTGAACACCGACGTGGGACTGACGATCAATGCCTACAACGCCACCAACAACCACATCATCTTCTACCTCGTCCCGCAGGCCGCGGTGGGCAACCCGCTGGTCCTCACGGGCACGATCAAGGGCAACAAGCTCACGACCCCGGTTCCGCGGATCGAGGCAGTCGGCGGCTCGGGTGTGTTCGCGGTCCTCACGGACTTCGAGCTCGTGACCAAGGCGATCAGGGCGGGCGGCAGCAACTTCCTGACGACGCCCAAGACATGCCCCGGCAAGTGGACGACGACGACCAACTTCACCTACACGGACGGAAGCACGTCCACGGTCACGTCGGACGAGCCCTGCAAGAAGTAAGCGTCACTCGGCACACGAGGTACTGAACGCGACGGCCCCGCAACCTGCGGGGCCGTCGTCGTTGCGTCCGTAGACTTGCGCCCTGCATGTGGGGCTTCAGGCTGCGGTGCTTCGCGCTGTTGGGCGCAGGCGCCCTCGGACTGCACGAGTTGCGCTACCTGATCGGGTACGGCGGGGACGCCGGCCGCGCGCTGGCCGAGCAGGGCCATGGCTACCTCGACGCCGTCACCGCGGTCGTCGCGCTCACGCTCGTCGCCGCCCTGGCTGCGTTGGTCGCGGCGCTCGTGCGCGGTGCCGGCGCGGCGAAGCGCCCGCCACGGCGCTGGCGCGTGCGCTGGCTGGCCTGCAGCGGCGCGCTGCTCGCCGTCTTCACGCTGCAGGAGCTGGTCGAGGGCGCGCTGTCTCCCGGCCACCCTGCCGGCCTGGTCGGCGTGGCCGGCAGCGGCGGCTGGATCGCCGTGCCGCTGGCGCTGGCCATCGGCGCCGTCGTGGCCGCGCTGCTGCGCGGCGCCGAGGCCGTCATCGCCCGCTTCGCCGCGCCGCTGCGCAGGCCGCCGCTGCGCGCGCCCCGCAGCGCGCTTGCGCGCGCGCCGCTCCAGGTCGGGCCGCGCGTCCTCGCCCTCCTCGCCAGTTCCGGCGCACCACGAGCGCCGCCTCTCCGCGGGTGGTGAACGGCTGCGCCCGCCCGGGCGCAGCGACCATCGAACCCAAGGAGGCAGTTGCAGATGAGCAGGAATGCGCGCATCGGCGTGCTCGTGGGCGCACTCGTGGTGATCGTGGGGGCACTCGTGATCGTCCTCGCCACGAGCGGCGGCAGCGACAACGCGCCCGACAAGGTCACCGCGTCCATCAGCGTCGACAAGACGGGCCGGCCCAACGGGGGCATCAAGCACCTGACGGTCAAGAAGAACGGGACCGTCGACCTCTCGGTGACCACCGCGATCCCCGACGAGGTCCACCTGCACGGCTACGACATCGAGAAGGAAGCCAAGGCCGGCCAGCCGGTGCGGTTCAACTTCAAGGCCAGCATGGACGGTGTGTTCGAGATCGAGGTCCACAAGCCGACCGCGAACCAGATCGCGGAGCTCGAGGTCCAGCCGTGAACATCGTCATCCCGTTCGCCCACGGGATCGTCGGCAAGCGCGACATCCCGATCCCGGACTACGTGTTCGGGTGGGCGGCCGGGGTGGTGCTGATCCTGTCGTTCGTCGGGCTGGCGGTGCTGTGGCCCAAGCCGATCCTGCAGCCGGAGCCGGCCAAGCGGCTGTGCTTCTTCCCCAGCCTGCTCGTGGACATCGTCTGCGGGGTCATCGGCGTCGCGCTCTTCGTCATCGTCGTCTACGCCGGGTTTGCCGGCGTCCAGGTGGGGACGGCCAACCTGGAACCGACGTTCGTCTACGTCACCTTCTGGGTCGGCCTCGCGTTCGCGAGCCTGCTGTTCGGGAACGTCTTCGGGCCGTTCAACCCATGGCGCGCCATCGCGCGTGCCGTGGCCTGGGTGGGCAAGACCGTGAGCCGCGGCGCGCTGCCCGAGCCGATCGCGTACCCGCGCTGGCTCGGGCGCTGGCCTGCGGCGGTCGGGATCCTCTGCTTCGCCTGGCTCGAGCTCGTCTACTCGAACAAGGACGACCCGTCGACGCTGTCGGTGCTCGCGCTGGCCTACGCGGCGATCCAGCTCGTGGGCATGAGCATCTACGGCATCGACACCTGGACCGAGCGGGGCGACGCGTTCGCGGTCTACTTCGGCCTGTTCGCCCGGGTGTCGGTGTTCGAGCGCCGCGACGACGAGGACGCCCTGTACATCCGGGCGCCGCTGTCGGCGCTGTTCAAGCTCGACATCGTGCCGGGAACAGTCGCGCTGCTGTGCGTGATGATCGGCTCAACGTCGTTCGACGGCTTCTCCAACGGGGTCCTGTGGAACGACCTGGCCCCCGACCTGCAGAAGTTCTTCGTCAACGACCTCGGGGCGAGCCTGAACACCGGGCTCGAGCTGGCGTTCACGGTCGGGCTGCTGTTCATGATCGCGTTCGTCTTCGGGGTCTACCGCATAGGCGTGGCCGGCATGCGGCTCTACGACCCCGAGAAGCCGTGGCTGGTGCTGGCGCGGCGGTTCGTGATCTCGCTGGTGCCGATCTCGCTCGCCTACGTGATCGCGCACTACTTCTCGCTGCTCGCCTACCAGGGCCAGGCCATGGCGTCGCTGGCCTCCGACCCGCTCGGCACCGGCTCGGACCTGTTCGGCACCGCGAGCGTCGGTATCAACTACGGGGTGGTGTCAGCGAGCGGGATCTGGTACGTCCAGGTGGCCGCCTTGGTGATCGGCCACGTGGCCGGCCTGATGGTGGCCCACGAGCGCGCCGTGAGCGACTACCCCGACAGCCGCATCGCCGTCCGGTCCCAGCTGTGGATGCTCGGCGTGATGGTCGTGTTCACGTCGCTGGGCCTGTGGATCCTCTCCGCTGCGGGGCAGGCATGACCGTCATCGCCCACGCGGGGCACTGGATCGAGGGCGGGATCTTCGCCGCGCCGGTGATCATCGTCGCCGGCGCGCTGGCGGTCTCGTCGGTGCGGGAGAAGCGGCGGCGGCGGCGTGAGGCAGGTCACAGTGATGAGGGGGGCCGCCGCTCGTAACGCTTTCGTCACCCACCGGACCGTAACTTCGTGAGCCAGGACAACGTTGACAGCGTAAGAACGGACGTGGCTGACGCTTGTGCAGGCGACACCCAAGCCACGGAGCCGGAGGACCGCGATGAGCGCAAAGGACCTCAAGGAGTTGCTGGAGCACCTCGACGACACGCACGAGATCGTCGTGCTCGGACCGGTCGAGGAGCCCGACGACGAAGGGCCCGAGGCGCTGTTTTTCTGCTGGCGCGACGCCGAGGACGAGGCGGCGATCGCCTATCGGATCTGGGGCGAGAAGCCCGGCCCCGAGCCCTACGCGGTCTACCGCGCGGCGGCCGACCGCGCCGAGGCGGCCCAGGACGCGCTGGCCGCCGCTTCCGCCCGCCCTCTTACCCGGTCCTGACCGTGCCCCGCCGAAGGGGGCCGATGATCGAGGGTGCGATGCCCAGCTCCTGCTTCAAGTACGTGAGCTCCGACGTGCCGGCGGGCAAGACGCTCGACGAGTACCGCCGCCATCGTGTGCGCCGGCGCCGCCGGGGCCTGCTGGCCCGGCTGCGCGCGCGCCGGACGCGAGTGCATAAGGCTTGACGTATATAACGCAGGGTGGAAGTATTCGCCCGCGATGGAGGCCTTCGACGTCCTCGGCGACCCGGTGCGCCGGCGCATCCTCGAGCTGCTCGCCGGCGACGAGCGGCCGGCCGGCGACGTGGTCGCCGTCATCCAGGACGAGTTCGGCCTGACCCAGCCCGCCGTCTCGCGCCACCTGCGGGTGCTGCGCGAGAGCGGCTTCGCGAGCGTGCGGCCCGAGGGCACGCGGCGGCTCTACGTCATCGACGCCGCCGGCCTCGAGGGCGCCGAGGGCTGGCTCTCCGACCTCCGCGCGCAGTGGAGCCAGCGCCTCGATGCGCTCGGCACCGAGCTCGCGCGCGGCAAGAAGCGACGCAAGGAGACCCGACAGTGAACGATCTGATCGACGAGCTCGAGCGCGTCCGCCGCAGCGTGGGGGACGACGACGCCCGGAAGGTGGTCGAGCTGCGGCGCAGCTACGACGCCGACGTCGCCGATGTGTGGGACGCGTGCACGAACCCCGAGCGCATCCCGCGCTGGTTCCTCCCCATCAGCGGCGACCTGCACCTCGGCGGCCGCTTCCAGCTCGAGGGCAACGCCGGCGGCGAGATCAAGGAGTGCGACCCGCCGCGGCGCCTGGCCGTCACCTGGGAGTACGGCGGCGACGTCAGCTTCCTCTACCTCGACCTGGCCGGCCACGACGGCGCGACCGACCTGCGCCTGCGCCACGCCGCGACCGTCAACGACCACTGGGACACCTACGGCCCCGGCGCGGTCGGCGTGGGCTGGGACCTCACGCTGCTCGGCCTCGCCGCGTATCTGCCCGGCGGCGCGGCCGTGCCCAAGGGCATGCCGCCGCCCGAGGTCATGCGCCGCAGCGCCCAGGACTGGGGCGCCGCGCACGCGGCCTCCGGCGTCCCCGCCGCGGCCGCCGAGGAGGCGGCGGCGCGCACGAGCGCGTTCTACGCGCCCTAGGCGAAGACGGAGCGGGCGCGCACGATCGACTCGATCAGCGCGTCCACGTCGGCGCGTTGGTTGTAGGGGCCGAACGAGGCGCGGGCCGTGGCCGGCACCCCGAGCGCGCGCATGAGCGGCTGGGCGCAGTGGTGGCCGGCGCGCACACAGACGTTGTCGCGGTCCAGCAGCTCGGCGATGTCGTGCGGGTGCATGCCGTCGATGGCGAACGAGATCACGCCGCCGCGGCGGTCGGCGTCGGGCGGGCCGGGGACGCTGACGCCGTCGGTCTCGGCCAGGCGCTGCAGGGCATAGGCAGTCAGCGCGCGCTCGTGCTCGCGCACGGCCTCCATCCCCAGGCCCTCGAGGTAGTCGACGGCGACGCCGAGCCCGACCGCCTCGGCGATCTGGGAGGTGCCCGCCTCGAACTTCCAGGGCAGGTCGTTCCAGGTCGAGTTGTCGAAGTTGACCTGCTTGATCATGTGGCCGCCGGTGATGAACGGGCGCATCGACTCGAGCAGCTCGCGGCGGCCGTGCAGGATCCCGATACCGGACGGCCCCAGCGCCTTGTGCCCGGTCCAGGCGTAGAAGTCGGCGCCGATCGCGCCGACGTCCACGGGGAGCTGGGGCACGGACTGGGCGCCGTCGATCACGGTGACGGCGCCGGCGGCCCGGGCCCGCGCGACCATCTCGGCCACGGGGTTGATCGTGCCGAGCACGTTGGAGACGTGGGCGAACGCGGCCAACTTCACCGTTCCCGACGCGAGCTCGGCGTCGAGCTCGTCGAGCGAGAGCATCCCGTCGTCGTCGACGTGCAGGTAGCGGATCTCGGCGCCGACCTCCTGGGCCAGCACCTGCCAGGGCACGATGTTCGAGTGGTGCTCGAGCTGGGTGATCAGCACCACGTCGCCGGCGCCGACGTTGTCGCGGCCCCACGCGTAGGCGACGAGGTTGATCGAGTTCGTCGCATTGGCGGTGAAGATCGTCGTGTCCGCCTCGCCGCCGGCGAACGCCGCGATGCGGTCGCGAGCGCCCTCGAAGGCCTCGGTGGACTCGGCCCCGAGCGTGTAGACGCCGCGGTGGATCGACGCGTAGTGGCGGCGGTAGAAGTCGTCCATCGCCTCCAGGACCGGCGCGGGCTTCTGCGCGGTCGCGGCGGAGTCGAGGTAGACGATCGGCTTGCCGTCGATCTCGCGCGCCAGCAGGGGGAAGTCGGAGCGAACGTCCATCTCCAACAAATCCTACTGCAGGGATCGGATTTGCTCGGACTGCAGCACCTTCACGTCGTGGGCCAGGCCCTCCGGCGTGAGCTCCGACATCGGGAAGCCGACCCGCTGGCGGCCGCGCTTGTCGATCAGCAGCACGTAGGCCGAATGGTCGAACCTGCTGCCCTGGGGCTGGATCCCGTAGGCCTTCCAGATCGGCGCGAGCTGGGCCCGGCTGCCGAGCAGGAACCGCATCCGCCCGACCAGCGCGTGCTTGAGCAGGAAGCGCTTGGCGTTCAGCGGCGTGTCGTTGCGCGGGTCGACCGAGACCGCCAGCGCGGGCACGTCGTGGCCGAGGTCGTTCATGGCGCCGCGGATCTGGTCGGCCATGATCGGGCACGTGTTCTGGCAGGTCGAGTACATGAAGGTCAGGATCACCGGCTCCCCGCGGTACTGGCGCAGGCTGGCCATGTCGCCGTCCTGATCGCGCAGCGCGAAGTCCTTGGGCGGGATCTCGGGCGGCCGCAGCGCGCCGGCGAAGCCGTGCTGCACGATCACCTGCGGGCCCGAGCCGGTGCTGCCCGAGGCGACGACCACGGCGATGATCGCCGCGGCGCAACAGGCGATGACGACCGTGATGGCCAGGCGCAGGCGCGGGTGCAGCACTAGAGGGAGGGTACGGCCGAAGGGCGGTGCTCAGCCCAGAACGAGCTCGGCGGCCTGGCGCACCTGGTCGATGCCGCCGCCGATCAGCAGGGTGTCCACGCGCGACTCGCGCCACGCCTCGAGGTCGGCGCGGATCTTGTCCACCGGGCCGATGAGCGCGAGCTGCTCGACGAGCTCGGTCGGGACCGCGGCCGCGGCCTCGTCCTTGCGCCCGTTCAGGTAGGCGTCCTGGATCTTCGCCACCGCGTCCTCGTAGCCCATGCGGATGGGGACGTTGGCGTGGAAGTTGACCTCGCGCGCGCCCATGCCGCCGAAGTACAGGGCGTACATGGGCCGGATCATGTCCGCGGCGGCGTCGACGTCGTCCGCGACGATCAGCGGCACGGTGGCGACGACCTCGAAGTCGTCGCCGGCGCTGGCCAGCGCCTCGGCGTAGAGGTCGGCCGAGTGGGGCGAGTAGAACAGCGCCAGCCAGCCCTGGCACAGCTCGGTGGCCAGCGCGATGTTCTTCGGTCCCTCGGCCGCGAGGTAGATGGGGATGTCCTCGCGCAGCGGGCGCACGATCGACTTCAGCGGCTTGCCCAGCTCCGTGCCGGGCAGCGGCAGCTGGTAGTGCTCGCCCTCGAACACCACCGGCTCCTTGCGCGCCCAGATCGCGCGCACGATCTCGATGTACTCACGCGTGCGCGCCAGCGGCTTGGCGAACGGCTGGCCGTACCAGCCCTCGACCACCTGGGGCCCGGAGACCCCGAGCCCGAGCACGAAGCGCCCGCCCGAGAGGTGGTCCATGGTGATCGCCGCCATCGCCGTGGCGGCCGGCGTGCGCGCGGAGATCTGCGCGATCGCCGTGCCCAGGCGCATGCGCTCGGTCCGCGCGCCCCACCAGGCCAGCGGCGTCAGCGCGTCCGAGCCGTACGCCTCCGCGGTCCAGAGCGAGTCGAAGCCGAGGCGGTCCGCCTCGGCGATGACCTCGGCTGCGCCGGGGGGCGGCCCGGTGGGCGGCCAGTAGCCGATGCTGTAGCCGAGCTTCACCGCGGGCACTCTATGTTTTATGGGCTGGCGGCCCATAGCTATACTTACTGAAGTGAAAAGCCGACCGAGTTTGAGGAGTTTTCGTCGATGAGCCCGTCGGGCGCCGAGATCATCAAGCAGATCAAGGAGCGGGTCCACGAGATCGACCCTGCCGAGGTGCACGAGGGGCTCGGCAACGGCGTCGTGCTCGTCGACGTGCGCGAGGGTGAGGAGTTCGAGCGGGAGCGCATCCCCGGCGCGAAGCACGTGCCGCGCGCCTACCTGGAGTCCCGCATCGAGGGCGCGGTCTCGGACCGCGACACCCACGTCGTCCTCTACTGCGCTTCAGGGCAGCGCTCCGCGCTGGCCGCCGACACGCTGACGGAGCTGCTCGGCTACACGAACGTCGACTCGATGACCGGCGGCATCACGCTGTGGAAGGACCGCGGCTACGAGACCGAGGTCCCCAAGACGCTCACCAAGGAGCAGCGCGACCGCTACTCGCGTCACCTCCTGCTCCCGGAGGTCGGCGTGGAGGGCCAGCAGAAGCTGCTCGACGCCAAGGTGCTGCTGCTCGGCGCCGGCGGGCTCGGCTCCCCGGCCGCGCTCTATCTGGCCGCCGCGGGCGTGGGCACGCTCGGCATCGTCGACGACGACACCGTCGACCTCTCCAACCTCCAGCGCCAGGTCATCCACACGACCGGCCGCGTGGGCGAGCCCAAGGTCGACTCGGCCGCCGAGACCATCGCCGACATCAACCCCGACGTCGAGGTGGTCAAGCACCAGGTGCGGCTCGACAGCTCGAACGTGGTCGAGCTCATCGAGCCCTACGACATCGTGGTCGACGGCCTCGACAACTTCCCCACCCGCTACCTGCTCAACGACGCGTCGGTCCGGCTGCGCAAGCCGGTCGTGTCCGCGTCGATCCTCGGCTTCGACGGGCAGCTCTCCGTGTTCAAGCCCTACGAGGGCCCGTGCTACCGCTGCCTGTACCCGGTGCCGCCGCCGGCCGAGCTCGCGCCCTCGTGTGGCGCCAACGGCGTGATCGGCGTGCTGCCGGGCACGATGGGCCTGCTGCAGGCCACCGAGGTCGTCAAGCTCATCCTCGGCGAGGGCGAGCCGCTCGTCGGCCGCCTGCTCCTCTACGAGGCGCTGGGCGCCACGTTCACCGAGCTGAAGGTCCGCCGCGACCCCCAGTGCCCGATCTGCTCGCGCGACCCCGAATCGATCACGGATGAGGAGATGGGCGTCTTCCCGGACTACGAGGCGTTCTGCGCCGCGGCCGGGTAGCCTGGCCCGCCTCTTCATGGCCACGATCAAGATCCCACCCGTGCTGCGGCCGTCCACGAGCGGCGAGAAGGAGGTCAGCGCCGAGGGTGCCGACGTCGGCACCGTCCTGCGCGCGCTCGCCGAGGCCCATCCACAGACCGAGTCCCAGCTCTTCGGCGCCGACGGCGACCTCAACCGCTACGTGAACGTCTACCTCAACGACGAGGACGTGCGCGTGCTCGAGGGGCTGGACACGTCGGTGGGCGAGACCGACACGCTCGTCATCCTCCCGGCGATGGCCGGGGGACGCTGACCCCGGCGAGCAGCGCCAGGCTCCCCGCCGCGACCGCGGCGGCCACGAACAGCGGCACCGAGAGGTCGATCTGCTCGAGCAGCAGGGCGCCGATGGCGGCCCCCCCGAGCATGGACAGGACCGTGGCCAGCCGCCGCCTGCCCCCGCCGGGGCCGCCGGCCAGCACCGAGTCGGCCGCGAGGCCGGTCAACAGGGAGGTCAGGACCGTGGTGGTGCTGACGTCGCGCACGCCGAGCGCGCGCACGGCCGCGCTGCGGGCGCCCATGGCCAGCGCCAGGAGCGCGATCACGACGTAGCGCAGGGTGGTGTCGGTCGTCGGCGTCAGGCCAGTGGAGAGCACCGCCGCGGTGAGGACCAGGACCACCTCGATGCCCAGTGCGGGCAGCAGCCAGCCGTGCCGGCGCTCGTCCGCGGAGCGGCCGATGCGCGCCACCACCGCCGCGCCGGCGAGAAAGGCCAGCAGCGCCGTCAGCGTGGCCGCGAGCGAGAAGCCGCCGGTGCCCGTGGTGGCGACGCCGAGCAGCACCACGTTGCCGGTCATGTTGCCCGCGAACACGCGCCCGAGGCCGAGCAGGCTCACGGCGTCGACCAGGCCGGTCGAGGCGGTGAGCGCGAGCAGCGCCATGACCAGCAGGCGCGACTCGCGCCGGGGCCCGGAATGTGGGACAGTCGAGGTCATGCAGATGAAATTCCTCGTCATCGTCACACCTCGGCAGGTCCCGCTGCCGCCGGGCATGATCGCGGACATCCTCGCGGCGCAGAAGGAATGGCTGAAGGCCCGCGTGGCCGACGGCACGGTCGAGGCGCTCTACGGCTTCGTAGGCGGCGGAGGGATGGGCATCGCGACCGTCGAGTCGCACGAGGCCATGAACGAGCTGCTGGTCAGCTCGCCGGCCTTCCCGATCAGCGACTTCGAGGTCACCGCCATCGGCGACTTCGAGGCCATGATCGACGTCGCCGTCGCGTCTGCACGCCAGGCCGCGAGCATGATGCCTGGTCCGCCCGCGTAACCCCCGACCCTGAGTCGGGCCCAGCGCTACAGTTCGTGAAGCAATGCCCGTCCCGCCGCTTGTCAATCGCCCGTGCGGGGGCCGCTACGGCGACATCGTCCAAGCGATCGGCAATACGCCTCTGGTCGAGCTGAAGCGGCTGTCCCCCAAGGCCGGCGTCCGCATCTGGGCCAAGATGGAGTCCTACAACCCGACCGGGTCGGTCAAGGACCGCGTGGCCCGAGCGATGATCGAGGACGCCGAGGAGCAGGGCCGCATCCGCCCCGGCCAGACGATCCTCGAGCCGACCTCCGGCAACACCGGCATCTCGCTGGCGCTGATCTGCTCGCGCAAGGGCTACAAGCTCAAGGTGGTCATGCCCGAGAACGTGACCCCGGAGCGGACCCAGCTGCTGGAGATGTACGGGGCCGAGATCATCTACTCCGAGGGCGCCAAGGGGTCCAACGGCGCCGTCGAGAAGGCACTGGCCATGGCCGAGGCCGACGCCTCGTACTACATGCCCTACCAGTACGGGAACCAGGCCAACCCGCTCGCCCACTACAACGGCACCGCGCCCGAGATCCTCGAGGAGCTGGACGGCGACGTGACCGCGTTCGTGGCCGGCCTGGGCACCGGCGGCACGCTGATGGGCAACGGCCGCCGCCTGAAGGAGGAGCTCGGCGACCGGGTCAAGATCGTTGCCGCCGAGCCCAAGCAGGGCGAGCCCGTCCAGGGCCTGCGCTCGCTGGACGACGGTTTCATCCCGCCGATCATCGACCTCTCGTTGCTCGACCGGAAGATCTTCGTCACCAACGAGGATGCGATCGTTTGGACGCGCCGCCTGCTCGAGGAGGAGGGCGTGTTTGCGGGCGTCTCCTCCGGGGCGATCGCCTCGATCGCCGTGCGCATCGCCGGCGAGCTCGACGAGGGCAACGTGGTCTTCCTCGTCGCCGACGACGGCTGGAAGTACCTGTCCTCGGGCATCTACACCAAGCCGGTGGAGGAGATCGCGGATCTCGAGTCCACCGTCTGGTGGTAACCATCACCGCGTGATCGAGCGCAGGGCGTTCCTGGCCGTGGCCGGCACCACGCTGGCCGGTGGGGTGCTCGCGGCTTGCGGGTCGGGCGGGCAGGACGACTCCAACGGCATCGCCACCGCAACCGGCGCGGAGCAGAGCACGGCCGCCTCGGCGGACGTCAGCATCCTCAACCAGGCCCTCGCAGTCGAGCAGCGGGCGGTGGCCACGTACCAGACCGCGGCGCAGCACCTCAGCGGCGCGCGGCGGCGCACGGCCCAGCACTTCGAGGCCCAGGAGCGCATGCACGTCGACGCGCTCTCGCAAGCGGTCCTGGCCCTCGGGGCCACGCCGACGACCGCGCGCGACCGCTACGCGCTCCCGCCGCTGTCCGACGACGACGCCGTGCTGCGCTTCACCATGGGCGTGGAGCAGATCGCCGTGGCCCAGTACCTCGACCTCATCCCCAAGCTGTCGAGCCAGAACCTGCGGGCCACCTTCGCCTCGATCCTCACCGTCGAGGCCGAGCACCTCGCGGTCCTGCGCGAGGAGGCCGGGCAGGAGCCGGTGCCCGACGCGTTCGTGGGGCGGGGGACCTGATGGCCGGCATCACCCGGCGCGTCGCGCTGCGCAACGCCGGCGGCGTCACCCTGGCCGCCTCGGCCGCGCCGTTGCTCGTGGGCGTGCGCACCGCCTTTGCCGCCGCCACCGGCGACGAGGAGACCATGCTCGGCGCAGTCCGGCTCGAGCAGGGGCTCGTGATCGCCTACCGCACGCTCGCCGGGTCGACCGCGCTGGACGCGGGCGCGGCCGCGCTGGCGCGCCACTTCGGCGACCAGGAGCAGGCGCACCTCGACGCGGTGAGCAAGCAGCTGCAGACGCTGGGCGGCGTCGTGCCGGGCGAGCCGGCGCCGGACATGGTCAAGGCCGGGCGCGAGTCCTTGAGCGCGTTGCACACCCAGGAGCAGCTCCTCGCCTTCGCCGGGGCGCTGGAGACCAACGCCATCGCCGCCTACTACGAGGCCCAGCAATCCCTGCGTAGGGCCGAGTTCCTGCAGACCACCGCGGCGATCATGGCCAACGAGGGCCAGCACCTCGCGCTGCTGCGCGAGGCCCTCCACCGGGAGCCGGTCCCGAACGCATTCGAGACCGGCCAGCCCTGAACTTGACCTTCCGGAAAGCCAGGGCGTTACTCTTGCTCTGTGTTCAGTCAGGTCGGTCCCGGTGAGATCATCCTGGTCCTGGCGATCGCGTTGATCGTCCTGGGCCCCAAGCGGCTTCCCAGCGCCGCCCGCTCGGTGGGCAAGGGACTGCGCGAGTTCAAGCAGTCGCTGACCGAAGCGGACCCCCGCCACGTCGAAGAGGACGACTACGAGGAGCCCGCGCCCAAGCGTGCTCCGGCGAAGCCGCCGGCGACCGACTAGGTCCGCCTCTATCCTCGGCCGCGTGCGGATCGGCCGAGCGATGATCGATGAGATGGTCGCGCACGCGCGCGAGGAGGCGCCGAACGAGTGCTGCGGCCTCGTCGCCTCCAGCAACGGCGACGTCAAGCGCGTCTATCGCGCCGCCAACGCCGAGCGCAGCCCGGTCAAGTACGTCGTCGACCCGCGCGACCAGATCCGCATCCAGAACGAGATCGACGACCACGGCTGGGAGCTCGGCGCGATCTACCACTCGCACACGCGCACGGAGCCGTTCCCGTCCCAGACCGACATCAACCTCGCACGCAATTGGCCCGACCCGCTCTACGTGATCGTCGGGGTCGCGGGCGAGGCGCCCGACGTCCGCGCCTTTCGCATCGTCGACGGGCAGGTGACCGAGACCGAGCTGGAGGTGCGATGACCCGACCGGTCGCCTCCTCCGAGCCGCTCGTCTGCCCGAACTGTGCGCGCACGTTCCCGCTCGACGAGCGCTTCTGCCCCGACTGCAAGATGCCCCTGGTCTACGCCGGCTTCACGGGCGTCGACCATCCGATCACGGACGTTGAGGAGCGGGCGCGCAAGATCAAGCGGCAGTACTCGGAGGGCGACCTCGTCCGCGTCGCCGGCGCGCGCAACCAGGCCGAGGCCGAGTTCATCCAGGGCATGTTGCTCGAGGAGGGCATCCCCAGCGTCCAGCGCCGCTCGCGCGGCTTCGACGTCCCCGACTTCCTCGCCGCCGGCCCGCGCGACGTGCTCGTGCCCCAGTCCGGCGCGATGGCCGCGCGCGAGGTCCTGCTCGAGGCCGAGATCGTGCCCGCCCACGCGCAGGCCTCCAGCGGTCCCGCGCCGGGGCCGGTCGCCCTGGCCCTGCTCGGCCTCGTGGTGCTGATCGCGCTCGTGGCGTGGCTGGGGACCGAGGTCATCGGCTGAAGCGCTAGCGTCGGGCAGCATGCTGCTCGAGAACCGCAACGCCGTCATCTACGGAGGCGGGGGCACCATCGGCTCCGCCGTGGCCCGCGCCTTTGCTCGCGAGGGT
>Ga0070700_100000687_pt1 | contig 16695 bp, 16 predicted proteins | sample KBSK5101metaG_FD_65456 | JGI IMG/M metagenome (GOLD analysis project Ga0070700, IMG submission 65456) | Corn, switchgrass and miscanthus rhizosphere microbial communities from Kellogg Biological Station, Michigan, USA - KBS K5-10-1 metaG | ecosystem: Host-associated > Plants > Roots >...
GTCACGCTCGACGCGGTGCGCCACGCGATCGAGACCGAGGACAAGGCCGCGATGATGGACTCGATGATCCTGTGCAAGTTCCTGCGCGGGGTGTTCGAGGATTTCTACGGCGAGTCGGCGGTGATGCTGAGCGCGGTGACCGGCTGGGACGTGACTCGCGACGAGCTGCGCGAGACGGCGCGCCGCATCGTGGCCGCCAAGCGCGAGTTCAACCTGAGGGCAGGGTGGACGCCCGCCGAGGACACGCTACCCGAGCGCTTCCTCAACACGCCGCTCCCGAACGACCCCGAGGCGGCGCTCAGCCGCGAGCGCCTCGACGCGCTCGTAGCGGAGTACCACCGGCAGCGGGGCTGGTGAGCGCGCCTACCGCGGCGCCGGCGGCTCGTCGGGGCCGCGTTCCTCGCGGCGCTCCTGCGGACTCCACGTCCAGTGGTCGCGCGGCCGCTCGATGCGTTTCAGGTGCACGCGCAGGTCGGTGGGGTTCCGGTTCGGTGCGGCCCACACGCGCACGCGATCGCCGGCGCGCAGCGTGTCCTTGGTGACGCCCGAGCGCTCGAGGCCTGCCCGGCCCGTCCACTCGGCGGCATACGTCTGCATGCGTCCAAACGAGTCGGGCGCGTTCAGGAAGACCCACGAGTGCGGGTTGCGGTACTGGAACTCCGTGACCACTCCCTCCAGCTCGATGGTCTCCTTTTCGAAGTAGAGATTCGCGAACGAATGGTGCGCCGCGACGCGTGAGCCAAGGCCCACGAGAGCCACGAGCGCGCACACGCCCACGGCCCGCCAGGCAGATCCGCTCTGGGATTCGACTCGCATCGTTCTACTCCTGTGCCGGTTTCTCGGCCGCCCGGCCCAGCGCCAGCAGCTCGTCTCGCGTCATCAGGTGATCCGGCGTGAGGGGATGCACCGTGACATGTCGATCGAAGTCGATCTTCAGGCGGTCGAGGGTCTTCAGCAGAATGGGAATCGAGGCATCGACCGCCTGTCCCTTCAGCGGAGGGTCGAAGTCCGCGGTGAACAGGATCCGCTCGGCTGGCAGGTAGGCGATCAGCATCCCTTCGCTGTGTTCGAGGTCGTCCACGTGGTGCAGGCGCAGTTCGCGGGTGGCGTCCTTCAGCACGAAGTCGTCGATGACACCTTCCACCTTGGGCGTCTTCTTCTTCCGCGCCAGGCCGTCGTCCAGCAGCGTCCGGGGCTCGGAGAACGCGGCCTCGACGAAGAACTTGTTGTTGTCGTCGGTGATGACGGTAATCCCCTCGGGGATGAAGGCCACGAGTCCGGCCACGTGATCGAAATGCGGATGCGTATTGACGACGTATTTGACCTTCTTCGTCGGAAACAGGCGTTTGGCTTCGGCCAGCACGGCCAGGCCGCGCGCCTCGCTTTCGCCAGCTTCGAGCACGACGACGTAGTCCTTGAACTCGACGAGCAGCGACACGTAGTCGCCAGTCAGGCGATAGACACCGTCAGCAAGCTTTTCCGAGCTGAGCGGCCGCGGTGCCGGCGGCACCGGTGGCGGCGGCGCCTGGAGCAGATCCGCCACGTCGGCGGGATTGATCTGAGCCCGCATCAGCGACTCGACGAAGGTCTCCATGCCGCCGAGCCGTCTGGAGATCTTGACCGGCACCTTCACACCACCCTCGGCGTCGGCGTATTGGGTGAAGAACGCCTCCACGTGCATGTCGCCGAAGACGGGATGATCGACCCAGGTTTCCACCTTGTCGAGCACGCCCTGCTGGTTCAGAAAGCCGTTCAGCCGGTACGGACGCCCGCTCGGCGCCTTCAGCATCGGCGACCAGCTGATGACGCGATAGGGAACGCCATCCAGTTTCTGGGTCGTGAGTTTGGTATCCGCGGCGGCGAGTGCCCCCTTCAGGAAGCCCCACGGCGTCGTCCAGATCTCGAGTTGGCTGGCCCAGGTTGGCGTGGCGGGCGATACGGCCTCGTCGTACGGGATCGGAAGCGCGTTCGGCGACGCCTTTGCCCCGCGTGGCACCATCGGGTACTGCTGTCCGGTGGCGTGCATGGCCGGCTTCGTGAAGTCGATCGTGCGGACGTAGTCGCGGATCGCACTCGAGGCCAGACCGAAGGTGATGCCGCGGCTCTGGCCGAAGTTGCCCACCGCCGCTGTGCCTTGATACGAAATCGACGACAGGCTGGACATGCCCATCGCACGGATGGCCTCGGCCACCACGGCCTTGGCATCCTGCGCGTGCAGGCGCGCCGGTGGCGCGGCCGTGAGAACCAGCAGAATCAGGCAGACGGAAACCGGGCTCGTGGAACGCCTACTCACACGTCCTCCTCGTGAGCGCCCCCCGCATGCCTCCCCCCAATAGTAGCGCGGGTACGTAGGGGCCGCCTTCAGGCGGCCCGTTCAGGCCGGTCTAAAGACCGGCAGCCACGAGGGCTTTCTCATAGTCCTCGCGCGTATTCAGGTTGCGCAGCGTGCGCAGGTCCGGGTCGGCCCCGCGCATCTCGCCGGGCGACACGCGGCGGGTACGGACGGCGTCGAACAGGAACGCCGGCCGCAGGCGATCCTGCGCCAGCAGCTCCTCCACGTGGGACAGCACCGCGCGGCGATACACGGCCGACAGGGGGTGCGTGAAGCCGTCGATTTCCATCACCGCGATGTCGTGCTCACCGAGCAGCGCCAGCATGTGCTCGACGAAGGCCGGCTCCAGGAGCGGCACGTCGCAGCTCGTCACATAGGCGGCGTCCACCGATTCCGGCAGCGCCTTGAGCCCGGCCCGCAGCCCTTCGAGCGGTCCGCGCGCCTCGCGCTCGTCGCGCGCCACGATCACGTCCGCGGGCAAGGCGGGCAGTTCCTGGTCGCGTGCCGCCACGGCGACGATCGGCGAGACCGTCGTGCCGAGCAGCCGCACGACGCGCTGCAGCATCGTCTCGGGCCCGAAGGGGAGAGTGGCCTTGGCCACGCCCATGCGCGTGGACCGGCCGCCGGCCAGCACGATGCCGCCGAACGTCACAGCGTCATGCCCAGGCGCGTCAGCGCCTCGCGCGTGGCCGGCTGCTGCAACAGCGCTTTGAAGGCGACCACGGCCGCCCGTTCGGCACGCGCCCGCGGCACGACGAAGTCGTACTGCTCGTGCTGCACCGGCAGGAACCCCAGGCCGGCGTTGCGCGCGACGGTTTCGAGCGTCACACCCCAGTCGGCGCGGCGCTGTGCCACCGCCGCCGCCACCGCGTTGTGATTGCGCGGCTGCACGGCGTAGCCGTGCGGCCGGGCGCCGCCGAGCAGGCGGTCGATCAGCACGCGCGTGCCGCTGCCCTGGTTGCGGTTGACCATCAGGCAGTCCGCGTCGCCGACCGCCGCCGCGATCGCCTCGTCCGCGCTGCGCTGCTCGAACCGGAGGTCGCCACGACGGAACACGATCCCCTGCAGACGGCCATAGCCCCGCACGAGCTCCAGCCCCGGCGTCACGAACGGTGTGTTGTATGTGCCGGTGTTGGGATCCAGCAGGTGCACGCCCGAGACGTCGCACTCGCCGCGACGCGCGGCATCGAGCCCCGCGGTGCTGCCGACCGCCAGGAACTTGGTGTGCAGCCCCTGCCGCTGCAGCTCGCCGAGCAGGTAGTCGAGCCCGATGCAGTGGCTGCCGATCACCACCAGATCGGCCAGCCGCAGCTCGCGGCCCAGTAGCTGGACCTCGATCACGGAGCCGGTGTCCACGATCTCGTGGTGGCGGCCGATGGTGGCGAAGCCGTCGGCGCGGCTGAACGTGGTGACGCTGCCCGAACCCTGGCCCATGGGATACGCGGCCAGCTCCGGCCCCTCGCCGTCGCTCGCGGTGTCGACGAGCCCGACGAGCAGGTATTCGGTGCGGCCGATCTCGCTGTTCACTTTCACGGCCAGGCGCGCCGGCACGGTCGCGCGCTCTTCGGCGCCGCGGCCGGCCAGCAGCCGGATGACCGGCGCGACGAACTCGTGGAACGTGAAGATCGCCGAGGTGGGGAAGCCGGGGAGCACGACCACCGCGCGTCCGCCGGTAGCGGCCAGACAGATCGGCTTGCCCGGTTTCAGGGCCACGCCATGCGCCACGATGCCCGGGTCGGTGAGCTCGGCGACGACGCGATACGACACGTCACCGGCGCCCTTGCTCGTGCCACCGGACAGCAGCACCAGGTCGGCTGACGACAGCGCCTGCCGCACTTTGGCCCGCAGCGCCTCGGCGTCGTCGTGCGTGATGCCGAGCCGGAGCGGCTTTCCACCGAGCTCCTGCACGGCGTCGGCCAGCACCTGCGCGTTGGAGTCGTAGACGCGCGCGGGGGCCATCGGCTGTCCCGGCGCGATGATCTCGTCGCCGGTCGAGAGGATGGCGACGACGGGCCTGCGCCACACGTCGACGTCGTCGACACCGATCGCCGCCAGCACGCCAGTGTCGCGGCTGGTCAGCAGCTGCCCGGCGCGCAGCACGGTTTCGCCGGCGGTGATGTCGGTGCCGGCGAACGACACGCCCGTCCCCGGGCTCACGGCCCGCGCGATCCGCAGCCCGCCGTCGCGCACGTCCACGTGCTCGACCATGACCACGGCGTCGGCCCCGCGCGGCATCATCCCGCCGGTCGCGATCGAGAGCGCCACGCCTGAACGCACGGTGGCCGACGGCACGACCCCGGTGTGAATCTCCTCGGCGCCCAGCTGCACGGCTCGCGGGACTTCCTCGGAAGCGCCGAATGTGTCTTCGGCCACCACCGCGAACCCGTCCACGTTCGCGCGGTCGAACGAAGGCACGTCCACGGGCGACACGACGTCGGCAGCCAGCACCCGCCCGAGCGCCGCGTCGAGCCGCACGCGCTCGACGCCGCGAGGCGTCAGGTCGAGCGCGGCCCGAAACCGCCGCTCGGCCTCGTCGCGATCGAGGACCTGAAGGAACTGTTCCTGCTCAGGCATACAGCCAGACGTCGACGTCGGCGCCGGCGGCAAAGCCTTCGCTGTCGTCGCCGACGATCACGAAGCCGTCGGCGCGCGTCGTTGACGACAGCATCGACGCCCCTGCCACGGCCAGCGGCTCGACGGTCCCAGCCGACACCAGGACGCGCGCGTAGTCGAGGCGTCCGATCGGCGAGCTGATCTTCCTCGTGAGTCGTCCGCGCACCGAGCGGTACGGCCACTCGGCGGGCCGGCCCCCAAGCACCCGAATGGCGCGCCCGGCAAAGAAGTCGTACGCGCACAGGCTCGACACCGGATTGCCCGGCAGCAGGAAGACCAGCCGGTCGCCGATGCGGCCCATGCCGGTGGGGCTGCTGGGGCGCATCGCGATGCCGTGCACCGCCAGCTCGCCGTGTTGTGCCACGAGCCCAGGGGCCAGATCCTCGACGCCGACGCTCGACCCGCCGGACACGATGACGGCGTCCGCGTCACTGAGCAGCGCGCCGGCGATCGCGAAGGCGTCGTCGCGCACCAGGCCGCGAAAATCCACCGTGCCGCTGTCGCGTTCCACGAGCGCGGTCAGCATCGGCCCGTTGGCGTCCGCGATGTGGGACCCGTGCGGCGGCGTTCCGGCGGCGAGCAGTTCGTTGCCGGTCACGACCAGCCGGACGCGAGGTTTCCGCACCACCTCCACGTCGGCGATCCCGACCGAGCTGATGACGCCGACGTCCTGCGGCCGCAGCACACGCCCCGGCTGTAGCAGTCGAGTCCCGCGCACGATGTCCTCGCCGGCGCGCCCCACGTTCTTGCCCGGCGACACTGCCTCGAGCGCGGCAATCGTCCGGCCATGCGGCTCCGCGTCCGCGAATTCCGCGGGCAGCACGGCATCGGCGCCGCGCGGGATCGGTGCGCCCGTCATCACGCGCACCGCCTCCCCCACGGACACCGCACCGTCGAAGGGGCGCCCTGGCATCGAGTCGCCAATCACGGTCAACGGCAGACGGCTATAGGCGCCCGCGCCTTCGGTGCTGCTCGCGACCACGGCGTAGCCGTCCATCGTGGCGCGGTCGAACCCCGGCACGTCCACGCTGCTGACGATCGGGGCCGCCAGCACCCGCCCCGCCGCCTCGGCCAGCGGGACGCGCTCGCTGCCCAGCGGCTTCAACTGCGCGTCGAGCCACGCGAGCGCGGCCGCGACGGTGTGCCGCCGCGCGAATCCCTTCATCCGAACGTCGTAAGATGGCTGCTGCTCGAGACTCACGTCCGCCAAGCGTACAAGTTTTCCATGGACATCGGTCAGCTTCAGTATCTGGTGGCCCTTGCGCGCGAAAAGCACTTCACGCGGGCGGCAAAAGCCTGTCACGTGACGCAGCCCACCCTCTCGGGCCGCATCCGGCAGCTCGAGCAGGAACTCGGCGTGCCGATCGTCGAGCACAGCGTGGGGCTCGTGGCGGTGGACCGCGATCCGATATCGCCGCTCGTGCTGGCGGCGTTCGAGTGCGCGAAGGCGATCGAGCCTCGGGCGGCTCAGTTCGCGGTGGGGTGATCGACGCTGTCGATCACCAGCACCGGGATTGACGCGCGCGACGGCTCCAGTTTCAGCCCGGCCTGCTGCTCGATCGCTTCGAACAGCGACATCTCCTGCGGCCGGATGTCCGCCGGCAGCTCCGCGAGCCGCTCTGGGGTCATGCCCTCGGGCATCCAGCTCAGATTGATGTCGTAGCGCCCCGTCAGCCCCGTGCGGTCGACGACCGGCCGGCCGGCGCGCGCGCCGATGCCGGTGATGAGCGCGCCGATCGGCATGTTGTACATGCCGGTGCCGAACGGCGGCACCAGGATGTCGCCGCACAGGCGCCCCTGCTTGAGCTCCTGTGCGCAGCGTCCCTGTTCGCCGGGCGTCAGCTTGTGGCCGTTCTTGCCGATGGTCAGCGCGAACACCGGCAGCTCGCGGTTCTCGACGTGGTACTTCAAGTGGAACCGCTCGATCAGCAGCGACCGCATCATCTCCCACACTTCGGGATTCGAGACCGTCGGGTCCGGCCCCTTGCCCACGATGTCGAAGCGCTCCTCGTCGATCCACGACGGCCCGCCGGACACCATCGGGCGCTGCGTGCGGAACGACTGCGTGATGATGTTGCGGAGCGGCAGGTTGACGATGGTGATGGCGCCGCGTCCGGGAGGGCCGAGCCGCGCCCCTTGCGCGTCGCTCGCGCTGGGCTTGATGGTGGCCACTTCGAACTTCTTCTCTGACGACGTCGCGAGGCCGACGAAGCTGTTGCCCTGCTGTGCGTAGAGCGGGGGAGCGGTCTGCACACCGACGAGCAGAGGCACGGCGACGAGTGCTGCCCACCCGAGGCCGAGAGTGCCAGTCCGGCCGACGCCGAGCGGGGCAGGGCGACGGCCCCGCAGCACCGATTCGATGCGCGCGCGCAGATCGGCGCCGGTGACGCCGGCCACGCATGGTACCGGCGCGGGGCGATACCACTTGCACACGTTGAGAATGGCCTCGGCGTACTCGGTGGCCGGCGCCTGCTCGAGCACGCCCTGATCGCAAGCGCGCTCGCGCTCGTCGATCAGCCGGCGCCCGATCCACCACACGACGGGGTGGAACCAGAAGGCGGCCTCGACCGCCATGTGCAGCGTGGCGGTCAGGTTGTCGCGCCGGCGGGCATGGTGCCACTCGTGGAGCAGCACTGCCTGGAGCTGATCGCGCGTGAGGCTGTCAGCGAGCCCATTCGGAAGCAGGATTGCCTGCCGCCAGAGTCCGATGACGCCGGGCTCGAGGCCGAGGCGCTGCATCGCCTCCGATTCGAGCACCGGGACGCCGCGGAAGCGGCCGGCGACGATGGCGCCGCCGGCTGCGAAACGCACCCGGAGCCAGCCGCGCAGCCACGCCGCCAGCACGCAGAGCGTCCCAAGTGCCCAGACGGCCACGAGCGCTCCGCCCAGGAGCGCGTTGGCGTTCGTCACCGCAGGCGTCGCGAGGCCAAGCGGCCCGAGCGCGACAGCGGTGCCGCCGCCCGCGGAGATCAGATCGGTCGGGGGCGCCGACGGCGGTGCCGCAAACACCATTCGTGGGCCCATCGCCCGGCCAGCCTCCACGATGAGCGCGAAGGGGATGAGGAACTTGATCGACGCGGTGAGCCACACGGCAAACCGCACGCGCGGGTGATTCGACGCCAGCACCACGCGGCACAGCACCCAGGCCGCGCCAGCCACCAGCGTGGATTGCCAGAGATGATCCAACGCGAACGAGAGGGTCATCGCCGCTTCCTTTCCTGCTTTGCGTGACTCCGAAGCGCGAGCTCCGCTTCCTCGATGTCGGCCGCCGTGAGCTTGCCGGTCTTGACGAGATGCGCCATCACCGGCCTGGCCGCGCCGCCGAACAGCGTCAGCAACTCGTCGATCAGCCGGCCGTGCGCCTGGTCGCGCGAAATCACCGCCTCGAACACGTTGGCGTTCGAGATCCGCTTCACGATCCGGAGTGCCTTCTTGGTCTCCAGGCGGTAGACCACGGTCTGGACGGTCGTATAGGCCGGCTTCTTCGGTCCGTCGAACGCCTCCAGCACCTCGCGCACGGCGCACGCGCCGCGTGTCCAGAAGACGTCCATGATCTGCATCTCGAGCCGGGTCAGGCGGGCGGTGGGCATGTTGCTACCTACGACAGGCGTCGAGTCTACTATGTCTGTAGTTACAGTGCAAACGAAAAAGGCGGACCTGAAAGGTCCGCCTCTACGAAGATCGCTACTTGGCTGGTGCTTCGCCCTGGCGGAAGCGTCCTACGTACGCCGCCTTGGCGACCGTCTTGCCCTGCATCGCCTTGATCAGATCGTCACGGCTCGCGGTGGCCGGCAGATCGAGCGTGGCGTTGAGCGCGTAGAGCTCGAACACGTAGTGGTGATAGCGCGGACCGGCGGGCGCGCCCGGGCCCATGTAGACCGGCTGCCCCGTGAGGTTGTTGCCCTGCACCGACCCGGCCGGAAGGCTCCCTTCGGGGATGCCGTTGGCCGAGGCGGGAATGTTCCACGCGATCCAGTGCAGCACGTCGCCCGTGCCGCCCTGCAGCGCCACGTCGATGTCGTGAAAGATGATCGCGTAGGCCACGGTGCCGGCCGGCGCGTTCGAGAACTTGAACCCGGGCTGCACGCCGCCGCGCCCCGTGTACTTCTGCGGCACGATGCCGCCGTCGGGGAACGCGTCGGTCTCCATCAGGAGTGGCGGCAGGCTGAAGCCGCGTCCGCCGCCACGTCCACCGCCCTGCCCGCCGCCGGCGGGCGGTTGCTGCCCGGCGCTCACGCCGCTCTGCATCCCGAGCGCGACGCTCATCACGACGGCCGCCGCGGTGCCGATCCTCAATCCCACAGTCTTCATTCGCATACGTCGATGCCCCTCCGTTGGAAGACGCCCGTAGTATGGTGCATTGGATGGAGTACGTATCACTCGGCCGTACCGGCCTCAAGGTTTCCCGCATCTGTCTCGGCTGTATGAGCTACGGTCAGGCGCAAACGCCCGGCCCGGTGCTCAACTGGGCCTGGACGCTCGACGAAGAGGAGAGCCGGACGCACATCCGGCGCGCCCTCGAGGCGGGCATCAACTTCTTCGATACCGCCAACGTGTACTCGAACGGCGAGAGCGAAGCCGTCCTCGGCCGCGCCATTCGCAACTTCGCGCACCGCGACGACGTGGTGCTGGCCACCAAGGTGTGGGCGCCGGTGCGCCAGGGCCCGAACGGCCGCGGACTGTCGCGCAAGGCGATCCTGTCGGAGATCGACAAGAGCCTGCAGCGGCTCGGCACCGACTACGTCGACCTCTATTGGATTCACCGCTACGACTACGACACGCCGCTCGAGGAGACGCTCGAAGCGCTGAACGACGTGGTGCGGGCGGGGAAGGCGCGCTACCTCGGCGCGTCGTCGATGTACGCCTGGCAGTTCATGAAGGCGCTGGGGCTGCAGCGCGCCCACGGCTGGGCGCCGTTCGTCGCGATGCAGAACTACTACAACCTGCTGTACCGCGAGGACGAGCGCGAGATGCTGCGCCTGTGCCGGTCGGAGGGCGTGGGCGTCGCGCCGTGGTCGCCGCTGGCGCGAGGCCGGCTGGCGCGCCCCTGGACCGATGATGCGGGCACCGATCGCGCGAAGACCGACGCGTTCGGCAAGACGCTCTATGTGAAAACCGAAGACCTCGACAAACCCGTGGTGAACCGCGTGGAGGAGATCGCGCGGGCTCGCGGCGTGTCGATGGCGCAGGTCGCGATGGCGTGGGTGCTGCGGCAGCCGGGCATCACGTCGCCGATCGTCGGCGCCACCAAGCCGCATCACCTGGACGACGCGATCGCGGGCGAGGCGCTGAAGCTGACCGACGAGGAAGCCGCGCGGCTCGAGGAGCTGTATCGCCCGCACCCGGCGACAGAGGCGTTCAACTAGAGGCGTTTTCTACATCAATACCGCCGTTTCAGCTGCCGGACGAGATCGAACTTCGCCGTCTCGGCGACGGCCATCACCGCCATCACACCCGCCTGCGTGGGATCGCTCACCACCAGATCCGCCACGTCGGGCACGCTGCCGGCCTGGTTCAGGGAGATGACGCGAAGCCCCTTGGCCTGCACTTCCTTCACCGCCTCGGTGATGTCGCCGCCCATGAGCGATCCCGCGAGCACCAGCATCTTCACGCGCGGCAGGCGCGCCACGGCGCGCACCGCCCCCGCCAATTCCTGTTCGCCGACGAGCGGGATGGTGTCGATCGAGATGCGCTCGCCACGGATGTTGTGCCGATCGGCCTCCGAAATCGCGCCCATGGCGACGAGCCCCACCTGAGCGCCGCCGCCCATGACGATGATGCGCTTGCCGTAGATGCCCGAAAAAGACGGGGTCTCCTCGGCGCGCTGGACACCGGGCACGGTGTGCAGGTCGTCGAGAACGGTGGCGAGGGCGGTGCCCTCCGGTAACGTGACCTCGAAGTAGATGCCGAGCGCCGGCGCCCCGCTGTGGATGTCCACGTACGTAATGTTGGCGTCGTGGTCGGCCAGCACTTTGGTGAGGCTCGACAACATCCCGGGCCGGTCGGCCACGGTGGTCAGGATCGCGTGGGTCATCCCGATGAGCCTAGCATGCAGGGGCGGCATATAATGCCGCCCTATGACGCGAGTGGCTGCCCCGTTTCTGATCTGTCTTGCGATGGCCGCCGGTGTGCCGGCACTCGCTTTTGCACAGGCGCAACCGATGTACGGACCGTCGATCACCGCTGAGACCGCGAAGAAGATTGCTCCCGCCGCCATCGCGGAGGCGAAGAAGAACAACTGGACGATGGCCGTCGCCATCGTCGACACGCACGGCGAGCTGGTGTACTTCGAGCGGATGGACGAAGTGCAGCAGGGCAGCGTGGACGTCGCGATTGCGAAGGCCCGCTCCGCGGCGCGCTTCAAGCGCGCCACGAAGGTGTTTCAGGACGGGCTCGCCGCCGGCGGCGCGGGGCTGCGGCTGCTGTCGCTCGAAGGCGCGGTGCCGGTCGAGGGCGGCATCCCGCTCGTCGTGGGCGGCAAGATCGTCGGCGCGATCGGCGCGTCGGGCGGCACGAGCGAGCAGGACGGCGTCGTGGCCGCGGCTGGTGTCGCTGCTCTGAAGTAGATCCCCGGCCCTCTGGGCCACTCTCACCTAACAGCTGGCGACACCGGCTAACGACCCCGTACGGCCAAGGGTGTGGTAGAAAAGGCGTCCGCCAATCTGCCACGCCCTAACTGCCGGAGCCAACCATGCCACCAAAGCGTCGTTGCGCCGTCGTCTTCATTCATGGACTCGCAAAGAAGCCGCCGTCCGAGAAGCTGCTCGAGCTGTGGCACTGGGGCATCGGCCGCGACAACCCGCGCCCCGATGTGTTCGCGCCGCCGAACAAGGGGCTCAATCTCGGCGCCAAAGGCGTCGTCAGCGAGTTGAACTATTACGCGGACGTGTTCTACGGCGAGGACTTCGACACCGACATCTCCTCCTATTACGAGGCGGAGGGCGACGCCGAAGCAGAAATGGCCGCCGACAATCTCGGTCCCTCCGAGCCGGCGCCGGCGTTGCCGGCATCGGTGACGCTCGAAGAGCAGGAGTTTCTGACCAAGTTCACCGCCAAGCTCACGGCCAATGTCACCGCGATGCCGGTCGTGGCCGGTGCAACCAGTCCCGACGCCGGAGAGGGCAGCCTCGAGATCGCCGGTCTGCTTCCGGCGGTCTGGCGCGAGGCGGTGATCAAGAAGGCGGCGATGGAGGCGTACTACTTCCTGTTCGACAAGGAGTACGTCCGCCCCGACGGAACGAAGTTCATGGTGCGCAAGGAGCTGCGGGAGCGGCTGCTGGCGAACCTGGCGTCGGCCGCGGCCAAGGCCGAGAAGATCGTGATCATTTCCCACAGCATGGGCACCATGGTGGCCTACGACGTGCTGCGCAACTGTCCCACCTGCCCGCCGATCGACACGTTGATCACCCTGGGGTCGCCGCTTGGCGTCAAAGAGGTGCAGGCGGAGCTGAAGGCGGCGGGCGCGGATGGCGTCGACTTCCCGGCGGCGCGCGTGCGGCGCTGGATCAACATCTACGATCCCCTCGATCCGATCTGCGGCGCCGACCCGAAGTTTTCGAACGACTTCGCGCCCGTGGGCGGCAAGCACGTGGAGGACGTCAAGGAATCCAACTGGAGCAAGTGGCGCCACACCATCACGCACTACCTGGCCGGCACGCGGCTGCGCGAGCACCTCAACGACGCGATCTCGTGAGGGCGACGTGAATCCAAACTCGCCGGCCGACGTCGCGAAAGGGCTCAGGGCGGGCGAGCTTCCCGACGCGCAGGAATGGACGCTCGCCGCCGCGGCACAGCTCATCGCCGACGAGCTGATCCGAGACAAGGCGATTCCAGCCGCCGACATCCGGAACGTCGTCGCCGCGCTCAACGGGCACCGGTACTTCGAACTGACCCGTACCGTCGCGGACGCCTGGGCTGCCACGCGTGGCTTCGATCCCACCATCCAGAAGCGGTGCGTCCAGGCGCTGATCAACACCGCGCTGCTCGACAAGGCCGAGGCGCTCGCGCGGGATGGCGTCGTGAAGTGCCAAGCGACACCTGGTGATCAGCAGGCGGCGCGGGAACTCCCGGAGTTCAAGGGGCTCATCGGCCGGATCTTCAAGCAGAGGTTCGTGCTCGGCGGCGATCGCAACGATCTCGTGCAGGCGTCGGACCAGTATCTCGGCGTGTATCTCGAGGACGAGAAGAACAACTACTGGCACGGGATCAACGCGTTGGCGCTGCTGACCCGCGAGCAGAGTGACGCGCCGCCACGCCCGAAGACGCCTCCACTCGACAAGCTCGCGACGGCGATCCTCGAGAGCGTCACCAAGGCTTATGCCAAGCGGGAGAGCTCGTGGCTGGCGTCGACGGCGTCCGAAGCGTGTCTGGCGCTGGACCGTTGCGACGAGGCGGAGCTGTGGCTCTATCGCTTTCTGCACCTGAAGGACACGAAGCCGTTCGACATCGACAGCTACGCCCGTCAACTGCGTGAGATCTGGGAAGGAGATCCGGTGTCGCCGCGGGGCAGCTGTCCCGATCGGCTGGCGGGCCTCATCGCCCGCTTCCTGTCCGGGACTCAGCGCCGCGTGCAGATGAGCCCCGACGAGCTCAACGCGGCGCGCGAGGCCATCAAGACGGGGAACGCCGCCGGTCTCGAGAAGAACTTTCTGAGTGAATCGACCTTCGGTGTGGACGCCATTCAGTCGATGCTCAACGCGTGCAAGGCCATCGGCTGCGTCTCGAACGACATCGGCGAGCGGCTCGGCACCGGCTTCCTCGTGCCAGGCACCTGGTTCAAGCCGGAGTTCGGTGCCGGCCCGGTGTTCGTCACCAACGCGCACGTCATCAGCGAGACCGTGCCGAAGGCGATTCCGCGCGCAAAAGTCCGTGTCACGTTCGAGCTGGCGGCGGTGATCAACGAGCAGCGGCCGGAATATCGCGTGGAAGACGTGCTCTTTACGTCACCGCCCGGAAAGATCGGCGTGACCAACGAGGCGGGGGACGCGCTCGACTGCACGATCGTGCGGCTCGCCGGCCTCAAGGCGGATGCCGCGACGCTCACGTGCACGCCCGACCCTCCGGTGATCGAGTCGAAGTCGAAGGCCTACGTCGTGGGCCACCCGCGCGGCGCGGGGCTGCAGATTTCGCTGCACGACAGCCGGTTGCTCGACGTCGACGACGAGTGGCGCCTCATGCACTACCGGACGCCGACCGATCCCGGCAGCTCGGGAAGCCCTGTCTTCAACGAGGACTGGCAGGTGATGGCGCTGCATCACGCGGGCACGAGCGAGACGCCGCGCCTGCACGGCGATGGCACCTACGAGGCCAACGAAGGCATCGTGCTCAGTGCGATTCGCCGCAAACTCGCCTGACCGGGGCGGGCGCTTCAATCGGGCATCCCTCACACACTTATTTCAAACGTAAGAGACGCCCAGAAGCTCTCCCAGTCGGCGTTCGAGCCGGCGGGGGCCGGCACCATGTGCACGGCCTTGACCAGCCACGGCCCAGGCTCGTCGATCGCGAACGACGCGCGTCCGTCGCGATCCGACCGCGCGCTCAGCTTGTGGTACGGGTGGCGCTGGTTGAACGCCACGACCAGCGCGCCCGCGAGCGGCGCATTCCGATACGTCAGCCGCACCGGCAGCGTCTCGCCCGTCTTCATCTGATACGGGTTCCGCTCGGCGACCAGCTCGATCGGGAAGCCGAGGGTGCGGTCGCCCGCGCCGGCAGCCATCGCGCCCGAGCGCACCAGGCTCTTGGCCGCGCGCGAAAAGATTTCGCGCCCTTCGCGCTGCGACGCCTCGCCGCGCGCGCGCGCGTCGATCACCGTGTCGAGCCCCTCTTCCTTCAGATACGCCGTGAACTTGTCCGCCGGCAGCGTGACGGCGCTGGGGCGGCTGTGGTAACCGATGACCATCAACCCTGGCGAGGTGACCCGCAGCAGCCCCGCGGGATCCGAGCCGTCGCGCCCCACGATCTGCCGCCGGCCGCTGGCGTCCACCACGACGAAGTCGCCGATCAGCTCGTCTTGGCGCGGCACCGGATCGCCGTGAAAGTCCTGGCCGACGCGGAGCTTCACGCCCACCACACGGCCGAGATCCGCCATGAATCCTGTCGGCTCGATCCAGAAGTCGTGCGCGCCCAGCGAGGCCGAGGCGGCGAGGAACGTGGCGAGAACGAGGAATCGGAACATGGCGATCTCCACTGGTCGGGCGAGCCGGAGAGTTGCCTGATGCTTTCTCTCCGACCCACCCGCCTACTTGCCCACCTGCCTACCTGCGTGGTTAGGGATGGGTGGGTCCGGGCGAACCTGAGAGCGGCGTCTGCAGATAGGGGAACGAGGAGCGGAACAGGGCGAACGTAGCGTCGCCGGTCACCGCGCCCTCGGGCGTGTAGTTGATCGTCGCCGTCGACAGCGCGCCGTCGGTAAGCTGTTCCACCGCGGCCGGGTGGCCGGGCAGCAGCACGCCCTCCACCGCGCGCAGCGCGATGTCCACCACGTCGTCACCCGGGCGGCGGCCGTTGGGGAAGCCCGCCGTGTCGCCGCCGAGCACGCCCACCGGGCTCTGCGCCGCCGGCGCCTTCGGCGCAATCGACGTGTTGAGCCGCAGCATCTCCGCCGGCGTGACCCTGGCCGGCTTGTTCAGCCCCGGCACGCCGGTCAGGAACACCGACACGAGGTCGTTCCGGGGCGTGGCCGGCGCCGGGACGCCGAACAGAGCGTTGATCAGGACCGGAAGCGTCGGGTTGGTGACGTACTTCGCGAACTGCGCATCATGCCTCGGCTCGCTGGCGTTGAACTTGTCCTTGTCGTTGATCCCGATGACGAGCTCGTTCACGAGCGGGTGCCCGAGACGGGACACCTGCCGCCAGGTTTCGCCCTGATCGTCTTCGTCGTCGCTGAAGATGCGCTCGCTGGCCGTGGTCCACGCACCGATCACGGGATCGCCGCCAGCGGTCAGGCAGCCAATCGGCACTTCGACCGCCAGGCTCGTCACGTTCTTGTCGGCGAGCACGTTCTCCCTGCCGTCCACCGGGCCCAGCGGGTTGAGGTTGATCAGATCGAACGCTTCCGCCAGGTTCACCACGAACCCTTCACGACGCTGGCCGGCGAACACGCGGCCGTTCCCGCAGCCTGGGATGGTCACGTTGTAGATGTGGTTGTCGGCGTACTGCGCGTAGTTGGGAATCGACTTGTCGCCGATGCGGTCGGCCGGCTTCCTGAAGATGCGGCTGTTGGTGGCCGCGTCGCGCAGGAATTGGACCGGCGGGTTGCCGTGCCCATGACGATCGATCGTCACCTGATACGTCTCGAGCGCGTTCAGGTTGCCGTTGTCGCCGGCGTTGGGTCCGATCGGCCCGATGTTGACGAGCGGAATCGTGATGCTGCGCCCGCCGGCGTCGACCGCCAGATTGCGGTAGGTGGTCTTGAAGCGGAACTGAAAGGTGATGTCTTCTTTGGCGTCGCCGTCGTTGTCGACGTGGATCTCGTAGAGCCCGTTTGGATCCATCGCAAAGAAGTTGGGCCCGCCGTAGGCGTCCTGCAGCGGGATGTAGTTGGCGATCAGGGTCACGTACCCTTCGCGTCCCGGCTCATAGCTCCGGAATGCGTAGAAGTCGGTGCCGTCGAGCTTCGGCCGCCCGGTGATTCCCGGCGCCTCTCGGTGGCTCGACCCGATCGCGGTGAGCCCGGCCGCGGCAACGAACACCGCGCCGGCCAGCAGCTGAATCGACAGTCGTTTCATTGCGTCCTCCAGAAAGGGCCCAGG
>Ga0070700_100000701_pt1 | contig 16540 bp, 8 predicted proteins | sample KBSK5101metaG_FD_65456 | JGI IMG/M metagenome (GOLD analysis project Ga0070700, IMG submission 65456) | Corn, switchgrass and miscanthus rhizosphere microbial communities from Kellogg Biological Station, Michigan, USA - KBS K5-10-1 metaG | ecosystem: Host-associated > Plants > Roots >...
CGTGGCCACCGCCATAGCCAGGTAGAGACCCCCGAAGTCGCGGACGAGGTGCTCGTTGTACGGCCCCAAGCCGGAGACCCAGGAATGCCCGGAGACGGGAAAGGACCGGAAGAATTCCTGGGGCCAGAACTCGGCCCACACCCCGATCGACGCCGCGGACAGGGCGAGCAACAGGGCGAGGGTCGCCTTGAGATTGAGGTTCATGTCCCTAAGACGAAGACACCGGGCTCACGTGTGACATCCCGGCAGCGCCCCACGCCGTCGCTCGGGCACGTCGCTGGTCAGGCGCTGCGTGGGGACAAAGGTCACGGTCTGTTAGGGGGAGCCAGCGTGGCTGTGCGCACGCGACGTCAGGGGCCGTCCACGCAGAGTCCGCCGGCGCGTTGCGACTGCGGCCACGTGAGCTGGCCGCGCCAGATCCGAGTCAAGGTGCGCACGTCGGTCTCGACGGTTCCGGTCACCGGGTTGCCCGGGTCGAACTGGCAGAGGTCGACGCCTTCGCAGTCGATGACGACCCACCACCCAGGTTCGGGCAGGCACACATGCTTCGACCACCCCTTCGGCTCCGACAAGACCACGTAGCCCCGCCTGGACTGTCATCGAGCCCCGGCGGATAGACAACGCCACCAGCGACCCGGCCCCATGGGCGAGCGTCGGATCCTCCGCTTGGTCGAGCGAGCCTGCCGCCTGTGCTTCGCGGATCAGCTGCTGGAGCAGTTCGGTCCAACCCTGCCCGGAGTGCAGAGCGCAGGGCGTTACCTGCTCGCCGCGGAGGACACCGCCGCGGGAGGTGACTGGCTCGACATCATCGTCTTGCCCAACGGCCACCTGGCGCTCGTGGTCGGGGACGTCGTAGGTCATGGCGTCGCGGCCTCGGCATTGATGGGCCAGCTGCGGGCGGTGCTCGGCGAACGGCTGGCCGCCGGCGCCGACATCGCCGGCGCTCTCGAGGCGCTGGACCACGTGGCGGACCGCACTCCAGAAGCGCACGCCACCACCGTGATGGTGGCCGACCTGAACCCCGCCACGGGAGAGCTGACCTACTGCACCGCCGGCCATCCGCCGCCGCTGGTCCTAGCCGGCGAGCACAGCCGCTACCTGCCGCCGACCGGCGCGGGGCCTCTGGCGTCCGGTCTCGGGTTCGCGGTGGCCCACGCGCTGCTTGACGAAGGGGCAGTCCTGCTGCTCTACAGCGACGGCATCATCGAGCGTCCGGGCCGCACTCCAGCGCAAGGCACCCTAGACCTGGCCCGAGCCGCCCGGCACAGCGCAGAAGGCAAAGCCTTCCGCGACCAGGCGCTGCCCGTCGACCGCGTCTGCGCCCACACCATCGAGATGCTCGTCCGTGAGACCGGGTACGGCGACGACATCACCCTGCTCGCGGTCCAGCGAGTCCCACTACCGATCAAACTTGAACTGGCAGCGCAGGTCGGACCGGAGCTGCCCGGAGAGGCCCGGAGGCTGATCGCGCGGTGGCTCGAGACCTTCGACGTATCGGACAACGATTCGTTCGCCCTGCAGCTTGCCATCGTGGAGTGCGTGACCAACGTCCTCGACCACGCATACGGCGACGCCGACACCGACCGACCAGTCGAGGTCACGGCGCGGTTGGAGGAAACCGGTCACGCCGTCATCCGAATCGCCGACCATGGACGCTGGCGCACAATCCCCGGTCCGGACGCGGAGGCCCGTGGCCGCGGGCTCATGATGGTCACCCAGATGATCGACCAGGTCACCGTGGACCGCCTGACCGTGGAACGCCTCATCGTCGACGATTTGACGCTCGATCCCAGCGGCCCAGGTCCGGCCTCCGAAACGTCCAGTGAGGAGTACACCGGAACCGTCGTCACGCTGCGGCATGCACTCACCCGCCCGATTCCCCCCATCAAACACTCGCCCGCCCCACTGCGCGCTCGCCGCGTCCACGACGAGCCCTTCCGCACCGAGCGCGACGGCCCCGTGCTCCGCGTCCACGGACCCGTCGACGCCCTCGCCGCCGACACGCTGCGTGCCGACCTCCTCCAACTCGCCAACGGACGCTATCCCGACGCCAGCGTCGACCTCACCGGCGTCACCATCCTGGCCAGTGCCGGTGTCCAGGTGCTGCTCGAGGTACTCGCCACCATCGGAGAGAACCACCAAGTGGAGCTCACCTTCCACACCCCGACCGGTTCCGCCGCCCATCAAGTCATCGAGCTGACGGGCCTCCCGCATCACCAAACGACGCCGACACTCGGCGAGGACACCTACGGGACCCAGGATGGATAACGCCAAGATTGCCCTCAGCAGCTACTAGGGCGGGCGTTTCGCTGTGTTCGAGAGGGCCGCGTCTGAGGGTGAGGAGCTTGCGCGCGCGGCGACCGGCTAACCCCAGAACATCAGCCGGACGTGGTGCCAGGTGGAGAGGCGGGGAAGCCGATCCTCTCCACGGCTCGCACCGAGCGCCGGCAGGTCATGCCGGGCACCTTCAGCCGCAGCCGCACCACGCCCTGCTCCGATCCTGCTCGACCGCCGGCCGCCCAAACGGTCACGCGGTCCGTTCGCGGCCTGCGCGCCGCCACATCGAGACGAAGACCCCGACCAGCAAACACCGTCCCGAGCAGGGTCGCCGGCAGCACGGCAGAGTCCGCATCCCCAGAAAACCACGTGCGCGCGGTCACGGCACCGGCCGCGAGGAACCCGATCCCGGCGACGCCTCCGCACACACCAAGCCACGATCGTCCAGTCCTGCGACTCGGCGTACTCCCGAAAGGCCGCCGCAGAGTCGTTCGGTGTCGAGTGGTGCGGATGGAGCCGGTCCATCGGAACCTGCATCAGCACCCCGATGCCGCCGAGTGGCGCGCCGACCCTGAGGAGCGCGGGCTGGGCCGCGCCCGGTCGCCATGGCTCAGGAGAGACGTCGGGGGAGGTCCCCACCGGACTTCGGTGAGCTGGCTTGTGGTCATAGTCGTCCTCCTGGGGTGAGTGGAGCGTGTGATCGGCCACCCGTGGTTGCCCTTGTTCTCCCACGCTGTCCAGAAGCGCTGTCCGCGCCCTGTCGTCGCCCTGTCGTGGCGGTCCGCTGGTTCACGGGATTAGCGCGCTGCGCCGGGTGCGGTTCCTGTCACGTCGCTGACACGAACCCGCCGAGTCCACCGACGCGGTCACCCGGCCCCCGATGCCGAGAGCGTGGGCTGAAGTCGCGGAGCGAGGGCTGGCCGAGCCTGACGCCGACTGATCCCGAGATCTCCTCCTCAGAGCCGGATGGCCGAGCCGGTGACCTCGATGCCGCCCTGCGTGGGGATGTCGACGAGCAGCAGGCTCGGGCGGCCCATGTCCTCACCTTGACGGATAGTGACCCGCCGCGCGTGCGGCACCAGGCCCAGCGCCCGCAGGTAGCCACCGAGCGCCGCCGCAGCCGCCCCCGTGGCCGGGTCCTCGACCACACCACCGGGCGGGAACGGGTTGCGGGCGTGGAAGAGGTCCGGTCGCTCGCGGTGGACGAGCTGCATCGTCGTCCATTCGTGCTCCGCCATGAGTGCTGCGAGCGCCGCGTAGTCATAGTCGAGACTTGCGAGCACCTGCCGGCTGCTGACTGCCAGCACCGGGTGGTGGTTGCCCGCGAAGCCGACGTACGGCGGCAGCGCGTCGTCCAGCACCTCCGGTGTCCAGCCCAGGGCCTCGAGCGTCCCGGCGAGCGCGTCTGACGAGATCGGCTCGACCGCAGGCTCGACGCTGGTCAGCGTGGCCATCAGCCGACCACCCTCGTCACGGGTGTGGACCGGCACCAATCCCCCGCGGGTGTCCAGGTCGAGACGTCCGGCGCCGTGACGTTCGGCGTGGGCGACCGCGGTGGCGATCGTGGCGTGGCCGCAGAACCCCACCTCGGCGAGGGGACTGTAGTAGCGCACCCTGGCGTGGGTGCCGGCCTCGATCAGCTCCGCCGATGACCGGGTGGGGAAAAGGAATGCCGTCTCGGAGAACCCGACCTCCGCAGCGACCGCCAGCATCTCCTTTCCGGTCATGCCACGTGCGTCGAGGACCACACCGGCGGGGTTGCCGCCCGCGTCGCCCGCGGGGAAGGCGGCGTACCGCAGGACCTGCCCGCTCATGGACGGCCCACTTCGCTCGCCGCCACCCGCTCACGAACCTCCGCCCAGGTGATCAGCAGATCCTCTGGGCGGCACCGCCAGATCACGACCGTTGTCGGCATCACGCCGATCGAAGCACACCTTCGCCTCCGCGTGCGGACTTGTCCGGTCCCAGGCATCCCGATCGGGACGGCGAATCCCATGTCAGGGGCCTTTCAGCGGTTCTCCGGTCCGCACCGATTCGACCACGTCGTGGATCGCCCGGGTGACAGCGGCGGCATGATCGGGGCACCCGGATGACGTTGCGCAACCGAGGCACGCCCAGCGGGTTCGCCAAGGTCGCGGCGCCCGTGATGGCCCGGGCGATGAAGGGGGCGATGACCAAGGATCTGGCTCGTCTCGAGGCGCGCCTCCGGCAGGGTTGAAAGGCTCTACGTGGCGCGCACCCGGCTGCTGCGAGCGCCGCTGCTCGAGCATCTCGGCCAGGCCGAGATGCTCGAGCAGCGGCGGGAGGTACATCCCAAACAGGTCGACCCGGCTTCGATGCCAAGACGAACATCGTGCAGGGCCCCGGTGACTTGTGACGTGCGGGTGGGCCGGTCCGCTGATATAGGTCGGCCCACGCCACGGTGTCGCTGATCGGTCGTTCTAGGCCGCGTCGAGGGCCAGCTCGGCTTCCCGCGCGGGGACGGTGTTCGTTCCCAGATCGTTGCTGCGGATCAGGGTCAGCGCCGCGACCACGCCGAGAGCGGCGATGATCGCACCGACCAAGAACGCAGAGGAGAACCCCTGGACCATGGCCTGGGGCAGGACCGAGCCGCTGACCAGGGAGTCCTGGGTCTGCGACGTGGCGATGGTGGCGAGTGCGGCGATGCCGAGCGCGCCACCGATCTGCTGAGACGTATTGATCAGGCCCGAGGCCAGCCCGGCCTCGGCCGCCTGTACCCCGGAAAGCGCGGCGATCGAGATCGGCACGAAGGAGAACCCGATTCCGACGCCGGTCAACAGGAACCCGGGCAGCAGGTCGCCGAGGTAGCTGCCGCCGACCGACACCTGGGTGAAGTACAGCAGGCCCGCTGTCAGCATCCCCATTCCGACGACGAGCACCGGCTTCACGCCGATGCGCGTGACCAGCTGGCTGGCGACCGCCGACCAGATGATCGCCGTACCGGCGACCGCGAGGTAGGCGACGCCCGTCTTCATCGCGGAGTAGCCCAGGACCTGCTGCATGTAGAGCGTCAGCATGAGGAACATCGAGAACAACGAGGTGCCCAGGATGAACCCGGCAACATTGGCACCGCTCAAGGTCCGGTTCTGGAGGATCCCGAACCGCATTAGTGGCTCGGGGTGACGAAGCTCCCAGGTGACGAAGGCGACCAGCAGTGCTAGAGAGATTCCAAACACGGCGAGAGTCTCCGCGGCGAGCCAACCGTCCTGGCCGGCCTGGGTGATGGCGTAGACCAGTGACGACAGTCCGCTCGTCACCAGGACGGCGCCGGCCACGTCGAAGCTCGTGACCGTCGCGTCACGGCTCTCGTGCAGGAGGATCGGCGCCAAAGCGAGTCCGATGAGGCCGACGGGGACGTTGACGAAGAAGATCCACTCCCAGCTGAGGGCGTCGGTGAGGATTCCCCCGAGGAGTACGCCGGCCACGGCACCGAAGCCTCCGACGGCGCCCCAGGCACCCAAGGCGATGTTGCGCTCGCGTCCTTCGGCGAACGTCGTGGACAGGATGGACAGGGCGGCCGGGGTGATGATCGCCGCTCCGAGTCCTTGGAGGGCGCGGGCACCTATCAGGGACGGTTCGGACCAAGCGAGTCCTGCCAGCAGTGAGGCCGCGGTGAACGTGACGATGCCGGCGAGGAAGACGCGGCGTCGGCCCAGCATGTCGGCGGCGCGTCCGCCGAGCAGCAGGAACCCTCCGAACACCAGGGCGTAGGCGCTGATCACCCACTGCAGGTCGCCCTGGGAGAACCCGAGGTCGACCTTGATGGAGGGAAGGGCGACGTTCACGATCGCGATGTCGAGGACCACCATGAACTGCACCACGCACAGGAGGGCGAGAGCCAGCCACTTCCGGCGGGCCGAGGCGACGGCTTGGGTTACTTGCATTTCTGAAGTCATATAGGCGACCGTAACAGTGGCTACTGCTGTTTTACAAGTAGATCCTTGCTAATCGCGACTAGGTGGTAATCTTTCGGCATGGTCAAGCGCTACGAGCAGTACTGCCCAATGGCCCATGCCCTCGACCTGGTGGGCGACCGGTGGGCCTTGCTCGTCATCCGCGAGCTGATGCACGGGCCGAAGCGCTACACCGACCTCGTCGACCACCTTCCCGGCATCGGGACCAACATCCTTGCCGTGCGCCTTCGTGATCTCGAGCGCAACGGTGTGGTCACTCGACGCACCCTGCCGCCGCCAGCGGCCTCGAAGGTCTACGAGCTGAGTGAATACGGCCGCGAGCTCCGGCCGGCCATGCGCGAGCTGGCTATGTGGGGTGCCCGCTCCCTGGGTCCTCCCACGGAAGAGGACGAGCTCTTCGAGGGCTGGCTGTCGAACGCCATGGACGTCGCCCTGGCACCCCTCGCACCGAGCGGCCGCTTCGAGTTCCGGGCCGGCCCCGAGATCGCCTCGCTGGTCGACGGCGAGGTCGTGGACGGCCCAATCGACGCCCCGGACGTCCTGGTGGAAGGCGAACCGGAGGGCATCTACTCACTCTTCGTGGACAGATGTCTCGACCGGGTGACGATCCAGGGCGACCAGGCACTGTTGGACGCGCTCCTCGAGGCGGCTCCACCGCGGTTCGAGACGCCAGCGACGACCTAACCTCGACCTGCGGTGAGCTAGCCGGGGACAGATGTTGCCGGGTGTTCTCCCCTTCTGGGCGTTGACGCAGCTTCCCGATCAGCGACACGTGGCAACGAAGGATCTCGGCCGCTTGAGCCTGGGTGATCCACACGCGCAGCACACAAGGCGGCGAGAACCGCCCCGGCAGACCTAGTGTCGGAGCGGTGCTTGTGGCGGGGTGTCAATCATGTGCCCAGCGAGCAGGTTTCTGAACGCCACGGTACGCACCGATACGTCCGACGTGTTCACCCCTTGGCGCTGGGGGAAGCCGAGCACGTCGGGGCGTTCGTGGGTGTCCTCGGGGGGTTAGATCTGGTTTGCACCAAAGGGGCACAGTGGACATTGTGCGTCTCCTTCTCGTGGTGTTGCTCGTGCTCCTGATCGCACTGGTCGCGTACTCGTTGTTCGGTCGGCAGTCAGCACCGACTCGGACGAGACGAGGCAAATGGAGCATTCTCCGGCGTCGGCGCCACCACCGATGATTACCTGTGGGGCACTGCATCCCCGAGGCTGCCATCCGGGCTTCGAGGGGGCGACACACATGCGCCGGCCGCGAACAGCAGCCCAACCAGGTCGGCGATCGTGCCCACGACGGTCACGTAGACGAGCTCAGCCATCGGTCACGCAGCCCCCTTGGGCACCCACTCCCGACGCCTTCCGGCGTCCAACCTCGGCGTAGAACGGCACTCGCCCCTCCTTCCCCTCCCCTGGCGAAGGTCCGAGGCGGCGACGGCCGCGGGCTCCGGTCGTTGGTCCGGTCGGACTTGCGGCGGTTGCGGGGCGAGTACGTCCGTTGCACGTTGCCGAGCGTGTCGGTGCCGCCAGACTTCACGGGCAGGATGTGGTCGATCTCGGGGGCCGTGGGTGTGCAGCGCGGGGCGGACGGGTTGCGCTCGACGCCGCAGGCGGCACAGGCGAGAGGGAGCGCGCGCGCTGACTGAGCTTGCGCCATGCGTGCGTACAGCCGTAGCGAACCTCGTAGTCATCACTGCTGAAACCACGTCAGGTCGCCTTCTCGGTGCTCGCAGCCAGCGAGCCCAAGGTCGGCGTCCTCCTGCGCCTCGCTCGCCGCCCGGGCACCAGCCGCCACCCACTCGGCCTCGGCCGGAGTGTTCATCCTCAGCGTGAGCCCGGCAGCAGCCAGGTTGCGAAACGCATGACCGGGCGCAGAGAACGCGCGGCCAGCCAGTCGTCGAACCTGTCGGCCACCGGGTCGACGAACCGTGCGAGTGGCTCAAATCCTCGCAACGCAGGGTCCGGGTGGGCCGCAGGCAACACGGGGCCGGGGGGCCCGATCGAGTCCGAGTTCGCTCACGACCACGACCACCACTCAAGCGGCCTGTCCGAAGCTGTCACCCATCCGTGAAGCAGACCCGGAGACTGATCGATCCGGGGAGAGCAAGGCGTGCACCGAAGCGGCGCTTCGCGACCAAGTGGTCGGCGCCCCTCTGCCCATTCCTCGTGTTGTTCGGGCAGAGGCGAGCTCGTGGTCACGGCTCAACCCTGCTCAACCCTGCTCGGCTCAGTGATCCTGGCGCTCAATGCGAGTGGCCGTGCGAGTGGCCGTGCGAGTGGCCGTGCTCCGGCGCAACCTGCTGCTGGTCGAGGGTGACTCGTACGGCGTTGTCGACGGGGCCCTTGAACTCCAACCACCAGCCGGTCCCAGTCGATGCGTCCTGGGGCAGGTCGAACCACACTTGCCCATCGATGCTGCCGCCCCGCGGTAGCAGCGTTGACCCGATTGACGACCCGTCGGGGACCTGGCCCCTGCCGGTCCCTCCCTGCGTGAACAGGCGCAACTGCCTCGGCGCGAATGAGAGGCCGCGCTCCGCCCGATCGTTGACCAGCCGGATATAGACCTGTAGCTGGTTACTGCCCACGGTGCCGTTGTGTTGAGCAGCGGTCGGGGGCCCTTGAGTGTCGGGAACGAAGGTCGTCTTGACGTTGGTGACGGTGAACGCCCCGAAGCTCGTTTCCACAGGCTGACCCACGCGCACGTGGTGTCCGGTCTCCGCCGGCGCACCGCGGGTGAGGAGGAGTACGGCGAAAGCAGCGCCGAGGATGGCGAGGCCCACGGCGAGCCCGACCAGGATCCGCAGGCGGGTGGCCTGCGGACCCCCGGTCCCCTCGTGTGCCGGTAGCGGCATGCTGCTCGAGGCTGTCATCTCGGTACCAGCTCCTTAGGGCAGTGGCTTGAGGTCGGCCAGCGGGGAGTCGTGGACCCGGATCAAGCCCCAAGACCCGCTGGGGAGCAGGAAGAAGTTGCGGTCGTTGTAGAGGTAGTCGCCCGCGATTCCGTCGCTAGGGCAGGTCGGGGTCAGGCCGCTGGCACCGAAGCTGAGCGGTGTGTTGCTGCCCGCGCAGATCGCGGCGTTGAAGGCCCGGCTGGTGTTCAGGCCGCCCTGCCCGTTGATGATGCTGGTGTTCGGGTCGTTGAACTCGTATTTCCAGGTGTGCCCGGTGAGACCGAACGTGTGCACCCGCCCCAGGTCGGAGCTGTTCAGGACGCGCACATAGGTGGGGTCGTTCTTGTAGGCGCGGAACACCGGGGTGGCCGGGTCGCCGACCACGGCGGAGCTGAACACGTCGGCGATGTCGCCCGGCCGGTTCGCGAACCGTTCGCTGCGGTAGTTCACCCCCCGTTCGCCCTGGTCCTCGGGGTCAGCGGCTGCTTGCCCGGGGTCTGGCTGCGCCAGGTCGGGGACCTGCACGTTGTTCTTGTCGAACAGGTTGAGCCCGTCCTGGAGGTCGACCACGAACTCGCGGTGGGATCTGTTCACGGTGCCTTCGGGGTACTTGATGACGGCCTGCTCACCCGATGGCAGTGCGGTCAGGTCCTTGGGGTTGAGGTACGTCGCGCCCTTCGGTTCGACGACGAGGCCGCCCCAGGCGCCGTGGTGCCGGTTGGTGCGCAGGTTGCCGTAGTCGACCAGGTTCGCCACGCCGATGTTCTTGGTGTCGACGAAGTACTTGTAGGCGTACGTCTGTCCCGGTGCGATTGTCGAGTCGTAGTTGAAGCCGATGGCGGCGCCGTCGCTGCCGGTGACGAAGTACCGGATCAGACCGGACGGGTGGATGGACGCTCGGTTACCGGCCGGCCATACGGGGTGGACCGACTGCGGGACACCGTTGACCAGGTTGCTGACGTCAGTCTCCCCCGCGGCGCCGATCTGCTCGACCGGGTTGATCGGGTCACCGGCGGTGAGGGTGGTTCCGGCCACCGGCAACCTGTTGGTCAGCACGATGTTCAGACAGTCACCCTCGTTCGCCCGGATGAACAGCGGCTTGGGCACCACTCCAGGCTTGAGGTTTCCGTTGGCGTCGACCTGGTTGCTCGCGACGTACATGAGGCCGTTGGGGTCGTTGTCGCCGGCCGGGTTGTAGACGATCTTCGTCTTGACGAGGCTGATGTTGTACGTGCGCTGCGCTGCGGTCGTCGCGCACGGCTTGGCGTTGGCACCGTCTGGTGGTGGCGCCTCGGCGCCACCAGGCCTGAGCGCGGGCCACTCCTGGCCGGGGAGGCCGGTCGGCGGCGGGGCGTTGCTCGGGAGCGGCTGCAGATCTGCGACCCGCTTGTTCGGCACCCGGAAGATGCCCCACATGCCCATCCAAAGGTCGTTCAGCGGCTGGGAGCTGTAGATGTAGTCACCCGGAGCCCCTGCGCCGCCCGCAAGGAACCTGTCCGAGCCGTAGGAGGTCTGACCTGCTTCCCGCATCTTGGTGACCGCGTCGGTCTTCGAACCACGCTTGATGATCTGGGTGCCGCTCACCTCGAAGTTGAACCACTCGGCGATGGCAAGCATCTGCGAGTCGTACAGGTTGGAGTTCGGGTCGTCGGGTTCGGAGAGCCAGCGGTGCCCGGACAGGGTGAAGTTGTGCCCCTCCTCGTGTGCGCCGCCCATGAACCGGAATATCACCGGGTCCTTCTGGTAGGCGCGGAAGATGGGCGTCGAGGGATCCCCATGGACCGCGGAGCTGAACACGTACGCCGGTTCCTTCTTGGCGCCTGTACTGGCGGAGTTCACCCGGGTGGGGAACGGCTCGTTGCGATAGTTGATCGCCATGCCGCCCTGGTCGGCCGCGTACTGGTCCGGGTGGGCGGGCGGATTGATCGGCTTGCCGGCGGCGTCGAAGAGGGGGACGAAGTCGGAGTAGTTGATTGTGAACTCCCGGAAGCTGGCATTGATCCCGGTCGCCGCGTCGGTGGGCACCCGGATGTCCGCGACCGCGCCGACGCCGTAGCACGACGGGACCTTGGACCCAGCCTGGATAGCGTCGGGAAGGCCCAGCCCGTTGCAGTACGGCGGCACGAGCAGGGCGCCCGTGCGCGGGTCGTTGAAGGTCGAGTTGCTGGGTTCGACGTTCATGGCCGCCCACATACCGTGCTGCTGGTGCGTGTTCGGGTTCTGGTGGTCGTGGAAGAAGACGGTGCGCACAGCGACGTCGGCCCACCACTTGTAGTTCCAGGTCTGCCCGACCATCGGAGCCTGCACGAAGTTCCACCCCACTGAGGTGCCGTCAGTGGCCAGCTCGTCGAAGCGGACCATGTGGACGTGCGTGGAGAGCTCGCTCATCAGCGTGGGCGCGTGGAACGCGTCCCCGCCGGTGATCGCGCCGGTCGCCGAGATCTGCCCGTCATGGATGTCCAGGGGCAGCGTCGGGTCATTGTTGAGGTTGGTGGCATTGGTCGTCCGCATGTTGACGCACTCACCCAGGCGGGCTCGGATGTTGTACGGCTCGGCTTGCACCGTTGCCGCATTGATCTTGGCGCGGACCAGGTCACCCACGTCGATGGATGTGCCGGCGTACTTGTCCGCCTCACTGAAGAACACACCAGGTGGCACTGGGCCGGTAGTCCTCGGGGGTGCCTCGACGTATATCTTCCCGCCGGGGTCGTGCCACCCCGCCTTGTTGTAGACGACCCTCGCGTCGATGGCCGTGGGATGGTACTCGCGCACAGGTGGGCTGGGCTGACCCGGGACGACAGGCGCGCAGGGGTTGACGAAGAACGCACCGGGCACGGCGTGCTGGACACCGGCGCCGTCGGTGGTGGTCACCATATTGGCGCGCTCGAGGTCGGTTGTCGCGGGGGAGCCGTAGTCCCTCACGGTGTCGCCCGGGCGGCGCCAGTTGTCCGCCGCCAGGCCGAACCGGTCGGCCACCACGGCGCCGGGGGCCCGATAGGCACGCTGGAGGTACTCGCCCTTGAGCATCAGCGGGTAGCCCGGGTGTGCTGCGTCCGGGCGCAGTGTCAGCGGAGCAGCCAGCGCGGGGGTGTCGAAGTCCGGCAGCATCGCCAATGGCTCGATCGGGGTGCCGTCGGCATAGGTACGAGGCGTCCCGGCCGGCCACAAGGCAGGGTCGAGCCGCCCGGTGGCCCCGTCGAGCGGCCGCTGCCGGTCCAGCACCCGCAGGGCGGCCCAGAAGCCCTGGGCGAAGTGCGGGTAGAGGTGGCAGTGGAAGATCTGGTCGCCGTTGCTCGCCTTGCTGATCGCCAGCGCCGCCAGGTCAGGGCGGCCGGCCCGCACCCACTCGTCCATCGGCTTGGCGCCGGCAGCGAGGTTGGCGGGGTCGGAGGTGATCGCCTCACCCGCACCGCCCTCGTAGAACAGGTCGAAGATCTGACCGGGGCCGATCGACTGCACGTCCAGTCGGGTGGACTGCGGGTCATTGGTGTCCAGACGCCACCGGTTGGTGTGCTGGTGGAAGGGGTGAGTCTCCTTGATTCCGGGGTGGATCAGCCGCATGTGCAGCGGGTCCCCGCGGTAGGCCTTGGGCAGCAGGGTGTCGGAGAGGACCTCGATCGAACCCTTGCTGGCGCCGGCGACGGCATCGTCGACACTCGCCGTGCCAGGCGCCGTGAGCGCCGACCCGTCGACGGAGACGAGCATGTCCCGACCTGCGAAGTGCTGGGCGAAGCCGATGCTCATGTCGCCTGGTGCGCCGGTGACCGCGATGTCTCCCACGGCCGGGAGATGGCCGGGCGACATTGGCACGATCCGGAGCTGGTCGAGCGCGGCCTGCACGTCCGCGGCCGTCGCGTCGAACGCGATGGGCGCGGTGGTGTTCTGCTCACCAGAGAAGCGCGGCGCCGTCTGGTCCGCTGCGCCCGTCGCTGTCAGCGGGCTGGTCAGCGTGGGGTCCTTGACCGTCAGGGTGTAGGTACCGCCGGTCGCGCCGGTCACTGCCAACACGTCAGTCTCGTTGGTCGCCTTGGTCATCTTGCCCGGGTCGCCGAAGGCCCATGACTGCAGGTGCGACTCTTCGCCCAGACACGAGGAGAGGCCCTTGTCCTTGGCCAGCCGGGCCGCGTTGGTCGCCGCGCTCTGGTCGTTGGTGAAGCCGTCGCAGAAGTGGTCCTCAGCCAGGATCACCGTGCCGTTGGGCAATGTCACCTTCTTGCCGGCCTGGTGCTGCAGGACCGCACGCACACGGTTGCGCAGCGGTTCGGTGCGGTAGTTGAAGAAGAAGGTGGCGTCCGGGAGATGGGTGGTCGGGAAGGTGGGCTTGGCTCCGGTGGCGTCAAGGATGCCTTCGGGCTCGTCAGCGAGGATCTGGGCGTAGTCGCGGAAGTCGTTGCCCACGCCGGGTACATGCACGTCCACGAACAGGGGCGCGCCGATGCCGTGGTTATCGGCGCCGGTGACCAAGTCGGTGCCGGTGACCGGGCTGAGCCACCTGGACCCCGCCGGTTCCACGATCAGGCCGCCGTACAGGCCGTGGCTGGTCGTGTCAGGGGTGGGCTCTGCCGTCCCGAAGTTGGTGCCGCTGCCGTAGTCGTTGATCGGGAACTGTCCCTCGCGCTGGGCGAACCACGTGTAGGTGATGTCACCGCCGGGTGGGACGGTGGTGTCGGGGTTCTCCCCGATGTGCGCTCCGTCGGAGGTGTTCACGTCCTTGGCGACTCCGTCGACGTGCATCCCCACGCGCTTGCCCGCGATCTGGTTGCTGAAGTGCACCTTGATGCAGTCGCCAACCGCAGCGCGCAGCACCAGCGGGGTCGCCCGCCCTGGCTCGGCCTTGATCTGGGCGATGGTGGGTTGGGCGTCGGGGTTGGAGAGGGCGTAGATCAGTCCGTCGGGGACGTGGTCGCCCCACCCGTTCAGGGGCAGGTCTATTCCGAACGCGTCCACGTCATAGTTGATCTCGCGGACCGAGGCCGCGCAGACGCCTGTCCCGGCCGCCGTAACGGCCGGCCCCACCGCGGTCGCCGTGGGCAGGCCGGAGACCGCGAGGACAGCGCTTGTGGAGGCGGCGGCGATCAATCCTCCGGCGGGACGGCGGGACCGTGGCGTCGGGCGTGCCGCAGCGTGGACCGGGTCGGTGGCGGCCCGGGCACCACGAGGGAGCTTCCCCAGGAGGAGCACTGCGGCTGCCGCCACGGGCAAGCACACCACAAGGGCGATCAGGGCGTCGCGTGCCATGTGCAGAGGCAGCGGGAGCTCAGCGGCCTCGTGTGCGCCGAACAGCCGCTCGTGTACGGGGTTCCCCGCGGCGAGAGCCAGGGCTGTGGCCCCGGCGGCGAAGACCGACGTGACCGCGCGGCGAAGCCGTGCGCTGGCCGATGGTGTCGCGCGTAGCAGCCGTCCAGACAAGAGGACCGCGACCGTGACCGCCACGAGCACGACCGGTAGGGCCAGGGTGCCGTCACGCAGCGCATGCACCGCCAGCGGCGGCTCGTGATGCTCGTGACCACCGGTCAGCCCATGGAACAGGTTCAACCAGAGGGCCCCGGAGTAGGCCAGGGTCGCGGTGAGCACGAGGGGAACACGGGCGCGCACCTCACGGCGGTTCTTCCCGAGAGAGTCCTCGATCGACGGTGACACCCGTCTCCACGCAGTGGCATCGAACATTGGGTCCCCCAATCTCGCATCAGGTAACCCATGTCACTCTCGCGGCGCCTCTGCAGATAGAGTCCTTTGGTCCCATCGCTCGACCGAACGTCACTACTCAGCACGAGGGAACGTGTTCGGCAATGGGACAGCGACGATGATCCGAATGGCTCATGTCCATCACCCGCCTCCAGGTGGAGAGTGCAGGTGAGCCAGTAACTGGATTGAGCCCGGCCTCCCGGGGACATCCGGGCCTCATCGTTGAAGTGATCCACCGTGCGCGGAACCCGCGGAGCGCGCTGGTTAGGGGATCCAGTCTGCGGTGACGGTAGGTCAGTGAACTTCAGCGGGGCCGCGAGCACCTAGGCCATCAACTCCTGTATGGCCTGCTGACCTTCGGCGCGGCCCACATCCTTGCCGCGTTCGAGAGCGAGGAGAAGGCGCGCGAGCGTGGGCAAGACCCGCGGCGGGGGTTCACTCGCGCGGGCGGTGCCGACCTGAGGTCACCACGGCGCGTCATTCCATCCGCGTTGGCCCATCATCCGGGTTCACCCTGGCGGCACGCCGCTCACCGTGGACACCGGCACCACCATCATGTCCGGGCTCAACTGCGGCACCACGTCGCCGGCCGCCTGGCCCATTATCCTCAACGGCCTCGACGCCGCCACCACCGTCAGCGACACCATGGTCAAGGCCGCCGCCGGCACCCTGCGCGGCCACGGCGTCGACGAGGGTCCCTGCGGGGCAGCCGCGCTGGCTGCCTCGAGCCGATCCTGACAGGGCCGGTACACGAGGAGCGCCGTCGACAGCTGCGCCTGGCCTTCGGAGCACCGTCGTCCTCCTTGTCACCGAGGGCTCGGCCTCGAACCCCTACCCCTCTGGGTAGCGGACGACCCGCCGACGAGGGGTCGTCGACGGGTCGCTTGGGTGCGCGCTCGGTCAGGCGCCGACCAGCGCGGGGACTGCGTCCTCCTCCACATCCTCGGCCCACACGGGCTCATCGTCGGCAGACTCCGCCGGCTTCGAAGGCAGGAGCAGGAACGAGAGCACGGCCCCGAGCACCACCACGCACGCCCCGGCCGCCACCGTCATGTCCATGCCGTGCACGAACGCCTCCTTGGCGGTGGTGGCCAGCGCTGCCCCGGCGTCGTGCGGCATATGGGCGGCCGTGGCCAGCGCCCCGGCCAGGCCGTCCCGGGCGGTCTCGGGCACTGCCTGCCCGCCGAGGCCCTCGGTGAGGCGGCCCCCGTACGCCGAGGTCAGGATGCTGCCAAGGATCGCCACCCCCAGCGCCCCGCCAACCTGTCGCGTGGTGTCGTTGACGGCGGAACCCACCCCGGCCTTGTTCTTCGGCAGCGAGCCCATCACGGCCTCCGTGGCCGGGGCCATGGCCAGGCCCATCCCCAGCCCGGCAACGGACAGGAACACCGCGACCTGGCCGTAGCCGGAGTCCATCGAGGTGGTGGCCAACAGCCCGAGCGCGCCGGCGACCAGCGTCAGGCCAGCCGGGATCACCACCTTGTCACCGAGGACCTCGCTCAGCTTGATGCCGAGCGGTGCCCCGATGACCATCGTGGCCACCGGGATCAGGCCCTTCCCGGCCTCGAGCGCGGTGTACCCGAGCACGAACTGGAGATACTGGGTGAGGAAGAAGATGGTGCCGAAGAGGGCGAAGAAGAGCAGCGTCACCGAGACGCTGCCGGCCGCGAAGCGCCGGTCGGAGAAGTAGCCCAGGTTCAGCATCGGCTCGGCGATCCGGGACTCGTGCCGCACGAAGCCGACGAGGAGGAC
>Ga0070700_100000705_pt1 | contig 16467 bp, 13 predicted proteins | sample KBSK5101metaG_FD_65456 | JGI IMG/M metagenome (GOLD analysis project Ga0070700, IMG submission 65456) | Corn, switchgrass and miscanthus rhizosphere microbial communities from Kellogg Biological Station, Michigan, USA - KBS K5-10-1 metaG | ecosystem: Host-associated > Plants > Roots >...
CCGGAGATCAGCGCCAACAAGTACGCGCTCAACGTGCGCTTCACTACCGCCATTGGTACGCAACGGCGTACCAGCGAGGACGACGTCAAATTCGAACTCACGTTCTGCAACTTGTGAGGAGAACCGGCCCGGGATGAAAATCGAAGCCAAAAAACCGCGCATGGTAAATTGCCCGAGGTGCGGGACTTCGACACCGTGGAGCGAGGCCAACGCCTATCGGCCGTTCTGTTCCGAGCGCTGCAAGCTGATCGACCTCGGCCAGTGGGCTACCGAGGGATACCGGATCCCGCAGCAGGAAGCAGACGTCGGAAAGTCCGAAGACGAGGAGCCTTAGCTGGGCTGAATGTCCGGGTGCCAGGCGCCGCGAATCATGGCCACTCCGTGCGCACCGCGCGCACGCGCGCTGTGCAGATCCGCCAATTGCATTCCTCCCAACGCGAACACCGGCAGCGAACGCCCGCCAGCGAGGGCGCCGAAGCGCTGCAGGCCCATACCGGGATGGTTCGGCTGACCGGACTTTTCCATTACCGGTCCGAGCACCGCGAAATCCACGCCCAGTTTCTCTGCTTGCGCCAGTTCAGCGGCATCGTGACAGGATGCCCCGCACCATTCAATTTGCGGCCGCCGTTTTGCGGCCATCAATGCCTGCGCGGTCAGGTGCAGGCCATGCGCACCGGCGTGCCGGGCAAGTTCTTCGTCGCCGTTGACAAGCACAATGCCTCCCAAGGCGCACACGCGCCGCGTAGCTTCTGCGGTGAACCCCTCACGCGCCAGGCGCTCAAGTTTCGCTTCCCTGATCTGCACCAGGCGCAGGCCCCCGGCCAGCGCATCGTCGAGTTGCGCAAGCGCGCGCTCGACCCCTGTTTCCCAAGCATGGGTAATGGCGTAAACAATGGGCAAGGACAATGCTTTGAGGACGGGAGCATTGGCAGGGAGCATCGGCGAGACCGACAATGCGCCGCAGCGTTGCCAGGCAAGCCCCTGCTGCTCGTGCGGATGCGGCTCGCCCTGCCATTTCGGCACGCGATGAAAGTGCAGGCGCACGGTGGCATGAGGGTAGCTGTAGACACGGGTAATCCACGGATAGGCCTGCTCGATGACTATGCCCAGTTCTTCGTGGAGTTCGCGCTTCAGCGCTTCCGCGACCGGCTCACCAGGTTCAACTTTGCCGCCGGGAAACTCCCAGTAGCCGGCATAAGCCTTTCCAGGGGGTCTCTGTGCCAGGAGGAAGCTGCCGTCGGGGCGCTCGATCACCGCCGCGGCAACGTCCACCACCTTGGAATGATCAAGCATGAGGGCGGAGGTAAGACGCGATACCGGTGCGTGGGGTTCGACCTTTACTTGCGTCGCCCGCCTTCGCCCTTCATTTTCAGTCTTCCCGCCCAGTCGCGCGCGAAATGCCACGCCACCCGCCCGCTGCGCGAACCGCGGGTTAGCGCCCATTGCAAAGCCTCGTGGACCGCCTTTGCTCGATCGCGTTCGCCCACGCCGAGTTGCCCGAGCCAGTAATCCACGATCACCAGATACTCGTCCTGATCGAAAGGATAGAAGGAAACCCACAATCCGAAACGCTCGGACAGCGAGATCTTTTCCTCGACACTTTCGCCCGGATGGATTTCCTCGCCCAGATATTTGGTTTCCAGGTTTTCCTGCATGTATTCCGGCATGAGGTGGCGGCGGTTCGAAGTAGCGTAGATCAGCAGATTCTCCGACGTCGCCGATATCGAACCGTCGAGGATGACCTTTAGCGCCTTGTACCCCGGCTCGTCAGCGTCAAACGACAGGTCGTCGCAGAACAGGATGAACTTGTACGGTGCATCGGCGACCAGATCGACGATGTCGGGCAGATCCATCAAATCCTGCTTTTCCACTTCGATCAGACGCAAGCCCTTTGCCGAGAACTTGTTGAGAACGGCTTTTATCAGCGAAGACTTTCCGGTGCCGCGTGCGCCGGTCAGCAACACATCGTTGGCGGTCAGACCCTCGAGGAACTGCCGAGTATTCTGTTCGACCAACCGGATCTGTTCCTCTATTCCTTGCAGGTCGGCGAGCCGGATCCTGTGTGGATGCGTGACCGGCTGCAGGAAGCCGCGGCCGTTGCGCTTGCGCCAGCGGTATGCGACCGCCGCTTTCCAGTCGGGCAGCGGCAGCTTCGGCGGCAGCGCGGCCTCGAGCCGCTCCAGCACCTGTTCGGCGCGCTTGATCAGTCGATCGAGTTCACTCATGGTTCAGCTGCGGTACTCGGCGTTGATTGTTACGTAATCGTGGGACAGGTCGCAGGTCCACAGCGTAGCCGCCGAAGCCCCACGGTTGAGCTCCACGCGCACCGTGATCTCCTGTTTCTGCATTACCCGTTTGCCATCTTCTTCGCGGTAGACCGGCGCACGGCTGCCGCCCTGCGCCACCATCACCTCGTCGAGATACAGATCGACATCGGCAACCTCAAGGTCCTCGATGCCGGAATAGCCAATCGCCGCGAGTATGCGTCCGAGATTGGGGTCGGAAGCAAAGAAGGCCGTCTTGACCAGCGGGGAGTGGGCAATGGCATAGCCGACCTTGCGGCATTCGGTCTCGTTCAGTCCGCCTTCGACGCAAATGGTGATGAACTTGGTTGCACCTTCTCCGTCGCGCACCAGGGCCTGGGCCAGAAATCCCGCGACCTCGGTCACCGCGTCGAGAAAGAGTTTGAATTCAGGCGAGGCGGAGCTGGAGATCACCGCTGCGCCGGACCGGCCGGTGGCGGCGAGAATGAAAGCATCGTTGGTCGAAGTATCTCCGTCGACGGTCACGCAGTTGAAGGTGCGTTCCGCTGCGTAAGTGGTTGCCTGTTGCAGCAGCGTCTGATCAATCGCCACATCGGTCGCCACGAAGCCCAACATGGTCGCGAGGTTCGGCCGGATCATGCCCGATCCCTTGGCAATGCCCGTCACGGTCACGTCATGACCACCGATGTCTATTCGTTTCGAGTACGCCTTCGGCACGGTGTCGGTGGTCATGATCGCCTGCGCCGCTTCGGCCCAGTTGGTTTCGGCGAGCGTAGCCACACAGCGTGGTAACCCGGCGGCGATGCGCTCGACCGGGAGCTGCTCCATGATGACTCCAGTGGAGAACGGCAGCACTTGTGCAGGTGTGCAACCGAGCAGTTCGGCGACTTCAATGCAGGTCTGCATGGCTCGATCGATGCCGTCTGCCCCGGTGCCGGCGTTGGCGCAGCCGGTGTTGACAACCAGCGCGTGAATCGAGCCGGTCTGCAGGTGCGCCTTGGCGACCGAGACCGGCGCGGCGCAGAAGCGGTTACGGGTGAACACGCCGGCAACCCGCGCGTTCTTCGACAGGGTCATCAGCAGCAGGTCCTTGCGATTGGCCTTGCGAATGCCGGCTTCGGCGATGCCGAGGCGCACGCCCTTGACCGCCAGCAGCGTCGCGGGATCAGGAGCCGACAGATTCACCGCCACCGCGAGGCTCCAGCGGGTCCGCTATCGTAATTTTCCTGCGCGCCGCACACGGTGGCTCGACCCTGGCGCATCCGCGTCGGCTAGCCGAGCTTGCCGTGGCACTGCTTGTACTTCTTGCCGGAGCCGCACGGGCAGGGGTCGTTGCGCCCGACTTTTTGACCCCCGCGCACAAAGGGCTGCACCTTGGTCTCGGCGTTTGCTCTTTCCAGTGCCTCGTCGTGATCGGCATGCTGGTACTGCACGTTCCTGAGTTCGACCTGTTCCTTCTCGGCCACCGCTTGCGCCTCTTCCGCAGTCCTGATCTTCACGGTCATCAGAATGCGGGTTACTTCGGTGCGCACTGCTTCGAGCATCAAGGAAAACAAGTCGAAGGCCTCTCGCTTGTACTCTTGCTTCGGATTCTTCTGGGCATAGCCCCGCAGGTGTATGCCCTGGCGCAGGTGGTCCAGCGCCGCGAGATGCTCGCGCCAATGACTGTCCAGCCGATCCAGCATGATCGCGCGCTCGTAGTGATGCACTGCCTCCGCATCCACGTTGGTGAACTTTTCCTCATAGTGCTTGTTGGCCGCAGCGATGATGCGCCCGCGCAGATTCTCCTCATCGATGCTCTCGTCCTGCTTCAGCCATTGCTGCAACGGCAGATCCACGCCAAGCTCTGCGCCAAGCGTCCGCTCGAGACCCGGGACGTCCCACTGCTCCTCCACGCTTTCCGGTGGAATATGTTGCGCGATGAAGGATTCGACCGTTCCTTCCCGCATCGAGCGGATGGTTTCGGAAATATCCGTTGCCTCGAGCAGCTCGTTGCGCTGCTGATAGATTACCTTGCGCTGGTCGTTGGAGACGTCGTCGTATTCCAGCAGCTGCTTGCGGATATCGAAGTTGCGCGCCTCGACCTTGCGCTGTGCATTCTCGATCGCGCGGGTGACCCACGGATGCTCGATTGCCTCGCCATCGGGCATCTTCAGCCGGTCCATGATGGCGGCCACCCGGTCGGAGGCAAAAATGCGCAAGAGCGGATCTTCCAGGGAAAGATAAAATCGGCTGGAACCAGGATCGCCCTGGCGGCCCGAGCGTCCGCGCAACTGGTTGTCGACCCGCCGCGACTCGTGCCGTTCGGTGCCGATAATGTGCAGGCCACCCGCGCCAACCACCTGCTCATGCAGTTTCTGCCAGCGGTCGCGCATTTCCGCGACACGTTTTTCCTTTTCCTGATCCGGAACGCTGGCTTCGTTCCTGACCTTGTTGATCTCGGGTTCGGGATTGCCTCCGAGAACAATGTCGGTTCCGCGGCCTGCCATGTTGGTGGCGATCGTGACCATCTTGGGCCGCCCGGCCTGGGCGATGATTTCGGCTTCGCGCGCATGCTGCTTGGCGTTCAGTACCTGGTGAGGCAGCTTGGCCTTCTCAAGTTGGGTCGCCAGCAGCTCCGAATTCTCAATCGAAGTGGTGCCGACCAAAACCGGCTGGCCGCGGTCATAACAGTCCTTGATGTCGTTGATGACCGCCTGGTACTTCTCTCGCCCAGTCCGATAGACCTGATCCATACGGTCTTCACGGACCATCGGCATGTGGGTGGGGATGATCATCGTTTCCAGCCCATAGATCTGCTGGAACTCGTAGGCTTCGGTGTCGGCGGTCCCGGTCATGCCTGCCAGCTTCTTGTACATCCGGAAATAGTTCTGGTAGGTAATCGAGGCGAGGGTCTGGTTCTCGCGCTGGATGCGCACCCCCTCCTTGGCCTCGATCGCCTGATGCAAACCGTCGGACCAACGCCGGCCCGGTGTCAGCCGCCCGGTGAATTCGTCCACGATGACAATCTCGTCGTTCTGCGCCACATAGTGCTGATCACGATGGAACAGCGAGTGCGCTCGCAATGCCGCGTACATATGATGCATGAGACCGATATTGGCGGCGTCATACAGGCTGCCGTTCTCCGGCAGCAGGCCAGCCTTGGTGAGCAGATCCTCCGCGCGCTCGTGGCCCGCCTCGGTCAGCAGCACCTGATGCGCCTTTTCGTCTACGGTGAAGTCGCCGGGGCCATTCTCTTCCTTGACCCGCGTCAGCTTGGGAACGATCTCATTCATGCGGTGATACAGATCGGTGCTGTCGTCGGCCTGCCCGGAGATGATGAGCGGCGTTCTCGCTTCGTCGATCAGGATGGAATCGACCTCGTCAACAATCGCATAGGTCAGGCCGCGTTGTACCCGCTCACCCGCCTGGAACACCATGTTGTCGCGCAGGTAGTCGAAACCGAACTCGCTGTTGGTACCGTAGGTAATATCGGCGGCATAGGCCTGCTGCTTGAGTTCGTGCTCCATCTGCGACAGGTTGACCCCGACTGTCAGGCCCAGGAACCGGTACACCCGCCCCATCCACTCGGCATCACGGTTGGCCAGGTAATCGTTGACCGTGACCACGTGAACACCCTTGCCGGCCAGCGCGTTGAGATAGGCCGGCAGGGTCGCCACCAGCGTCTTGCCCTCACCCGTCCGCATCTCTGCAATCTTGCCGTTGTGAAGCGCGATGCCTCCGAGCAACTGCACATCGAAATGGCGCATGTTGAGCACGCGGCGGCTGGCTTCCCGCGCGGTTGCAAACACCTCCACGAGGAGATCGTCGAGCGCCTCGCCATTCAGCACGCGCTGCTTGAATACTTCGGTGCGTGCGCGCAAGTCGGCGTCGCTCATGTCGCGCAGGCCCGGCTCGAGTGCGTTGATGGCCCGCACGGATTGCGCATACTTGCGCAGCAACCTGTCGTTGCGGCTGCCGAATATCTTCTTCAGAGGGTTCATGAACATTCCGGAAGCTTCCTCAAAACAAGAGGGGTGGGGACACCTGCCCCCACCCCTCCGGTGAAATCGTCTTGCGGTTCGTTTAGCCCGGCACTTGAAGGAAGCGCGCGGGATTCTGTGGGGCTCCCCATTGGCGCACTTCGAAATGCAGATGCGTTCCGGTCGATCGGCCGGTATTGCCGACCTCAGCAATCTTCTGACCGCGCAGAACCACGTCTCCAACTTTGGCAATCAGCTTGGACGCATGGGCGTAGCGCGTAATCAAGCCATTGCCGTGATCTATCTCGATCATATTACCATACTGAGGATGCGGGTCTGAAAACACCACCACGCCGCCCGCCGCAGCAGTGACCGCTTCGCCTTCCTGGGCCATGAAATCCATTCCTTCGTGAAAGGCGTTCCATCCGGTGAAGGGATCGATGCGCCAACCGAAGTTCGAGGAGTACCAGCCGGTGTTGACCGGAAGCTGAGTCGGCAACAATTGCTGTTTCGCGTGCACCAGTGTCAGCATCGATTCCAGCACACCTAGCTTGTCGGAGCGGTCATCGACCTTTTGGGCCAACTGGTCAAGGTTTTCGCCAAGCTCCCCGAGCGACAGTTCTTTGGACGGGATTGACGACACAGCGCCCCCTCGCGCCGGCGCTTGGTCAAACATGAATTCCTGGGGCTTGATGCCGGCTAGCTTGGTAAGACGCTCGCCCAAGTTGTCGAGCCGCTGCAGCTTTGCCTGCATTTCCCCAAGCCGCGCAGCCATGGTATTCAGGCTCTCGCGCAGGTATGACTGAGTCTTGCGGGTTTGTTCCGCTTGTACCGCCTCAAGCAGGGTCTGCAGATACGGGCTCTGGTTGGTAACCGCATAGCGCAGCGAGAAGTAGTTCATCAACACCGCCAGGGATACCACCAGAAGACCAACCAGGAGCCCGAGGAAGATGACCTGGGGCGTGCTGACGGCGAAGCTGCGCGCCTGGGCGAATTTGTTGGAAACCAGAATAATATTCATCCGTTCCCCTTCCGTGCCTGCAAGGACTCAAACCACTCGTGACCCGCGACCGTATCGGCCTGCTTATCGACAGGCTTCCTGAATTGCAGGGCCTCAACCGGCAGGTTCGCCGGCTACTTGCCCTGCAACACATGTTGACCGAAGTGTTGCCCGGAAGCCTGGCCGCATCAACCACGCTGGCGCTTTCTGCCACCAATGAACTGGTCCTGTTCACCGACAGCGGAGCGATTGCTGCCAAGCTGAAACTCCTTGCTCCCCGAATTGTAGACTTTTTCCGACAACAAGGACATGAGGTTACTTCAATTCGTGTACAAGTGCAAGTAAGGATCCTTCATAACCCATTGCTACAAAAGCAAATTTTTTTAAGCCCAGTGGCCCGCCAAGCGATCTCGGAATTGTCCTCTACACTCGATGCGTCGCCACTGAAATCCGCGCTAGAACGCCTCGGCGGTCGCAAAATGCCCGACTCAAACCACGACAATTAACCGCTCCAGCATATATAAAATAATAAAAATCAATGAGATAACGACTCCTGCGATAAGGATTTTCCAGCTGAACCGTAGCCACCGGCGATCCCTTGTCAGAACGAATCCCACAAAAGACACGCCCAAGGTAACCAGCAGCAGTGCGCCAAAGATGCGCAGGACCAACATAGTATTGGGTTATCCGGCGGCGGCCCTGTGCGATGGAAGAACTAACCGTACAGCAAGTGCCGGACGCCGGATCAGGCTGCCTGGATTTGCAGCCTCAGGAAAGCGGGTGCCTCTTCAGGTCTGAGGAAGGTCACGAATTCCCACGCGGTGGCATCTTCCAGCAACTTGCGCAAGAGCGCATTGTTCAATGCATGGCCCGATTTGTAGGCCGAGTAGGCGCCGATCAGGGGGTGCCCCAGCAAGTAGAGGTCCCCGATCGCGTCCAAGGCCTTGTGCTTGACGAATTCGTCCTCGTAACGAAGGCCATCGGAGTTCAGCACCCGATATTCGTCCATGACGATGGCGTTATCCAGGCTGCCACCGAGGGCCAGCCCTTGCGAGCGCATGTTTTCGACGTCCTGCATGAATCCGAAGGTCCGGGCCCGGCTGACCTCTTTTACATATGAGGTGAACTCGAAGTCCACGACCACTCGCTTGTTGGAGCTGGCAAACACCGGGTGTTTGAAGTCAATGCTGAAATCTACGCGAAAGCCGTTGTAAGGCTCGAACCGGACCCATTTGTCGCCCTGCTTCAATTCGACCGGTTTCTTGATGCGGATGAATTTCTTTGCAGCGGCCTGTTCTTCGACGCCAGCGGACTGCAACAGGAATACAAACGGAGAGGCGGAGCCATCCATGATTGGCACTTCTCCGGCAGTCAGGTCAACGAAGACGTTATCAATCCCGAGGCCCGCAAGCGCCGACATCAGGTGTTCAACGGTTTGAACGCGCGCGCCGCCTCGCTCCAGACAGGAGGAGAGGCGGGTATCGCCGACCGCATAGGGATCTGCATTGATATCCACTACAGGATCCAAATCCACACGTCGGAACACAATACCGGCATTGGGACTCGCCGGACGCAGAGTGAGGTACACCTTTTCACCGGTGTGCAGGCCGACACCAGTGGCGCGAATCATATTCTTCAGCGTGCGTTGCTTGATCATGGGGATCTTTCTCGCGGCGCGGACCTTGTGAGTTGCTCTGGGCTTTCAAACATAAAGGATTGATTAGATTACCATAGCACCATGCGCGGCACCAGCATCGCAGCGACTATTGTTGCATTGCGAAAAGAGCGCATGCGAACCCAATCTCAGTCGGCCTGTTTGCGCAAAAATGCCGGGATGTCGAGCATGTCTACGCCGGATTGTTTCATCGCCTCGACTGCGGCATCCCGCGAACGCCGGCGCATCACCGCCGGAGCCTCGAGTTCCCCGTAGTTCACCGCCAACGGGCCGGCGTCGGTTCCGGTTTTCACCATGGTCAATGGTTTTTGATGATGGCGATTGACGGCGGCAGCACCGCCGAGACCGGTGGCCACCATGGTAACCCGCAGCCTGTCATTCATGGTTTCGTCAATTACAGTACCAACGATAACGGTGGCATCCTCGGCTGTGAACCCCTTGATCGTGTTCATCACCTCGTGGACTTCCTTCATTTTCAGGCTGGCGCCGGCAGTTATGTTAACCAGTACACCGCGCGCGCCGGCTAGATTCACATCCTCCAGCAGAGGGCTCGCTACCGCCTGCTCCGCCGCGCAGTGGGCGCGGTCCACACCTGCCGCCATGGCCGAACCCATCATCGCCATGCCCATTTCGGACATGACGGTGCGGACGTCTGCAAAGTCGACGTTCACCAGACCGGGACACTTGATCACCTCGGCAATGCCGGCCACCGCGCCGTGCAACACTGTGTTGGCCGCTTTGAACGCGTCCAACATGCTGACGTCCTCGCCCAGTACCTGCATCAGTTTGTCGTTGGGGATTACGATCAGCGAATCGACATGGCGGCACAGTTCGTCCAGTCCCTGCTGCGCGATCTTCTGACGCTTGCCTTCGAAAGCGAATGGCTTGGTCACCACGGCAACCGTAAGAATGCCCAGCTCGCGCGCGGCTTCCGCGACGATGGGAGCGGCACCAGTACCCGTGCCGCCTCCCATTCCCGCCGTCAGAAACAGCATGTCGGCGCCTTCGATCAGTTCGATGATGCGCTCGCGGTCCTCCATAGCCGCCTCGCGGCCGATGTCCGGATTGGCACCGGCACCGAGCCCCTTCGTCACATTCGGCCCAAGCTGAAGCAGCGTTTTCGCCTTGTTGCGCTTGAGCGCCTGCGCATCTGTATTGGCGCATATGAACTCCACGCCTTCCACGCCTTCATTGATCATGTGATCGACCGCGTTGCCGCCGCAGCCGCCCACGCCTACAACCTTGATGACCGCTTCCTGGGGTTGCGTATCCACGATTTCAAACATTTCTCATCTCCTCTGCGAATGATCAAGAAAACCAGAAACCCGACTCAGCCTTTGAATCCCATCCTCTAGAAATTTGTCTCGAACCATTTCTTCATGCGCCCGAAAATCTGCTTGAACGAGCCGCTCTGCATCTTTTCTATCTGATGCCGCCGATGCTGGCTTAGCCCGGCCATCAGCAATCCGACGCCGGTCGAGTAGCGTGGGTTGCGAATTACTTCCGACAGACTGCCGGCATATCCGGGCAGCCCAAGCCGCACGGGCATGTGGAACACTTCTTCCCCAAGTTCCACCATGCCCTGCATCGAACTGCTTCCGCCGGTGATCACGATTCCCGAAGAAAGCAATTCTTCGAAGCCGCTCCTGCGCAGTTCCGCCTGCACCAGCGAGTAGAGTTCCTCCACTCGCGGCTCGATCACCTCGGCAAGAGTCTGTCGCGACATCTTTCTGGGGTCACGGTCACCCACACCGGGCACCTCCACCATCTCCTGCGCCTCTGCAAGTTCCCTCAGCGCGCAGCCGTAACGGCGTTTGATCTCCTCCGCGTCCTTGGTGGGGGTACGCAGCGCCATCGCGATGTCATTGGTGATCTGGTCCCCGGCAATCGGTATCACAGCCGTGTGGCGGATCGCGCCTTGGGTAAACACCGCGATGTCGGAGGTTCCGCCGCCGATGTCCACCAGACACACGCCCAGGTCACGCTCGTCCTCGGACAGCACCGCGGTGGCCGACGCCAGCGGTTGCAGGATCAAGTCGTTGACCTCGAGGCCGCAGCGGCGCACGCATTTCATGATGTTCTGTGCTGCCGACACCGCCCCCGTAACGATGTGCACCTTCACCTCCAGCCGCACCCCACTCATACCCAGCGGCTCGCGCACATCTTCCTGGCCGTCGATCACAAATTCCTGATTGAGCACATGCAGGATCTGCTGATCGGTCGGGATCGGGATCGCCTTTGCCGTCTCCACCACGCGATCCACGTCGGTCTGGGCAACCTCGTGATCCTTGATCGCCACCATGCCGTGAGAGTTGAAACTGCGGATGTGGCTGCCGGCAATGCCGGTCCAGACCTCGCGTATCTTGCAGTCGGCCATCAACTCCGCTTCCTCCAGCGCGCGTTGAATCGCGTTCACGGTGGATTCGATATTCACCACCACGCCCTTCTTCAGGCCGCGCGAAGGCGAACTTCCCATGCCGATCACCTCGAAGCCCCCTTCAGGTTTCATCTCCGCAACAATGGCGGCGATCTTCGAGGTGCCGATATCCAACCCCACGATCAGATTCTTGTTTTCCTTCCGTCCGGTCATTGCCATTGTTGTCGTGTCATAGGTTCATCAGGCCTTCCCGGCGCCCCATTTCAATCCCTGGGTACGCGCCGCGAATCCATTGCTGTAGCGCAGGTCTACATGTGAAGGCGGCTGGGGCAGCCGTGCCACGGTGCGCGGGTAAGCCGACACGAAGTCCGCTAGCCGCACCTGCAGGTTTTCACGCCCGAGCTGCAGCACCATGCCGTCATCCAGCCGCACGTGCCACGCACGCCGCGCGGAAAGCGTGACCAGAACCGTTCTTCTGCCGATGGGCGCGAGCAGGCGATCGAATTCTTCGTAGCGGGCCACGACTTCAGCGGCTGTGCCTTCCGGTCCGTAGAAGACAGGCAGGGTGCTGTTGATCGCGGCTTCAAAAACCTCGCCATGCGCATTGACCAGCGCAGTCGAACCCCAACGCGCCAGCGGCCGGTGTTCTTCGACAGCGATTTCCAGGCGATCCGGCCATTGCCTTCGCACGTTGACTTTGCGCACCCAGGGCAGCTTTTCGAAGGCCGCGCGCGCCTGCACCAGGTCGACGGTGAAAAAATTGCCGCGCAGTTCTCGTGCAACCACCGCCGCGATCTGTTCGCCGGTCACGTGAGTCACGTCGCCGACGAAGCGGATCTCTCGCAGCGGGAACACCGGCAGATGCAGGACATAATGGATACAGCCGCACACCATCAGCAATGCGGCCGCGCCGTAGAGCAAACTCGCCGCGCGGTTCAGCGCGGCCGTGTTATCCCACATGGCTATCTCCAAGTATCCGCACCAGCAGATCGTCGAACGGGATGCCGGCAGCGGTTGCCGCCATCGGCACCAGGCTGTGACCGGTCATTCCAGGAACTGTGTTCGCTTCCAGCAGGTAGGGATCGCCCCTGGCGTCGAGCATCACGTCCACCCTTCCCCAGCCTCGACAGTCAAGGATGCGCGACGCCCGGAGAGCGAGCGCCTGGATGCTGCGTTCCTGGACGGGCGGCAATCCAGACGGGCAGAAGTAGCGCGTCTCGTCGGAGAAATACTTCGCCTGGTAGTCATAGCTGCCGCCCGGGGCTTCGATGCGGATCAGCGGCAACGCCTCTTCTCCGAGGATCGACGCAGTAACTTCCACCCCCGCGATGAACTCCTCGGCCAGCACCATGTCGTCGTGCTTCGCCGCCTTCCGGTACGCCGCTTCAATGTCCTCGGCGAGGGTGACTTTGGTCAGGCCGATGGTTGAGCCTTCGCGCGAAGGCTTAACGATCAGCGGCAGCCCGAGATCTTCAGGCACCGCCGAGTAGTCGGTATCCTTAGTCAGCATTACGAACTTTGGCGTGGGAATACCGGCAGCGATCCAGACCAGTTTGGTGCGCCACTTGTCCATCGCCAGACTGCTTGCCATGACTCCGCTGCCGGTGTACGGGATACCCATCAGCTCGAGCGCGCCCTGGACGGTGCCATCCTCGCCATAGCGTCCGTGCAGCGCGATGAACACGCGGTCGAATCCGTGGCTGCGCAACTCGCACAGGTCGCGCTCGCGAGTGTCGAAGGGATGTGCGTCCACCCCCTTGCGCTTGAGCCCGGCAAGCACGGCGTTTCCGCTCATCAGGGAGATTTCCCGCTCTGCCGAGCGGCCGCCCAGCAGCACCGCTACCTTTCCGAAACTGTTCTCGTTCACGCTTCTCGCCCATCGCGGCTTGTTTCACCGACTATCTGCACTTCGCGCTCGAGTGCGACGCCCGTCTGGCGTTTCACGGTCTCCTGAACCAGGACGATCAATTCTTCGATATCGTGGGCAAGTGCGTCGCCCTTGTTGACGATGAAGTTGGCATGCTTGAGCGATACCTCCGCTGCGCCGACACGCATTCCCTTCAGTCCACAGGATTCGATCAGTCGAGCGGCGTGATCCCCCGGAGGGTTGCGGAATACAGATCCCGCGTTGGGCTCACTCAGCGGCTGGCTGGCGATGCGGCGCGACAGGAGGTCCTTGATGGTCTGACGGGCACGCGTGCCGTCGCCGTGACGAAAGCGGAACCAGGCCGCAACAAAGAACTCGTCCTGTACGTTGAAAGGAATGACGTGGCGATAGCCGATGGAGTACTCCTCTGGCGAGCGGATCTGCAGTCTTCCGCTGCGATCGACGGTGCGCACGCGGGTCACCACATCCCAGGTCTCTGCGCCGTAGCACCCGGCATTCATGGCCAGCGCGCCGCCGACCGTACCCGGAATGCCGGTCAGGAACTCGGCGCCTTCGAGGTTGTGCAGGGCCGCGAAGCGGGACACTTTCGGGCTGGCGACGCCGGCCTCGGCGTAGATCTCCGCTGCGCCGGCCCCTTCGTCGAGGAAGAATCGTTGCAGCGATGGATGCGTAAACACCACGGTGCCGCGGATGCCGCCGTCGCGTACCAGCAGGTTGCTGCCGAGGCCGACGAAGAATACCGGCTCGGTATCCGGCAAGCCGCGAAGGAATACGCACAGGTCGTCGAGATCGGCAGGCAGGAAGGCGCGGTCGGCAGTCCCACCTGCACGCCAGCTGGTGTGTCTGCGCATCGGCTCGTCGCGCCGCAATTCGCCGCGCAGCGCGGTTGTCCCCAGTGGTCCCTGTTCAGACATATCCATAGGCGTCAGCAAAGGTGGCGGTTGTCATTTCCGTCAGCCTTCATCTCCCGTCCTTGGTCATGGCCACACTCGCCGGCACGCCGCCTATTGAACCGGCGCCCATCGTGATCACCACATCTCCGGATTGGACGCAGCCGAGAATGGCTTCCCCAAGTTCATGCACGTGCTCGACGAAAACGGGCTCGACCTTGCCGGCGACGCGCAGTGCCCGCACCAGGGCCCTGCCATCGGCGGCAACGATCGGCGCCTCCCCTGCCGGATAGACCTCGGTGAGCAACAGCGCGTCCGCCGAGGACAATACCTTCACGAAATCCTCGAAGCAGTCACGTGTGCGCGTGTAGCGATGCGGCTGGAATGCCAGCAAGAGACGCCGTCCAGGAAAGGCACCGCGGGCTGCAGCGATGGTCGCTGCCATCTCCACCGGGTGATGCCCGTAATCGTCGATGAGCGTGAAGTGGCCGCCTTTGCGCAGCGCAACTTCGCCGTAGCGTTGAAATCTCCGTCCGACGCCGCGAAATTCCGCCAGCGCCTTCACGATTGCGGCGTCGGCTGCCCCGATTTCCATGCCCACCGCGATGGCGGCGAGGGCATTCTGCACGTTATGCAGCCCCGGCAGGTTCAGCGTGATTTGCAAATCGGGCGCCGCCTGCGCGTGGCCGTTGAAGCCGATCTTGCGCACCACCCGGAAGCGCATCTTGCCCGCGGCCGCTTCCACGTCGACCGCTCTAATCTGCGCACCATCGGCAAGACCGTATGTCGTGACGGGCCGGGTGATCAGAGGCATCAGGCTGCGGACGTTGACGTCGTCAATGCACAATACCGCCATACCGTAAAAAGGCAGGTGCTCGATGAACTCAAGGAAGGCCTGGCGCAGTTTGCTAAAGTCGTGGCCGTAGGTTTCCATGTGGTCGGCATCGATGTTGGTGACCACCGCCAGCACCGGCTGCAAATAAAGAAACGAAGCGTCGGACTCGTCCGCCTCCACTACGATGAACTCGCCGCTGCCGAGCTTGGCGTGGGAACCGGCCGCTTCAAGGCGGCCGCCGATAACGAAAGTTGGATCCATGTTCGCTGCGGCAAGCACGCTCGCGACCAGGCTGGTGGTCGTAGTTTTGCCATGTGTGCCGGCAACTGCGATGCCCTGCTTGAGCCGCATCAGTTCCGCCAGCATCATCGCGCGCGGCACTATCGGTATACGCCTCGCTCGCGCGGCAGCGACCTCCGGATTGTCCGGCTTCACGGCGGTGGAAGTAACGACCGCGTTTGCACCGCTGACATTAGCGTCGGCGTGACCGATATGAACTTTCGCGCCTAGCGTCTTGAGCCGCTGGGTCGCCGGGCCGTCGGCGATGTCGGAGCCGCTCACCTCGAAGCCGAGGTTGAGCATCACCTCGGCGATGCCGCTCATTCCGGCGCCGCCGATGCCGATGAAGTGCACATGTTTGACCTTATGTTTCATCTATTCCCTAATCACCACCGCGCAAATCGGCGGCAGGCGCCAATCGCGGCCGGTCGCATCCCGTCGCAACGGCAGCGACGGGGCCCTGCTTCCTGCTCGTGGCGACCCCGCCTCTTCCGATGAAATGCACATGTTTGACCTTATGCTTCATCCCGCAGCAGCCACGCAATGCTCCGCTACCACGCGGGTGGCATCGGGTTTCCCGAGTGAACGCGCCAGCCTTGCCATCTCCAGAAGTCGTTCGCGAGTAAAGCCCAGCAGCAGATCAGCGAGCTTGCGAGGGGTCAGTTCGTTCTGCGGCAGCAACACCGCCGCCGACTTGTCGGCGAGGAAACGGGCGTTGTGGGTTTGGTGGTCGTCCACCGCCTGCGGAAATGGCACCAGCACGCTCGCGACGCCCGCCGCCGCGAGTTCTGCCACTGTCAGGGCGCCCGCGCGGCAGATGACCAGATCGGCATCGGCGTAGGCGCGAGCCATGTCATGGATGAAAGCAATCGCGGTCGCTTTTACGCGGGCGTCGCGATAGTTCTTCTCAAGTACGCCGACGTGTTTCTCACCAGCCTGGTGAGTAACGTCCGGCCGCCGATTCTCCGGTATCAGCGCCAACGCCCGCGGCAGCGTGTCATTCAATGCCTGCGCACCGAGGCTGCCGCCCACCACCAGCACTTTGAGGTTGCCGCTGCGTTCGCGGTACCGCGGTTCGGGCGCAGGTAGTCCGGCGATTTCACGGCGCACTGGATTGCCGGTGCATTCTGATCTCTTCAGCGCGCCCGGAAACGCCACCAGAATGCGGTCGGCGACGTGCGCCAACACCTTGTTGGCAAGCCCTGCGATCGAGTTCTGCTCGTGCAGGACCAGCGGCCGCTGGAGCAACGCGGCCATCATGCCGCCGGGAAATGCGATGTAACCGCCCATGCCGAGG